>Ga0209208_10000213_pt1 | contig 69664 bp, 69 predicted proteins | sample S1TSphfallax_3_FD_187694 | JGI IMG/M metagenome (GOLD analysis project Ga0209208, IMG submission 187694) | Host-associated microbial communities from peat moss isolated from Minnesota, USA - S1T2_Fd - Sphagnum fallax MG (SPAdes) (version 2) | ecosystem: Host-associated > Plants > Peat moss >... | reverse complement strand
AGACAAGCGAAGCTTGACTAGGAGCAATAAGGATGCAATTCGCCGTCATCGTGGAAAAGTCGGAAAACAACTATGGCGCCTGGGCACCTGATCTGCCAGGTTGCGTAACCACTGGGCAAACCGTGGAGGAGACTCTAGCCAATATGCGAGAGGCAATTGAGTTTCATCTGGACGGCATGCGCGAAGACGGCGAACCCATACCTGAACCAACTTCATTAGCGGCTCTTGTTGAAGTGGCTGCCTAATTACCCAGAAACATTCTCTCCACATCGCGCCAGCTATCCACACGCCGATAGCGCTTCTCATGCACATTGTGCGGCGCAGTATAAATAATTCCTTCGCCCCGAAAGTTGCCTAACTGGCGCAGATTGTCGTCAATCAAGTAATCGGCCGCGACAATGCTCTTGTCTCCGCAAAAAACAATTTGCTGGGGCGAGATAAACGGAAAGTGCTCCTGAAGCCAGTGAAATTTGGCGTGGAAAGAGCACGGCACATCCATCGCCGCGGTGGTGATAAAGACTTCATATCGCTCCATCAGCGCCTTCACCACCTCCGCGCTGTCAGGCATCACGGGAATGGTGCGAAAAAATTCCTCCCGCTGAAAATAGTCGCGCGCCAGCAGTTTGTGGTCTTCCTGAATCACCTCGAACAGATGCTTGCCGTATAGGTCATCCGTGCGCAGGGCCATGCCGAACTGGGCGTTATAGCGCTCCAGAAAATGGCTGATTGTGTCAGCCATCACTTCATCCATATCAATGGCAATTCGCTTCATCTGAATCCTTCATGTTTTATTGCGCTGGTTTGTTACTATACAAGTGCGGGGTGGAGCAGTCTGGTAGCTCGTTGGGCTCATAACCCAAAGGTCGCAAGTTCAAATCTTGCCCCCGCAACCAATAAGCACCGTCCGGTGCGAGACTCATTCACTCGAATCCCCCACTTTCAGCACGGATAAGAAGGCTTCCTGCGGAATTTCGACGCGGCCCACGCGCTTCATGCGGCGCTTGCCTTCCTTTTGCTTCTCCAGCAGTTTGCGTTTGCGCGAAATATCGCCGCCATAGCATTTGGCCAGAACATTCTTCCGAAGCGCCGAGATGGTTTCGCGCGAAATCACCTTGTTCCCGATCGCCGCCTGCAAGGGAATCTCAAACATCTGGCGCGGAATCAATTTGCGCAGCCGTTCCACCAAACTCTTGCCGCGCTCATAGGCGAACTCGCGGTGCACAATCATGGAAAGCGCGTCCACCGGTTCGCCCGCCACCAGAACATCCAGTTTCACCATGGGCGAAACGCGATAGCCGGATAAATGATAATCCAGCGAGGCATAGCCTTTCGAGGCGGATTTCAGGCGGTCGTAAAAATCCAGAACAATTTCGTTTAGCGGCAATTCATACAACAGCAGCACGCGCCCGCCGCCAATGTATTCGAACTTTTTCTGCATGCCGCGCTTTTCTTCCACCAGCTTCAGAATCTCGCCCAGAAAATCCTCGCGCGTGATGACAGTGGCGTCAATAATAGGTTCTTCAATCTGCTGGATGAAAGACGGATCGGGGAACTTCTGCGGGTTGTTGACTTCAATCACTTCTCCGCCGGTGGTGGTGACGCGATAGCGAACGGCCGGGGCGGTGGTAATCAAGTCAATCTGGAATTCGCGTTCCAGCCGCTCCTGAATAATCTCCAGGTGCAGCAAGCCCAGAAAGCCACAGCGAAAACCAAAGCCCAGCGCGGCCGAACTTTCCGGCTCAAAGTTAAAAGCGCTGTCGTTGAGTCGAAGTTTTTCCAGCGCGTCGCGCAGCACGCCGTGCTCGTGCGATTCCACTGGATAAAGCCCGGCAAACACCATGGGCTTGATCTCCTGGAAGCCCGGCAAAGGCTCCAGCGCCAGGTTGCCCTCTTCCATAATCGTGTCGCCAATCTTGGCGTCCGCGACAGTTTTTATGTTGGCGAACAGAAAGCCCACTTCGCCGGCCGAAAGCTGGTCGCTGGGGATGGCTTTCGGCGACTGGTAACCCAATCCGTCCACTTCAAACGTGCGGCCGTTGGAAAACAGGCGGATCTTCTGGCCTTTGCGCAAGGTTCCGTCAATGATGCGGGTCAGAATGATGACGCCGCGGTAAGGATCGAACCAGGAATCGAAAATCAGGGCGCGCAGCGGAGCTTGCGGGTCGCCTTTGGGCGGCGGCACGCGCTTTACCACGGCTTCCAGCGTTTCCTTGATGCCAATGCCGTTTTTGGCGCTCGCCAGGACGGCGTCGGTGGCGTCCAGGCCAATCACCTGTTCAATCTGCTCGCGGATGCGCTCGGGTTCGGCCGAAGGCAGATCAATTTTGTTGATCACCGGAATGATTTCCAGATTATTGTTGATCGCCAGATAGGTGTTGGCCAGAGTCTGCGCTTCCACGCCTTGCGAGGCGTCCACAATCAGCAGAGTCCCTTCGCAGGCCTGCAGGCTTCGCGAAACCTCGTAGGTGAAATCCACATGGCCGGGGGTGTCAATCAGGTTGAGCTGATAAGTCTGGCCGTCGTCAGCTTTGTAGTTGAGGCGCACGGCATGCGCTTTGATGGTGATGCCGCGCTCCCTCTCCAGGTCCATGCTGTCCAGCACCTGGGCCATCATCTCTCTTTGCGACAGCGCTCCGGTGTATTCCAGCAGCCGGTCTGCGAGAGTTGATTTTCCGTGATCGATGTGCGCAATGATGGAAAAATTGCGAATGAAGCGGGGATCCATTGTTGCGGTAAACTGAGGGTTTAAAAGCAATTATCCCATAGCGCGCGGATTTCCCGCCCGCTATCACCTCATGCCATACAAAACGTTCCAGGGTTCTCTTGATGCCGCCACGCTGCGCATCGGTGTTATTGTCAGCCGCTTTAACGAGTTCATAACCGAGCAGTTAGCCAAAGGGGCGCTGGAGGTGCTGGAAAAACATGGCTGCCCGCAGGAGAACATCCGCTTTGTCAAGGTGCCGGGCGCCTGGGAACTGGCTATTGCCGCAAAACACCTTGCGCCTTCCTGTGACGCCATCATTGCCCTGGGTGCCGTGGTGCGCGGCGACACCCCGCATTTCGAATATGTCGCTGGCGGTGCGGCGGAAGGTCTGAACCGGGTAAGCCTGGATACCGGTATCCCCATTGCTTTTGGTGTCTTAACAACCGACGACATGCAGCAGGCCATGGACCGGGCTGGCGGCAAGAGCGGCAACAAAGGGGCTGAGGCCGCGGAAGTGGCCATTGAGCTGGCAAACCTGATTCACAGCTTAAAAGGCGCCCGCTAGATGGCCGCGCCCGCCGCCCGCCACCGGTCACGCAAACGCGCGCTGCAAGTGATTTTCAACTGGGACATGCGCCGGGAGACGGTGGATGCGGCCATTTCGCATTATTACCTGACACTTCATTCCGACGATCCCGATGCCGATCCGGAGAAAGACACCCCCCTTAAGCCTGATCCGTTTATGGAGGAACTGGTCCGCGGAACCATTTCGAGCATGCCGGAAATCGACAAAGAAATTGAGGCCAAGGCGAAGAATTGGCGGCTGGAGCGCATGCCGGCGGTGGACCGCAATATCCTTCGATTGGCCATTTTCGAGATGCACCAGAATCATCTGCCAGGGCCGGTGATTATTGATGAAGCCATTGAGCTGGCCCGCCAGTTTTCCGGAGATGAAGCCGTGCCGTTTGTGAATGGGATTCTGGACGCGATTCGCAAGACAGGGTGATGATCTGTTTGGCTCTCTCCCTTTTAATTCCCCATTGACTATTCACTAGGACCTGGCTATACTCCTAATCAGGAGACGCAATCCTATGCAAGTTGTCGCTCAGAAATTCCCGAATACCAGTCATGCTCCCGCCACTCTCGTCGATCTCACCTCAAAGGCTGAGCGGGAGCGCCTGAGTCCGGGCGCTTTAAAAGGTTTTTTCAACATCATGGACCGCTGGGGCGTTCGCGACGAAGATGCCCGGGCGCTGTTGGGCGGCCTTTCCAATGGCCCATACTACGCCTGGAAGAAACAGCCTTCCCGTCTGCTCAGCACCGACGTTTTGTCGCGCATCTCCTATCTTGTCGGCATTTTTAAGGCTCTCCACATTCTTTACGGAGAGAAGCTCGCCGACGAATGGGTGATGCTGCCCAACACCAACCGCATCTTTGGCGGAGAATCCCCGCTGGCTTACATGAAGCGCGGAGGCATTCCGGCCATGCAGATTGTTCGCCGCCTTCTGGACGCCCGCCGCGGCAGTGTATGAAGCTTCCGCCGGTCACGCTGGTCCGCCAGAGCGACACTCACCGCCTGATCCCTTGCAAGTACACGATTTACTTTGAGAGCGTGCTGACGAAGATCGCCGATAGCGACAGTCACTTGCAGGATCTTTTCGACCTGGATCACGCCACCAACGACAGAATTTGGGCGGAAAACGATTATATGCCTGGCATCAGCAGCCACGAACTGCTTTTCGGCGTCCCCTATTGCGGCGTTGTCAATGCATCTTTCACGCATGCCAGTCCGCTGGGCTCGCGCTTCAATGGCCCGGAGCGGGGCGCATGGTACGCCGGCTTTGAGCTGGAAACCTCGCAGGCTGAAGTGGTGTTTCATAAGACGCAAGAATACGCCGAGATTAACCGCTTCGACGACAGCGTCTCTTATGACGACTTTCTGGCGGATTTTGGCGGCGAGTTTCACGATTTGCGCGCTTCAGCCAAGTTTGAACGCTATCTGGATCCCGACAGCTATGTCGCGTCTCAGCATCTGGCGGAGGATCTGCTGAATGAAGATTCCCTCGGCATTGTTTATCCCAGTGTCCGGCGCGCCGGCGGCACCTGTCTCGCCTGTTTCCGGCCGGCGGCGGTGGCCAATGTCAGAAAGCACTATCGCTATTGCTTCACCTGGGCGGGCAGCCCCGATCCGCAAATCACATGCACCAGTGTTGCGGGCCGATAACCGGTCTCGTTACAGATGCTCTCGCAGGAACGACACCACGCGTTGTTTAGCATCGGCTGCGGCTGCCGGGTCATAGCCGCCGTGTCCCGGTGAAAGGCGCAGCAACAGCCCGATCAATGCGTTCGGCGGCTTGCTCATAAAGCCGTGGCCGGCCTCCGGGTAAAGTTTTGTGTCCGCCGGAATGTTCAAGCGCTTAATTTCGGTCTCCAGCTTGGCAAATTCGGGCAGCATCATTTGGTCGCGCCCTCCAAAGCTCGCGACAATGGGGCAGGCGCCGTCCAGCCGGTCCGGCGCTTTTCCATAAAACGGCGCGGAGACCTGAAACAGGCCTTGCGTGGACAGCAGCAAGGCGAATGCGCCCCCCATGCAAAATCCGATAACGCCCAAGTGTTCCGGGTCGACATACTCGCGCTTGGCCAGCCAGTGGCGGCTGGCAATTAAGTCGTCCACGCCCCGGCCCTTGCCAGCTTCCATGTCCTTCATCAGCGAACGGACACAGGAAAACCAGCTTCCGCGGCTGAACAGATCCGGCATCAGCACGACATAGCCTTCGGCCGCAAAATCATCCGCCACGCGCTTCATCTCCGCGCCCAGCCCGAAAATGTCAAACACACAGACCAATGCGGGCAGACGCTGGACGCTTCCGGGACGCACCAGATAGCCCGGCATTTTGAAACCGTCAGCGCACGTTATCGATTCGTTAGACCTAATCAACTGGGGCATGCTCATTTTCCTATACAGAATGTAGCGAAGATTCGATTCAGGATATCGTCTGCGGTTGTGGCGCCCGTGATCGCGTCAATGGGACGCAGCGCGGCATAAAAATCCAGCAGCAGCATTTCATGCGGAATATTGAAGCTGACGGCGCGCCGGGCGTTTTCCAATGCTTCCACGCTTTCGCGCAGCAAGGCTGCATGGCGCAGGCTGGTGATGCTGCCGCTTTCCGGAGCAGCCAGCCCTTGCGGCGCCAGTCTTTCGAGCAGCGCGGTCTTCAATTCCGCAATGCCGTGGCCGGAGTTGGCCGATACTTCGTGCAGGTTGTTCAACGCGCCGAGTTTTCGCGGCAAATCCGACTTATTGCCCACCAGGATCGGCTTCTGGCCGGATAGTTTTTCCAGCAGATTCTGATCTTCCGTTGCCAGTTCGGCCGACAAATCCAGCACCAGCAGCGTCAGGTCCGCATCCGCCATCGCCTGATAGCTGCGCTCAATTCCCAGCGCCTCCACCTGATCCTGGCTCTGGCGGATGCCGGCCGTGTCCACCAGTCGAACGGGAATGCCTTCGAACGTGGTCAATTCGGAAACCGTGTCGCGCGTGGTGCCTGGAATAGCCGTGACAATGGCCCGGTCTTGTTCCAGCAGCCGGTTGAACAGGCTGCTCTTGCCGACATTGGGGCGGCCGGCAATGGCCAGCGTGAAACCCTGATACACCAGTTTGCCGGTTTCAAAACTGGCCAGCAGGCCGCGCAAAGCCAAATCCACCGCAGTGATGCGGCGAAGAATCTCTTCAGCGCTGGCGACGCTAATATCGTCCTCGGCAAAATCAATGCCTGCTTCCAGCAGCGAGATCAATTCCACAAGCTGCTCTTTCGCTGGCTGAATGCGGCGCGATACTGCGCCCTCCATCTGCTGCGCGGCGACACGCGCCTGATACAGCGTGGTCGAGTCGATTAAATCGCGGACGGCTTCGGCCTGCGGCAGATCAATGCGGCCGTTGGCATAAGCGCGCAATGTGAATTCGCCCGGTTCGGCCAGGCGCGCGCCGGCTTCAATGGCGCGCTCCAGCGCCAGATGCAGGACGACGGGCGAACCGTGGCAGGAGATTTCGACAACATCTTCCAACGTGTAAGAGCGCCCGGCTCGAAAGAAGGAAACAATCACTGAGTCAACGACGGAATCCTGATGGTCCAGCAGTTCAGCCATCTGCAATGACCATGGTTTCCAAACGACATCCTGAAATCGCAGAAACGTGTGAGCAACATGCCGGCTATCTGGGCCGCTGAGGCGCACGACCCCAAGACCGCCCCGCCCTGGGGGAGTGGAAATGGCGACGATGGTATCGCCCAGCGGCATTAACGCGGACCGTGCCGCGGACCGCGCGGACGATCGCCTGCTGGCCGGTCACGAAAGCCGCCCGGTCTTCCGCCGCTATCTCTTCCGCCGCCGCGATTAAACGGCCGGGGAGGCACGGGCGGCGCTGGGGGAGTTGGCATATCGGCAGGAACAACCACCACGGCGCGCGCCGGACCCACGCCCAAACTCTCGCTGCGCAGTTCCTTCTCATCCCGCAAGGCCAGGTGAATAATGCGGCGCTCACGGCTGCTCATGGGGTTGAAGTGGAACGGCACGTGGCTGCGCTTGACTTTCTCCGCCGCCGCCATGGCGCTGAGGCGAAGCTCTTCCACGCGCATCATCCGGTAATCGTTGGCGTCAAAAGAGATCAGCGAGTGGTCTTCCGGCGGCAGCCGCAGCGCCTCCATCGAGATGTGCTCCAGCGCCAGCAGCAGTTCGGCGCGATTCAGCAGCAGCATCTCCACGTCGTTGCCGGAGAAAATCACCGTCACTTCCGGATTTTCCACCTCCGGGTGCGGATTGGCGGGGGTGGTCAGTTCATAGTTCAATTCGAAACCGGCGCGCGACAGCAGCGGGTGTAAGAACGCGTCTAACTTCGGGCGCAATGATTCGACTGAATATTTCATGCTTATTTTTTGACCGTCTTCTTAACCGGGGCCTTCTCCGGAGGCGGCGGCGCGGCGGTGGGCATGAAGCGATTGATAATCAACTGTTGTCCAATTCCGACCAGGTTGCCGGTCAACCAATATAGTACAAGCCCAGCCGATGCATAGTAGAACATGAAACCGAACATCAGCGGCATGAACATCATCATGCGCTGCTGCGCCGGATCAACGCCAGCGGCCGGTGTCATGCGCTGCGAAAGAAACTGCGTGCCCACCAGCACCAGCGGCAAAATATGCAGGGCGATGGTTTCCGGCGAAGAAAGATCCGTCACCCAGAGCCAGGGCGCGTGGCGCAGCTCAATGGCGATGTTCAGCACGCGATAAAACGCGTAGAAGAATGGCAACTGCACCAGCAGCGGCAGGCAGCCGCCCACCGGGTTGACGCCTTCGCGCTTGTAAAGCGCCATCACTTCCTGGTTTTGCTCGGCTTTCTTCGGGTCGCTCAGCTTCAGGTTCTTGTATTTGTCGTTCAGCTTTTTGATCTCCGGCTGAAGCTTTTGCATTTTGCGCGCGCTCTTCAGGCTGGATAAGCGGAAGGGGAACAAAGCCAGGTTGATAATCAGCGTGACCACAATGATGGCCCAGCCGTAGTTATAAGTCCAATGATCATGCACCCAGTTCAGCCACAGAAAAAGCGGCTTGGCGATGATGCCGAAAAAGCCCCAGTCCACAAGCTGGCCCAGCTTCGGATTCACCTTGGTCAGCATGTCGACGTCTTTGGGCCCGGTAAATAAAGTAAAGTCGTTCACCGGGCCGGTGGAGATGCCTTCGCCCGCGTAGGGCGTTTCTTTGTCCTCGCCCGGCGGTTTCAGCAAGTCCGAATACGTCCTGATTTGCAGTTGCGAATCTTTGGCCGGCAGCGCCACGGTGGCAAAAAAATTGTCTTCCAGGCCGCCGAACGTGAAGTTGCCGGAATCGGTGACAGGCCCGTTCTTCGCGTCTTTGGCGGTCTTGGTAATCAGCTTGCTGGCGCTCGCATCGTAATGGGTGGTGTGCTCCACTGATGCCGCATTGCGAACTTTCGCGTCGCCGAATCCGCCGCGCCAGGTCAGAAAACACGGGACCGGCGTGCCGTTCAGCAAAACGCTGCTCCTCACGTCGGAAAGATAGCTGTCCTTGCTGAAGATGAACGATTTGTGGACGGATGCTTTGCCGTCTGAATAATCGTATTCCACGGTCAAGCCGCCACCGGAAATTTTGGGCAGATAAAGAACCTTGTTCGGGTCGAACGGCAAATACTGCCCGCTCAGGTCGATGGCAAAGGGCGAAGACAGATCTTTTGAAGACGGGTTGATGAGCTGCAGCGGCTTGCCGCTGTCATCCTGATACTTCTTCAAAACCCAGCTTTTGACAACCGCGCCCTGGTTCGAAAATTCAATCCTGTAAAGATCCGTGTCGACGATGGTCGTCATCACAGCGGAAGCGCCGACGCTGCCGGTGGTGGCGCCCGCATTGGCGGGCAGCGCAGCGCTGTTCACTTGCGCAGCCGTGGGCGCATGCGTCACCTGAGCGGCTGCACTCTTATCGTCTTTCGGCGTGCTGGCGGGCTTGGGCCCAGGCGCGGGTTTGAAGAAATATTGCGAGGCCAGCAAGACCAGCATCATCAGCGCGAGCGCCAAAGGGAGCCGCTTTTCAAAAGACGGCGGACCTGAAGGAAGACTTCCGGGACTAGTAGACATGAAATGATTCCAATTACAACTTTACGGGACCGGCTTGCGGAACAGGGTCATAGCCGCCTTGGCAGAATGGATGGCAGCGGGCCAAACGCTTCACGCCCAGCCACACTCCGCGCGCCGCGCCATGCAGTTGGACGGCTTCCAGCATGTATTCAGAGCAGGTGGGGGAAAATCGGCACGCAGACGGCAGAAAAGGCGACACGGCCAGTTTATAAGCCCTCAAAATCGCCATTACAAAAGTCTGCATCGCTCTGCAATACGGCCAATTTCGCTGCAAAGTTCTTCAAAAGGTGCGTCCAAAACGGTCCGGCGGGGGTTGAAGACGAAAGAACAGCGTTGGGGGAAATTGGGAAGATGGCGGCGAACCGCTTCGCGCATGCGCCGCTTCAGGCGGTTGCGGACCACCGATTTGCCCACCGCTCGCGGAGTGGTGAAGCCGAAGCGCGCAGGGCACTCCGTTTCCGAAGAGCGCAAGCAAAAAGCGGCAAAATAGCGGCTGGTCATGCGTGTTCCAGTCTGATAAATCTGCTTAAACTCCGCCGACCGCAAAACCCGATTGAATTTAGGAAGAGACGTAGAATTAGTGAGCGGCGCGCACGTTGCGCTCGTCGCTCACGGTCAGCTTATGACGGCCTTTGGCGCGGCGGCGGGACAGAACATCGCGGCCATCCTGAGTCTTCATGCGCTCACGGAAGCCATGGGTCTTCGCCCGTTTGCGGTTATTCGGCTGAAAAGTGCGTTTCGGCATTGCAAATCCTTATCTGAATATCTGGTTGGGAAGGTGCCGGGTCCGGTGCAAAGACGCACCAGTGCCAGCCAGGGAAACCCAAAACTGAATTGTAGCATTATTTGCGATGCTGGCGGGTTCCCAATCCAGTACAGTAGGGAGATAGTTGGACCTCGGCCCCGCTTACCACCAGTCAATTTCATGGCAACAGCCCACACAGCACGAAAGCGCTCGGCATCTGCCCGCGGCGGCGTAACGGCACTGGCTATACCGGAAAGAACCAAGCACGCCAAACTGGATGCCCCGGATTTGTATCTGAATCCGCATCTGAGCCTGCTGGCCTTTCAGAAGCGCGTGCTGGAAGAGGCGCGGGACCAGACGACGCCGCTGCTGGAGCGGGTGAAGTTTCTGTCCATTCTGGCTTCCAACATCGACGAATTTTTCATGGTGCGCGTGGCCGGCTTATGGCAGCAGATTGAAAACCGCAGCCTGGAGACCAATATCGATGGGCGCACGCCGGGCGAACAACTGGAGCTGATTCGCCAGGACGTGACCGCGCTGACCACGGAAATGTATCGCGTGTGGCGCGAGGAACTGGCGCCGGAGCTGCGCAGCGCGGGAATCAATATTCTGGAAACCGGCGAGCTGAATGCCCAGCAGTTGACTTATGTCGACGATTATTTCCGGCGCGAAGTCTATCCGGTTCTGACGCCGCTGGCCGTGGACCAGGGACGGCCGTTTCCGCACATCTCCAATCTGAGCCTGAACATTGGCGCGGTGGTCAGCAATGGCGACGGCCAGGAACATTTCGCGCGTGTGAAGGTGCCCGGAACGCTGCCGCAGCTCTTGCAATTGCCGTCGGAAGCAGGCGAACTGAATTTTGTCTGGCTGGAGCAAGCCATTATCGGAAATTTGCGCCTGCTGTTTCCGGACATGGACATTGTCAAGGCCGACGTCTTCCATGTCACGCGCGACGCCGAACTGGCCATTCAAGAGCTGGAGACCGAGGACCTGCTGGAAAGCGTGCAGGAAGCGGTCTGGCGCAGGCGCTTTCGCGATGCCGTGCGTCTTCAGATTGACGCTGAAATGCCGCCGCGGCTGATCGAAATTCTGACCAGCAATCTGGAGCTGGACCAGAACGACGTTTATCGCGTCCACGGCCCGGTGGATTTAAGCCGCTTGCGCACGCTGCTTAGCGTGGACCGTCCCGCGCTAAAAGACAAGCCGTTTATCGCCAGCGTGCCGCGCGGTTTTGCCGGTCCGCGTTCGGAAATTTTTGCGGCCATTCAGGAGGCCGACGTGCTGATGCATCAGCCGTTTGAATCTTTCCAGCCGGTGGTGGATTTCCTGCGCGCGGCCGCCAAAGATCCCGACGTGCTGGCCATTAAGATGACGCTTTACCGCGTGGGCCGCAATTCGCCCATTGTCGAAGCGCTGCTGGAAGCCATTCAGAACGAAAAGCAGGTGGCCGTCCTGGTGGAGCTGAAGGCCCGCTTCGATGAGGAAAGCAACATTGAATGGGCGCAAAAGCTGGAAGCCGAAGGCGTTCACGTGGTCTACGGGCTTCCCAACGTCAAAGTGCATTGCAAGATGGCGATGGTGGTGCGCCGCGAAGGCAATGCCATTCGCCGTTATCTGCACTTAGGCACCGGCAACTATAACCCGGTCACCGGGCGCATTTACACCGATCTGGGTTTGTTCACCTGCAACGACGAAATAGGCGCCGACGTCAGCGACTTGTTCAATCATCTGACCGGCTATTCCGCCAAGAAGAGTTATCGCAAGCTGCTGGTCGCGCCGCACACCATTCGCACTGGGCTGGAGCGCCTGATCCGCCGCGAGATGGAGCGCCAGCAGACGCATGGCGACGGCCATTTGATTTTCAAGATGAACGCGCTGGAAGATGCCGGAATGATTCGCCTGCTGTATGAGGCATCGCAGGCGGGGCTGAAAATCGACCTGATTATTCGCGGCGTTTGCGCGCTGCGTCCGGGCGTGCCCGGTGTCAGCGAAACCATATCCGTGCGCAGCATCATCGGGCGTTTTCTGGAGCACAGCCGAATTTATTACTTCGCCAACGGCGGCGAAGAAAAAATCTACGTGGGCAGCGCCGACCTGATGCCGCGCAACTTAAACCGGCGCGTGGAAGTTCTGTTTCCGGTGGAGACGCCGCGCCTGATTAAGCGCATTCGCGAGCGCATTCTGGAAAAGTATCTGGAAGACAATACCTGCGCCCGCGTCATGCATGCCGATGGGACATTTGAGCGCTTGCAGCCCGAAGCCGGCCGAAAACCCCTGAACAGCCAGCTATGGTTCTTGAAACATGAGTAAACGCCAGTGAACACTGTGGGCAAGCTGGTGCTGGCCTGGCTGCTGCTGCTGACCGGCGTGCCGTTGACGCTGGTGCTTCTAAATGAGGACATTATTCCCGGCCATGCCCTGGAGGCGGCCGTGAAGCTGTTCCTGGTGCTGGGGTTTGTGGGAGCGGTCGGCCTGGTTCTGACTTACTTCGTGTCCGCGCGCTGGCTGGCGCGCACAAAGGTGCTGGAAGAATATGCCGCAGGCCTGCCAAACACCGAGAATCCGCTGCCGGAGGGCGGCCCAGCCGAGTTGCAGGCGCTGGCGAAAGCCATGCGCGCCATGGCGAATCGCGTCAATGAAGTGGTGGACCGCGCCAACCTGGAGTTGGCCCGGCGCGAAACCATTCTGGCTTGCATGGCCGAAGGCGTGCTCTCGGTGGATAAGCAACTGCGCGTGAATTTCTGCAATGAGGCGTTCGCCGCCGCTTTTGGAACCCGGACGGAAGCGTCGGAAGGGCGGTCTCTGTACGAGCTTGTCCGCGAGCCCGCGCTGCGCGAAATTCTGGAGCGCGTGGTGACCAGCGGCGCTCCGGAAAAAGATCTGCTGCGGCTGCCCAGCGCGGCCGGCCGCTGGTTTGAAGCGCGCGCTTTGCCGCTGGGTCATGAGCCCAGGCGCGGCGCGGTGATTGCCCTGCATGACGTCACCGATATTCAGCATCAGGAGCAGATGCGCAAAGATTTTGTGGCCGACGTCTCGCATGAGCTGAGAACGCCTCTGGCAGCCATTCGCGGCTATGCCGAAACGCTTCTGGACGGCGGCCTGGAAGACCAGCAGAATAACCGGCGCTTTGTGGAAATTATCTTTTCGCATGCAGTCCGGCTGAATAACATCGCCGCCGACTTGCTGGTCATCTCCGAGCTGGATAACAAATCCGCACAGTCTCCGCCCACCGAACGCGTCGCCTTGCTGGATGTGGTGCGGACCGCGCTGACGGCGGTGGAGAAAAGCGCGGCCGAGCGCGGCATCCGCGTGAATGCCGACCATTGCCTGCCCTGCTATGTCGATGGCGTGCGCTTTCGTTTGGAGCAGGTGATGGTCAATCTGCTGGATAACGCGGTGAAATTTAATCGCCCAGAAGGCGAAGTGGTGGTGGAGTGCGTTCCCGTCAACCAGGAAATGGTTCGCCTCTCGGTGGCGGACTCCGGCATCGGCATTCCCAACGACGAGGTGAAACGGATTTTTGAGCGCTTCTACCGCGTGGATAAATCCCGCTCCAGGCCGGCTGGCGGCACGGGCTTGGGCTTGCCCATCGTCAAGGAAGTGGTGGAGCGCATGGGCGGCACGGTCACGGTGGAAAGCACGCTGGGGCGCGGATCAAAATTCACCGTGCTGCTGCGGGCCGCATGACCATTCGCATCCCGGACCCCAGCCTGGTTCTGCTGATTGGGCCATCGGGCGCGGGAAAATCCACTTTTGCCAAACGGCGCTTTCGGCCAACCGAAATATTGTCGTCGGACGGCTGCCGGGCTTTGGTTTGCGATGACGAGAATGATCAGACAGCCACCAACGATGCGTTTGAATTGCTGCATCTGATTCTGGCCAAGCGGCTGGCGCGGCGTCGCACCACCGTGGTGGATGCCACCAATGTCCAGCCATCGTCGCGAAGCAGTTTGCTGGCGGCAGCCGCCCAGTGCAAGATACCCGCCGTGGCTATTGTCTTCCAGTTGCCCGAAGATGTTTGCCAGAAGCGCAATCTGGAGCGCGCGCACCGGCAGGTGCCGCCCCAGGTGATTGCCAGCCAGATAGCGGCGCTGTCGGAGGGGAATCTGGAAACAGAAGGATTTCTGTCCATCTATCGCATTGCCGGCGATGCTGACGATGTGGCGATTGCCCGTTACTCCTGACGCAGCGCTTGCCAGGGCTCAATGGCAGCCGCGCGGCGAGCGGGAAGCCAGGCGGCCAAAGCGGCGGACGCGCCCAGCAGCACAGCCGTGGCCGCGTAAGAAACAAAATCGTCGGCCTGCACGCCATACAGCAGCGCCGCCAGATAGCGCGTCAGCAGCAAAGCCGCCAGCATCCCGGCCGCAATCCCGGAGAATGCGGGAGTCAAGCCTTGCGCAAGAACCATGCGCAGAAGATCGCTTTGTGTTGCCCCGACGGCCATGCGCACTCCCATTTCCGTTGTTCGCAGCGAAACAGAATAGCTGATAACCGCGAAGATGCCGCCCGAAGCCAGCAGCCACGCCACCCAGGCCAATCCGCCAATCAGGGTTGTGACGAAAGTGCGCGTGGCTAAACGCCGGCCTTCCACTTGGTCCATGGTGCGCGGATAAAAGACAGGCAATTCCGCATCCGCTTGATGCACGGCCGCTTCCAGGTCGCGCAGATGGGCCGCTGGATCATCGGCCGTGCGAATAACAACGCCCAAAAAATTGTTGCTTGCTCGCGACAATGGCCGGTAAATTTCAGGACGCACGGCGGCTTCCGGGCCTAACTGGCGCGTGTCGCCGATGATTCCGGCAATCTGCTGCCAGGGCGCATTGCTATTCACGCCGGGCGCATAGCGAATTCGCCTGCCGACCGCGTTTTCATTGGGGAAAAAGGTCTTCGCGAAGGTGGAGTTCACAAGCACGGCGGTGGCCTCTTCGCGGTCGTCCTGCTCGCGCAGATCAACGCCCGCCTTCAGCGGAATTCCCAGCGTCGCGCGAAAATCCGGGCTCACGCCGGTGTTCATCACCGCCGGAGAATTCACCTCGCTCTTGGCGGGCCGTCCTTCTATCTGCACCGGCCCGCTGCCGCTGGTGCCGCCCTGGAACGGGATGCTGGTGGTGAACGCGGCCGCAATGATGCCCGGTTTCGTCTTCAGTGTCTCAATCACTTTTCGCGCGAAGCGTGCCGAATTCTCGGCGTAGGGATAGCGCGCGAGATTCATCGAAACATAAGCGGTCAGCAAATGGTCTGTCTGGAAGCCCGGGCTGATCTTTGAGACTTCACGAAAACTCCTCAGCAGCAGCAGCGAACTGATCAGCAGCAGCGTGGCCAGCGCCGTCTCGCCCGCAATCAGCAGTTTTCGCGCGGCTTGCTGTTTCCTGCTCTCGCTGATGCGGCCGCCCGCTTGGCTCAGGATTCCCATGACGGAAGAAAAAGACACTCTCAGCGCCGGCAGCACGCCGAAAAAAACCCCGGTGACGCCGCCAATGGCCAGCGCAAACAGCATCACGCGCCAATCCACCGAAACCGATTCAGGCCTGGGGATGGTGGTGCTGGGCAGGCTGCGAATCCAGCGCACAAACAGCGCGCTCAAAGCAATGCCGGTCAGCGAAGACAGCAGCGTCAGCAGCAGGCTCTCGGTCAGCATTTGCTGCAGCAGCGAAGCACGGCTGGCGCCAATGGCGATGCGAACCGAAATCTCGCGCAGGCGCGCCGACGCCCGGGCCAGCAGCAAGTTGGCGACGCTGGCGCAAGCCATCAGCAGCACGCCCATCACCGCCACAAACAAAATCAGAATGGACGGTTTCACATCGCCGTCAATGACCTCCCGCAACGGGACAGCTTGCAGCCGAAGGCCCAAATCAGTCGCGGGATTTTCGCGGGCCAGTTCGCCCGCAAGGCGATTCAATTCCGCATGGAATGCCGCTGCCGTGACATCGTGCCGCAGCCGCGCGATTCCATAATACGAGCGAAAGGCTCGGCCGTTCGCCTGCACGCTGAAGTCGAACGTCTTAGGTGTCCAGATGTCGGCGTCCACCGGAATGTCAAGCTGCGGCGGCAGCACGCCGGCAATCTGGCAGGGCTTTTCATTCAGCCGGATCATGCGGTCTGCTATTGGTTCTCCGTGGAAGCGCGACTGCCAAAGCGCCCAGGAGATCACCGCCGCGCACGCCTGCCCCGGCTGATTGGCCGCGGCTGTAAACGCCCGCCCTTGCGCCATCTTCACGCCCAACACGGAAAACACCGATGCATCCACTTCCAGCACATGCACCAGCATGGGCCGCGAACTGCTTCCCAGGTTTCCATTCAGGTCGCGGTAAAAACCAAACGCTTCAGCCGAACGAATTCGCTGCTTCAGGTCGAGCACGTCGGGCAGGCTTAATCGTGAAGGAATGCTGTTGCGGTCAAGCGCGGTGACTCGCACCACACGGTTTGCATCGGGCACGGGCAGCGGCGCGATCAGGACGCTATTGGCGATGCAGAAAACGGAAGTCGCGGCCCCGATGCCAAGCGTGAATGCGGCGAAAATTGCAATTGTGCTGCCAGGATTCCGTCGCCAAATCCTAATGGTGTTTCGTATATCTCTTTTTGCGAAAGACAGCAAAAAAGCGTCCTGAGCCGCTGCATCGAAAAAACGAACGATGCAGAACTTCTATCGAGTTTTGCATAACCAAAGTACTTTCCCAAGCCCCCGGCCAGACTTTTTTGAACGTTGTTTAAGATTAAGGCCATGTCTCATAGCGATGCGTGGCCCAGCATACGAATCAATGGCAAAGCAGCGGCCCGTATACATTCCGGGCACCCTTGGGTGTTTGTTTCGGATGTGATCGACCCAGGTTCAGCCGCCCCCGGAGACGTCGTGCGTGTGATGGATGCAAAGGGCCGCACGCTGGGCATGGCCCACTACAGCAGCACCTCCCAAATCGCGCTGCGCACGTTGTCGCGGCGCGCGGAGAATATTGACCAAGCCTTCCTGGCGAAACGCATGGAAGCGGCGCTGGCGCTGCGAAAACTTGTGGTGCGGGACAGCGAGGCTTACCGGCTGATCCACGCCGAAGGCGATCTGCTTCCCGGCTTGATTGTGGACCGTTACGGCGACTGGCTGGTGGCGCAGTTTCTGGATCAAGGCATGGACCGCATGACGGACATGGTTGTGGCCGCGCTCGCGGCGCTGCTGCAGCCGGCCGGCATTATTGCGCGCAACGATGTGCCCGCGCGCGCCAAGGAGAATTTGCCGCAGGAATCAAAAGTGCTGCTGGGCGACTGGGACGGCCCCGTGGAATTCAGCATGAACGGCCTCCGCTGTCGCGCCGACCTGATGAGCGGCCAGAAGACCGGCGTGTTTCTGGACCAGCGCGAGAATTACCAGGCGGCCGCCCACTACGCGCATGGCCGCGCGCTCGATTGCTTCGGCGGAACCGGCGGCTTTGCCATGCATTTGGCCCGCACATGCAATTCAGTCGACGTGGTGGACAGTTCAGCCGCTTCGCTCGCCACCGCCAAAGAAAATGCCGCCTTGAACGGCCTGGAGAACCTGCAATTCCACAACGCCAATGCGCTGGATTATCTGCCCGGTCTGGTAAGCGCTCGGCGCAAGTTTGAGACCGTCATTGTGGACCCGCCCGCCTTCACCAAGACGCGCTCGGCGAAAGAAGGCGCCTTGCGCGGTTATAAAGATATCAACCTGCGCGCGCTGCGCCTGCTGGACAGCGGCGGCATTCTGGTCAGTTGTTCGTGCAGCCACCACGTCAGCGAAGCGGACTTGCTGCAAGTGGTGGCGGAAGCGTCGCTGGATGCCAATAAGCAGTTGCGCGTGCTGGAGCGCCGGACGCAGTCGCGCGATCATCCCATTTTGCTGACGGTGCCGGAGACGCTTTATTTGAAGTGCGTTATTTTGCAGGTGCTCTGATCACAGCACCACCCGCGTTTCGCCCTGGCGCCTGGTGACACGCTGCTGATCCAGATATTCCAGCAGCGGAATGGCGAACTTGCGCGAGATGTTCATCCAGCTTTTAAATTCCGACACGGAAAATTCCCGGCCTTTGTGCTGGGCGAGCGAAGTTCGAATGTGCGCGATAACATCGGCGTGGTAAACCACGTCTTGCGGAAGTTTCACCAGCCGGTTATTTTTCACTAACGCCGCTAGCAGTAAGCGAGCCGTGTTGGCATCTACTCCGCTGCCGGCCAGCGCTTCTGCAACGGAGGGCGGCTGAAAACCTCCCTCGCGAAACACGCTTTCCAGTTTCTTCAGCGCGGCCGCGTGTTTCGGCGAGGCCCCGGCCTGGTGGCTGGCCAGCGCGACGGTTTCGCCTTGAATCCGAATGGCGCTAAAGCCTTGAAAAACCAGCGCAGCCAGCGACGGCTCCAAACCTAAGCGCGCAGCCGCCAGCGAAGCGCCCGCCGCATCCGGATTCGCCTTGTGAAAATGACGCAGCCAAAGCACCAGGGCGTCGCGTTTTGTTTCAATCCAGCGGCGTGTCAGAACTTTTTCGTCGGCCAGCATCAACGCTTTGTTTCGCGCGATCGCCAACAGAAGCTGCCCTCTGGAAGCGCCCGTCATTTTCGTCAGTTCAGCCATGCTGCGCCCTGCCGATGCTTCATCCGTCAGCAATTCCAGCCGGCGTTCCAGCGGCGCGCCATGCAGCGCCTCCAGCCGAATCAGCGTTTTCGAACGGTTCAATCGTCCGGGAGAAAAAGCGTCCACCACCACTCCCCCGCCCACCGTTTGCGCCGGCGAAGGCCTGCGTATCACGAACCGGTCACCCGGCAGGGCAACCAGTTCATCCTGCAAACGAAGGCGCGCAAACTGCCCTGGAAAAAGCGAAATTTTCGCGCTGGTTTCGGCTGTTCCCAGATGCAAAGTGAAAAGCTCGCGTGCGGCCGGCGGAGCGTCGCCATCCAGCCAGTGCAGCGCGACATCCAGCACCCGGCTGCCCGCCAAAGCGCCAGCGCTGGCCAGAACATGGCCGCGCTTGATTGCTTGCTGGTCAATGCCAGCCAGATTCACGGCAAGCCGCTGCCCTGCTGTCGCGCCCTCGACGGAGGAATGCTGCGCCTGCAAACCGCGCACCCGCGCCTTCGCCAAGCCGGGATGCACCTCCAGCGTCTCTCCCACGCTCACCGACCCGGCCAGCAGAGTGCCGGTGACAACGGTGCCGAAGCCTTTCACGGCAAACGCGCGGTCAATCGGCATGCGCATCACTCCGTCGCAATCGCGGCTGGTCTCGTTTGAAGCCAGCGCGGCCAACTCGCGCTTCAGCTCATCGATGCCGGCCTCCGTGACTGCGCTCACCGCCACCACCGGGGCAGCGGCCAGAAACGAACCGGCCACCAGATTTTGAATATCGTTGCGCGTTCGCGCCACTTGCTCAGCCGTTGCCAAATCGCTCTTGGTAATCACCACCAAGCCATGCCGCAGACCCAACAACTGGCAGATCTCAAAATGTTCGCGCGTTTGCGGCATCACCGATTCGTTCGCCGCCACAATCAGCATCACCGCTTCCATGCCCGCCGCGCCCGCCAGCATGTTGCGCACAAACCGTTCGTGCCCGGGAACATCCACAAAGCTGGCCAGGCGCCCGTCGGGCAACCGCATCTGGGCAAAGCCCAGGTCTATCGAAATGCCGCGGCGCTTCTCTTCTTTCAGGCGGTCGGTATCCATGCCGGTCAGAGCGTAGACAAGCGAAGTCTTCCCATGGTCGATATGGCCCGCCGTTCCAATCACCAGAGAATGAGGAAGACGCATACTACTATCTGACATACAGCCATTCTCATGGAACAAAGTATTAGCCGTCTGGAAGAGTTGCGCCAGCGCCACGCACGCGCGGAAGAGGGCGGCGGCGCGGAACGCCGCCAGCGCCAGCACAAAGAAGGAAAACTTTCCGCGCGCGAGCGCATTGATTTCCTGCTGGACGAAGGCACTTTTGAGGAACTGGACAAGCTGGTGCGGCACCGCTGCCAGAACTTTGGAATGCAGAACACGGTGGTGGACGGCGACGGTTTCGTCACCGGCCACGGCCTCATTCATGGCCGCCAGGTGTTTGTCTTCGCGCAGGATTTTACGGTCTTCGGCGGGTCGCTTTCCGAATCGAACGCGCAAAAAATTGTCAAGCTGATGGACCTGGCGGTGAAGACCGGCGCGCCGCTGATTGGCCTGAACGATTCCGGCGGCGCGCGCATCCAGGAAGGCGTCGCGTCGCTGGCCGGTTATGCCGACATCTTTCTGCGCAATGTGCTGGCCAGCGGCGTCGTCCCGCAAATTTCCGCCATCATGGGCCCGTGCGCGGGCGGCGCAGTCTATTCACCCGCTCTGACGGACTTCGTCTGCATGGTGGATGGCACCAGCCATATGTTCGTCACCGGGCCGGAAGTGATCAAGACCGTCACGCACGAAGACGTGTCGAAAGAAAAGCTGGGCGGCGCCATGACGCACAACTCCATCAGCGGCGTGGCCCAACTGCTGGCGCATAACGACGAAGACTGTCTGCGCCAGATTCGCGAGCTGATGACGTTTTTGCCGCAGAACAATCTGGACGGCGTTCCGCCGCGCTCGACCAAAGATTTGCCAGACCGCGCCGACAAGGGCCTGGATAATGTTGTGCCCGCGCAATCGAACAAGCCTTACGACATCAAGGATGTGATCACGCGCGTTGTGGATGACAGCGTGTTTTTCGAAATCGCGGAGCATTTTGCCCGCAATATTGTGATTGGCTTTGGCCGCATGGCGGGTGAAACCATCGGCATTGTGGCCAACCAGCCGGCTTATCTGGCGGGCTGCCTGGACATTGATTCATCCACCAAGGCGGCGCGCTTTGTGCGCTTTTGCGACGCTTTTCAAATTCCCATTCTGACGTTTGAAGACGTGCCCGGTTTCCTTCCAGGGACCGGGCAGGAATTCGGCGGCATCATCCGCCACGGCGCAAAATTGCTGTACGCTTATGCCGAAGCGACCGTGCCAAAAATTACCGTCATCACGCGCAAAGCTTATGGCGGAGCTTACTGCGTGATGGGATCGAAGCATTTGCGCACCGACATCAACTTCGCCTGGCCCACGGCCGAGATCGCCGTCATGGGTTCGGAAGGCGCTGTGAATATTCTTTATAAGCGCGAACTGCAATCGGCCGACGATCCGGAGCAAGCCCGGCTGGCCAAGATTGAAGAATACCGGGACCACTTCGCGAATCCCTTTGTCGCCGCTGAGCGCGGTTATGTCGACGACGTGATTGAGCCGCATGAAACACGCCCCAAAGTGATTCGCGCGCTGCGGATGCTGAAGACCAAAACCGACACTATGCCGCGCAAGAAGCATGGCAACATTCCGCTATAAAAAAGAGCTGACCATAGTCTCAGACCATAGTGCCTCCGCCCAAGCCACGACGATGGATTTGACGCGTGTGACGGCAGATCCCCAGCTTTTGGAATGTTCCTGGCTCAAAACTTTGTCAAACGACTAGCGAAACGTCTGCAGCTCCACCTTCTCGCCATCCGTCAGAAACGTTGACAATCCCTGCACATCCGTTCGAAAAACTCCCACATGATGCCGCGCCAGCCGCTCCAAAACGCTCGGATGCGGATGATGAAACTGGTTCAGATACCCGTCCGAAATAAAAGCAAACTGCGGCTGAAGTTCATTGATGAAATCATCGCTGGACGAAGTCTTGCTGCCATGATGGCCCACTTTTAGAAGCGTCACCGGATGCAGCAATCCGCTGGCCACCAAGTCTGCTTCCACCGGCTTTTCAGCGTCACCCGTGAGCAAGATGCTGCGGCGGCCGTAAGTCACTTCAAACACCAGGGAATCATCGTTCACCGCCGTTTCGCCCGGCAGGTAATCTGGTGCGGGTGCCAAAATTCGAATCTTGGTCCCGCCAATCCGCGCGGGCGCACTGGCCCGATTGAGCGGAATAATTTTGACGCCATCGGCCTTGGCGTGCTGCTGCACGATCCGCCATTCCGCTGAGTCCGGCTCCGCGCCAATCCAAAGCACTTTCGGATGAAAGTTATCCAGAATCGCGGACATGCCGGCTATATGGTCGGAGTGCCCATGCGTCAGAACGGCATAATCCAGATGGCTGATTCGGCGGCTCCAAAGGTAGGGAGAAACCACATCTTCGCCCATGTCGAGCTGCGGCTTGTGTTTCATGCGTTCCATGCCGGGAAAGCCGCCGGCGTCAATCAGCATGGTTTCGCCATCGGGAAAGGCCATAAACAAGCTGTCGCCCTGGCTGACATCAATGGCCGTCAGTTCCAGTTTTCCCTTGTGCAGCAACGGCTGCCACGGCTGATACAAGACAATGCCAAACAGTCCCAGCGCCAGCGCTGCCGCCAGCGGAGCCCAGCGCGGCGACCGCCGCAAACAAAACGCCAGCAGAACCAGTGAAACGGAAAATCCGACGGAGACCGCCAGCGGAATCGCGGCCAGCCGCCAGGCCGGCTCAAAATGCACATGCCAGGCCGCGACCCACTCCGAACAGACCAGCAGCATCTTTGTCATCCAAGCCAGCGGCCTCAGCCCCGTCAAAATGGATGCAAAACCCAGCGGAATGACCAGCGACAGCAGCGGGATGACGATGATGTTCGCGGTCAGGCCGGTGATGGAAAGCCGGTGAAAGTAGGTGATCATCGGCAGCGCCAGCCCGAACTGCACGCACGCGGAAACAATCACCGTCTCCGCCCCAAACAGCAAGACCTGCGTCACCTGCGCCACCACCATGCGTGAATGCTCTTCCGACAAGCCGGTGTGCAGGCTGATGGTTTCGGCAAGCAAACGAAGTTCCACGCGCCACTCGCCGGCTCTCGGCGAAACGTTCGGATCGTACTGCATTTGGTCGAAGCGTTTAATGGCGAAGCGCACTGGCTCGGTGCTGTTTTCCATCAGCGGAATCGCGAACGCGGCAATCGCGGCGGCCGACATAAACGAAAGCTGAAAGCTGGGATCGAAAAGCTGGTCGGGATCAAACGACAGATAAAGAATCCCGATCACCGCCAGGATATTCAAAATGCGCGTTCGGCGGAAACAATAGCTGGCAATCAGAAACAGCGTGAAGCCCCCGGCCGCGCGCACCACCGGCGAACTCATGCCGGAAACAAAAGCGTACAGCCAGCACGCCATGGTGGCCACGCAAAGGGCGTGTACGCGGCGCATTTGAAACAGCCGAAGCAGTAGCAATAACGAGAACGCCAGCACCGAAACATGCTGGCCGGAAATCACCAGCGCGTGGTAAGTGCCGGTCACGCGGAAATCCGACGTCCAGCGTTTTTCCACGCCGCTGGTTTCGCCCAGCAGCGTGGCTTGCAATAATCCGGCCGTGTGCTGGTCGTCCGGATACAGATCCAGCAATCGCTGCAGCGCCCAGCTTCGCACGCTGAACAGCGCGCCCACCAGCGGCGATCCGCAGCTTCCCGGCAAAACCTTCACGTCTTTGGAAGAGGAAACCGATCCAGTCCAATAAATATGCTGCAGCGCCAAAAAGCTGGCGTAATCAAAGGCATCAGGATTCTGAAAGTTGCGCGGCGAACGCACCTTGGCAGCCACCTCCGCGCGCTGCCCGTAGTGAAGCGCGAGTTTGTCGTCCTTTTTCAGATTCAGCGTGATCCGGGCCGCAATTTTCGGTCTCAAAGAGAGGGTGAATTGTTCGCGATCAGGCGAAAAAACTGGCGGATTCGTCACGCAGCCCGACAGCAGCACCGTTTCGCCATCTTCGGCGTTCAGCTTGGGCAAGCGCTCTGGCCGGTGGATGACCTGCGTGGCAATTCCTGCCAGAAAGAGGCAAAGAAAAGCCAAAATAGTACGAAAGCGCCCGCAATTATTTCCGGCCAGCGTCAGTGCCAGCGCCAAAACTGCCAGCGCCGCTGGGATAACCAGATCAAGTAACTGAAAATAAACGAAATGAGCTAGCAGTATGCCCCCTGCCAGGAAGGCTGCAGGCAGAAGAAGTGGTTCGCGGCGCACACCCTTTAAGTGGGCGAAATCGCCATTCGGCTCTCATGCTTATCCGTTTGCTGCTTGACAGGATAGCGGTTTGGGGCGGATACTAAAGAAAATTAACGGATATTTATGGAACGCATGCGCTTCCATTCGCTGAACCACGTTGAGTTCGCGGCACACCGATTTTCTTTGACATTTCGTTAGATTTCTCCTCCAACCCAAACTAGTTGGCTGATCGGGTAACTGATCAGCCAGTTTTTTTGCCCGTCAGTGCGCCGTCTTCACCAAGCCAGATTTGATGATCCGATCATCCGATGTCAGCAGTGTCAACCGATGCAAGCGCGCCGTGGCGGCAATCACCCGGTCGGTCGGATCCACCAGCGCGTCCAGGAACCCTGCTTCAGCGGCCACTTCGGCGGTCAGCGGCAGAACGCGGAAAATTGGGTTGGAAACGATGGAGTCCAAGAATTCCGGAACCTGAACTCTTAGCTTGTTTCCGCTGACCAGCAACGCGATTTCCAGCAGAGTGATTGCGCTGATGCCCAGCGGTTCGTTCCTGCGCACCGCCACATCCAGAAGCCTAGCCTGCTCTCGCGTCAGCTTCTTGGCCTCAATCAGCCAGCGAATCACAATATGGGTGTCCAGAAGCAGCCGGAGTTGCAAGAATCCAAATTCCTACGCGCTGGCGGCTTCCCAGACAACGTCCGAATCAACAATATCGCCCAAAATCTCCGCCCTGCCGCTCCAGCTATCCGCTGGCGATTTCCAGGCGTCTTTGGGCGCCGGATGCAAAACAGCAACCGGATACCCCCTGCGCGTGATCGTAATCGGCTCGCCCGTTTCCTGCACCTGATCTAAAAGCGACAAGCAATGTGCCTTGAAATCGGTGGCGCCCACCGCTGTGGCCAAATCTTTGGCCTGCTTCACACCCATACTGGTCATATGACCACTATAATTGTCTCGCCCATTCCTGTCAAGCACCTTTCCACATCAATCTCGCATATGCGAACATCGGGAAGTATGGCACGCGGATGGGAAAGCAAATCTGTTGAAGAGCAAATTGAGCTGGCCGCCGAAAAGGCCGCTGTCCTCAAAACAAAAAAAGAAGTAAACGAAGCGGAAGCTGCCAAAAAACGCGAACTGGAAAGCCTTCAGCTTTCAAGAACGCGCGTCATCCAGGACATGGCTTCCGCAGTAAATCCACGCTATAGAGAACAGTTGCAAAAGTCGCTGGATTTTCTCGATGAAAAGCTGGCCAAAGTGGCTGGCCAGTCAGCCAGTTAAGCCTCAGCAGGTCAAATCGTCGCGAGTGACCTTAATGTCGCCCAAACGGCCCAGCATCGCTAGCGCAATCGTGTCGGTGGTGAAGAACTTTTGCGCAATCATCTGCACCTCGTCCCGGTTCACGTTCTCAATATTGTTCAGCATGTCGTCCAGCGTCATAAACTCGTCGAAATAAAGCTCCTGGCGCGCCAGGTTTGACATGCGGCTGGTGGTCGATTCCAGGCTCAGCATCAGCGAACCCTTTAGATGATCTTTGGCCCGCCGCAATTCATCAGCGCTGATCAATTCCTGCTTCAGCGTGCGGAATTCCGAAATAACCGATTCCACCACCTTCTTGGCTGTCTCAATAGCCGTTCCGGCGTAAACGGTGAAGCAGCCAGTGTCGCTAAAAAGCGTCAATTCGCTGTAAACTGCGTAAGCCAACCCCTGTTTCTCGCGAATGTTTTGGAACAAGCGCGAACTCATGCCGCCGCCCAGCACCGTGTTCAAAATATACAGCGGATAGCGCATCTCATGCGCCAGACGATAGGCCGGAACGCCCATCGTGATGTGAACCTGCTCCAGCGACTCCTTATTCTTCAGAATCAGCGGCGCATGAGTTTTCGGTATCGAATCCACCGGCAGCGGTTCGCGCGCGCCCAGCCCGGAAAACCGGTCGCTAATCAGCTTCACTATGTCTTCGTGGTCCAAATTGCCGGCTGCGGTAATTAGAATGTTGCTGGGCGAATAAACGCGGCTATAAAAATCGTGAAGCATCTCGCGCTCAAACTTTTTGACCGTTTCGCGCGTGCCCAAAATAGGCTTGCCCAGCCCGTGGCCCTTCCAAAAGTTGCTGATAAAGGTCTCATGCAGCACAAATTCCGGCTGGTCCGCCTCCATTTTGATCTCTTCCAGAATCACGCCCTTTTCCTTTTCAATGTCATCGGGGCGGAAAACCGGGTTCAAAACCAGGTCCGAAAGAATATCCAGGGCCAGCGGAAGATGCTCGTCCAAAACCTTCGTGTTAAAGCTGACCAGTTCCTTGCTGGTAAAAGCGTCCAAACCGCCGCCCACCGAATCCACCGATTTCGCGATGTCCTCGGCCGAGCGCGTTGTGGTGCCCTTGAAAACCATGTGCTCTAAGAAATGCGACAAGCCGTTTTCCGGGCCGCGCTCAATCCGGGAACCCGTTCCAATCCAGACGCCCAAAGAAACCGACCGCACATAAGGCATGGCTTCCGTCACAATGCGAACACCATTCGCAAGCGTTGCTCTTTGAATTTCTCGCACCGGTGATTTAGACAAAACCATGTAGTTAATACGCCTTTCGTGACGCGAAATGGATACACTGAAGCGAAATGCACAGCAGCGCAGCGTCCCGTTCATTGGTCGGAATGGAGCTTTCCGACCTGTCGGACCTGCTCGGATCGGGACATCCTAATTATCGCGCCAGACAGATATATGACGCAATTTATCGAAAACAAGTGGCGAATTTGTCGGAAATTTCGACGCTCCCGCAAGTCCTTAAAAATGAGCTTCTTGCAGACCACCAAATGGGCCTGCCCGTGGTGGAACGGCGTTTTGATTCTGTAGACGGTACTCGGCGCTACCTCCTCCGTTTGGAAGATAACCGTACTGTGGAAACGGTGCTAATGCCTGAAGACAAGCGGGATACTGTCTGCATTTCCAGCCAGGTAGGGTGCCCGGTTGACTGCCGCTTTTGCCTCACCGCGCTGATGGGATTAGAGCGCAATTTGACCGCCGGCGAAATCGTAGGCCAGGTGCTTTTCGTGGCCCGGCAGCATGGCTTGGACGCCACCAGCGCCAAAATGAACGTCGTCATGATGGGCATGGGCGAGCCGCTTTTAAACCTGGCGAATGTCCTGAAAGCCACCCGCATCCTGACCGATCCGAACGGAATCGCGATGTCCCCCAAGCGTATTACCCTCTCCACATCAGGGATTATTCCGCAAATTTATGAACTGGGAAAGGCCGAAATCCGCCCGAAGCTGGCCATCTCGCTCAACGCCTCCACCGAGGAGCAGCGCCGCGAACTCATGCCCATTACCCGCAAATATCACCTGACTGATCTGATGGAAGCCTGCCGCGTTTACCCCTTGCGAAGCTGGGAAAAGCTGACCTTTGAATATGTCTTGCTGAAAGGCGTAAACGACAGCGACGCCGACGCCAAACGCGTGGTCCGGCTCATTTCCAAGCTGAACTGCAAAGTGAACCTGATCGCGCTCAATCCCGGACCAGGGATCAACTTCGAAACACCCGATCCGGAGCGCGTCGAAAGTTTCCAGCAAATTGTGAAGCGATCCGTGCCATGCTTCCTCAGAAAGCCGCGCGGTCTCGATATTTACGCCGCCTGCGGCCAGTTGAAACGAGTTTCGACGGATCTGGTGGGCATTCAGCCCTATCGCTAATTTCCGCTACGCAACCAATGCCCAGCGCCAGCATCTCACTGCTTGGCACACTTCCTCCGCCCCCTGCTGCATCTGCTCTTCCGCTTGAATTACCTGGGGCCCTTTGTCATGGGCATCATGGATTCATCGTTCCTGATGCTGCCGTTTGGAAACGATCTGGTGGTCATCACCATGGTGGTCCGCAACCGTTCCGGCTATCCCTGGTATGTGCTGGCCGCCGTCTGCGGATCGGTCATCGGCACCCTGCTTCTTGATCTGATGGCGCGCCGCATGGGCGAAGCCGGAGTTCGGCATGTCGCCGGAAATCGCCGCTTTGAATACCTGAAACGCAAGATAGGCGAGAACGGCGGAATCGCGGTGGCAGTCGCTTGCCTGTCGCCGCCGCCGTTCCCGTTCACCGCCGTCATCGCCACCGTTTGCGCCCTCGGCTACCCGCGCCGAAAACTGCTGGGCTTTGTGGCCGCGTCGCGCGCCGCGCGCTTCCTGATATTGGGTGCGCTGGCGCTTCGCTATGGCCGCATCATTATCCGCGTGGCGAACTCAGACCCTTTTCGCTGGACCATGCTGGGCTTTATTCTGGTCTGCCTGGTGGGCAGCGTCCTGTCACTGATGAAGTGGTTCCGGCGCAAGCCCGTACAGCTTCAAGATCATGGCCGTGACGTCCTGGATGCGGGCCGCGCCCATTGACTGGCGGCGATTGGTGAACAGAACCCCCGGCACGTCCACCGGGTTAATGCAATGGTCGGCAATCCAGTCGTCCATGTTGTCCTGAATCTCGTCCTCCGGAGTGCCGCCCAGAGCGGTTTGCCAGGACGCGCGATAACCAGGCGCATACCCCACAATCAAATCCGGCGCCACGGCCGCATTGTCGCTATCGGCCTTCGTTTCGTAAACCGCCTCCACCACCTGCTTCCCATTGGACGGGTCGCGCCACGCAACAAGCTGCTTCCGCAGTTCGTCCACAATAGCGCTGCTTTGCTGGCCGTAAGGAACAACGCCGTGCAATTCCCTGCCGCTTAAGTTCAAATAAAGGCCGTTCAGGCCGACCGCATACGCTTTTGTGTTCGCCCAAGCGATGCTGTTCAAGCTGGTATCGTCGCCAGGACGCCCGGACAGGCTCAAAAATCCGCGGTGGTTCAGCCACGTGTTCAAGTGAACCGCCCGGTCAAAACGGCTGAAGCCATGGTCCGACATCACAATCAGCTCCGCATCCGCACGCTGCTTCATCACTTCCCCGATGGATTCATCCACCTCCTGGTAAACCTTCAGCAAATCTGGCTCATGACGCCCCCACAAGATATGCGAGTTCTGGTCAATGGACGAGAAATAGAAAAACAAAAATCCATGCGAAAAGTGATTCAGCGAATAGCGAAGCAGCGTTTGCTCGTCATGGGAGACGAGCCGGGCTTGACTTTTGAATTCGGCCAGCGTCAGCACATTCTGCCGCAGCGCCGACGTGTCTTCCGGAATTCCCAGCGTGGAAAACCGCCCCGTTTCCGATGCCACTTGGCGGCTCCAATCCGGCGGCGAGGACACAGGCAACGCTGGCGTCATTGGGTCGATGTTGATGGGCGAAACATAGATTTTCACGCTGGGATGAAGCTGCTTGACGAACACGCGAAAAGTGCCGCTGACTGACGCCAAATGCGGAATCAAAGGAAAGCTGGCAGCTATCCAGGGAGACCATTCGCCCTCTTTCAAGACCTGGACATCATCGCCGCTTTCAAAACGCGCGGCCGGATGTTCCGCATCCACATCAAGCTGCAGCGCGGCCACCGTGGGCGCGTGGTCTTTGCGCAAACTGTTCGGCGGTCCCATCAATTCCAGCGCCGCATGCCCACGGTCCAGATGGATCTTGACGATATTGCCGCCTGAAACCGACCCCGCCACTTCTTCCGCGTCATCCGTGTAAAAAGTGAACGTTCCCAGCGTGCCGTCTAAATCGGGAGTGCCCATGCCGGAAATCGCATGTCCCGCCTTTGCCGGCGGGTAGTTGGTCGGCATGCGAATCACCGTCACCGGAATGCCGTGCTGCGAAAGAGTCTGCCAGAACGGAGTTCCGCGCCGCAGAGAAATGACCTTGGAATCGGAGAGCGGCAGGCTGAAGGAACCCAGCGACAAGCGGTAGCGCGAATCTTCGGTTTTCGACAGCGACGAGAACGGCTGCAGCGTGGCCGGATCGCGATGCACGAAATCGAAAATTCCATGCTGGTCCGGATCCAGGCCCGTGATCAGCGTCGACCAGGCAACCGGGCTTTGCGCCGGTATCGTTGTTGCCAGCCTTTGAAAGCTGCCTTGGTCGCGCAGGCGCCGCAGGTTGGGGAGATCATTCCAGTGGCGCTCGACAAAGGATGGGTCCATTCCATCCACGCCCAGCACGATGACGTCTTTGGAAGGTCGCGCGCAGCCGGCACAGGCCAGCAAGACAAGCGCCAATGACCGCCGAAAGTTCAGGAACCCAGCCGCCACGGCGCCGGCAAAGGAAGCGACGCCGAACCAGAGCAGCCAGTTGGTCTGCCGTTCCGGCGCATGAACGGCCAGCGTGCGGCCGTCCACATGAACCACGAACTGTCCGGAGACTGGCCGCAAGGCGCGCACTCGCCAACTGATCTGGCCAAGGCGCGGTATTCGCACGGCAGGCGTTTCCACGGCAAATCCGGCTGGCGCGTCCAGGCGGGCATTCGGAAGAGCGCCGCGGTATGGGACCGTCACCACGGCGGATTCGCCTGGTTTCAAAGGCACGTGTCCGCAAAGCCCTTCCGTTGCCTCCAGCAAGCCCCAGCAAGGCAGCAGCAGAATCAGCGAAGGAACAGCCAGCAAGCGCAGCAGCCGCGCGTTGGCCTGGATCAGCCGCCATTGGGCTTTGAACAGGACCGCAGGCTGGCCGGCAAACAGCCGGAACTCAAAGATGCAGGCGACGATTGCATTCAGGGCCAACCGGATCTGGTCCGGGTTCGTCATGCGCCGGATGAACAAGGTGCAGAGCGCACCAGACACAAAGCCAATGGCGGCTGCTTCAGGCATTCATTTCAGGTAGCCTAAGCCTTTGAGTTTTTCCACCAGCGCGTCCTTTGATTCCGTCTGCTCCAGCCGCGCCAGGTCCCGCTCCATGGCATGCTCAATGAACTCCTCCAAGGAACTGTAGCCGGCCTTCTCCACCAATGCGCGCGCCCGCTGGCAGATGGACTTGTTGAGCTTGACGCTTTCCTTTAAGCCGACCCTTGGATTTAAACCCATAAGGATTTCCCTTCCATCCATTGTGGCGGGTCGATCCCAAACAGCCGCAGCACGGTGGGCGCCATGTCCTCAATGCCAGGGTTCCGCAGGTCCATCTTTCTATTGGAAAACAAGACCCCCGGCACAAGAGCAGGGTCCACGCAATGGTCGCCGCTCCAGCATTTGGTGTTGTCTTCAAAGACAGCGGCGGTCACGCGTCCCACGGCCGCTCCCCAAGAGGCGCGGTAACCGGCCGCAAAGCCGAGTATCAAGTCCGGCGCGGCATCCAGATAAGGGCCGTTGTAGATCACGGCTGAATCATACACATCGCAAATGGCCACGCTGCCGTCGTCATCTGCAAGCCCGGCCAGCTTTGCCTGCAATTCCTGTTTCAGCGCGGCCGCCTCTTCTGCCATAACAATGCCCTGCGCCTCGCGCCCTGACAGGTTCAGATAGATGCCGCTCAGCCCGAACGTGTAAGCCCGGGTTCTGTTCCAATCGATGCCGTCGAAATACTCGCCGCCTTCCGTCAGGCCGGGTTTCAAGGCCAGATAGCCATGCTGGTGCAGCCAGGCGTTCAGGTTGACGCCGCGCCGGAAACCGCAGAAGCCATGATCCGACAAAACAAACAGCGCGGTGTCTTTGTCGGCGTATTTCATGGTCTCGCCCACCACGCGGTCCATGTCGCGGTAAAGCTGCTCAATCACGCCCGCATGCCGAGCGTCGCCGGCGCCATGCGCGGTGGGTTCCAGATAGCGATAGAACATATGCTGAACGCGGTCCGTGGTGTCGAAAACACACGCCACCACGCCGCGGCTGGTGCGCTCCAGCGCGCTGAAGAACATGGCTTCGCGCTCCTTCTGAATTGTTCTGGCCTGTTCCAGAAAGGCGTCTTCGTCAATGGCGCCTTCATTCAGCGCCCAGGTGTCTTCGGCCATCCCCAGCGTGGCGAAAGAGCCCAGCAGCTTGGCCAGATAAACGGCGTAATAGCTGGGATAGCTGATGGGCAGGGCCGGGTTTTCCGGATCAATCTGGACGGGCGTTGCATACAGAGAGATTTCCGGGCTGGTGCTGGTGAGCAGAAAACGAACGATGCCGCAGGCCGGAAAGCGCACGCGCAGCCAGGGGGAATATTGGCCTGTCTGAAGCTTGTGTTTCCGGCCTTGTATGAGAAGCTCCGCGTTGTTGTCACTCAGGACGCGCAGAGTGAAGGGCAGAGCTGACTGATCAGGACCGGGCAGCCCTCCCCGCAGCGTGTTTCCTTCCGCAGCCGAGAACCGCGAGAAGGTTCCCTGCGTGCCCAGCAGATCCGGCGTGGACATGGCGGAAAGAAGCTGTCCGCGAAACGGTTCGGGCGGGAAGGTAATGGGGATTCGCAAGATGGTGCTGCTGACGGCGTGGCGGCCCAGAATCTTCCAGAACGGCTCGCTCTTGCGGCGCATTTCCACGCTGGCGCGGCTGATTGGTATCGTCCATTTGCCAATTCGCAGATGACGCGACGGCGGATGCACGCGCGCCGACGACAACTCCGGCGCGTAGGTGCGCAGATTGCGGTTCAGAAAGTCGAAGATGTTATGCCGCGCCGGATTCACGCCCGTGGCGAAAGTGGACCAGGCCACCGGAGACAAAGGAGGGAACGTGGTGCGCAGCCGGCTGTACGATCCGGTTTCGCGCAAACGCGCCAGGTTCGGCAGCTTGCCTTCCTGCATCCATTGTTCGGTCAGCTTGGGATCGAGACCGTCCAGCCCCAGAAAAATGGTCTTCTTCACACGGGCTTGACCCCGTCGCCGGAACAATGACCACAGAAGGCGGAAAGGCCAAAACAGGAGGGAAAGAAGGCTAACCAGCAGCGAAAGAACAATGGTGAGGAAAGAGCCCAGGAAGGCGAAACCCGCGCCCGGACCGATGTAGGCAAGCGGGCTGCTCACCTGAGCTTGCCTTCCACGAAAGGCACTTCCAAGACCTTTTCGTGCTGAATAGGGCCATGTCCGAAGTAACCGTCTTCGCCGAACAGTTCGCCATGGTCGGACGTGATGGTGACGTAGGTGTCGGTCGGCAGCAGATCGAACATCTCTTCCACCACACCGTCGAGATATTTGACGGCGTCAATCTGGCGATGGCGCAGTTGCTTCAGCTTGGCGTCGTTGAAGACTTTCGCGCGCGAACGGCGAAGCTTTCCGCCGACCACATGCTGATCCAGATGCTGGAAGACGCCATGCACGCCGCTGACGCGCGGCCACTGCTCAGGCGGCTCATGGGGCAGAGCGTAAGGATAGTGCGTTTCGCCGACGTTAAGGAGGTAAAAGGATGGATATTGCTCGGAGAAAGTCATGCGCCGCAGCATGGCCCGCATGTCGTTGTGCTGATCCATCAACTGATAGGTGTCGAACCCCTGATTCAGCATGGTCATGGGATTCAGCACCGGTAGCGACACCAGGGCATGGGTCTTGTAGCCCAGCGTTTGCAGCAGAACGGGAAGATTCAGGCGCGGAACGAAGCGCTTAAACTCCAAGTTGTCCGCGCCCAGGCGTTCATTGAACTTCAAAAAATCACGCTGATAATAATCGGAGGCAAACACACCGCGCGGGCTGCTGTGCGGCATCAGACCCATCAGCAGATTGAAGTGCGACGGAGCGGTCCAGGAGGCGTAAGCCCAGCGGCGCTCCGCTGTTCCGAGCTTCTTGATGGTTTTGGGGCGCGCCTTGACAAATGCGTCGTAGCGGCAACTGTCAAAAACAATCAGAACGTAGTTGTTCCAAGCCATGCAGGACTGGCTTCATCATACGTCGTCCTGAAGTTCTAATTGGCCGCCCATCAGGAACCCGGCAAAAAAATACCTGGGTGCGCGGTGTCTGGCTCTCGCGCTCCGCGCGGCGGCGCTCGGCGCGGCGCATGAGAACGCGGCCCCAGCGGTCGGGAGCGGAGTCGCCGATGGCGCCGAAAAGATGCCCGCCCACATCAAGCCCCGGATTCTCACCACCGCCATCAATCTGGAAGACGGAACAGCCTCGCTCAAGCTGGCCCTCTCCGTCGCTTCGTACTTCGAGCTAAGCTCCAGCCAGGCGCGTTCCATTGCATCCCAAGTGGGACAGGCTTCGATCACGATGACCTGAAAGCAGCCTGGGCCCTCTCGCCGCGCTGCTCCTGACTGGTGCCCGGGGCGGGACTTGAACCCGCACTCCGCTTGCGCGAAAAAGGATTTTAAGTCCTTTGCGTCTGCCGATTTCGCCACCCGGGCCTCGCATCCGTCCCTCCCATCATAAGGGACTTCGAAACCGCCGCCCCCGCATCACAACCACCATCCCCAAAACCATCACCCACCCAAACCAATTCCCAAACCGCGCATACAAAGTCGGCGTCCCCGGCCCCAGCGGCAAATCCGCCAGCATGCTGCTCCCCGGAAGAAAATCGCTGCGCCGTCTCGCCACCACCCGCCCATACCGGTCGGCCGCGTTCAAATAACTCTCCCGCCCGGCCCGAACCACCGAATACCCGTTCTCCACACCGCGCATGTCCGCCACCGCCGTCTCCATCCACGCGTCCACATAAAAATCCCAAGCCGGCACCAGCATCGCCGAAACCCCCAGCTTCCCGTAATCGCGCCCCAATCCCGTGAAAAGCAAATCGCGGCAGATCGCCAAACCATAACGCCGGCCGTCCATCGCCATCACTTGGTTCTCGCGCCCCGGCGTCAAATCCCCCTCCAGCGCCGGCACCAGATGCTGCTTCTGATATTCCGCCAGCAGCTTGCCCGACGGCCCAAACAGCCACAGCAGATTTTTCCGCTTCACCTGAACGCCCGCCGCCAAATACACCGCATCCCGCCGCGCCAGCCCGCCAAAATATCGCTGCGCCTCATCCGGCGTCACCACCGCCATCTTTTCCGGCAGCACCACAATCCGCGCGCCTTCCCGCGCCAGCTCATCGGCCAGGCGTGAATACGCCGTCCACACCGCGCTCGTGCCGCCAAAATCATCCACCGACGCCAGCCCCACTCGCACGCTCGGCCCAGGCGAAGCCAGCCGCAACCGCGCCGCGCCATAACCCACTCCCGCCGCCAGCAAAACCAAAGGCACTCCATACGCCAGCATTGGCTTGTCAATCGAAAGCCCCCGATACAAGCCGACCGCCGCCGCCGAAGCAAACACTCCCAGCAGAAAAACCACCGCGCCCAATCCCAGCACCGACGCAATCTGAATCACCGGCAGCGCGTCCATCTGCGTGTACGCATAGCTGCCCCAACTGCCATGCGGCGAAGCCATCAGCACCAGCGTGCCCACGCCCGTCTGAAACACCGGATACACCAAAACCGTCATCCAGCTTCGCGACGCCCTCACCGCGCTGCGCGCCCGCAGAACATAAAATCCCCACACCAGCACTTGCAAAAGAAGCAGAATCGGCGTGGCCACCGCGCCCGTCGTCTTCAAATAATAAGTGAAGTTCGAGCTAAGGCCAATCGCCGCCGCCAGGTAAGTCAGCAGCGCCGCCTCGCGCCACCCTTCGCAGTAAAACGCCGCAGCCAAAACAGGCACCGGAGCCGCCCACGCCGCCATCCAAAACGGCTTCAGCCCCAGCGAAAAATAAAACAGCGCGCCCGAAACCAGCGCCGCCGCCACTCGAAATTTCCGTTGCTCCAAAACCGCCGCCATATCCCTAAAGCGGATGATTCGTCAGCACAAACTTCCCGCCGCTCGCCGCCACCACATTTGCCCGAATATCCGGCACCACCGGCTGAATCCGTTCCAGCCCCCGCTCATCCACCACAAAGTAATATCGCTCAGCCGTGCGCCATCGCTCCCTGAACTGCTCATCCGTCAAAAACACATCCGGCGCGCCAGGAGCATAGCTTCCATAAACCAGATTGTTGAACCGCCCATTCAAAAGGAACGCCATCCGGTTCGTGTAAAAGAACACCGACGAATACGTGTAGTAATGGTGGTCCACCACCAGCCGCCCCTGCGGCGCTTTGTTAATCGCATCCGCCAGCGGCTGCGACGACATATAGGGATCAAACGCCACCAGCGCCAGCCGCGCCGCCTGGAAAAACAAAATCATCATCACCGCCATCGCCAGAAAGGTGCGGCGTCCGCGATTCTGAAACGTCGCCACCGACCCAAACAAAAACGCCACCGCCGCCAGCGCCAGCGGCGTCCGCAAATAAGCCATCGCGCCCAGCGTCAAATCCTCCATGTGCCCCAGCGACAGCTTATACGCGTCCGGATGATGCCCCAGCGCCTGCGAAATATCCCCCGGCGCAGCCACCCCGCGCGTCAGCAAAAAGAAGCTCAGGCAGACAACGCCCGCCAGCCCCACCATCAGCGACACCACCCGCGTGCCGCCCTGAATCCACGCCCCGCCCGCCGCCATCGCGCCGCCCAGCAGCATCGCCACCGCCGGATAAATCGGCATCGAATAATATTCCTGCGTCGTCGAAAACGTGAAGAACACCATCACGAACCCAATCCAGCAAAGCGCCAGCAAGCGCGTGCGCGCCGCGCGGTCCAGCTCGCCTTTCATCTGAAACCGCAGCCTGAAAATCGCCGGCAGATAAACGCTCCACGGAAAAAACCACAGCAGATGAAACCCCCAGAACAGCGGCCTCGGCACCGTGTCGTAATCGCGCGGATAGCGCATGTTCAAAAACCGCAGCAACTGCTCATTCATGAAATAAAACCAGAAGAAGCCGTGATACTCCCCCGGCGCGCTGCGCATGGTGAACACAAAATACGGCGGATTGCGAATCGTCGCCAGCACGTGCCACGGCGCGGCAATCAGCAAAATAATCAGCGCGCCGCTGAAGGGCCGCAGCCGCTTCCAAACCCGCGCGCTCAAAATCTGCCGCGTGCAAGCCAGATAAGCCAGCGCCGCCCCAACCGGAAACACCACCGCAATCAAGCTCTTCAGCAGCAGCCCGGCGCCAATGCTCGCCGCCAGAACAAACGCCCACCAGCCCGGCCGCGCCTCGTTCTCATCCAGCACCCGCAAAAACGCCCACATCGCCAGCGTGATGGTGAACGTCAAAATCACGTCCGGAATTTGGATGCGCGTGAACAAAAACAAGCCCACGCACGTCGCCACCGAAAGCCCCGCATAAAGCGCCACCAGCCGGTTGAACGCCCACGCCGCAAACGCCGCCGTCAACACAGCAAGGCCAATGCAAAACACCACCACCGGCACGCGCGCCGCCCAGTCATGCACGCCGAAGACCTGGTAGCTGCCCGCAATCATCCAATAAATCAGCGGGCTCTTCTCCAGGTAAATCACCCCATCCAGGCGCGGCGTCACCCAGTCGCCCGACGTGATCATGTTGCGCGCAATCTGCGCCTGCACCGCATCCACGTCGTCCATCAAAAACGGCGGAGAAATCATGCAGCCGATATACACGGCCGCCGCCACCAAAATCACAATCAGGTACAAGTTTCGAACGGACGGCTGGTCCTCCGCGGTTGTCGGCACGACTCAAAAGTAGCACGCCAAAACTACCCCAGCGCGGCCGCATCCGGGTGCTTCCACGGCGCGCGGTAAGGCCGCTTCAGCATCGCGTTCGCCTCCGCGTCGCCCGCCACCGTCATCGTTTTCGCGTCCCATTCCAGGCTCCGCCCCAGCGTCATCGAATTGTTCGCCAGTATGCAGGAAGCCGTCGAAATAAAGCCCTGCTCAATATCCGCCACCGGCTTTGTGCGCGTGTCAATCGCCTGCAGCAAATTCATCATGTGATGCCGAACCGCCGGCGCAACATGCCGCTCCAAATCCTTCTCCGTGCGGTCTTCCGGATACTCCGCCAGCTCATAAGTCACCGCCCGCCGAATCGTCTCCCCGCCATCCATCGGCGTGAACTCATAGCCGTACACATCCGCCTTCAGCGTCCCCTTGTCGCCATAAAACGTCGCGCCCCAAGCATGTTCCGGGTCGGCTGCCGCGCCCCAGCTTCGGTGCTGCCAAACCACCCGCAAATCCTCAAAATCAAACGTCGCCGTCTGCGTGTCCGATATGTTCGCCCGGCTCTTTTTGTCGACAAAAATCCCGCCCGTCGATCCAATCCGCGTCGGCCAGCCCAGGTTCATCATCCAGCGCGTCATGTCCAGCATGTGAACGCACATGTCGCCCACAATGCCGTTCCCGTATTGCATGAACGCGCGCCATTTGCGCGGATGAATCAGGCTGTTGTAAGGCTGCATGGGCGCGGGCCCCGTCCACATCTCATAATCGAAACCCTCCGGCGGCGCGCTGTCCGGCGGATTCTCGGTCGCCCGCATATGGTAATAGCAATAAATCTCCACCAGCGCAATTTTGCCCAGCTTGCCCTCATCCAAAAACAGCCGCTTCGCTTCTGCCAGGTGCGGCGTGCTGCGCCGCTGCGTCCCCACCTGCACCACGCGGTTGTATTGGCGCGCGGCCGCCACCATCGCCGCGCCTTCCCGCACATCCACGCTAATCGGCTTCTGGCAGTAAATATCCGCCCCCGCCTTGGCGGCCTCAATCATAATCAGCGAATGCCAGTGGTCCGGCGTGCCAATCAGCGCAATATCCAGGCCGCTCTCGCCCAGCATCTTTCGGTAGTCGGAATACGTGCGCGGCGTCTTGCCCGATGCCTGCCTTGTCGCCACCAGCGCCGCCGCGGCCGCCGCCATTCCCCGGTCCACGTCGCACAGCGCCACCACTTCCACCGGCTCCACCTGTATCAGCCGCAGCAGGTCAATCTTGCCGTACCAGCCGCATCCAATCAGCCCCACGCGCCGCGGCTTGCCGCTCCCGCGCGCCGCCATCGCCCCGGCTGTCAGGCCAGCCGCACCCTGCAGGAAATCACGTCTGTTCATGCCCAACAGTTTATGCCCGCCGCGTTCTCGCCGCCCCCGGTTGCGCCAAAGCCCCTGTTTATCGGCTCAAAACCGCATCCCGCTTGCAAAAATGCCCAAAAAACGCCATTTTTAGGGTTTTTCTTCTTTACAACCAGGTTTACCTCTCGTATCATCGGATTGACTGAGAACGGATCAAACATTTCAAAACTGTTCTGTTTTAAACAAATCCTTCTCAAATCAACCAAAAACTCAGGGAGGTTTTTATGGCCGAAGTGAAACGTATGACCCAGACCGCGATCGTCAAAGAGCTTGCGGAAACAGCGGGCGTAAACAACAAGGTGTCCAAGCTCTATCTGGATTCTCTTTCCGCGCTGGCCGTGCGCGAGACCAAAAAGAATGGCGTCTTCATTCTGCCGGGAATTGGGCGTCTGGTGCGCGCTGAGCGCAAAGCCAGAGTCGGGCGCAACCCAGCCACCGGGCAGGAAATCAAGATTCCCGCCAAAAAAGTCGTGAAGTTCCGGCTTGCCAAAGCCGTCAAAGATGCCATCGTCCCGCCCAAAGCGGCTTCGAAGAAAGTCGCCGCCCCGGCCAAAAAGAAGTAGCCAAAAGCCCTGCCCAATGCGGGGCTTTTATTTCACTGTCTTGCTTTTCTCTTCCGGCGCGTCATCGTCCTTGATGGCGCTCTTGAAGTTCTTGATGCTCTCCCCCAGCCCCTTGCCCAGCCCCGCCAGTTTGGAGCCCCCAAAAAACAGCACAAAAACCAGCGCGATAATCAGGATGTCAATTGGACTGCCCAGTGAACTCTGCTGCATGCCCAATTGTAAACCTGTTGCGCGTTAGGCTGGCCGCGCTAGGCTGAAAATAGAATGAGAGCACTTTTCGCAATCGCCGCCCTGTCCTTGTTCCTCGCCGCCTGCAGCCAGCCCGCCGCCAAGCCTTCCGTCAAGCAATATCCGCTCACCGGCAAAGTCGTCTCCATCGATCTCAAGGAGCGCACTGCCAAAATAGACGCCGCCGCCATCCCCGGCTACATGGGCGCAATGACCATGGATTACCCCATCGCCTCCGATGCCGACCTCGCCGCCCTCAAGCCCGGCGAAAACATCAGCGCCACCGTCAGCGTCTCCTCCGACGATTCCTACAGCCTCTCCGGCATTCACGAACGCACTGGTAAATGACATCACCCCCCATTTACGCGACCCCGAAAGACCCCTTCCACGCCGGCCCGAAAATCATCGTCCGCAGCCTCGGCGGCTTGTGGCGCAGCTTCGGGCCCTCGCTGAAATTCTTCGCCCGCACCGAAGTCCACGTCTATTCCTTCGCCGTCGCCGCCAACATCCTCATTTCTTTTTTCCCTTTCCTGGTGGCCATGCTGCTGCTCTGCCGCTACGTCTTCCACTGGAAAGCCGCCGTCGAAGTCATCCTCGAAACGGTCGCCAATTATTTCCCCAGCAACTTCGGAGTCGATTTCCGCGGCTATCTCCTCGAAGCCTCTTACCAGAAATTCAGTTGGCTCTCCGTCTTCCTGCTCTTCTTCACCGCCAACGGCATCTTCACCCCGCTCGAAGTGGCGCTCAACCACATCTGGCAGGTGAAAGCCAACCGCAGCTTCCTGCGCAACCAGATCATCAGCCTCGGCCTCATCTTCGGCTGCGGCATTCTGGAACTCGCCTCCATCACCGCGACAACCATTAACGTGACGTTCCTAAAATCGCACTTCGGCGTCAGCGCCCTCACCGCCAACATGCAGGCCGTGGCCTTCGGCCTCTGCGGCACGCCCGTCACCATGCTCATGATCTTCCTGGTCTACCTGCTGCTGCCCAACTGCAAAATCGATTGGAAACGCATCGTCCCGGCCTCGGCGGTAGTCGCCGTCTTTCTCGAAATCGCCAAGTACGCCAACATCTTCACCTGGCCCTGGCTGCGCGAAAAACTCTCCAAAGACGTGCCCCCCTTCGTCCAATCCATCAGCATCATCCTCTGGGCCTTCGTCGCCACCATGATCGTCCTCGCCGGAGCCGAATGGTCCGCCCGCGTCCACGTCCAGCAACTCGACGCCGCGCCCCCAGAGATCACATCAGCTCAATGAACAATCTCATCGAAGAGCGCGCACACTAATCTTCTAGGGCGTAGTGCATCCGCACCAGCCGAGGCCGCACCGCGCACTCCTCAAAATGCAGCGAAGTCACCTCAAGAACATTCGCGCGAAGCTCATCCCAACTCTCAGCCTGCGTGAAAATCGAATGCCCCAGCGCACGGGCAAAATACCCGCCCTCTTCCGCCTCCCGAACCTCGAAAATTATTTCCATCCCTTACGTCACCACCCGCTTCAAAAACGTCCGCGTCCCCATCACAAACATCACCACCACCGAAACCCCCAGCAGCAACAGCGTCCACTCAATCCCCATCGTCGGGAAATCCCTCCCATTCACCGGAGGCACCATCGAATACCGCAATCCCTCCGCCGCATAAGTCAGCGGATTAAACAACACCAGAATCTGAAACCAGCGAATATTATGCAGCGCGCCCCAAGGATAATACGTGCATCCCGTGAACAGCAGCGGCGTAAAAATCAGCGTGAACATCAAGCTGATCTGGTCCGGCTTAATCACCGTGCCCATCAGCAGCCCAATCGTCGAACCCACGCACCCGGTCAGCAGCACCATGCCAATCAGCATCGGAATCCGGTCCGCCCGCACCGCAAACCCGCTTCCCAAAATCAGCCACCCGAGCGGAAAAATCACCGAACTCGCAATCACCCCGCGCATCGCGCCAAAAATCACTTTTTCCAGCGCCACCCACCAAACCGGCAGCGGCGACAGCAGCCGGTCGTCAATCTCGCGCGCAAATCCCAAATCCAGCACCAACGGCAGCGTCACGCCCTGCATCGCCGCAATCATTCCGGTCAGCGCCACAATCCCCGGCAGCATCAGCGCCGCAAAATTCCCCGCCGCCAGCCCAATCCCCGGCAGCACCTTGCCGAAAATAAACAGAAAAAACAAGGGCTGCATCAGCGCCTGCAGCAGAAACGGGACAAACTCGCGCCCCGTCACCCGCAAATCGCGCCGCAAAATCGCAAAAAAAGCATTTACTGCCAAAAATGTTCGCCGGTCCTTTTGTTGATGCTCGCTCATTTACCGCAAATGCCTCCCCGTCAGAAAAATGAAAACCTCTTCAAGCGACGGCTGCTTCACGCTCAAATCCCGCACCTGCGCGCCCGCCGCCAGCACCGCCTGCGCCGCCGGACCAATCAGCGTATTCACCTGCTCGCCATAAACCCGGTAACTCAAAGCGCCCGCCTCGGCATCGCTCTTTTCATCCACCGACTCCACCTTCGCCACGCCTGGAATCGCCTGCAGCGCCGCCGCAATCCCGTCTTTCTCGCCGCCCGCCGCCCGCACCTCCAGCACCGTCCCGCCCGGAATCAGCTTCTTCAATTCAGCCGGCGTGTCGTTCACCAGAATCTTGCCATGGTCCATCACCGCAATCCGGTGGCACAGTTTGTCCGCCTCATCCATGTCATGCGTCGTCAGCAAAATCGTCAGCCCTTTCGCATTCATCTCGCGAATGCGCTCCCACAAAAACAGCCTCGATTGCGGGTCCAGATTATTCGTCGGCTCATCCAGAAACAGCACATCCGGCTCATGCATCAGCGCCCGCGCAATCATCAGCCGCTGCGACATTCCGCCCGAATACCGCGTCACCTTCTCGTTCTTCCGCTCCCCCAGCCCCAGCTCGTCCAGAAGCTGGTCCGCCAGCGCCTCGCGCGTCTTCTTCGGCACGCCATGATACGCCCCATGAAACGTCAGAATCTCGCGCACCTTCAAGCTCCGGTCCAGATTGCTCTGCTGCGGCACCACCGCAATCCGCTGCTTCACCGCAATCGGATCCTCGGCCACATTCCCCGACATAATCGACGCCGACCCCTCCGTCGGCACAATCGCCGTCGTCAAAATCCCAATCGTCGTCGTCTTCCCTGCGCCATTCGGGCCCAGCAGCCCAAAAATTTCCCCGCGCGCCACCTCAAACGACACGCCATCCACCGCGTTGACCTTCGCCTTCTGATACCGCTTCACCAATCCCTGGACCGTGATGGCCGCCATACCAGTACTTGTTGACACTAGCAATTCATCCCCTTTTACGATAATCTGCGGCTAACTCTCTCGCTTCGGATTAAACAACATCTCTATGGCAATAGCCATCACTTTTGACGACGGCCCCAACCGCACCACCACCCTTGAAATGCTCGCTTTATTGGAAGAATGGCGCGTCCCCGCCACTTTCTTCGTCCTCGGCTACATGGCGGAGAAGAACTGGGAAGCGCTCAAAACCGTTGCCGCCTCCAAGCTCAAGCATGAAATCGGCAACCATTCCTGGTCCCACGGCAACTTTGAAAAAATGACCGACGACCAGCTCCGCAACGAAATCACCCGCGTCAACGAACTGGTGGTTCACATCCTCGGCAAAGATTATCTGCCCAAGCTCGTGCGCCCGCCCCGCGGCCAGCTCCGCAAAGGCCAGCGCCAGCTCATTGAAGCCATGTCCATGAAGATTTGCGGCTGGGACATCGACCCGCACGATTGGTCACACCACCGCACCGAAAAAAGCATCATCAACGACATCCTCTCGAAAATGGCCGACACCAAAGCCGTCATCTGCCACGACGTTCATCCCACCACCGTCGACGCCATGAAAAAGGTGCTGCCCATTCTCAAGAAGAAGTACACCTTCGCGACAATCTCAAACTTAGGCCGGATTCCCAGCGGCGGCCTTACCGGCTGAATCGCCTATCGCGCTCAAAAACTCCGTCCGAAACTCCCGCACCGTCACGGCCGATTCCGCCACCGTCACCACCATCGCAATCCACACCACATCCGCCGCCAGCAAATGCGTCAACTGCATCCAGATCGGCGCCAGCAAGCTCAAATTCGCCGCGCCCCAGAATAGCTGAAAAACCGTCAGCCCAATCAGCCGCCCCGCCGCCCGCTTCGCTCCTGCCGATTCCGAATTTCGCAGCACCCCCAGCGCCATCCAGATGATGAACGCCGCCCCCAAAATCGCCACCGCCGGATGCGCCACCCGCAGCCGCAGCAGCACCGGCGAAGCGCTCAAAAAATCCCGCCGCACCCCTTCCATCAAAGTGCCCGACGGAAAAAGCATGTCGCCCAGCGCCGTCACCGCGCCCGTGATGCTGATCAAAACCGTCACCAGCGCCGCCCACAGCAATCCCGCCGACGCGCTCCGAATCCGCAAACGGCTCACTCCGCCCCACGCCATCCAAGCCGTCAGCGTCAGCGCCGCCAGCAGCAGCATCGTGTTCGTCAAATGCGCCGCCAGATACCACGCCCGCCCCACCGACTGGTCATGCGCCACCTTGCGAAAAATCACCAGCCCCGCGCCCAGCAGCGCCTCCACCAGCAAAAAACCAAACGCCGCCACCGCATACCGCCGCACCTCATGCCGCTTCGGATACAGCCAGAACGCCAGCCCTACCATCGCCAGCACCAGCACCGTATCCACGCTCGTCATCATCCGATGCGTGAATTCAATCAGGGTGGGCTTGGTCATGTTCTGCGGCAGCGCCTGCCCATTGCAAAACGGCCAATGCGCCCCGCACCCATCGCCCGAATACGAAACGCGCACAAACGCGCCCCACAAAATCACCGGAATATTAAACGCCAGCACCGCCCACGCAAACCAGGCAAAGCGCCTCTGCATAGTCATGTAATACCCCCATTATCGCGCCGAACAAATGGCACAATAGAGGAAACTAGGCAACCGACACCCATGCACATCAACCTTGGCGAGGCCCTTACCCTGTTCCTGGGCAACATGCCCACCTTCATCACGGTCGTTCTGGCCTGGATGCATTCCAACAGCAGAATCTCGGACATGAACAGCAGAATCGCCGATCTCAAAAGCGAATTGCTCCGCGAGAACCAAACCACCCGCGACATCCTCCGCGCCGAATTTCGCCGAGTCGAAGACGTCACCGACGCCCGCCTGAGGCATCTCGAAGAGCGCGATTAAGGCCGCCGCCGCCGGTCCACCATCAAAATCGCCGCCACACTGCAAACCTCTGTAATCCGCCCATCCATCACCATCCGCACCGCCTCCGCAAACGGCTTCCACTCCACCACAATATCCCCCTCCTCCGGGTCCAAATGCATCGCCGTCTCCGTTAACTCCGTCGCCAGAAACAAGCTCTGCACATCATTGGCAACCCCATTGCAAACATCCACCGGCCCCAGCAATTCCCACTTCGCCGCCTTCACCCCCGCCTCTTCCGCCAGCTCCCGCTGCGCCGTCGCCAGCATGTCCGTCTCGCCCGCAAACGACCCTCCGCGCGGAACCTCCCACGCATGCCGGTTCAGCGCATAGCGCCACTGCCCCACCAGCACCACCTCATCCCGCGCATTCAGCGCCACAATCCCAACCGACGGCCGAATCTCCACCACCCCATAAATCCCCGGCTTCCCATCCGGCCGAATCACCTGGTCTTCGCGAACGCGAATCCACGCATTCTCATACGCCGTGCGGCTGGAAACTGTCTTCCATGGATTTTCAACGACGGGATTGTCAGCCACGCGCGCAAATCTCGCCCAAAACGTCCATATCCACGTTGCCTCCAGAAAGCATCACGCCCACCTTCCTCAAGCGCGCCGGCAATTTCCGGTGCAGCGCCGCCGCCGCGCCCACCGCCCCGCTCGGTTCCGTCAGAATCTTCATCCGCGAAAGCAAGAAACGCATCGTGTGCCGAATCTCGTCCTCCGTCACCAGAATCACCCCCGCGCTCAGCGCCCGCACAATCGGAAACGTCACCTCGCCCGGAATGCCGGTCCGCAGACCGTCCGCAATCGTCGCCGGAGGCGCAATCCCCACCCGCTTCCCCGCCTGCAATGACAAATGCCAGTCATTCGCCAGCTCCGGTTCCACGCCAAAAACCTTCGCCCCCGGCTGCAGCGCCCGCGCCACAATCGCCGTCCCGGCCAAAAACCCGCCCCCGCCCAAACACACCAGAATCGCGTCCAAATCCGGCTGCTCCCGAAGCAATTCCAGCGCGGCCGTGCCCTGTCCCGCCACAATCCACGGATGGTCATAGGAAGGCACAATCGTCATCCCCGTTTCCTCCGCAATGCGCCCCGCAATCTCCTCGCGCTTCTCCTTGAACCGGTCAAAAAAGATGATCTCCGGCTCAAACCGCCGCGTCGATTCCACCTTCGCCTTCGGCGCATCCAGCGGCATCACAATCGTCGCCTTCACCCCCAGATGCGCGGCCGCCATCGCCACCGCCTGCGCGTGATTGCCCGACGAATACGTCACCACCCCGCGCTTCCGCTCCGCCTCACTCAGCGACAGCAGAAAATTCGCCGCGCCCCGAATCTTGAACGCCCCGCCGCTCTGCAGGTTCTCGCACTTGAAATACGCGCGCACGCCGCTCGCCTCATCAAACAAATGCGAACTCATCACCGGAGTCGTCCGCGCCAGCGGCTTGATCCGCTCGGCCGCCGCAACCACATCCTCCAGCGTCACCGCCTGTTCAGCAACCGGCATCTAATAACCCGCTTTCTTGTCCACCACGTTCTCCAGCGCCTCGCCCTTCTGATACCGGTGAAAATTCGCCACAAACAACTGCATGCTCAAATCCAGCCAGTCCGGGTCCACCGTCCGGTCCGTGCAATGCGGAGAAATCAGCACGTTCTCCATATCCCACAGCGGCGAACTCTCCGGCAGCGGCTCCGCTTCAAACACATCCAGCGCCGCCCCGGCAATCTCTTTGCCCTGCAAAGCCCGCACCAGCGCCGCTTCATCAATCACCGGCCCGCGCCCCACGTTAATCACCAGCGAACTCGCCTTCATCGCCTTGAATTCCGCGTCGCTGATCATGTGGTGCGTCTCCGGCGTCAGCGGCGCAGCGCACACCAGCACATCAATCTCCGCCAGCATCTCGTGCAATTCTTCTATCTTGAAAACCCGCTCCAAAATCGGATCACCCGCCGAACGCTCCGGATTCCGCCGCACCGCATGAATTTTCAGGCCAATCCCCTTGGCCAAAATCGCGCACTCCCGCCCAATCTCGCCATAACCCACCACGCCCATCACCCGCTCATTCGCGAAATGCACGCTGAAGTTGTCCCACTGGTGCGCCCGCTGATTCTCCACCAGCAGCCGGACCCGCTTGTAGTGATAAAGCATCCCCAGCACCGCAAACTCCGCCAGCGACCGCTTGAAAACCCCGCGCGCATTCGTCACCGGAACATCGCTCTCAGTCAATTCCGCAAACAGCATCTTCTCCACGCCCGCCGAAAGCGAATGCACCCAGCGAACCGTCTTCGCATGCTTCCACACCTTATGAAAATTCACGGCCTTGCCCGTCAGCCCCGAATACAAAATCACTTCCGCCTCCGGCGCCAGCCTCTCCAGCTCCGCTTCCTCGTTGCTGACCGAAATCTCGGCCAGATCCTTCAGCGGCGCAAGGTTCCGCAGCGCGTAATGATCGGGAGGGCAAATCACCAAAACTTTAGTCTTCGGCATGTCAGCTTCTCTGTCAGTTTAAAGGTTCCCGTGCAGCCTCCCGCCTTAACCCACTAAACTGTAGTTGTGGAACAGCGTTGTACCTGCGGAGCTTTGCTCCCGCCCGATGCCCGGTTCTGCCACAAATGTGGCATGCCGCAGTATGCGGAGGATATTGAACGGATCGCGGCTCAGGAAGCCGAAGCCGCGCCCAAGCCGGTCATCCCGCCCGCGCCCGCCCGCCTTCCCGAAGTCGGCATCGGCAACCTGCGCGCCATTGGCGTAACCGTGGCCGCCGCCGCTCTCGCCCTGCTCGGCATTCTCATTGTCGGGCGCTTTGTCCCGCCCGCCGTCCCGCTCATTCTCTGCGCCGCCGGCTTTGCCGCCGCCCGCTTCTACGGAGCCAAGCGCGCCATCAGCGCCCTGAACGGAGCCATTCTCGGCACCATGACCGGCCTCTGGCTCTTCTTCGTCTTCGCCATCTGCCTGGGCACCGCCAGCATCGCCTTCTCCACGCCCGAAGGCCAGGCCGTCATTAAAGGCCTCCCGCAGCAGGAGCAGGTCATCCGCCTCCTCCAAGACCCGCACCAGATGGTGACCGGCTTCCTTCTGCCCGTTTTTTTCTTCCTGGTGGTTTCATCCGCATTTGGCGGCCTGCTCGCCGTCTCCACCCGCCGCCCCAACCGCTAATTTGCTTTGCGGCAGGTTGTTACCCTGGTAAGTCCCCGTTCCTAATTCTTGATGAGCGAAAAGATCCTAACCCTCACCGTGAACCCCGCCCTCGACCGCATCGTGACGGTCGACCGCCTCGTCTTTGAGGACCGCGCCTATATCGAATCCACCACCGAAATGGCCGGCGGCCGCGGCATCAACGCCGCCCGCGTGCTCGTCAACTTCGGCGTCGAAACCGTCGCCGTCACCACCTCCGGCCGCGAAACCGGCCGCAAAATGGAGGAGCTGCTTCAGAAAGACGCCTTCGAAAAAGACGTCGTCAAAATCCGCAACACCATCCGCACCAACCTCACCATTTCCGACCGCCAGGGCCTCTCCATCAAGCTCAACGAAATCGGCCCGTCCATCTCCAAGCTCGAGCAAAAACGCATCGCCCAGGCCGTCGAAAAGCGCCTCCCCCAATCCTCCTGGCTGATGGTTTGCGGCAGCCTTCCCCCCGACATCGACCTGCACTTTTACTCCAAGCTCCTGAAACTCGCCGCCAAGCACAAAGTGCAAACCCTGCTCGACACCGATGGCGACCCGCTTCTGCACGCCATGGAAGGCGGTCCCACCATCGTCAAGCCCAACCAGTCCGAAGCCGAGCGCCTGCTCAACACCGCCCTCATCACCCGCACCCAGTTAATCGACGCCGTTCAGAAAATCAAAAGCCTGGGAGCAAAATCCGTCGTCCTTTCGCTCGGCAGCCGCGGCGTCATCGCCGCCACCTTCACCGAAGGCATCGTCGAAGTCATCCCGCCCGCCATCGACGCCGTCTGCCCCATCGGAGCCGGCGACGCCATGTCGGCGGCCATCGTCTGGTCCCTCAGCAAAGGCAACTCCTTCAGCGAATCCCTGCGCTGGGGAGTCGCCGCCGGCACCGCCTCCTCCAAGCTCCCCGGCATCACCACCGCCAACATGGAGCAGACCAAAGAAATCTACCCCCACACCCAAATCACCAAAGTCGTCGTTTAGCGTTGCCCCGCGCGGCGCAGACGCTCATCTCGACGCTTTCTTATAATCACCGCATAATCATAAACGTCAGCGTAGTCGTATGGGTCACCCCGCCGCCCGTCGCCGTAATCGTGATCGGATAAGTCCCGACAGCCGCGCTCCGTGAAACCGTCAAATTCATGTCCGACGTCCCCGAACCAGGCGCAGAAATCGAAGCCGGGCTGAAACTCACCGTCACACCCGACGGCTGCCCCGAAGCCGACAGCGCAATCGCCGAACTAAACCCGCCCGACACCGCCGTCGTGACAACCGCATACCCGCTCTGTCCTTGCAGCAGGTACCCGGAACTGGGCGACACCGAAACTGTGAATGCGCCCGTCGTCGCTGCCGTCACCGTCAGCGAAACCGTGGCCGTGTGCGTCACCCCGCCGCCCGATCCCGTCACCGTTATGGAATAACTGCCAGCCGCCACCGTCGACGCCACCGTCACCGTTAAAGTCGAAGTCCCGGAACCCGCAATCGACGTGGGGCTGAAACTCAGCGTGACGCCCGACGGCTGCCCCGAAGCGCTCAGCGCAATCGCCGAGCTGAATCCGCCCGAAGCCGTGGCCGTAATCGTGGATGTCCCGCTATGGCCTTGCGCCACCGACACAGCCGAACCGGAAATGCTGAAACCCGGAGTCGTGGTGCTGGTTCCCGTCAGCGAGCTAATCAGCGAAGGCGTCGGACTGCCCCAGCCAGTCACCAGATCATAACCAGTCACAGCCGAATAGCTGCCCGACGTGCCGCTGGCAATGTCATGGAAGTTCGTCCCATAACTGCTGGTGATATTTTGCGGATAAATCGTCGGGTTGAGGAAGCCCGCCGCCGGCTTGCCATTCTCCGCCAATTGCTGGTTCGCCAGCGCCACATAAGCCGCCCACATGGGAGCCGCAAAGCTGGTGCCGCCATAAGAATTCGCCGTGCAGGTGGTTTGGTCGGCGCAAACGTAGTAGGAAAAATTCGCGTTGGCCGAAACGTCTGGCCCATTCCGGTAAATCGTCGAACCCTTGTTGCTGGAATTAATCACGCCCGAAAGCTGCTGCCACGACGGAATCGCAATCTTGTCCGGCGAGACCCCGCCGCCGCTATCCAGCCACGCCGTCTCTGATTTCCACGCCCCGCCCGCGCCCGCCGTCACCAGATCCGTGCCGCCCACCGAAACCACATTGGCATCGTCCGCCGGCCACGCCTCGTTGCTCGAAGACCACGTCGATGAGTCGCCCGAAGCCGCAAAAAACGTCTGCCCTTGCGCCGCCATCCGCTCAAAATAAGGGTCCAGCGTGCTCGGGTCATCCGGCGTCCAGCCCCACGAACAGCCAATGGTGGTCGGCAGCGGGCTATGCGTCGTCATCGCGCTGATAATGGCCGTGTCGGTCGACCCGATATACACCACCAGGCTCGCCAGTCCTGGCGCCATGCCCAGCGCCTGCGTCATGTCCAGCGTCTGCTCGGTGTCATCACAATCGCCGCCCGCCCGCGTGTCCACGCAGGACGTGCTGGTCCCGTCGGTCGAAAGCAGCGTAATCGGCACATTATTCGTCTGGCCCACATTCTTGTAATAAGTCGTTAAATCCGCCAGATCCGTCCCGTAATACTCAAAAAGGCCCAAATTCTGCCCCGCGCCCGTCAAAGCCGTTCCGCCGTAATAAGCCGCGCGCATGTCACTGCCCAGAAACGAGGCCGAGGGCCCCGACCCCGTCGTCGCATGCGTCACCACCGATTCCGGACTCACCCCGTGCGCGGCCGCATAGTCGTCCTTGTTCACCAGCCGCGGCTTCGGAATCGAGAAATTGTCCAGCCCCGAAATATGCCAAAGCGGGAAGGGAAGAGCCGCCGTCGGCTCGCTGTTCGGCGCGTAAAAAATTCGGTTCTCGGTCGGGTGCTGATACGTCCCCAGCGAAATGTGGAAAGCATTTTGAATCGCCAGCACGGAGGCCTGCACCAGCACGTTCATGCCGTCGCGCGAGCCGCCAATCACCGTCAGCCCGTTCGCCTGCGCAAAGCTCACCACGGCGTCATAATCCTGCTGGCTCGGCCCAAACCGCGCGGTAAATTCCGAAACCGTCAAATATTGGTGATACAGCGGGCTCGCCGGATCGTTCAGCGTCTGCAAAAACGCCTCCAGCCCCGCCTGATCGCTCAGCGGCAAAACCAGGTTCAGCGTCATCACCTGGTTCAACGGAAGCTGCCCCACCGGCTTCGCGTCTCCATTCAGAACCGCCCCGCGCACATGCCGCGTCAAAGGCGCCCTAAATTGAGTTTGACTCTGGGCCGGGCTAACGCCCCCAACCAGCAACAAACAAGCAGCGATGGCAGCCAAAGTTCGAATCATGAAGTACCTCGTAGTTCGACGAGCAGTGTATCAGCTCAAATCGGCGCTACGCTCACTCCATCGGCGCAATCAGGCGCGCACTTTATGCCGCTCCACCGCTTGCTCCACCAAATCTGCGGGATTTAATAAATGTTCCGGCCGGTAATGCTGCGTCGACCACTTGCAACCCTCCGCCAATTCCACACCCAGAAAATAACCCAGCCCCTCAAAACGGCAGTACCGCACCGAGCCGAACAGCTCGCCGTCGCCATAGCGCACGGATACCGGAGTGCCGGTGGGTATCGCGCCTTCAATTTGAAGGCAAACGCCCGACAGCGATATGTCTTCCAGGTTCGCGACCCGGCGCTGCTCCCGCCCGCTCGCGTCCAGCCAGCAGAGCTCAACGAGTTCCGCGCAGAGCAGACGGTCCGTGTCCCGGCGATTCTGTGTTTCTTGCATACCAGACTTATCGGATTATAGTTCGGAGATACTTAGGGGGGCAGTCGCGCTTTCTTAATGATGGATCTCCCCAACCATACCCCTAATCCCTTGGACAACGCCGGCCCTCCGGCAGACGCATCCGGCGACCCCCGCTCTCTGGACAAGCAGGGCCTCCTGCTGCGGCTGGGCTTCTTCGTCTTCCTCTTCATCGCCTGCGAATACCTCGCACCCCTCCTCAATTGGGCCTTCGGAAAACTCGTCGCCGGCACCGTCGGCTTGTGCCTCGGCGGCCTCGTCGCCAACCTCCTCACCATGCGCATCTTCGACCGCCGCCCCCTCACCGACATCGGCCTCGAAGGCAGCCGCCTCTCCGCCCGCAACTTCTTCACCGGCACCGTCTACGGCGGCGGCACCGCCGCCCTCATGCTCATCACCCCCATCCTCGGCGGCGTCGGCCGCATCGTTCCCAAAGCGCACTCCGATTTTCAGTGGGCCAGCCTGCTCTTCTACCTGCTCATGATTCTGCTCGCCGCCGCCGGCGAAGAAATGATCTTTCGCGGCTACGCCTTCCAGATCCTCATTGAAAAACTCGGCGCCTATTCCACCGTGCTGCCCATGGCCGTCCTCTTCGGCCTGCTGCACGGCGCCAACCCCAACGCCACCCCGCTCGCCGTCTTCAACACCATCCTCTGGGGCGTCATTCTCGGCTACGCCTTCCTGCGCAGCCGCGGCTTGTGGCTCCCCATCGGCCTACACTTTGGCTGGAATGCCGTCCTGCCGCTGTTCGGCGTCAACTTGAGCGGATTTACAATTGATTTGACGAGGTACTCTTATCAATGGGATCTTCTGCCTCTTTGGAGTGGCGGCGATTACGGCCCGGAAGGCGGCCTGCTGACAACCATCTTCGCGGTCGCGGTCTTCTTTGCCCTCATGCGCACCCCCATCAAGCCGCAAACCGCCCGCATCGCCCTCAGCCTGAACGAACCAGACCCGTTGCTTTTGCCCTGATCGGCCTGCTCGCATTCACCACCCTCGCCCAAGCCGACAAGCTCAGCTTCGACGAACGCATGGAAATCGAGCGCGGCCTCACCGCCGAATTCGCCATCGCCAAAGTCACCCTCCCCAACAGCAAAAAACCGCTCGTGGTCAAAAGCGACGGCTCCTACGACAAATCCGCCTGGGCCGAAGCCCTGCGCGACAACGGCCCCTCCGCCCGCCTCGGCGACCAGGTCCAGGTCACCAAAGTCACCATCGAATCCAACAAGATCCTGCTCGAAATCAACGGCGGCGGCCGCCGCGGCGGCAGTTGGAAAGACCACGTCCAGGTCGGCATCGGCGGTATGTCGCCCGTCAGCACCCAGCAAAACACCTCCGCCCCCGGCGGCGCGCGCATGGCGCTCGTCTTCCCCGGCCCCGTGCCCTCCGTCAAATCGGCCGAACTGCGCCGCATGCTCGCCTCCGTCCTCGATTTCGAAAAACACTCCGCTTCCCAGCAATACGTCGACTCCCTTCCCGAACCCGTCAAGAAGGCCATCAAAGACAAATACGCCATCGTCGGCATGGACAAGGAACAGGTCATGACCGCCATGGGCCGCCCCAGCAACAAAAGCCGCGAAACCAACGCCGACGGCGACGAACTGGAAGACTGGGTCTACGGCAACCCGCCCGGCAAGATGACCTTCATCCGCTTCAAGGAAGGCAAAGTCACCGACGTCCACGATTCCTACGCCAACGTCGGCGGCACCACCGCCCCGCCGCTAGACCCGCCTCGTTAATGCCCCGTTCTTCTACTAGGTAATAAAACCCCTAGCAGCACACAAGGTACTAACGCCCCTATTCCTTTAGTATTAGTCGTGATAAGATCCCCTCACGAACTCGGATCACGATTTACCTAAAGGAGGGCTCATTTCCAAATGAGTACAAAGCTTTTTTCTCTGGCCCTGTTGTCCACGGCACTTCTTTCAACAGCAGCCTTCTCATCCACCATCAACATGGGCTACGTCTCTTTCGACGTGACTAATCCGCCTCTAGCTCAAGTGGATATCGTTAACCTGACCGGCGCAAACTCAGCTCCGCCGGATTTTCCCGTTTCCACATCCGTTAGCTTGACTGATCTGAACCTGACGGTTTCCTTCAGCACCGGCCCCGCGGAGACCTTCTCTTCATCCAGCGGCTATTTTTCTCTTGATCCTGACGGCCTGTCGTTTGACGGCGAAGATATTTTCAACACCACCACCGACCCGGTCACCAGCATCACGCTCACCGGCAATTACGCCACCACCAGCATCACCAGCGGCGGCGCGCCGGTCACCATTGAACCGGGATTCAGCGCCACCATTACCGATCCGTCCGGAACCCTGGCCGATGGTGATTTTGCCTTGCTGACCGCCACCACAGCCGCCACCGGCACCATCGCGCCCGAGCCTGGCAGCATTTTGCTGTTCAGCCTGGGTCTCATTGCTCTGGCGGCTCTGGCGTCAAAGCGTCTCGGCAGCTTGGTCAAACTGGCCAAGGCCGGCAAAGTAAGCTTGCTGCTGGCAATAGCCTGCGTCGGACTCTTTGCATCCGCCGTGGCGCCGGTCAAGCTCGCCTCCAACACCTCGCCCTCCAGCGGCACATCCGGCAGCACCCAGGTCTGGGTCACGGGAAGCGGATTCCCCAGCGGATCTTTCGTCAGCGTCACCGCCACCCTGGCCACCACCTGTGGAGGCACGGGAACCGCCGCTCCTGGTGTCTCGGAAGTGGCCATCGTGGGAACCACGGAAAAAGTGGAGTTTCTGGTGCCCGCTTCCCTGGCATCCGGCCTCTACTACGTCAGCATCGCCGGTTCCACCACCGGCGGCGCTTTTAACAGCGGATCCAGTTGCTCTGCCATTCAAGTCACTCACACCAGCACCGTGTTGGCATCCTGCAATCCTGGCAGTTCCATGGGCATTCTGGCCTACAATCCAACCGGCGCAGCCGCCACACCCATTACCGCTTATGTTCCCAACGGCTACTGGGAAGGCGGCGACACCGGCGTCCAGGTGGTTCCCTTGGAAGGTAGCGGTTCGCCCGCAACCATCACCACCGCCCAGTCCGTCAATTCCTGTTCCTCGAACTCCGAAACCGGCGAAACGGTTTGCATCGACAACTACACCGACATTTATCTGATTAACGGCACAACCCTGTCCGCCACCCTGAACTCCGCTGCCAACACGTACGCCAGCTTCTCCGGCGGCGATTGTGAGAACTGCACCGTGGCCGTGAACGAAGCAGCCGGCACCAAGGGCCAAGCCGTCATCGGCATCGGTTATTCCAGCGCCCCCGGCGGCAGCGCCCTCCAGTTTCTGGATTTGGCCACCAACACCCTCGGCCCGCCCGTCCTGATGAACTATCTCACCTCGGAAGACATTCTCTGGGACCCGTTTCTAAACACCGTCCTGTCTCCCGATGAAGAAGGCTCCTACAATCTCTACTCAGTGACCGGCAGCGGCGTTCCCGGCCCCGCATCCGTGACGGAACTCTCCAACTACCAGGGCAATTATTTTGACTCCGCCGCCGAGGATTGCACCACCCACATTGCTTTATCCTCCATAGAAGCCTATCCCACCGGTTTCTATATCACCGATCTCACCCAGAAGACCGTTTCCAACGGAACTTACACCTCGCCCGGGCAGTATTTTTCCGCGCCTGAATTTCAGCAATTTTCCGCCGCCACCGACGGAATTGCCGTCGCCCCCGGCAGCACCCATCTCGCTGTGATCACCGGCGAATTTGGCGGCAATCAGTTCGGCGCAATTTCACTTCCCGCCACCTCCGGCACCGGAACCCCAGCGCCTGCCGACTATGTGGCTGCCGTTCTGCCATCCAGTCCCGACGGCTGCGGCTATTCCTCCGGTTACGATCCCCACACCACCACCGCCTACACCAGCCCCAACAATGGCAAGGCCTATGGCGTGCTCGCCGATTGGCAAACCGGTTCGCCCGACTATTTGGCCGTCGTGGATCTGGCCGCGCTCTTAGCTGCGCCCCGCGTCTCCGGCATTTATCCCGATGGCTCGTACTGTCCCAACTGCACAAACGTCGTCAATCCCGCCTATGACCTGGTGGCCAACGGCGTCGTGAAATACATCCCCACTGGCAATCCCAACTGCTCCGTTGCTTACGCCGACAGGGCCGCGAAGGATTCCGCCGCCAAACCAAAGCCAGCCAACAAAATGCCGGGCCCCAAATAGAAACGGAAACCGCACACAACGGGGCGCGGGCAATATCCCCGCCCCGCTTTTGCGCTTCTATGCCCAAATTACTCGCGCTTGCTCTTTTAACCTTCGTCTCGCTTGCTTCCGCCAGCCAGACCCGAACTTACTACATAGCCGCCGACAATGTGGAGTGGAACTACGCGCCCAATCCCTTGCCGCTGGTGCCCAGGGGCGACACTGATCTGCTGCATCTGCCCCGCATCAGCCTCAAGACTTTCGTCAAAGCCGTCTACCGCGAATATACCGACGCCACGTTCCAGACTTTGAAGCCACAGCCTCCCGAATGGCAGCATCTTGGCATGCTCGGGCCCCTCATTCGCGCCGAAGTGGGCGACACCGTCAAAGTGGTCTTCAAAAACAACACTGGCCTCATCTGCACCATGCATCCGCACGGCCTTTCTTACGACAAAGCGTCCGAAGGCGCTTATTACGTGCAGGACGGCAAAACCCCCGAGCAAAAGCCCGGCGATGCCGTGCGCCCGCACACCGTCTACACCTACACCTGGCAGGTTCCCGAAAGCGCGGGGCCCGGTCCCATGGACCCCAGCTCCATTCTCTGGATGTACCATTCCCACTACCGCGAGTCCAGGGACATCAACACCGGCCTCATCGGCCCCATCATCGTGACGCGAAAAGGATTCGCGAAGCCCGACGCCATGCCCAAAGACGTTGATCGGGAATTTGTCGTCGCCTTCGCGGTTTACGATGAAGGCGAGAGCGCCTACTACCTGGAAAACTTCGTCCGGCGCGGCCGCACCCTGGCCGCCACCATGAACGACCCCAACTTTCATCAGGCCATCATGTTTTACACCATGAACGGCTTGAGCGATGGAAACCTCCCCATGCTGACCATGAAAAAAGGCGAGCGCGTGCGCTGGTATCTCATGTCTGGCAGCAACGGAGAAGACGTTCACAGCCCCCATTGGCATGGCCAAACAGTCATTTCGAATATGATGCGGACCGACACGCTGAATCTTGCGCCCATGGGCATGCTGGTGGCCGATATGATCCCCTCCAACCCCGGCACATGGCTTTTCCATTGCCATGTCAGCGATCATCTGGACCGCGGCATGCTGGCGCAGTTCACCGTCACGCCCTAATGTGTCTGCCGCCCGAATTCGTAGAATAAAATTTATGCCAATCAAAGTAGGTATCAACGGCTTCGGCCGTATTGGGCGAAATGTCGTCCGCGCAGGCCTGAACAATCCCGACATCGAATTCGTCGCCGCCAACGATCTAACCGACACCAAAACGCTGGCGCACTTGCTCAAGTTCGATTCCATCCTCGGCCAGCTCAAATATGAAGTCAAAGCCGAAGGCGATTCCATCCTCGTCGACGGCAAAAAGATCAAAGTCTTCGCCATCAAAGACCCGGCTGAAATCGATTGGCCCGGCCTCGGCGTCGACATCGTCGTCGAATCCACCGGCCGCTTCACCGACGCCACCGACGCCAAAAAGCACATGCGCGGCAGCGTGAAAAAGGTCATCATCTCCGCCCCCGCCTCCAAAGAAGACATCACCATCGTGCTCGGCGTCAACGACAGCATGTACGACCCGGCCAAGCACCACATCGTTTCCAACGCCTCCTGCACCACCAACTGCCTCGCCCCCGTCGCCAAGGTCATCAACGACGCCTTCGGCATCGAAAAAGGCACCATGACCACGGTCCACAGCTACACCAACGACCAGAACGTGCTCGACTTCCCGCACAAAGACCTCCGCCGCGCCCGCGCCGCCGCCCTCAACATCATCCCCAGCTCCACCGGCGCAGCCAAAGCCATCGGCCTCGTGCTGCCCGAACTGAAAGGCAAGCTCGACGGCTACGCCCTGCGCGTTCCCACCCCCGACGTCTCCGTGGTCGACCTCTCCGCCATCCTGAAAAAAGACACTACTGCCGCCGAAGTGAACGAAGCCCTGAAGGCCGCCGCCGAAGGGCCCATGAAAGGCGTGCTCGCCTATTCCACCGACCCGCTGGTCTCCACCGACATCCTCCACAACCCCAACAGCTCCATCGTCGATTCCGACCTAACCAAGGTCATCGGCGGCAACCTCCTGAAAGTCGTCGCCTGGTACGACAACGAATGGGGCTACTCCAACCGAGTCGTCGACCTCATCACCTTCATGGGCGAAAAAGGCCTCTAGCCAACTCGCCTTAGAATCGGGCCAAATGAAAACACCAGACCGGCGAGCCCTCCGCCGCATCGAGCTGAAAAACCTGCTCTCCTTTGGCCCCGATTCCCCCGCGCTCGACCTCGAGAATTTGAACATACTCATCGGGGCAAATGGATCGGGGAAGTCAAATCTGATTCAGGCCCTTTCTTTGTTGCGCGCAACGCCCATGCCGCCAGCATCGGCGATGGACGTGCAAAGTGTCGTAGCACAAGCTGGGGCTAATGAGTGGGTATGGAAAGGATGTCCTACAAGTCAAGCTTCTATCGATGTTTTCATAGATAGCCCGGATGGCAAGCCGCAGTTGCGCCATTTCCTTTCGTTTACGCCCGACTCTAATGGCTTACATCTGAGGGAAGAGCGTATCGAGGTGGGTGGACGGCAATTGATCAAGTCGGCCGGCAACTCTATGAATGGCTCGGCATCTATCCTCTCGGTTCGCGCAAATTTCCGTGAGCCAGAACGGTATCCCGATTTGATTCGGCTCACGGAATCATACGAGAAGATTCGCATCTATCGCGATTGGCGGTTTGGTCCCAAGACCAACGTTCGCGGACCACAAGTCATCGGCTTACTCGACGATCAGCTTGAGGAAGGCTTTCTCAATCTCTATCTCTTCCTGGCGCGCATTACCGAATCTCGCGAAACAAAGGCCGCCATCTTGAGTGGCTTGAAGGATCTCTATTATGGCGTGATGGATTTTTATTTCAAGGCTTATCCCGAAACGGGAACAATGCATCTGTTCTTCAAGGAAGGCGATTTTCCAATTCCAGCAAGCAGGCTCTCCGACGGCGCGCTTCATTACCTCTGCCTGCTGACTATTCTTTGTGACCCTAATCCGCCCCCGCTCATTTGCATTGAAGAGCCTGAACTTGGCTTGCACCCAGACATCCTGCCGAAGTTAGCAGACTTGCTAATTGAGGCGTCGGGGCGCACTCAGTTGATTGTCACCACTCACTCGGACGCACTTGTAGATGCGATGACTAGCCGCCCTGAATCTGTCGTGGTTTGCGAAAAACGGGACGGCCAAACCCACATGAAACGTCTCAGCAAAGCAGAATTGAAGCCCTGGCTGCAAGAATATCGCCTCGGCCAGCTTTGGGCCTCCGGTGAAATCGGGGGAAACCGCTGGTGAGCGTCGTGATTTATGTTGAGGGCGGCGGTGGCACGAATGATCTTCGGCGTCGCTGCCGAGACGCATTCACAAGGCTATTGATCAATTGCGGCTATCGGGAAAGAGCCTTCAAGATAGTCGCGTGCGGGCCTCGCAATGAAGCATTCAAACAATTCAGATTAAGGTTCAAGCACGGCCAGGCCGACAATTACATTGCCCTTTGGATTGACAGCGAAGAGCCGGTCGCCGACATCAACAAAACTTGGAAGCATCTCGCCACTCGCGACAGCAGTTGGATCAAGCCCCGCGCAGCAACCGACGAACAGGTGCTGTTCATGACAACCTGCATGGAGACACTCATCGCGGCTGACCGCGACACACTCAAAAGACACTACGGAAGCAAATTCAAGCCAAGCAAGTTGCCGCCACTGGTAAGACTTGAAGAACGCAGTCGGGATGCGATTCTGATGGCGTTAATCCAAGCGTCTGGAGACAAATACGAAAAAGGCGAGGAGTCATTTAAACTCCTGGCCAAACTAAACCCCGAAACCCTCCAATCCCGCCTCCCCAGCTTCCTCCGAACCCGCCAAATCCTCAATACCGTTCTCCCGCAAAATGCCTCACCCCTCTGAAAATTGAACCTCCCGGTACCCCTGACGTCTTGTCTTTGCCGCCGCCGACCCCTATCCTGAGGCAACGTGCTCAAGAAATTCGCCCTGCTCAGCCTTATGTTCACCAGCCCCAACTCCCTCTCCGCGCAAGCCGTCCATATGCATAGCGTAGACATCATCGACAATCAGGGCTTCGGAGAACGCCTCATCGCTGGCCGCTTCATGGCGCCAATAGTCTGGACCGCGCAAGGCTTCGCCGCCTGGCCGGGCAAACAAAAAATGGTCCCCTGCAAGCCTACGCCCTCCTTCGCCTATCAAGCCATTAGTCCGGAAAAGACCACGGGCGTTCAGGTCTTCCCGGGCGACACTTGGCTCTCCACCTCCAATCCAGCCTTTGCCCAGCAATTGCAGGCGCAGCAAAACAGCACGCATGTCGTCACCCATTGCGAAGTCCGGCCGCTGGTTAGCGCCGAAAATTATCTCAGGGGTCTCATCGCCCGCGAGAAATCCATCCAAATCATCTCTGCCGGTCCCATGCCTGATGGCGACAAACTCGCCCGCCTGATCGGCAGCGGCAATGGGCAAGGCCGGGTTTCGGTCGACACCGCCCGCCTCTATCTGCACGGCACCACGGAAGGCGTCCCCACCGAAGGCTTTACCGAAACCGCCATCATCACCACAACCCTGCAAAGCCCCATGGGACTCATCATTCAGGTGTCCATTCCCATCGTCGTCAACAAATTTGCGCCCATGGGTAAGCTGAAGGAAGCTGACAAACTTCTCTCTGCCATCGCCAATAACGTCAGCGTCAATCCGGACTGGCAAAGGCGCGTGGACCAGTTTCAGGCCGGCTTGCAAAGAATTCAGCAGAACATCAACGCCGACGACGCCAACACCGCCCGCAACATCGCGCGCATTCAACAAGGCGCCAACGACTACGCCTACAACGTCATTCGCGGCGCCCAGCGCAACGCCCAGCGCGGCATCGACCGCAGCGCCCACGCCTTTGCGCTCTCTATGAACGACACCCAGGAATATCACGATCCCGCTACCGGACAGACCGTGCTCGGCTCCAACCAATACAATCACGTCTATTCCAACGGGCAAGGCGAATATATTTATTCCGATTCGCCCAGTTACAACCCAAATGCCACCCAGCGCGGCAACTGGCAAGAGATGAAACCGCAGCAGTAAGTTAGTATTGGCCTTGATGCGCCTACTCTTTTTCCTGCTCGCCCTGCACGCTTATGCCGCCTCGCCCATCCGCGTCCTGCTGATGGACGGCGAAAGCGGTGGCCCCTATCACAAATGGCAGCTCACCACTCCCGTTCTCAAAAAGGAGCTGGAAGAAACCACCCTCTTCCAGGTCGACGTCGTCACCCTCCCCGCCCAGCCTGAATTCAGCAAATACCAGGTCATCGTCTCCAACCTCGATTCAGCCGATTGGCCCGCAGACCTCAAATCCTCCTTCACCGATTACATGAAAAACGGAGGCGGCCTCGTCATCGTCCACGCCGCCGACAACGCCTTCGCCCACTGGCCCGAATACAACCAGATGATCGGCATCGGCGGCTGGCGCGGCCGCAATGAAACCGCCGGCCCGCACTGGTATTGGAAAGATGGAAAGCTTTTCGGCGACACCTCACCCGGCAGCGCCGGCGGCCACGGCAAGCGCATCCCCTTCGCCATCACCACCCGCGACAGCCAGCATCCCATCATGCGCGGCCTGCCGCCCGTTTGGATGCATCAAGGCGACGAACTCTACAACTCCCTGCGCGGCCCCGGCCAGCACATGACCGTCCTCGCCACCGCCTATTCCGACCCCGCCAACGCCGGCACCGGCCACGACGAGCCCATCCTCATGGTGCTCAATTTCGGCAAAGGCCGCATCTTCCACACCACCCTCGGCCACGACGTCAACGCGCTCAGCGGCCTCGGCTTCATCACCACCTTCCAGCGCGGAACCGAATGGGCCGCCACCGGCAAAGTCACGCAAAAAGTCCCGCCCAATTTCCCCACCGCCGACACCGTCACCTACCGCACCGACATCGCCGCCATGGACCCCGGCTTCGTCAACGGCTTAAATCCCCTGGACACTCCCGCGCGAAAGTAGAATTCATGCCAGACGTCAAGCTGCTCGACCTTCCCATCAACGAACTCAAACGCCAACTGGCCACCAGCAACGATCTGGGCGAAGTCATGCGTTTCTTCTTCGATCATTTCGCCGAAAATCAGGGCTTTATCGAAGCCAGCCATCGAATCCAGGTCCCGGAAGCCTTGCGCGAAGGCATCAGGCCGCTCATCGCCAAATACTGGCCCAACCAAACCATCGCCGGCGAATGGGCCGTCGCCGAAGTGACCCTGCTCGGCCTCGTCCACGGCACCGTTCGGCTCGATTCCGATACCGCCGTCGTGCTCTGGGCGCCCAGCCTTTCGGTCGGCGTCATCGCCCTGCCCAACCTCAAGGCCGGCGAAATCGTCTACGCCCGAATCAGCATCATCAAAGCCAACGCCACCCGCCAGTAGCGCTTACCCCTTCAGCCCGTCAAACACCTTCTCCAGCTCAACGCGCGCCTCCGGCGTCGGCACCACAAACGGCAAACGCGGCGGACCGCCATAATACCCGTTCAAATCCATCGCATGCTTCAATCCCGGAATCCCATGCTTCGCCGCAATCAGCTTCGCCGCCGGCAAAATCCGCTCCTGCCAGTTCTTCCCCGCCTCTTCCTCGCGCATCCGAAACGCCTCCCAAATCGTCACGCACGCATACGGCAGCGCATTCGCAATCGCCAGAATCGCCCCCGTCGCGCCAATCTGAAACGCCTCATAAAACGCCCCGCCCGCGCCGCACAAAATCTGGAACCCCGGCTTCACCGCCTTCACCGTTTCGCGCATCTTGTCCAGGTTGCCCGAACTGTCCTTCATCCCGATAATGTTCGGATGATGCGAAAGCTCGCCCAGCGTCTCAGCCGGAATGTCATACCCGGTCACTTGCGGAATGTTGTAAATCAAGACCGGCAGTTTCGACCGGTCCGCCACAGACCGGAAATACAGCGCCTGCGTCTCCGGCCTGTGCATCTGCGTCTTGTAATAAAACGGCCCCAGCGCCAGCGCCGCATCAAAGCCAATCTCGGCCGCGCGCTTCGCTATCGCCACGGTTTCATGCACGCTCTCCGCGCCCACCCCGGCAATCAAAATCTTGCCCGGAGCCGCCGCCTGCTTCACCAGCTCCATCAACTCCAGCCGCTCGGCCGAACTCAAAAGCGGCGTCTCGCCCGTTGATCCGCAAACCGTGTAGCCGCTCAGCGCAATGCGGTTCAGCTTGTCCACGTTATGCAGAACTTTTGTTTTGTAAATCTCGCCGTTGTGATCAAACGGAGTCGCCAGCGCGGGAAAAATGCCTTGCAGTTTCATGTGAAAAGAATAAAGGCCTGCCCGGTTCCTCACCAGACAGGCCTCTTATCAATCTAACGCAGCTTACTTGGCAATGAACGTGATCACCAGCGTGTAAAGCGCCAGCGACTCAATCAGCACCAGTCCCAAAATCAAGGCAACGCGGATAGCCGCAATCGCGCCCGGGTTCCGCGCCATCGCTTCCGCGGCCGAAGCCGTCGCGCGTCCCTGGCCCAAGCCGCAAAGGCCGGACGCAATGCCCATCGCAATATAAGCGGCTGCCCGCCGGTTCGCATCGCCGGCATCGCCAGCGCCCTGCGCAAAAATCGGAGTCGCCAGCGCCATCATCGTGACCGCCAGCAGCATCATTTTATTCTTCATTTTTCTCTCCTGTGAATATTGCGGCCAGGAGGTGGTTCGGCACCGTGCGTTGGGACGCCGGGCGCTCACACTGGCGGCAAAACCAAATTAGTGCTCATGCGATACGGCCCCGCCCACATAGACCATAGCGAGCAGCATAAAAATATACGCCTGCAAAAACGAAACAAAAAAGTGCAGCGCAATAAACACAACCGGCAGCAGCAGCTTGGTCAGCGTGATGAACGTCATGTACACTTCATCACCCGCAAACATGTTGGCAAACAAGCGCACCGTCAGCGATAGCGGGCGCGCAAAGTGGCTGATCAATTCAATTGGAAGCATCAGCGGCACCAGCCACCAGAACGGTCCCAGAAACTGCTTGATATACCCAAACCCATGCGCCCGCATGCCGGCGAAATGATAAAAAGCGAACGTCACCACCGCCAACCCCAGCGGCACCATTGTGTACATGGTCGGCGATTCAAAAAACGGAATCAGCCCAATCAAATTCAAAAACAAAATGAAAATAAAAATCGATCCGAAAAACGGAACATATTGCGCCGCATCATGCCCGCCCACTTCTTCCGCCGACGCCTTGAAAAACTCATAAGCCAGCTCAAACGTATGCTGCGTCTTGCCCGGATTATCCACCGACAGCCGCGCCCGCAAATACCCAAACAAAACCACAATAAACGCCGTCACCAGCAGCTCGCAAACCATCCAGTTGCTCCACGGATGCGCCGCGTCGTCCACCTTCAGGTGGCTCAAATTCAGGATGCTGATGGCGGGGCCAGCCAGGTATTGGTTAAACAGGCCGGTAATCCAAAGTTCGTGTGGCATTAGAAGAGATGCTCGAGGAGCTCAATAATAAGGGAGGAAATGACTCCCGCCGTGCTGGCCAGCAGGCCCAGAATCACCGGCAGAGGATTCACGCCCAAAACCTTGACTATACCATAACCACCAGCAAATAGTAGTAGATACCGACTAATAAACGCCCGCGCTTCCCAAGGCTTGCTCTCGCCCGGCTGTGGCGAAATCGCCCGCGAAACGTACCCAAACAAATACAAATTCCCCATCGACACCAGCGCGCCCAACAAGAATCCCAGCCCGCTCTTCCACCCCTGCGCCACCCAAAACGCCGCAACCCCCGCCGCCCCAAAAACCCCCGTCAGCCCATAAATCCGCCTCACCCCAGCCTCTCAACCCGGAAGGAAAAAGGGGACAGACGAATGTGTCCCCAGCCCGCCATCTGCCCAAGTCCAGCAGCCCTGCTGCGTGGACACATCCGTCTGTCCCCGTTTTCCGCTGCCCCGTTTTCCGCTGCCCCGTTTTCCGCTGCCCCGTTCACCCGCGCTTCTCATCCCGCGAAAGCTCCTTCAAAACCTGAACCAGCCCCGCCCCAAACCCCAACAAAATCCCCACCGCCCGCAACACCGGCAAATGCAAATGCTCATCCGCAAACGCGCCCAGAAAATACCCGCCCGCCACCGAAGCCGGCAGCGTCAACCCCAGCGCCAAATACTTCCCCAGCCAAAAAATCGATTTATCGGGCTTCGCCGCCATGAAACCCGCTCCACCTGTTCATCCCCGGCATATCCAGCCCAAACTGGTCCAGCAGCCGCCCCACAATATGGTCCACCATCTCCTCCAGCGACTTCGGATTGCTGTAAAACGCCGGCATCGGAGGCAAAATCACCGACCCCATCCGCGCCAGTGCCAGCATATTATCCAAATGAATCTCCGACAGCGGACTCTCCCGCGCCACCAGCACCAGCTTGCGCCGCTCCTTCAGCGTCACATCGGCCGCCCGCGTCATCAAGCTGTCGCCAAACCCCACGCGAATCGCCGCCAGCGTCTTCATGCTGCAAGGCGCAATAATCATCCCATCCGTGCGAAAAGACCCGCTCGAAATCGGCGCAGCCTGGTTATCCGGATTATGTACCTGGCAAGCCAGCGCCTCCACCTGCGCCAGCGCATAATCCGTCTCGTGCGCAATCGTCGTGCGCGCCCACTTGCTCATCACCAGATGAGTCTCCACCTTCAGAGCCTTCAGTGCCTCCAGCGCGCGAATCCCAAAAATCGCGCCCGACGCACCCGTGATGCCCACAACAAGTCGCATGTCCTCCTATGATCGCTTGTTGATCTTCACCGATTCCCCGTCCACCTTCACCAAGCCCCGTTTCGTCGGTATCTCCTGCGCCGCCCCGTTGAAGTTGCAAACCACGTCCACCGGCCCGCGTGACATCACAAACCAGCGCGCCGTCTCATCGAAACGCGCCTCCACTTCCTCCATCCGCCCGTTCGTCAGCGCCGGCTCATCCCTTCGCAGCGCTATCAGCTCCTTGTACCAGGCCAGCATCTCCGCATGCTCGCCGCGCCCCACTTCCGCCCACTTCAATTTCGACCGCTGAAACGTCTCCGGGTCCTGCGGATCAGGCACCTCGCTCGGGTCCCACCCAAACGCCGAAAACTCCTTCCGCCGTCCTTCGGAAACCTTCTTCCCCAATTCCGGATCGTCATGATGCGTGAAATATTGAAACGGCGTCGACGCCCGAAACTCCTCGCCCATAAACAGCATCGGCACAAACGGCGACAGCATCATCAGCGCGGCCGCAATCTTCTGCATCCCCGGCGAAACCAGGTGCCCAATCCGTTCCCCCTTGGCGCGATTCCCCACCTGGTCATGGTTCTCGCAAAACACCACAAAATGATGGCCCGACAATCCCAGCACCCGCCGCCCATGCCGCCGCCCGCGATACCCCGAATGGTCGCCGCTATAAACATACCCTTCATTCAGCGCCGTCGCCAAATCCGCAAAGCTGCCAAAATCCGCCATGTACCCGTCCGCCTGCCCCGTCATCAGGCTGAACAGCGCATGATGAAAATCATCGCTCCACTGCGCATCCATTCCAAACCCATGCGCATCGCGCGACCGGATCACGCGCGGATCGTTCAAGTCGCTCTCGGCAATCAAAAACAGATACCGCCCCAGATGCGCCGAAAGCTCCTCCGCCTCTTGCGAAAGCTGCTCCAGAAAATGCACCGCCGAATCGTCCTGAAACGCATGAATCGCGTCCAGCCGCAATCCGTCAATGTGGTAATCCCGCAGCCACATCAGCGCATTGTCAATAAAAAATCGCCGCGCCTCATCGCTGCCCCGCTGATCCAAATTCACCGCCGCGCCCCACGGCGTGTGATACTGCTCCGTGAAGTAAGGCCCAAACTGCGGCAGATAATTTCCCGTCGGCCCCAGGTGGTTATAAACCACATCCAGAATCACCGCCAAGCCTTTCGAATGGCACGCATCAATCAGCGCCTTAAACTCGTCCGGCGTTCCATAGCAATGATGCGGAGCGTACAAATCCGCCCCATCATAGCCCCAGCCCCAGTCGCCGGAAAACTCATTCACCGGCATAATCTCCACGTGACTTATGCCCAGCCCCGCCAGATAATCCAGCTTCTCTATCGCCGAAACAAACGTGCCCTTTTCGGTGAACGTGCCAATATGCAGCTCATACACAATCCCGCTCGCTAAAGGCTTCGCCTGCCATCCCTTGTCAGTCCAGGGAAAGCTCGCATGGTCCACCAGCCGCGACAATCCATGCACGCCGTAAGGCTGATACGCCGACCGTGGATCAGGCAGCACATCGCCGCCATCCAAACGAAAGCCATAATCGCTCCCCGGCCCCGCCTCTTCCACTTGCAATGCCCAGCATCCGCCGCTGCCGCATTCCATGAAATGCTCAACCCCGCCAACCACCACCGCCACCGATTTCGCTTTCGGAGCCCACAAATTAAACAGATGCATGCTTCACCAGAAGAGCCACGGGAAAAGTCTCAAACAACTGCGCCACGCTGATCTTGCCGCCCTTCAGCGTCACGCCGCCCAGCACATGCGCCCACTCACCGGCAGGCAACGCAATCCATGTGTCGCCCCATCCCTGCGCCGTCCGCATCACCAGCCGCGGAACAGCCACAATCACATCCGAGCCGCGCCCATAAGCCGCCACGCACTCGCGCAGCTCGCCTTCCGCGTGCATCGGCTTGTACGTCCCCTCCGCGCCAAACGCATCCGGCCGCTCCTTGCGAATCCTCAGCGCCTCATGCATCGTCCACATCTTCGGCATCCCCTCATCCATCTGCTGCAAAATCTCCGCCGGCTTCATCGCCTTCATCTTCGCCAGCAAATCGCGCCGCTTGGCGTAATCCACCGGCCGCCGGTTATCCGGATCAACCAAGCTCAAATCCCAAATCTCCATGCCTTGATAAGTGTCCGGAACTCCCGGCGCAGTCATCTTCAATAACGTCGCCGCCAGTGAATTCGTCCGCCCCGGCCCCGTCAACTTCGCCGCAAACTTCTCCAGGCTCTCCAGAAACTTCTCATTCCCATAAAGCCCTTCCATAAACTTCTTCGCGGCCTTCTCAAACTCCTCATTCGGCGCAAGCCACGACGTCTTTCTCTTCGCCTCGCGCATCGCCTTCTCCATGTACTGCACCAGCCGTTCTTGGCTCAGCGGCCACGCGCCCACCATCGTCTGGTAAATCAGATACTCCGTGTTGCTGTCCAGCGGCCCATTCATCCCCGCCCACTCTGTCAGCGCCTGTTCCCATTCCTCCGGAATCTCCGAAAGCAAGCTGATCCGCGCCCGCACATCCTCGCTGCGCTTGGTGTCATGCGTGGACGAAGCCAGCATCGTCGACGAAAAATTCTTCTGCGTCTGGCAATTGAACTGGTGAAACTCATCCAGGCTCACGCCAAACCGCCCCGGATCGCCGCCCACCTCATTCAGCGAAACCAGCCGGTTATAGCAATAAAAAACCGTGTCCTCCACGCCCTTCGCCATCGCCGGCCCGGTAAACTGCTGGAAGCGCATCACAAACTCGCTCTCCAGTTCGCCCCTCACCTTCAGCGTCAGCAAATCGCGCACAAAATCAAACAGGTCCGCGTCCAGTTCCGGCCGGTTCTTCTTCGCCAGCTTCACCGCTTCTTCCACATAGCGCCGGTCCTCATCGGTAATCTCGCCGCGCTCCGGAACCACATAAGTGCGGTACACCGAAAAGCACGCCACCAGTTCGCGAATCACCCGGCTGGCATCGCGCCGCGTGTAATCCCGCCGCGCCCGGTGAAGCTGAAAAATGTCGTTCAGCAGCGCCGTCAGGCGGTTCACGTCGCTGCCCAGCAAATCGCGCAAAACCATGTGCTTCTTGTCGCGGCAAACCTCCGCGTAATCAGTAGTGTCGCCCGTGAAGTCGCGGTAAACCTGGCTCAGCTTCTCTTCCTTCTCCGCATCCACAAACAAGCCGCCCGCTTGGTTCAGAAAATCGTAGCCCGTGGTCCCGTTAATCTGCCAGTCGCCGCGCATCTGCTCGCCCGGCTCCAATATCTTCTCGCCCAATATCCAAACCTTCGGCGCGCGCTGCCGCAGCCTTTCAAAATACTGCTTCGGGTCGCGCAGCCCGTCCGGATGATCCACCCGAATGCCGTCCAGCACGCCTTCCTGCAGCCAGTTCAAAATCAGCGCATGCGACTCGGCAAAAACCTGCGGCCTCTCCATGCGCAGCCCCACCAAAGTGTTCACGTCAAAAAAGCGCCGGTAAACCAATTCCTCTTTCGCCGTCTCCCAATACGCCAGCCGGTAATTCTGCTCTTCCAGAAACTGGTCCAGCTTGTCGCAGCTCCGGTTGATCTCTTTCACCGCATGGTCCACCGCTTCGGCAATAAACGGCGTCTGCTCAAACAGCTTCAGCAGCAAATCGCCAATCACATGCTTGTCGCGATACCGCTCCGCCAAGCTGTCCGCATCCAGCTCCGACGGCGGCGGCAGCCGCCGCAGCGATTGCGCAAGAAACGCCAGATAATCCGACCCAGTCTCGCGCGCCGCTATTTCCAAAATCTGCGGAATCGACCGCGGCGACGTCGGAAATTCGTTGTCAAAATAGCAAACCAGAAACTCGCCGCATGTCCGCTTCACCTGCAGGTCGCCCTTCTCAATCACCCGCCCGTAATGCTCGCCCAGCACCGGCACCAGCAGCTTGTTGCGCAGCTTCTCCTCGCTCGATTGCCAGTCGATGTCAAAGAAACTGGCATA
>Ga0209208_10000212_pt1 | contig 69672 bp, 69 predicted proteins | sample S1TSphfallax_3_FD_187694 | JGI IMG/M metagenome (GOLD analysis project Ga0209208, IMG submission 187694) | Host-associated microbial communities from peat moss isolated from Minnesota, USA - S1T2_Fd - Sphagnum fallax MG (SPAdes) (version 2) | ecosystem: Host-associated > Plants > Peat moss >... | reverse complement strand
ATTACTTTCTGCACATGTGTATAAAGAAAAACTTATGAATTTGACAATAAATTATTATCAATTCAAAAAAATTCAAAGAATCCCACTTCAATGGCTTTTATGATATAGCAAGATATTGACCTTCACAAAAATGGAATTGTGCATTTTTTATATGAATTAAGACCGATTCAAAATTTTAAAAAGGAAAACCATTTAATTTTTTTTTCATTATTAATAACCATGCCTTTTTTAATTTTAGGTTTTCCTTTTCTAATAGATGTTTTTGATACATTCTTAATATCTAAAGAAAAAAGCTTGAATGGATAACATTCCATATCAAAATTCTATTGATTCATTCAGTTTTGTGAATTACTCCCCCAAAAAAAACCTTTAATAATTAGCTTACAATTCAAAATTGTTTCTTATTTCGCTTTATCTCCTATTTTGTTTGAATTCATTTTGAATGAGAATTTGGTAAAAGTTATGTTTTAATCCGAGTGAAAAGAAAATTATTTCCTATTTTACATGTTTATCAAATATTCATAAATACAATGAATATTTAATTTCATCCATGTTTCGGTAGAACTTCATTACATTTGATAAATTATGAACGAATCACATTGTTTCGTATACATCAGGAGTCCATTGGTGAAAAGGTATTAATGAGAGTTTGATTCCTACAATAATGCATATGAGTGCAATAAAAGCTCCTGAAGAATTATACATTTTCGTATTTATGAAACCGTTTATTACTTCTTAGAACTCAGTCTCTTCACCAAATAAACCATATAACCAAGATAAACCATAAGCCAAACTAACTGAACTTATTCCACCCATAAGTAAATATTTCGTAACAATTTCATTGGATTGTACATCTTTTTTGGTGTATATGGATAATAAGTACGAACATAGACTTAAACATTCTAAAGCTATGAAAATAGTGATTAAATCATTAGCACACATAAAAACATTCTTTTGATAGCAGTTGTTAGTACAAAAAATGATAAATTTGGTCATAGGCATTTTTGTACATCTAATATATTCAACAAATAGAGGAATGCATATTAGCGAACATAATGTTATAAACAATAAAAAAAAATTATTAAAACTATTAGTTTGAAAATTATTCGAAAAACCAATAATAAACTTCTTGTTCCATTGGAATAATAATAAGCCATACTTATTAATAAACCTGCTAATGAAATGAAATATAATGAAAATGTGTCTCTTTCATCTGAGATCAAATCCAATATTAGAATGATTATCAAGCAAACAATAAGAATACATTTGGGCAAAATGGTACTTCCATATAAGAAAGAAAGGTCAAGCTCTAATTTCATAGAGAATCTCCCAATATATAAATAAAATTTATAATATCGATTTTGCATATGATACACCATGCAAGTTGGTGGAAATCATTACGAATGAATAGTATCATTTTTTTATACATGGGTATAAAACTCCTTTTTCAAAGAATAATAGATTTTGTTATTATCATTTATTGGTAGAAACCTCCATCATGTAAACCCCCCAAGTAAAGAAGGCTTACATAGCTTATTATTATTATTTATTGTTTTCAAAAAAAGGAAAATCCTTCCTATTTGTTTCTTGTATTGACTAATTAACAAAAATGTGCGAAAGCTCTATTGGCTTCAACCATTTTATGAGTTTCTTCCTTTCTTCGTATAGCATTTCCATTATTTCTGGCAACATCCATTAATTCATAACTTAGTTTGAAAGCCATGTTTCAACTTGGACGTTTTCTAGATGCTCCTAATAACCAACAAATAACAAGTGTTTTTGTTTGTGCAAATTTTATTTTGATAGGTACTTGATAAGTTGATCCACCCACACGTCTTGTTTTGCTTGTTACATTATGAGTTACCCTACATATGGCTTGATGCAAAATAGATAGTGGATTTTTTTGTGTCCTTTGCTTAATACTTCTCATTGATTTGATAAGCCAATGATTTCTTCCAATGTCTAAGAATGTGGTTGACTAACATATTGACCAATTGATTATGATAAATTGGATCAGGCTTTCCAAAAAAAAATTGTGTTATTTTAGCATGACATGACGATGAAAAAATGATTGAATAATTTATTTTGACTTTTTGACTCCACATTGTAGGGTGGATCTCATTGGTTCATTCACCGGAGATGTCCCTCCAAACTGTACATGCAATTTTTATTGAATACAACTTTCAACACTCGATTATTTGTTCAAATGGAATAGATAGTGATTCTATATATTTTCATTTGTGTGGTGTTTGCTCACTTCCAAATTGAGTATCCATTTCCTTCTCTTCCGATTTGTAGGAAATCATGTATTTCATAAATTTTAATCGTATAGGGTTATCATATAGAGGTCTTCCAATGATGCCCACGCAGTTGAGGATTTTTAGGAAGAAACTATGGCTTGTATCCCCCCTGTGTAGGAGACACTTTTCTGTGGGATTGTGGTTGTGGCTCTGAAAGTAGCTGATTTTGATGCTTATCACTACCAGTTGTTCTTTCCTTGTGAATGAGCGGAGACATCATCAAAACTTATGCCATGAGCAAGACAAGAGTGCTAGGACATCAGGTTTACAATGCATTGACATTCTACATATTGGTCTGCTACAGCCAGAACATCAGCAACTGATTGCAGATGCTGGAGCTCTTCCACTGCTTGTTGGATTGCTAAGGAGGCAAGGCAGCTGCTCTAATAATCATATTGCACATGGAGTGGTTTGCTGAGCAGCAGATGCCATAACCAACTAGCACATGAGAACACACATATCAAAACTTGTGTGAGGTACCAGATGCTGGTTCAAGATGGTTTTTTTGTACCTGTCAACCTGGTTATTTCCAGAGGCAATTATGATTTCAGATTCCATGCTGATGCATTGATTGCTGGATGGAAGGAGGTATCCCACTATTGGTAAAACTTTTGAAATCAAATGATAGCAAGGTTCAACAGGCAGCAGCTGGTGCATTGCAAACATTGGCTTTTTAAGAATGAGGCCAACAAAAATCAGGTTTGGTCTCAGCTGTGGGTTTTTCAGTGATATGGGCTGGCTTAGCATTCCATGTGGCACAGGACTGACCTTAGAGGTGAAACTATGCAGTTATATGAATTTGAAGGTCTCCATCCGATTCATACAGCATTAGAGCCTTGGTTTTCTGAGCCTGTTAGTCTTAGTCCAATGCATTTGAAGAATGTCTTGTTCTTCATAGTTCTGCTTAATGAGAGGCATTCATAGATTTCAAATGTGGAGTGGAATTGATGAGACTGGTTGTATGGTCTATAGCTCATGGAGGAGAATGCTCTTCCTACTTTAATTTTCATGCTGCAATCAGCGGATGCTGGAATCCACTATGAGGCAGTATGTGAATTGGTAACTTGATTGGTTTGAGTGGTTGTTGTGTGCTGTTGCTCTGCAGATGTTGTTTCAAATAGATTTTTTATCTATGTTATCTCTTCTGTTGTACTTTGTGTTTGGTTATGACAGTTATGCTTGGTCTTCATTGTTCTGTTTTCAGTGACAGCCCAGCTTTGCCTGTTGAGACTATTCATTTGTTTCTGACAGCATGTTAGTTCTGCTCTGGCAAGTTGGGGTGATTGGCAATTTGGTGCATTCTTCAGTAAATACCAAGAAAGAAGTTCTTGCAGCAGGAGCACTCCAACCAGTCATTGGCCTTCTTAGGTGGGTTCTGCATCAACCACCAAACTTCTAAATCATAGTTTCTTGATGGCTGTGAAAGTGTTGGTGATGCACCTACATGGATTCACATGGAATACTAGTTATGACTAGTATAAGGTTTTTCTCAATGTTTCAGTGTTGGTTTGAGATTTATTCCTACATTGATCTCTGAGAACACACATTATGAGTATTGCTTCTGTGGAGAAGCTTCACAAAGATTGGCTTGGTTGACTACAGCTTACATTTTTCCTTGTTGCATGTCATCAGCTCAAGGTGTCAGGAAAGCCAAAGGGAGGCTGCTCTCCTGTTGGGCCAATTTGCTACAACAGATCCTGAGTGCAAGGTGGGGATTTTCTACCTATTCAGATGCTCTTTTCTACTCCCTGCTTGCACCGAGTTCTTTAAGTTCAATTGGTGGTTGTTTGGAGGGTTTTGTTTCCTTCTTCTATTTGTTCTCCCCCTTCTTGGTTTCCTTTGTCAATTCCTCTTCTTTAATGATTTCTTGAGCTCACCATCATTGTGTCTTCCTATTTCTGCTGAACTGCTGACAAATACACATTATGTTGGTTCAAGTATGACATGTACGTCCTCATTGGCTAGGAGCTGACAAAATCAGTGGGCAGTTTATGGTAGCTAGTCCATTTTGCTATTGTTGGTGATTGAATGTACATGTTACTGCCTCTTTTGTTTAAACTGCTTATCAGATTTTTCTCTTAGTTGTGTCTTCTCTTTTTTCCCATCACTGATACGTTTCTGGATCTGAAACTTCTATACCCTCATTGTTAAGGTCATGTCATTTCTATTCATGTGGACTGGAGTTATAAGTAAGGAGAAGGTCTTGATTCTTATGAAGATATATTCTCAAGTAGTGGTCAATATAGAAATAGGTCAACAGGCACAGTGCAGATATGTTGGATAAAAGTCAAGTTTCTAATGAAAGGACTCAGAACCTCAATCTAAAGGCTTGTTTGTTGTTGGTGTCTGGTGCTCAATAAAGGTTGTGTGCTTTCAGGTAAACATTGTCCAATGTGGGGCAGTTCGACCACTTATAAGCATGCTTGAAGCTCCAGATCCTCAACTTTGTGAAATGGCAACATTTGCTTTGGGCCATCTAGCTCCGGTTCTGATCACTGCTGCTCTAATTTCTGCACTGGCTGAAGATTCAGTGATCGAGTCAGCGAAGTCCTGAAATAATAACACTTTCTTTTTATAGTCCTCACAGAACTCACACAACCAAGCTGGAATTGTCCATGATGATGGGCTGAGGCCCTTGCTTGAACTCCTGGATTCCAAGAATGGATCCTTGCAGCATAATGCAGCTTTTGCTCTGTATGGCTTGGCTGATAATGAGGTGAGGAACTGAACCTGAATGTGTTAGGACTCCCTGGTTCTCTTGATTGCAACATATATCTTCTTGGATAAATGGAAATTCTTAGTTTGTTAGGTTAGTTAGAGATGAGAAACTTGAACATTTTCAGTATAAGAGGTGGGAGGTATACACCCACTTGACTTCACATACATGCAATGTAATTGAGTAGCAACTTTTGTTTTTCAGGACAATGTGTCTGACATAGTCAGGGAGGGTGGTGTTCAAAGGCTCTTCAAAGGTGAGCTTATTGTGCAGGTAGTTTTGTACTGCTTACTTGGCTCTATGTGTGCATAACTATCTTTTTAGCTTTTGTTTCACATGTTAAGGGAATCTGTATGTACATTCCTGTTGCTGTGGAGACTTTCCTATGATTTTATGTCTGTGATTACCAAGAGAACTGGTTTATTGCTGCAAATCATGTAGTTGGTGGATTGGTTTATGTGCCTTATTTGTGATTAGTTAAGTAACTGCAGTGAAGTGACAAAATGCAGCCTGGTTCTAAGGAACAAACCATTGTGTTTTCATGTATGGCATCTTCTGCAGGCATCTAAGGACTGTGTACAGAAAACGTTGAAGAGGTTGGAAGAAAAGATCCATGGATGGGTGAATAATTGTGTCAATTGTTTTCTGGTGTTGAGATGATAATGATAGCAGGTATGGTGGAGAGAAGTACTGCAGACATTGGCTCCTCATGTGATGTGTTCCTCTGTATCAGGTACTGAACCATCTTCTTTACCTCGTGTGGCCAAGGACAAGATTGTCCAGAGAAGGGTTGCCAACACTCTTGCGCACCTGTGTTCTGCTGATGACCAGCATATCATATTTATTGAGAACAGCAAGAGCTCAGTTTTGGCTTGATTAAATTTCATCACAGCTTGTTTTTCAGCAGAGAAAGACATGTAACAGCAGCCTTTTCTGACATACTTACATGCTGTCATTCCAGGGATGGAGGTGCTGTTGGAAATGCTAACTTCATTTACCAACCTGAAACAGCAACATGATGGTACCCATGCATTATGCACACTGGCTAAGAAAGCTACAGCTGTCTCACCTATTGATGTGGTCCCTCTGCCTCCCACACCGCAGGTTTGTGACCTCAGTTTCTTTGTATATCTAAATGTTTCATTGTCTACTGGTGTGGATGTCAAAAATGATTGGGAACATAAGCCAAAACATGTGATTTATGTCTGTCAACAGTATGCAGACCAATAGTTGTTCACATGTTATTGTTGTGCATAAAAAATGCTTGTGATGCTAGGAGTTGTTTGTTAGGCTCTCTGAAGAAGAATGTTTCTGAAGTGTCTTTGCAAGTTGGGTGCAAATCTGTTTCTGTTTTTGCAATGTTTGATCAAGTGAAGCACCAGCATGCCTTTATCTCACCTCTGCTTTCTAAGGGTTGTTCCATAGTGCATTTCATGGATGTTCTCACATTTATGGTCTATTTCACACTTTGCAGGTCTATTTGGGTGAACAGTATGTCAACAGCAGTAAACTCTCTGATGTTACATTTCTTGTAGAGGTGTGACTCATATAAAATGAATGCTTCTTGATAATTTGTAATACTTTTTGATGGTTGCAAGAGTGGGACTAGCTGTGAAGGCACATGATGTATTAGAGCCTTCTTCTGTTCCAGTTTATAAGCATATTCGTGGTTGTTTGCACTTGCATGTTTCTGTTTTATGCCAGGATAGTTTGTGTTCTAACGGCAATTGTATGCTTGCAGGAAGGCAATTCTTTGCACACAGGATTGCATTGTTGGCATCATCTGATGCATTTTGTGCCATGTTTGACTTTGGCTACAGGGTAGATGTCATTACTTGTTGCTGGACATATGAATTGACTTGCTTTCTGTCTATGGTGACATGCCTGGTGATCTGCAGATCTTTCCCAAGTTAGGAGGATTTTGACTTGTTTCTTGAAATGTTGACCAGGGTGCAGCTAACCATGTTGATGCAACTTGTGTCTTATTCACAAGAACAGGCAAATACTTCATGTGTTGGTGAACTGTGGGGGTGAAGGTTTCTAGAAGAGGCTATTGTCACATTGTCCAGGGTCAAGGTTGAACACTGCTTATTGTCTATTACAGGAGATGGAAGCAAAGGATATTGAGATTCCTAATATAAGCTGGAAAGTCTTTGAGTTGATGATAAGGTACAACTCTTTTTTTGTATGTCAGAGTTGGATGTACAAATGTGAAACTAAAATGTGGAAGGTGATGTCCAGTACTTTTAGATCTTGGACTTGTTCTAGTTGTAAAGCTCACGTTTGCACATTGTGTTCTTGTAACCACAGGTGTATCTACACAGGTGCAGTTGAGGTAACCACAGATGTTGCACAAGACCTTCTGAGGGCTGCAGATCAGTATCTTCTTGAAGGACTCAAAACAGTTATGCGAGTTTGCTATAGCCCAGGTCAGTTTCATGAAAGTTACCTCACCTGCAGTTCAAATCTGATCAAAGGACAAGAGGTCTCATTGTAGGTGCTGACCAGTGCTGGACACAACATATTTTCCTCTTCTCTAGAAAACCTTTGTTGCTTCTGAGTAGCCACTGCAAGCAAGGGCATAACTAGTTTCTGTAAGTTGGTTTCAGGTGTTGTTTGGTTTGTGGTTGCAGGATTTGACAGTAGAGAATGTGGCAAATGTGTATGAATTAGCTGAAGCATATCATGCTCTCTCTCTGAGACTGTTCAATCTGAAACAGCATGAGCAGATGAGCATACTAACTGGGTAAGTAGGGCTTATGGGATATATGCCGCATGCATGTTCACTGCTGCTCTCTAACTGACTTGTGATGAATAAATTCTCTCCCAGGATGGCTGCTGAAGGAGATGTCTGAAAAGAAACACTTGATGACCTTATGTTGTTGTGTAACAGGTATCCAGAATTAACCCAACAGATAGTACCTGAAATCCATGACTATCTGCACACAATTTTGCAACCTCAACCTCTGATATCTCCAGAACAATGATTGTGGAGCATTCTTGAAAGGGGGTCAGACACATTTTTGAGTCACTGTGCTTTTTGTGCCCCTCGTGATGGAGTGCCCCAAAATTCTTGGAAGTGTTGTGGCAACCATTTGTCTTCGGTTCATCTCCCTCATCTCACTTTGAGTGATGAAAAATTCAATTATCCAAAGAGAACCTGTCAAATTGAGTGATTTGTCTGTGAGTTTAGAATTTATTAACAAGTGAATTCCATTGTGTATATATCTTGTGCCACATATGTTCAGCCTATTGGTAACCACATCCTGCCTTTCAGGAACCACATTCTTTTCACTAATAGTTATATGTCAGTCTGGGTATAGGTGTATATATGTTTGCCTCGGATAACTTCCAATCTGGGTACAGCTGTCTATTGATATATATATATATATATATATAGGCTTTGTGAAATGATCAATTTAGGTAATGGGATAAGGTGAATGCCCAATGTTGAGCCTATTCACAGGGTGAAGGTGCCAAGTAGGCATAATGTCCGTCCTACTTGTAAATTGTAGGTGCAAGCTCCTTCTTGCCCCTCCCACCTCTTGATCTATGTATGTTTAGCCTTATGATAAGGTTTGACTGGTATGAACCTTGTGTAAGGCCCTAGGGTGTGGTCATCCAAAATGCAGGGCAGGACTTGGGAATGGCCGCACCTAGGGCTTTGGCCTTTGCCCAAGACTTGAAGGGACAAATTCTATTGCCCATCCTTTTTTGGAGTTTATTCCAAAATTCTACTAAGAATTATACAGTGGTGAAGTCTCCTCCCTCTTGGTGAGAAATCACAACAATTATAATCAAAGATAAAACCCATTAGCATGAGCTTCTTAGTACATTGATCATTGGGCTTCTGGTTGGGAATCTTGCAGCCTCCCATATGTATATATATATTTCAAAGTAGGGGTGATGGAGAATTCATTTGAAAACTCACAAATAGGTAAAGCTATGCATTATATAGAGTTGACTACTACAAAATTTGCAAGAAAAATACTGCTGACAATCAAACAGACAAAACTTAAAATGTATGGCAAATTTGCTTCTTCTCAGTTTTATTGATACTGAGACTTTTTGTGACTTTTTGTGTGTCTTGTACCTGTACTGGAAAGTTCATTTTACAAATGGCGAGCAGGAACCTCTGTCTACAACCCAGATCCTCCAGACCAATGAATTTTTTGTTTCATAATCTCACAGAGTGCCTAAAAGCAAATATAGAAAGCCTGATGCAGACAGTGAAAAATGTCACACAAAGCCACACAGGAAACCTTTCCTTTGCATTTGTACTGAAAATGTGTGTTCTCAGCGAAACAGTACCAAAGGAAAATGCACTTCTCACATCTGCGGTGGTAAAAGACCCTGGTGTCATAGCTGCAGTCAGGATCCTCTGGACTGATGGAGTTTGTTGCATGTTATCATAGAGCACTTGAAAATCACAGAAGTCTAGGCAGAAAGCCGGAGGGGCTTAGACAGCGAGAAAATTTGATGAAAGTCGCACAGAAAACCTTTAGTTTTTTTCTGGTGAAGGGTTTCAAAGTTTCCAAGTTGGATAAACCGCCAATGGTTTACGATGGTCTGCCATTGTTTGTGAAGACGAAACAGGAAAAGAACATGTAGCCTGCACAAAATCATTGAGGAAATGCCATATACCCGTGTTCATTATAGTTTTTTCCGTTGCAAAAATTCATTTAAACCTGCTACCACAAACCTTAAATTCTACTAGAAAATAAAAGAGATCACCAGGCTTACAATTCCTGGAAGAAAAGCTGAAGTCTGAAATCAGTAACAACGGTTGCTGCAAACGTAAATAACCCCAACGGCAGACAGGCCAAGCCGAAATGCACAAGGGAGAAAATGAGGTCTGGAACCAAGAAACACGGAGAACAGGAGACGACAACCCGCAGAAAATCAAGAAAGCGTATGCGAACCCGAATCAGATCTACGCCGTTCAACGGGAAAAACCAGAACACCTCCCCCAAGAAAATTTGGCGTACCCGTTATAACCTAGACACAGAAGTTGCTTGCTGAGAGCCAAAGAACACGCAGAAGAAGAAGAAGAAGAAGAAAAGGAGGAGAAGAAGGAGAAGAAAAAAGTAGAGAGAGACAATTGAGAAGGATGAGCCATGGAGGGTCGGAGTTTGAGCAGGTGGTGGAGCTGGTGTTTCAAAACGTGCAGTATCTCCTTACAGTTGCATTAGCCCCTGGGGATACGCTCTGTGTGGAAGCAGAGCACAAGACTGATGGCTCTCGTTGGCGCGGCGATTTTACTTCCAGATGTGAGTCTTCTTCTTCCTCCTTGCACCACCAGCTAGTTAGCTTCAGTGTTGTCGTTACAATCACAAGTTTGTGCAAAGATTGGGACGATTTTGAAAAAGATTTTCCCAGCCACAATGAGCCTGTCCATGATCTTCAAACGAGCGGTGGAGTCTGCAACATGCGATGTTCAGTTCCTCCACCGAATGCACACCGAACTCTTGGACTCCTTACACAAGTAATACGCTCTCTAAGCCCCCCCTTTTTCTTTGCAGATATCGAAGAAATCACACGCAAGACAGGCAATTTCAAGACGTTTACTGTGTTTGTGAAGATGCTGCGGTCAGCTATCCTGCAGGAGTCGGATTCAGTGTTCGTCGACCTTCTTACGTACCAGGACTTGGAGATGCTGAAGAACAAGTTCGTTCCCAGTCGCACCAGAAAAATCATTGTCCATTACTTTCCCACCTTCTTGCCGTGCAGTGCGCATGAGATGTGTTCATGCGATCTTAACATTGCATTTCATTTATCTTACGTGATATATTTTCAATAGATCTCACACTTCCACAATAACTAGTGCATACTACACATCCTTTCTGTACAAGCTTCGCTGCTTACAACTAGGGGAATTTACTCTTCGTATATTTCATGGAGCACATGATATAAAAAGGATATTTTTTAGTTTATTACGAAATAATAATATTTCAAAAATTAATTAAAATTAAGAATATCTTTAAAATATTCCATATATATATTCTCATAATCTAGTTTTAAGCATCCTGTTTATATTGAAATAAATTAGAATTTTTTTTTAAAATTCAAAAACTCCTTGTACACTTTTGTACTTCATTCTTGAAACATGGAAGTAACTTCCCCTCAGTGTACCAATGTGTTCTTTATAAGACTTAACATGCTTCAACTTACACAGAAAGAGTAGAGGCATAGGAGTCCATCCTTGTCAAAGAGCATCCAACAACAAGCGATACCTCATCTTGACATACACAGGCGAATTTGATCGGTATGAAAATTCTCCACATTGTACTAGAACAGCAGACGAATTGCTGATGAGCTTACCTTTTATGAACAATCAAAGTTAGGCAGGGTTTAGGCAGGGGTGCAACAAGCTACAGGTCTGAGAGGAGACCAAGGCATTGAGGATTGTTGCATGATTTTGTGCACAGAGTACATTACCCATTGCCACTGCTTTATGAGGAGAATCCAGAACCAGAAGCCTTGAAGCGAACCATACGCCGCCTTCGGGATGAACTCGAGGAGGTTAAAAGTACACTGCAAAAGAAATTGGAACAAACACACCCGCCATTACTCAATGATGAGGATTCCATTCAAAGTATTGACAGTGGGACTGCTGAGTTGCCAAAGCTCAGAGAAGAAAATGCTCGCCTCAAAGCTCAAGTGCAGTCCTATTTCTGTTTGCAATTTTTTTTGACAGTAACATTCCTTTGATAAATAAAATAAAATGGTTCCAGAGTTGTGGTCCATAGTGCAAGAGGAGCAGATCTTTTCTTTGAGAGGAAGTTTCTTCTGAGACATATCAGAGTCACATCTGGACAAAATCCATGCCAATTGCTCAGAGCTTCTTCAAGATTTTCCTGACTTGAAAGTGATAATTGCTTGATGATGGAATTCCAGCTCACTTGCATGGAGGATTCTTACAGATTATGCGGCCACATCAGTCCATCTGATTGGAGGTAGCAATATGAAGAATGGCAAGCATATACCTGCTTGAACATATCTTCATAAAATTGTGTTGTGGATGTAATGTATGCATGACCTGACAAGGCATTTGACATTGCAATAGAGCAATGACAAAACTATTGCCATGAGCTAGGATTGCCTCTTCAATGTCTGCTCTGAGCTTGACACAAGATTCCAATGTATGAAGCTCTTTACAAGCATAATGGACAAGAACTGCAGACAATCTTACAGTAATTTGATTTGTTTTGGTTAGTTGTATTTCTTTGAATCCCTTCTGGACAGAGTGTGTTGCTGGTTTAGTTTGATGTTGAGAGTTATGTACATCTTTGATTTAAATACTAGACACATCCTTCAAGCTTGCCATATACATGTTTGTACTCTTTGTTACACATCTCAAAGACTCTTATTGTATGGAACACATGCTGTCAATATTGGACAGGGAGGTTGCAGATGACCGGAAGACACTTGAGAAAGAGCTTGCTCTAACCCGAAAGAAGTGTGACCTTCTACTATCTAGAGTCGATGCTAAGGTTGGTTGCACTAATAACCTTGAGCATGAACATATCAACAAGCTTTGCATGGACAGTAGCATGCTTGCTCAGTTTATCATGGCTGAACCAATTCTTATCAATTGAGGCAGAAAAATCCATCGAACAAATAGTTTGAGGAATATTCTGCAGCTCAGGTCATAGCAATGTGAAGCTTGCTACAATGGATGAGTTAAGTGTAGCTTCACACTCTTAGTGCAATTTTCTCATAGAGTATCCTTAATTTTTGGCATAATCAAAGATGGGTCATAACACTATTCTGGAATCAACTGGTGTGTTTCTTGTGGCCTTTGTTTCTATGCAGAAGGATAGTAGGAAAGAGACACAAATGTTGCAAGCAAGATTGGATCAGCTTCAGGTTTCCCTACTCCTGCCAGTCTTCATAAATCCAATTTGCTTGACAGTGTATTCATGTGTCTGTCAACACAGGTGGGAGGAGTTAATATGACAAAAAAATAATGCATGCCTCTGCAGGGTGTAGGGTTGGAAAGTGCAACGAGGATCATATTGATATTGTAGTAATCTCTACCAGCTCATGATACATATTAGTAGTGCTTATTGAGCACATGTACAGTACCTGACAAGAACATTCACATGCCAAGAATGTTCTGCTCATGATGCTGAAACCTCAACTCCTTGTGGTGATGCATATCTGCAGGTAAGTATCTCAACAAGTTGTTTGAGCCTCAATGTGGAGCTACTGATTGAATTTTGGGATGCAAGGTTAGTTGTGTTCTCACTAATCAACTGGGCGTCAACCTTTTCTCTGGACTCATTCAAATATACAAATGTGTATGTGAGCTCAAAATGATTTCAGGCTTCAATTTTCACTGTCTGAAGTCCTTTGGCAAATGGAGACAAAAACACTTTTGAGATACCAATCCATCTGTTCATCTTCTTTGGCTTAACTACTTTGCACATGTGAGGGAGAGGATAGGGAGATTTGCAACTAGAGCGCACTCTACACCGGAAGGCTGTTGCACAATTGGCAAAGGATAATGCTGCCTTGAACCAAGAAGTATACAATCCTTTGCACTTGAATTCATGCTAGATACTGCATTTTACCAGTAGCATGTTTCAGAGATGGCAACTGCGAAAAGATGTAGTGAACTCTGATTTATAAATATTTCAATCATATTGTAGAACATTTCATGGCTCTTAAGAATTTTCTTGTGTTAGTTAGCTGTTATGTGAGAGAGAGCTCTTTGTTGTGCTGCATAATGTAGGTAAGGTCAGTTCGAGAAGCAGAGAGGAGGTTACGAGTGAAGCTGCGTGAGTCAGAGAGTGAGCTTGACCTCTTAAAAAGGAGGTAAACTACAAAAACACTGATCTTCTCACAACATGACCTATCTCTAAACAACATATACTTGGAAGAATATTGCATCTGACATGAACTCCCAAGTCAGGTGGCCTGGTCCAGAAAAACACTGCAAAGGTTGACCTCCCAGAAGCCTGGAGCAGCAATTTAATAGAGCCCACCTTCAAGAAGAGGCAATACATATGGCATAGAGAAAAGCCAGGCTCCAGTTAGCATCAAAATTTTACTCTAAGATTATAAATAAGAAGCCTAATTTGTATCTGACAGTTAAACATACATACAAGCTCTCTGACAAAATGCAAGAAGATTGACAATTGCAGGATATATGTTCAGGCTGAGATTAACAAGATTGAGTTCTATATAGCTTCTAAAAGGGGGACCAATGTCTAATGCATCTTGGTGCTCTCAAGACATAGCCTTGCAAACTACAATATTTGCAGGATCAAAGTCCAGGGTGCCAGAGATCTTCCACCTTCTCGTACAAGACCATCCCATTCAAGACCCAGGTACCAGCTTTGTGAACTTATTTTTTGGTTATCAACCATATAGTTCCAACAGGGTGAAATTTTTTTCCAAAGAGAAATGCAAGTTGTGTGTTGTTCACACCAGTTTGGTTTGAAACAGAAGCTGACTCACATAGTAATAATTAACTTTTATCAAAGAGACACAAGAATTCATGCCAACTTTCTTGCTGTATAGACAGGTTGTGAAGATTTTATGTTGGTTCACTATTTGCGCTTTATTGTGCACAGGAGCTCATCTCCATCATTGTTGACAAAACATACTGATGGTCACCTGAGAGGCGGTCGAAGGCCATCACCATTATCTAGTCATGCAAACACACCTATAGGTGAATGTATTGCCCCAGTAATGTATATCTAGACCAAGCATGATGTATGTGTTTCTAGCACAGAGAAATTGTTGTAGATATTACATTTGTGTTCGGACCTTGTACCAATGTTGAACTTTATATGCCAAAATTACCTCAAAATTACAGGCTAACTATTGTGCCCCTTTTTGCAGGTTCTCGACCAAGCTCTCGCCCATCATCATGCCCTTCTTTTGGTACTAGGGGCCGCCTGAATGCTGCCAACCTTAGAGCACATTGTCAGGAATACAAGGGATTGCAGGCAAGACAATCTCAGCCTTCATCAACACGATCAACTGATCCTTACTCAAGGTGATAGATAGTCTTTACCTTCCATGCTCACCTGTTCTATTTCTTTGCTCTGTGCATCCAATTTGAATTGAAGGCAAACTTGGCAGGCAGGGAAGGTGTACAGGATTCTTTTCACCAGTCTTTGGAGTGAAGTTATAAATGTTCTTCCAGAATTGTATTGACTGACTAAGGCTACTACTCCTAGCAATTATGTTGATGTAATTCAACAAATTAGAGAAACTGTATAACATACATGGTGAAAGCTTCTAAGGCAAACCAATCAGAAATAACTAATGGATTGTCCCAATATATGATAGCTACCAATGTAGATGACATCAAGGAATTAAGCATTTCACTTGTTGTATGGGAGAAACCATACACACAATAATCCAAGTTGACCTCACCCAACAATGCACTAAAATAAGAGGAAACAATCCATCAATAGGTCTATGTCATTCCAAATTGAAAAGAGTCCTGTTGAGAAAAACCTGATGGTGGTTTGTTGAGGGGGTCTCATAAGGAAATGACATAACAGTTTTATCCAGACCAGTTCTTGTCAGCTGAAATGATACATCATATCTTACCTACGAGTTGCATGGGTATAAACTTCAAATGGGCTACATCCACCCTGGCTTCAATGCTGTTTTGTGAAATCTTGATGGTTTGGTGCTTGCAGAAGTTATACAATAGTGAACTTTTTGGAAAATCTAATTTGTCTCATATCAGTAGACTCAACTAACAGATCTAGGCAGATACTTCAGTTGGCCTACAGATGTATTCACCTACCACAATTTCATTTGCAGTACAATGGAGAGCTGACTTGATCAAGCATTCCTTACTGATGATAGGGAACTGTCAAGGAATTTAAGCTCCAATGGTATAAGGGCACATCCAACAGTGTCTTCTCAAAGACAAGAGAGTATGCAGTTCTCAAACAGGAGTATTTCACCTCTTGAGGTACTACGTCCAAAAACTTTCTTGACTCCTCTCAAGTTAACATAAAATCTTGTGTGCAATGTGAATGAATTTCAAAACTGAGGTGGTGGAGAATGCACTGGGAATATTTGAGATCAGAGTTCCTGTGGAGTCATGAGTGCACACTGGACCAGAAGAATCTTGCAAAAAATGTCTATTTTTTCCTTCCAAAGCTCTTCTATGAATCAATTTGATCTGAGGTCCAGGACACCAAGCCCACAGTAATAAGAAGAGTTGAAACAGGTATGCTGTTCAGAGTTGTGATATCTGTGCCACTCAAAATGCTCAGAAATATTGTCCATCCATTCAATATCCAGTTGATCCCAGGTATTTATGGAATGTTGTTTAGAGACAAGTTTCTGGGTTTGTGTCCTCTGTAGGTATCCAAAGCAGGAAGAAATCAGGTGGATAGGATAAGGTCACATTCAGCAAGACAAGACTATTCCAGTCTTTCCCCCACCAGAAGCTGGTAATGTTGCTCATCTCTTCTGACTCAAACCTAGCCTTCTACTTTAGTGTTATTGCATCCAGGCACACATTAAGAATGAATTATAACCATGAAACCAGCATGTCCTTAGGATGTGGTAAAACCATGGAATCGGCAGGCACAACAGTGGTTGTATCTACTGGTAGTTTTAGGTAACTACAGATTGGGAATTCACTGATGTCAGTTGACCTTTGGAGGAAAATATCTTAATGTTGACATCTTTGTTAAGTGTATCCAACCAAGTGAGTTTCATGCAGGAGAAGCCAAACAAACCAACAACCACTTCATGAAGTTGGTACCAATGTGACAAGTGGTCTTGCCCTGACCCCTGGACTCGCAAGTGACGATGATGCTGAGGTACAAGTGAAGATGTGTCGTTATACCCTATGATCACTGTTTAGGAAATTTCTTTCATGACCTACATTTCTGGATGGGCATGCATCTAACTACCACTGCATTAAGCGGCAAATGTTGAATTGTATTTTGTGTGTATGACTTGCATTCGTGGTTGAGTCTTGACCATTTGATCCATGACTTTAACTGGATGAGGTGGGTTGATGAAGTCTATTTTGCCGTTCAGGATTTGAAAGAAAGCTAACTGAATGACTACAGGTTTATCGTCGTTATGGATCTAGAGCAAGTTCTCCAGGCAGGATCTTGCGAGATGTGAAGGCAAAACTTCAAAAGTAATCTGCACTTCCGATGTTCCCAATGCAATATTCATCTGAAATTCAGTTGATAACCAACTGTTGAAACTTTTTGAAGGTGGTTGTGAACCATGAGAGTGAACACAAGGATTTGCAACCTTTAAACAAGTAAGAAAATTGCAAATCTACACAAATGAGTGAGAAATGTCCCTTCAGCAATTCATCAATTTCATTACTTACATGAATAGGTATGCAAAGATGGAGGGAATTGAACTCAGTCACACTGAGTCCCCTGATACTCGGAGTGTGGACTACAATTGTCACTCCTCAGGTGTGCACTTTCTTGAAATCTTGTGTTCTTTAGCCTGTTTGAAATGCCATGGGGCCCTCTGTTCAAAGCCACATCATTTGGAACTCCATAGTCCATGCCAACTCTCCTTCAGTGTCCAGTAGTTAGAATTTGAGTTGGCAAATGCAGAGCATTCCATAGACAAGTTTTTCAACATCCATATTTTCCTAGCTCAGATTGTATCTTGCACACAGTTGAAACACTTTCCTGGGCTCTATGTGGTATTTTCCTTATGGACCAACTTGGATACTTCTGCTTTATTACTCACAACATTGTATTCTATCACAGAAAACGTTGGTTCTGCAGGCCAATATAATGTTGTTTCCCAAGCTGTACACAACATGGATGCAGAAAAGGAGGTAACAGACATTGATCTTAGGCTGCATGCTCTTCAAAATTTCCTCAAGTCTGCTAAAGCCAGTGCTACTAAAAAATAACTCTGCCCATCACAAGTTGAAGAGGCTGGATGAAATCAGCAAAATAAGTAATGCTAAACCTGCCCATGCACCATGTGTGTAATGATCATTGCCTTTCTCAAGACATCTAAGAAATTTTCAAGATGGAAGCTTCAATGGACAGGAAGAGCAGTGTGGGGTCTTCTTCAAAAGCATCTACAGCCCAGAGGTTACAATCCAAAGTCTTGGGAAAACCAAAAAAAATGAAAACAGATTTTCTTGCAAAAAACAACTCAATAATCATTTCCTGCTCCTGCTTCTTGGCTAATCCCATGGACTAGAGATAGAGAGAGTCTGCACATTTCTGCTATTTATATAGACAATATGAGAAGACTTGTATTGCACATTGTGAGACTTTGTAGTCAGCTACTTTACAACCATGATTAGTATTAGGATGAGCAGGTGGGTATTAGAAAATCATTAATCTAAATTCAAACTAACGTGGCAAACTACAAACCTAGTGACACACACAAAGCCCAATTCACCTAAAAGATGTAAAATAAATTTAACCAAGGCATTCTTTTGACTAATCACAAAACCAGTTGCAATGGAAAAACAACTGGATCACATCATATGCAACCCAAAATTCAAATGCAGCCAAAATCAAGTGTCTCCTGCAAAGACAAAAGATCTACATAGAAAACAAAAGAAAATGACGTTTTAACCTGTATTAGAAAAATTATGGCACTCTTAAGGTTGACACTGACACCATGCAAAATCTGAAATCATGCACCTAAAAACTCATTAAGTTTCAAAACAGATCATTTTGAGCTGTCAAACCATGTGTGAAAGATACACAATTACAACCAAGTTTTGGACAGCTTTGTTAGAGTGGTCTATCAGGGGTATTTTCCTGCCTTGTTTCTTGTAGTTCCTACCTACCCCAGACCTTCCATACCTTCCAAATTCAATGTTCTCACTAGTGGATTTGGATGTTAGAACTGCTCTAACATTTGACAATGAATACAACAAAAACCTGCTGCAATTTGACAAGGTATCATATAGTTGGAAAACAGTACCTTTCACATGTTTGGAAAACTCTGCTACTTTCAGATAAAAATAGTTCTGTCCAAGAATTGATTAGATCTGGTAACCAGTGTCTGGTGGCTAGCTACTACCAGTGGCGGCATGCCCTATAGTGGTGAAGCCACATCTCCTACCAGATGTGCTGTTACAGGTAGTAGTCAAGCACTAGACACCTGTTACAAAATACATAATATAACTCGACAACTAAGGTAACCTGAAAGACACAATTGTACTGCATCATTCACTTTCTATGCAAAATCTTCTTCCCTTGCATACCAACCTGATGTTTTTTTAAGTTACCTCCTCCAGACTAAGAATGTAAGGACCATCAGCAAGCCAGATTATCAGATATGATTGAGCCATGTCTGTCCGCATCATGGTCGACCTCATTTAAGGTCACATCACTTGGTCCTCCTACTGCCCTCCATTAGATGTATGCATAAAGAGAGCTTGCCCAGGCCCCAGCCTCTGAGTAAGTAATTCTGAAGCTATTGATACAAAGATGAAATAGATTGACAGCCATCAGCAAACCTAGGTTTTCAGATAAGGCATTTGGCCAGATCTGTCCGCATCATGGTCGACCTTCTAGAGGTCATATCACTTGGCCTTCTTCACCATCCTAGTTTTCCCTCAAGACCCTCCTTACCCATAACACTCAGGACCATATCACAACCAAGCTAGATGGACTTTTGAATTCTGGTCCAAAAGGCTCGAGAACTCCTCCATATGACAACATGAAGCTCAAATGAAAAACCATCAAAGAGAATTTTAACCAACACATAAAATTGGAAGAAAAAGAAAATTCAGGTTTAACTATCAGGAATTCTAGGTCAAGCACTACCTACTGTGAGAAACTATGACACCTTTAGACCAAGAATATTAGGCACGTGATCTCTACAGAAAGTACTGGACACTCTCTACAGAACCATAAATTTAGGAAAAAAAGATGATCTCACCAATCCATCACTGAACTTGCTTGTAGAAATCAGGGAAATTGCAATCATCAAATTTTTTTTAAAAACCCAAACTTCGACAAGTATAACTCACTGAATGAAATCCATTTAAAACAGAACATATATAGAATCCATTTTAGGCAAGCTTCCTTTTCAAGCCTGCTGAATCTGTCAAGACTGCACAGCCAGCTCATTGGTCTAGCTGGAACTAGTCAACCTCCTGTAGAGCTGGGGCCACATCCTCATTTGTGAACTTTCCTTTACCTTTCTCAGCAGCACGGCCCTTACCTTTCCTATCTAGTAAAGCCTTGCGATCCTTGTCAAGCTTGAATTTGGTAATGACAACCTTTGATGGGTCAATGCCAACATTGACAGTTGAACCTGCACAGCAACAAATAAAGAACAAAGCTCCATCAAGAAATCTCTGGGCTTCAAAAATTTTGCACACAAGATTTCATTGACAGGTATTACTACGAGTCCACATCTGACAATCTCAGGTTGAGAATTACTTTTGGAGTACAGTATAATAAGTGCTTCTCATAGTTGCAGAAACAGACTTCAGAGTCACCTTTCTCAGAAACTACCAAGCATGTATATCTCATGCAGACAAAGTGATTCTCAATTTTGAGTTCCCAGTCCATTCGCCACCAAAATCACAACATCTAGCATGAGATAAACATAAGAGGCTTGACTACTGAGTAACATCAACCACTATTAATTATTTCCTTAAAAACTAACAGCCCACCTTTCAAAGGCCCAGACAAATAATAAATAGAAAAGTCACATTGTGCAGCTTTTTCCACCTCCCTAAAGATACTCCCCACCTAAAATGCACTGCCACTCGTCAATAGAGACCATGCCTAACATCAATGAGCATGTTGCCTAAACTCTAGAACTTCACTTCAAGAAGAAGAAAGAATTCTTAGCTACAAAACAAACCTAGACCGACTGTGCTTACATCAGCGGTTTGAGAAGGTTGATGACACAAGAAGAACAGAGAATGCTCTACTTACTAACAAACCAAACACTAGCATTGTTTACAGCAGGGTCTAAGACGGTAGATGACGCATTTTAGGAGAATACAAGGACCCATTGTTTCATGGTTTCTCAAAGCAAGAAGATTTGGTGTGCAGAAAGGCAAACTCGAAAAGATCAGTGAAAATACCATTAACTTTCTCACGGGTGATACGCTCAATATGGATCACCCACTTTCGGCGGTAGACCTGGACGACCTTTCCTTCTCGGCCTTTATATGTGCCTCGAACAACTTGGACTTCATCGTCCTTTCTCACCGGCACAGATCGCACCTGGCACATGAACCCCTCTTTCTTTCTAATCAGAACCGCAATGCTGATAGGTCGTGTCCATATCGACCTAGGAATGATTAAGAATGCGAAAATTCTCTAAACAGAAGACGCTGCATGCACACAGGCGAACAACTTACATTGTACTTGTTCTTGAGATCTGACGAAAGAGCAGCGCTCATGAGAATGCGGCGCACGCTTGAAGGTGCACTGAAGTGAGCTTTCCGCGACTTGCGCCTTGAGCTACTCACACCTACAACCAATCCAGGCTTCCTCGTAAGATTCCAAATACGCTAGAGAAATTCAGCTTTAAATACTGAAGTCTTCCAACAAAGGAATAGCGCTCATGCTCTCTTTCTATGAACAAACAACAGACAACAACACACTAAGTACCAACCCCATGAGAAAGGAGCAAAACAGTACCAAAAACCAAAGCAATAACAAAGAAAAAAGCTTAAAAAGAGCAATGGAAAAGCTTATTACGAGAAGAAAACTTCATGGCTGCTAATACCGCTGCTGCAACTATGAAGAAGAAGAGACGACTAGGCTCTTCGACCTGAAAGAGCAGCGTAGATCGAATTGGAGTTCAATTACAGTTTCTCCCCCAGCATCTCCTTTGCCTCCGTCAGCCACCGCCAAACCCTAATTCAGGAAAACCCTAATTTCCAACTGATGAAGAGATATGACCGTCATTCTCTAAAAACAATTTAATCCGCATTCATCCCAATCATCCATCAGTTATAATGCATTTTCTTCAGTTTACGCCTTTAAAAACTTTTGATTCTAGCTTGTGTAGCTTAAGTCAGAACGCCTTTTTTCCCTTCTTTGTCAAAGATGCCTTATTACCATAGTACCTTCACCATTCTGGCAATAATTCAATTAGGCTTTCAGTAAATGTCTTTTTATTCAAAATTAGCTGCCCACAATGCCAGAAGTTTTAGCAATTATCTTGCTACCTAGTGTAAATGGTCAATTTGTTTATTCCAGTTTTACATGGCCCAGATCTTTGAAAGTTTCAAAAATTTCGGGAATTTTTTATTGTTACTAGGCTACCAGCGTGAAAAAATGAAAAAAAAATAAATAAATATTCAACAGAAGATGTGGGAATGGCAGCTTCGACACTAATTATAGTATTTTCAGAAATGTTGAAATTCTCAAAATTAATTAATTATTGGACACACATGTGTTGAAGCCCCCAAGGTACTAGGGTAGTGTGTAACTTACTGCGTTTTCTCAAGTACATAGTATATACTATAGACTGCTGTATGGGTGGTTTCTATAATATTTTAGAGTGTTTGTTGACTCTGGTAAGAGGAGGAGACCGGTGCTTGATTGTTCTCAGGTTTTTTTTAGACCTGTCGGGTCCAGGTTTTAGAAGAGTTTTCAAGACTTGGCTCAGTTCTTTAATTTATTTTCAAATTATTTTTTAAGAGACCTGGGCAGGGTTTCAAAAACTTGAGAAAAATATTTTCACCCAGGTTTCAAAATGTGGAGTCTCACACATTTCAAACTTGTTCATATTCAAAAGCGATTTTCGCATATTGATTTTCAAAAGTTATTTTATTTCAGATTTGTAATTTTATCTTCTAATTAATCATACAAAAATATGAAAAATTTAATGTACATGCAAAATTCAACCACAAGATGGCAAACTTACGCATGATCTACTAAACATTTTCTCCTTTTAATGCCAAATAAATTCATAAATGTATGATACATTTTCACATCTAAAATCCAAGTTTCTCATAGTCATATCCACAAAAACTAGAAAGTCAATAGTTTTTGTCTTGGGATAACAATGGTCAAAAAAAAAATTGTTGTGACCTCACACCCACCAATTGGTAGATGAGGCCATTCAAGTAGTTTTGGGATGAACTCAAACTAATTTTTTCTTTTTTTCCCTTTCCCTTTTTCACCTTACCCCTTATAAAACCACAAGATTTGACAACTTAATTATTAATAAGGAAAGGGTTGTCAAATGAAAAAGAAATAATTAGAAAAATGAAAAGACATGAAAGTAGGACTTGTCTTTTGTCTACCTTCTATATGTTGCAACTACCATCCTACAGCAACTATTGTCATGCAACAACTACTATATTGCACATGTCATTTGCAAACTTGAAAGAAAACCCACAACCACCTACAAACCTTCAATAGTTGCTACTTATTGTTTACAACACTTGTAAACCCTTTGTAGCCACTACCTATCGTTTACAACACCTATAGACCCTTTGTAACCAATGCCTATCATTTGCAACAACTCCCTACCCTTTACAAACCTTAAATATAATTGCTACCTCCTTGTTGTTGTTTTCTAGGGGCAACAACCATCATGTGGCAAAAGGTATTCCTTATTCCAAAAACTAAAATAAAAAATGGATGGCACATAACTTTTATAAAAGAAATGAAAAAAATCCATAAGAATAACAAAGTTCTATATAAACTTGATATGAGGTACTTTTCACTTCTTTTATCGCACTTTAAGTAGAACACACATTAAAAAAAAACATTAGAATCCATATAACCTCCAACCATTCTCCATTACACAAGGACAAATACATTTTTTTCCTATGTTCTTCTCCTTATTTTTCATATAAAAATGTCACACACAAGCATCCTCCTAATGTGTCGCAACCCTAGCCTTGGGCTCATGACCAAGGCAAAGGCTTGCAAGGTTGCGGGCCAAGAAGAAGCCTGGGAATGAAGGAAAATGTGAGGGAATGAACCCTCACACTCCCAAGGGAGCTTCCACTTCGAGAGTTTGGACTCTAGGTGGATTCTTGAATTTTTAAAGAGCGATTACAAAGGTTAAAACCCAATGGATTGAATTTTTTTTTATATCATTGGAAAGTTATTGAAACGTAGATGTCCAAAATGGGCTTGCATGACCCATTTGAACATTTAAAACACAAGTTATGGCCAAAATAAAGGTTGGGAGTCAAATTGGCAGTTTGACTCCCGACCATTAAAAGTCGGGAATTGACCCAATTTCCTTGCGTTCAAATGGCGTGCAACTTACCATTGAAAAGCTCTCAACGAGGGTTACAACTTTGTTTAGACCTCATCTCAATTGGAGGTCTGCACACAAAATTATACGGCCCCAAAGTTGCGAAAATCCCAATTTTGGGAATTTCGAGACTCCCATTTGGGAATCCCGGAACAAAATGTCATTTGGATGTGGGCCTCGTGGAGACGCATAGAGTATACTATAAGGGGGAAGATGGTGGCTTCCCCCAAGTCTGGGCTGTGGTGAGTCTTGTGAATTCGAGTTTGCCCATGGCTCATCCTAACACCAAAAGGGATCCAACTATGCATTAACCAACTTGTTGTTTGGTTTTGTGCAGGTCCATGTGAGTGATTAAGTGTTTGTCATTCTTCCTAGTCCCATCCTGCAGCTCCAACACACCCCTCTACCCCCAAAGTGCTGCGAACCAAGGAGTGTGTCCCCAACTTTTTGTTATTTCATTGTTTTCACATCAAACTCACATTTGAGTCTATCAAGGAGCTTGGGAGCACATCACAATGTTAATGACTCATGAAAACTAATCACTCTAATCATTTAATTTTCTAACGAAATCATTCACTCTTCCAAAGAAATAGATAAGGAACCTAAGAAAGATGTTCTCCACACAAAAATTGAATCCTTATCCTCCTAGATTTCCTTATCCTCATAATTTTTTTTATCCTAATCCTTTTCATACATCCTAATTAAGGGAAATTCATCCATCCCTTATTCATTTAAATTAATTAACTTAAATGGCTTCACCCCCTAGTAAATAGAAGATGGTACGTAAAATATTTACCATTAATAACTAAATAATTATTAGGATGCCCTTCAAAGTGAACTAGACTAAGATATTATTTTTATTAGAATTTATGCTAAAATTAGCTTCTGATTATTTTGTCCCATGTTCAAGTAATTCATTATAATGATATTATCATCATAAAACATTTTCACTCTAAATTTTTTTTGAAATTATTTTGCCATATGACAGTACTACCATCTCCCAACATCCATGTTGTTTAACCAACGTAGGATAATTTTCTACCCTTAACACATCCTAATTTGAAAAAAAAACCTAAACACCTAGCTACCCAATAACAACCTTACCTACCCCAACAACAAAGTTGTTTTTTTTTTTTGGTTCCTAGTTTCTTTTCTTTTTATAGTAGTAGTGCATTTTTTCCCTCTTTCTTCTTATTCCTCTGCTAGTAGAAGTACCTTCAAATGCCCCTCTTTTTTTCCTTCCAACAATGTGGGGAACATTATTTTCTAATGCCCTTTTTCCAAACGCCTTATTATTATTATTATTCCAATAATAGCTTCTTCACGCACTTTGGGTTATGTGTTTTTTTCCACCTTGTTTGTGTCTATGAAGAGGGAAGATGGGTGTGTATGTGGCAACATGAAAAAAAAAGGACAAAGAGAGGGAGAAAGAATGTGTGTGTGTGCTTGTGAAGATAGGCAGGGTAAAATGAGGTAGAAAGGGAAGAAGGTGTGTGTGGTAATAGGATAAAGGGGTAGAAAAAAGGAAAGAGGGAGATTATGTGACTGTGCGGTAGGACAAGCAAGGGAAAGAAGGGAAGAAGGGAGTGTATGGAAAGACAATATAAAAGAAAAGAAAAGGAAAATGTGTGTGTGTGGCAATAGGATAGGCATGATAGAAAGAAGGAAAGAAATAAAGGGGTTGTAAGACAAGGACACCAAAAAATCAAAGAAAACAAGAAGGGCAAAAAAAAGGAAGAGAAGGGGAAGGGCAACATGATAAGCAATGCATAAAGAAGGATAGAAGGAAAAAGGTAGCAAAAGGGAAAGGGGTTGGGGCAATAAGACAAGCAAGGCGAAAAAAAAGATTGAGAAGGATTAAGTTCTTACTAACACCTTCTTTCAATGCAAATTTATATACGTTAAAAGGACAAAGGTCACATGGAATGTTACCTTGTGGGAGCAAGAGTCTAACAATTAATCCATTTGAGTCAAAGAAATGCAAATAATATGTGATTTTCACACATCAAAAATGATTCATGAGCGGTATGTGTTTTCAAATGCTTCCATTAATTCAAGTCCAATTGAAAGTTCCAAGTCTGGAAATAATTTTTTAATTATGATTTAGGTTGTTTGGAACCACAAAAGATTGGTTGTGGTGAATGTAGTTCATTTCATCATAGAACACTACCAAATGTACACACACCATCACACAACAAAGGGTGGTGAAGGTGGTAGAGGCTTACCACCAAGCTCATGGCTTTAATGTTGATGGTCTTTGAATTAAACAAATGTGATTTTTTTTGGCATTTTTTGTAGATCTTTGAACATTTTAGGTTACATTGATATGGATTAGTCCATTATCCATGAAACTTTTTGGCACTTTTCAATATAAATTTTCACAAGTTGTACTGAAAGTCATTTTTTGTAACCATGTTAATCATTTTTTGTAACCATGTTTTGTGATGAAATACCTTAATCTACTAATTTTTCAATACAAATGCAAAAGAATGATTCCATAATTTTTCCATAAACACAAAAAACCATCAATACAAAATGTGCAATAACCATATTTTTGGTGTTTACACTACTACAAAATATGGGATTTCCACTAGTTTATTTGACATAATATAGCTAGTTTTATGATCAATATATATAATGGACAAAAATGTCTTAAAATAAGAACATACTAGTCGTTTAGGCCAAAAACTTAACTAAATTTATTATGATTGAATGCCTATTTGTGTATGTTTAACCAACATGTTTGATGATGTGTATGTGTCCATTCTAACAAGGATGACTAAATTGTTGGCTAACATGGCTACCAATTTAGCATGTCTACTATGACAAAATCGATTGACCTATTACCTTATAATAAGGTGCCACATGGCAATCCTTTTTTACTGACTTGACTAACAAGTGGTCCAATAATTCATTGCCATGTGGATGTTTTTTTATGATTGATTTGACTAATAAGTGGTCCAACAATTCATTACCATGTGGATGTTTGTTTTGATTGATTTGCTTTACACTTGTGATCCAACAATTGGTTGCCATCTGGATGTTTGTTTTTATTGAATTCACTAACAATTGGTCCAATAATTGGTTGCAACATGGCAATTTTTTTAAATAGATGATTAACATGCTAAATATTTTATAAATTTGATTTGTTTAATTCATTATTAATATAAATATTAAAACTAATTTTCAACATGAAACAAACATGGGTTTGTACCATATAAATGTTATTATGCTAAACATCTATACATATTAATCTACATGGACAATAAAAAACATCCACAAACATGACATGATTCATTAAAAACACAAATGATGAACTAAAAAAGAAATGCACACATTACTCACACATAATTTTACAACTTGAAAGCCAAAATTTTCATACTTGTTTCAAATTGAAATATGTACATAGTAAACAACAATTACTATAAAATCATTTGAAACATCATTAGTTATCAACCAATTAATTGTATGCAATGGTTTTTTTCCAAGGCCATTGCACAAAATAACCAATTGCATCATCTACCCTATAAAATGGAAGGTCATTATTTGGATTAGGAACTAGCAAATGAACACCCTTTAATGTCACTTGTGTAATGCCAATAGATAGATTTACCACAATGTTTCGCCATACCACCGCCAAATTTGATGAAGGATTTGAGAGTAATTTGGGTGCTACCAATAGGACTCACGAAGATGAATTCTTGGTTTTTTTTATACTACGAAACAAACTCAAATCAAATAAATGAAGATCAAGTTCATATGACCTTTTTACACTTGGGCAAGTTTTTGCAACGTGTTTAGTAATAGTTGCCTCAAATGCCATTGTTTTGTTATCAACAAAACATTTTGAACTTGCACCAAACTTTCATTTTTGGCCTTTGGTTTTGCTCAAAATTGAGTTGCCCACAACCTTGGAACTACCTTGCATAGCCCTATTCGTATGCAAATACCCAAACAATGGCATAAACATACTATTTAAAAATTTCTTACACCCATAAAACATCATTGACACATTCAAGAAAATTCAAAAACTTTAAACACACTACATGGAAGTATGGGTTTTAAGTAAAGGTTTAGAATCAACTTAAGCAATTAGTAGACCAAGCAAAATCTCTTATCAAATGCTAATGGGGGCTTTGACTTGTGAGTTGATGTTGTCCATGTGGATTCACTCCAACATATTGTAAGGTACTCAAACACTCAAACAATCCCACCAAGTAAGGCCACAAACTTTCTAGTAAGTAGTTTTCTTCTACTTATTATAAAATGGGTGGAGCAAAATGTATGAAAAAGGAACATTCCTAATGCCTTTGTATGGGCAATTGTCTATCAACAAAATGTTAAGTTGATTTATTTACCTAAATGTTGGACTAATTTTTTCCCACACCCTTGACATGGTTTTCAAAACCAATTATATATGTGGATTTTTAGGATGTGGAATGTTTGTTTCCAAACATTTCCTTGCACCCCACACAAAAACAAGGTGGACACTCTTCTCCCCTAATAAAAATGGTACTATGGGTTGCAAAGTTTTTTGGTTGGTTATGGACCAAATGGCAATATCAAACCTTGAGCTACATAACTCCAAGAATTTACAACAATTGGGTAAAACACTCACAAATTTATTTCCACATCTCATTGCAAGAACTATGGGTTTTTGTTTGTTTTGAACATATTTCAAATGCGATGTTTCACATAGTAAGCCATTCATATTTAAAACCAAAAAATTGCAAACCTTATTATCAAGTTGCATGCTTGGACAAAAAATAAAGCAAACACTAGCAAGTGAATTAAGGTTCACCTTTTTTGGGGTCACATGAATATTCTTGTCTATATTGCCAATCACCATTTTATTCTTGTAGAGACTTGAATGTGTTTGCTTATCTAAGTTCACCACATTAGGGCCAATTTCTTCAAACCTATGTTCCACCATGGGTAAGTTCACCACACTTTTGTCTTTGTTGTGAGGCTTGACACATTTAGTATTTTCAACTACAATAAATTATAAAGTCCCATGCTCTTCTTGCTCCTTTGACTTTTACTCATGAACCACACGTAATCATAAACCCCAAGAAGTTCAATTGCAAACTCCCTACGTCAATTAATGAACTCCACACCTAAATAATTTCAATATGCATGAATTTCTTGTTATGTGAATTCCAACTTAGTTCCCTTTACCATTTTAGTGTCACCATGCAACATTTATTCCTTTGGGGCATTCCATTTGAGATTGATTACCATGACCACTTGAATTTGCTTATGAAATACATTTCCTACATCATAGGTGTCATCATTTCCTTTTGATTTTTCTTTAACTCTTCAATGGCCTTGACCATTCACTCTTCCACACCTACTTGTCCAACCCAACTAGCATTCTTTTGAGTTGTTCAAATTCCTTTCATTTGAATTATTCTTCTTTTATTTTCATCTTTCATCAAGATTTTTTTCAGTTGGTTCCAATGGTCCTCTTGGCAATTTCATGTATGTAGTTCCACCTTCAACATCATCCTTTTCAATGACCTTCATTTAGTTTTCAAAATGACCACTAGTTGAACTTTCACATGCTTGTAAGCCAAGGGATGGTGTAAATACTCAAAGCCCTCTCAAGGGCATCTTTGATTGCTTTTAACTCCTTAGCTAGTTGCCTACAAATGTCATTGATTAAAGGCGTAGCCTTGAAGTGCATTCATCTAGTTGTTCCCTCCACCACCATAAAGCTTTCCATTTACAGTGCAATGCACAATAAGTATGGCATTATTCCCATTACGGTCATCAACTTCAATCCCCAACCGTTGCATAACCTTATCTATTGCTCAATGATGGGCCTTCTATTCAACTTGCTTGGAGCGCCCCCTTCATGACTTTTCAAACACCTGGCTATTTGGTTGGCAAAACACAATATTTGTCATTGAAGCAACACAAGCAAAATACTAACTTTTGCTAGGTATATTGGTGTGGCTCCAAAAAAAATCAAGGTTGCAATTATTATATGCCCATCTAATGGTGATCATGCCACATGTGTTGATAGGGTTGTAGGCCATGGTAAGTGTGGGTATTTAGGTAACTTGGGAATAAATTGTTGCATTGTAGTTAAAGTTATAAGCATATGTCAAAATGGATCATTTGTAACCATCTTTGCTAGGTATGGATTGGGTGGTAACACCAAATTTTGTCAATCAAATTTAAATGTTGATGTTGTTTGTTGGATGGTAGCAATTGATGAATTAATATATGGCAATAAAATTAAATTGACCAGGCATGGGCTAACCAAAAGGTATTAACCCAACCTAGAGGTATTGGCCAACTAGTTAGAGGCATGGCCATTCTTTTAGGCCAAGCTACAACAAGTTGTGGGGTTCATGGTGCAACCTATGGAAGCACTGGTTGAACCTTTATACTCAAAGTTCCTTAATTTCTTTCTGTAGAAATTCATCACATAATTAAACAATCTCTCTTGATACCATTAGTACATGATGCCAACATTCAAAATGACATTACGGTGGTTCAAAAATATAAACAAACCTCTAATAGCTAAAGTCTCAAGAAGGAGAAAACATCCTTGGGTGGTACCACTAAGAACCACTTCAAAAAATGGTTAAAAAACCAAAAACGGTTAAATCATTTTATTGGGCCTTTTATTTTAAATGTTTACTACACACTATAAATTATTATTATTTCATGTTTATCAATTGCAAATATATATATATATATATATTCAAGTTTATTTTGGAATTAGAAAATCAAAAAAATGTTAAAATTTTCATATTCCTAATCAAAAGTGCCCTTTAAAAAATTGATAGCCTTAATTTTGGAATTCATAACTAAATTATACTTATTCAATTAATTGTTTGATAAAAACCTAAAAATAGAATGACTTCCAAATTACCTTAGGGAAAAAAATCTCAAGAAAATTATCAAGTCATGTTTCAAACTTGTGTTCTTGACCAAAAAGTTCAAGGAAAGAAACCAACGAAACATTCTTGAAAACTTTTTCTAAATGTAATGATTAGGAACATCAAAATACATAATATTTTTGATATTATTTTAAATTTAAAATTTTATGGAACCTAATAAGTTTATTCATTAAAAAAATTATGAAAAAATTTATTTAAATATTTCCTATGATTTTTCAAAGTTCAGTGGGTCCAAGAAAATCAAGGTGTGACATTCATAGTTGTACCACCCAAGATGCATTTGCCTAGGATTAGATTTGGTAACATTCAATATAACCATGTTGAGTTCAGCTAGGTGAGAAGGATGGGATTTTCCACTGCAAGTAAATTCAACCTATCAACCAAGGATTTTGTAGGTTGTTTTTGCATATCCCACCACTTTGGTTATTGTTTGCCAGAATGTCGTTTCTAAATGAGAATAACATGCAACAATGGATGCAAGTTAACATTAGATGTAAATAAGAAAACATTATTTCATTGGTCCATTTCCATTCACAATTAACTAATAGTCTAACATCGTGAAGTCCTTAAAACATTTTCAATTTATGGTAGTAGCTCAATGAAGGTTGATTAAAATATTTTTGTAATATACAAAAATAAACTAGTTAGAATTTTCATTAGTTTTCCATTTTTATACAAATTCTAAAAATAGTATCATGAATATTCTTTTTTTTCATTTTCCCGTTTTTCCATTTCTTATGGATTAGTAGTTATAATTATAATGAGAAATGGAATTAAAGATTTTAAACCATCAAAACACAAAAAGAAACAAGACATTTTTAGAAGGTTGAATTAAATATCATTTGTCTATTGACTTTCTCTTTCACAACATGAATTTCTTATTATATGTTTTCTTTTGAATCTACTTTATTTGCCACATCTTCCTCACCAAAGTCTTTGTCCACCCTCAAATCTTTATTAAATTTTGTATGTTCATTCCCTTTTTTTGTTGATTCATTCGAACTACCAAATTTGGTGATAACCTTTGTGTATTTGTTAACCAACTAAGCTAGAAATCTAGGGCCTTGGGAACTTGACATTTATGCAATCGACCAGCTACCTGGGTAACATTACTTGCAATGATTTTGTCCCTACAACAATATTACAAACATAATGACTTTAACAAGATCACAAGTCTAACAAGATGTAACAAAAATGTAAACCAAGTTGAGAGCACACAATTGAAAAAAGAAAACTAAGGAGATTAAAAGAGCTCATGAGCCTTTAAGAAAAACATACATAAAATAGAAAAAACACAATTGATAATTTTTTTATATAAAAATGGATGATTTGCAAATGTTGGATGGTATGGATGCAACGTGACCAATTATTCACTGTGGGAATGAATAGACACAAGAAGAAGGAAAAAAAACATCTAATGCATTAGGTTTAGTAACAACAATTCATCATTGCAACTCAACAATGATGCATGACTTTTGAATTGCATGTAATGCAACAACAACAAACCAACCCTGTACTTGAAGAACTATAACGCATATAAAAAATCGAACAATGTTAAATGACAAAAAACATTTACTTCCATTTTAGACCAAAACTTGTTACCATCTTTGCATCATTTTTTGCCACCCTACATCTTTGCACCTCCTCATAATCTTCCCTTTTGTCTGCATGATTAATTGTTGGCATCTTCCATCATAATATTAATAATGCAATGGTGTGTGTTCGACATCGTAATCTTGTATAAAAGGATTGCAAATTTGATTACTCAAAATATGCAACCTTTATCCCAAATGACAATATCTTCCCACTCTTTGTTTTAAATTAGGTAGATGCAAGTTAGGGTGGCTCAAAAGCAACAAAAGTCCTAATCCCAAAAAATCATATTTTAACACTAGAATGGAAAGAACAATTAATAACCAATTTTGAGTGGGCCTTATGTGGTGAGTAATTAATTAATAAATTCCATATAAAAGGTTTCCCATCTAGACAATTCTTTGACATACATGTTAGGGGGGGAAAAATATCAATCTAGTAAAAAATGACCAAGATCCCTACTTAGGAAAATAAGGTCCAAATTTGGTCATTCAAAAGTCAATAGTTATTTGTTGGTTAAATTTTTTGTTGTAATTTTTTTCAATCCATGTTTTTTTTCCATCAAGTATCATATAATGAGTCCTTATAAAAAATATTCAAATGAAATCATAACAAAAAATGCATTTGAATGCTAATGCATAACCTAGACTATAGTCCATATGCTCATTTTAAAAGTCCATTACTATATGATTGGTGTATGTTTATTGAATTCACCCCTCAATAAATATTCTTATTCAAGTTGGCAATTTTAATTCATAAATATTTTTGTCAAATTGATGATTTTATAATGTGTATGTGGCATTTGAATAAAATACAATTGGTAGAAAATCCATAAAGGGACAAAAAGTGAGCCACCTTAATGTGCATTCACCTAGTTTGAACGAAAATTTTGCTTTTCCACCTTATTACCAATTCTATAACCTCTACAATTATCCCATCCACAAATGTAAACCCATGTGTTTTTCTTTTTGCAAATCACCTTCGAATCATGTTGTTATAATAAACATCAATGGTCTATTGCACTAAGTCGTGGACATAAGCATGGTTCCATAATTTCTTTGCTTGCATGTGCACTACATTAAAACTCCAAAGTGTCAACCATCAAGGTTATTGTGTAGGTTAAAATAAGCTTGTGTAAGAATTAAGATTAAGGTACAATAGTAGAATGATTGAAATTGTATTGTTTTTATATGAATCAATTATATAGTGCCACTTGGCTATACAACTTCAAATTTATTAATTTAAATGATATATTATATACATGTATAATTCTAAATTGCATTCAATTAATTACCTTCTTAATTGCATTGTACATGAATGGGAGGTGGGGATTAAACTTGAATAGTGCAACTACTTCCTCATATTTATGTAATTAAATATAAGATGACTATGATGACTGAAATTAGTCATATTTAATGCCACTTGTTTAATCATGTTGCCTTAAACATATTATACTACATTGTGTTTTGAGGAAAAGGGGGGGGGAGGTTACATTAGTGGAATATATTTCATTTTTGCAAGTCCCTTGATATTTGGATTATAGAAAATGGTTACAAAATGGACATTGGATGGTGGATTTTGGCATGGATTATATGTATATTGATGAATTTTTTTTCTTGGGGGCAAATTGGTTATACATAATGGAACAATGGATTTTTGGTTCATTGTTTTTTAATGTTTGGGAAATTGGTTGCATAACTACGATTTAGCAAATACATTTCAAGGTTTGACCCACTAAAATCCATGTACAATTTCAATCCAATTTTTGGATTTCAAACCCCTTAGATTACATAATATGGTTAATGACATGAACACTTCCAAAACCATTGGATTGTGGATCTTGGCATGGATGTTGATGTATAAATGATTATATGTATGTTGATGTGGTTGTAAAATCTTGCAAATATTTTGTGTAGAACCATAAAGCCTTTTTTAATGCATAGATTTTTGCCATGCTACTTTCAGATGAATCAAGAATGGAGTGAATTTTATTAATTTGTGGTCAATATCGAGCAAAGGATACTCATGTGTTCCCATATCATCTTATGGAAGTGCCACCATTTCCAACATGGGTAAGATCTTTAATTATTGTAGCTATCAAAAATGGGGATGTGATTGAAAGAGATGTGGTCCACATGTTGATGCCACCAACATTTGAAGCGGAGTCTTATTGAGCAATGTGAACATTTGGGAATCATATTCATGTTTCAAGTGTTAAAAAACATTTGACAACATTTGATAATGGAGTGGTAGCAACTTTTGAACAAGAATGTGTCATGATCATGACCAAATGATAAAAATATAGTCCTTGTAAAGCTAAAATAAGTGGGATGGGTTGAAAAGATATTGGAGCTAAATTATGGGGTACTCAAAATTGTTGTTTCGTAATTAGGTTAAAGCTAATTTCGTTGGGAATAGTGTAACAATTAAGCGAGATGAATATGGCTTCACTTTCATAAATTTTGTTTATTTCATTCCCATCTATGACCAATCCTTTGCTTTCCCATTACATGTGGAACAAGTATTTTTTCTAGTCATTCGAACGAAAGAGGATGGAAAATGGTTTTACAAAAAGAACCTTGTGGGAGATGAATAATTCACATAATTCACATTACACCAATTGAGTTTGACATGTTCAAGTTAAATAATGATGATGCATATGTAAGCCTACAAGCTCCAAAATCTATTGATGAGTCAATGCAACCTATTATGATTGTGGGAGGTTCTACTATTGTTTGTTGGTGATTTGGTGGGCAATGTGTTTACAAGAGGAAAAAATGATGGAACTAATACCTTAAAAGAGTATGCAACAACTTTTGATTGTGATAATAAAATATGGGAATCATGTTTAAACATTTAAAACATTGATTTCCTATAAAATATATACCCACTTTCTTTTTATGATATTTTTTTTGGGCTTCTTTTAATGTTTCAAAATGTATTTAAGAAATTATTTTTTGTATAATAATTACACATGTGGCAAAATCATCAACATATTGACTTAATTTTGCCACATGCCACATATCATAATCCATGTCAATAGAAGTATGATTTATTTTAATCACATGATCCATGTCACATTTCATTTCAAAATCTTAATGATAGTTTTTGGTCACATGATCCACATGACAATCCACCTCAAAATGTTTATGGCTATTTTTAATCATGTTTGACATGTCATGTTCCATCACTCCATCAAAATGTGTCCTAGTTTGCTTTGGGTTTCATTAGATTTTGAATGAATTTGGACATTTTTACCATGGTGAAATTGGTTAACCCCCAATGAACGAAGACTAGTTGCTACAAATAGTGAATTGGCCCATTAGTACCTAATGAAAGAAGGTTATTTCCAAGTGAAACACAAATTTATCAAGCCATTTTACTTACCAATTAGATAACTAAGTAGCATGGAAATCAATTAAATTTAAATTACTTAATATTTAATGTAATATTATTTAATATTATTGATAATTTTATGATTTTCAACTTATGAATTATTGACATGTGTCACTATTTATGTTAGGTTAAAAATTTAGCCTAGGTACATAGGCCATGTAATCAACCTAAGTAGGCACCTACTCTAAGGAATTACATAGGAGAATATTTGGTCAACTTATCACTATTGACCACAAACACACCATTTGTAAGATTTAATCCCTTGACTTCTAGGATGGAGGCAAACATTTCTACCATCAAACCACCACACTTGTTGTGATAATGAATTACATTGCATTTTATTTATTAAATATTTCATTTAAAACATTATAAAAACATAAAATTTGAAAATTCATATTTTACTAAAATTTTGTCAAAATGAAATGATTAAAGTTTAATTTAAAAGCTTTTCCAATAATGTACATAATTACATTTATTTCCTTTTGAAAGTGTAAAATCATTTGAACAAATTTTTTTATCACTATTCAATAACATTTTAATGACCATTCTTTTTTTTAAAAATGTTTAATAAATGGATAATATTTTTGCTAATATAATAATACTACTTAGTTAGATTACTTTCAACTATTCTAAGGTTATTTTTCATATTTTAAATTATTTCACCCTACATTATTAATGATTATTTATGGCTATTCTCAATTATTTATGGATATTTTTAGTTATTTCACCTTAGGTTATTTTCGATTATTCTAAATTACTTTTGGTTATTTTAAGTTATTTCATTTTAGGCTATTTTTGACTATTGTAAATTATTTTTGGTTATTCTATGTTTTTTTGTTTATTATAGGCTATTTCACTTTAGGTTATTTATTGTTATTATAAGTTATTTTTTTGTTATTTTAAGCTATTTCATCTTAAGTTATTTTCAATCATGTGAAGTTATTGTTGTTTATTTTTGGGTATTGAAGATTATTTGTTTTTATGTTATTATTGACTATTTTGGGTTATATTGGCATATGCTATTTGTGCCTACTTTATTGGTGGCTATTATTGGTTATTATTGGTTATTCTATTGGTGGCTATTGTTGGTTATTTTATTGTTGGTTATTTCATTGGTGGTTATTAATAGTTATTTTATTAGTGGTTATTGGTGGATATTTTATTGGTGGTTATTTTATCAGTGGTTATTTTATTGGTGGTTATTAATGGTTATCTTATTCATGGCTATTGGTGGTTATTGGTGTTTATTCTATTGGTGGTTATTCTATTGGTGGCTATTGATGGTTATTCTATTGGTGCTTATTGGTGGTTATTGTATTGGTGAGTATTAATGGTTATTCTATTGGTGACTATTGATGGTTATTGTATTGGTGGCTATTGGTGGTTATTGTATTGGTGGCTATTGGTGGTTATTGTATTGGTGGCTATTAATGGTTATTGTATTGGTGGCTATTCTATTCATGGCTATTTTATTAATGCCTATTAATAACTATTATATTGGTGTCTATTGGTGATTATTTTAAGCTTAATTACCATAGGCTATTAATGACTATTGGTGGATATTTTATTGGTGGATATTAGTGGTTATTTTAAGTTATATTACGACTATTGATGGTTATTTTATTATAAGTTATATTATCATAGGATATTGGTAATTATTTTATATAGGTTATTGTAAATTATTTTTCATAAGCTATTATTGGCTATTTTAAATTATTTTACCATAGGTCATTGTATTATATTTTAGATTATTTTAAAATGTTATATTTAGGATAAAATAACTTATAATAACATAAAGTAAAATGACTTTGAATAACCTAAAAGTATAACTTGAAATAACATTTATTAACTTAAAATAAAATAACCTAAGATGTAGTTTAAAATTAGTTGAATAATTTAATTAAAAATAATTTAAAGTAAAAAAAAAACTAGTTAAGATACTTTAATATAAAATAATTTATAATAACCTATAATAAGTTATAATAACTTGGAATATAAATTAAAATAATTAAGGTAGCCTAAAATAATATAAGGTATATCATAAAATAACATATGGTATTTAAAAACAACAACATAAAAGTAAACTTATTTATCACAATAAATTATAATAATGAATTATGTTAAGTAGTAGTGAAACACAATGTTTATGTAATAATATTTTAATAAAATAATTTTAACGATGGTGAAATCACTAAAGTGCAATGAACTTATTTCACTTTAAAAATCCCATAATGATTTAGGCTAGTGAACTACACCTCACTTTTGTACTCGTCCATGTGATAATGCACTTCAAATGTAGATGATTATTTCAATATTGTCTAACACATCATGTTCCATGTCAAAAAATACATGATTATTTTAAGTCACATTTAACATGTCATGGTCCATGTTAAAAACTACCTAACAAATTGTAGTCATTTACATTTTCCACATGTGCATTGTACATTGCCACATATGTTTTGGTATGTTGAGTTTGATTATAATGTCATTAGTCATATCATACACATTTACTTTTCACTTTACTAAATATAGATATGATTAGGCAGATAATCAAATGTAGTTGATTCCATAATCATTGTAATCAAATTTAGGTGGTAGAAAAACCATGGTTTTGTAGCAGTTTATTTGCCAATGAAATAAACATAACATTTGTAATAATCATAGTGCGGTCACAAAAACAAAATTGGATTAAAGGCATACAAATTACAATACTTGCATTAGGGTCACAAAAATCAAATTGGATTAAAGGTGTTCAAAGTGCAATACCTACATAACATTCACACACATATTCATATTCAAATGTAATACTTCTCACAAAAACCTTTTGTACTACTCACATTCAACCAAACAAATATGATTGATGCAAGTATTACATTTTTACATTAAAGATCCATTTAAAGGGGACTTGGCCTAGTATACAACATTTTTGTTAGTGCCCATATGCATGTATTGCATTTTTGAAACATAAATTCATTTTAAGGGGCTTGGACCAATAGAAAACATATTCAACAATGCCCACATGTGAATATTTCAATTCTTATGAAATTGTTTTTAACCTAATGGAATTATTATTATTTGAATAATAAATATTAGAGTTAATAAAAGCTAAAACTATCAAGATGATGATAATAATAATAATACTAAAATAGTTAGCCTAGGGTAATTATTAACTAGCTACAACAATATCATTACTTGGGCTTTACATTATTTTGGATTACCATTGATGATTAAATGATTAAATTTTTTTTTAATACACTTCCCTTCAAAAAATATTACCAAAAAATTCTAATTGAAGTTTATTAAAATAATTGTTATTTTTATGTTTGATTAATGATAGTTTTATATACGTTCTTCTTAATGTTTATTACAACCATTATTTAATTGAAAACACCCAATTTTTTTTATTACCTATTAAAGGTTATTATTTATAAAAGGTAGGAGGAGAGTGGGTAGGTAGGATAAGAATATGAATGACATAGGCATGTAGGGGTGGGTGCCTAGTTGGGTGATAGGCTTATAGGTGAGGGGTTGAATCTAGTAGGTGGGTAGGTGGGAAAAGGGGGCAGGGATCTAGTAGGTATGTGACAAGGGGGGCCTTGATTCTTAGTTGGTAGGTAATGCCAAACATCCAGGTAATATGTACTTAGGTAGTTGAGGCCAGAGTTAGGAAAGAACAACTAGCCAAAAAATAAAACCTAAGAAATGGTTAGCACCAAAAAAAAATGAACTGTGATCAACACAGATTTAGAAATCTTTCCTCATGCGGTGGACAAAACGTCCAATTGGTGCGCTGGTGGGTATTGGTTTGTGCTGGCCATAAAATTTTACCATTGTACCTCAATAATGTAGCAACCCACCCACCAACCCCAAGTTCTTGAACATTTTTCTAGATTTACATTTGCATATTTACATTCTACACATTATTGACTCAAACCTGAGAACATTTGATTTCAAAGTGATGGTTGTATGTTGCATGTTTACATTCTTCACATTGACTGCGGTTTGAGAACATTTCAACTCAAAGTGACAATTGAATGTACTGAAACATTGGGAAAAATTTAAAATTTTAACTCAAGTATTTTTTAATATCTTGATAAGATATCAATTTTTATATAAAAAAGACAAGATTTCAAGTGACTGGTTCTCAACCCAGTGAGAACCAGTGAATGGTTTCAAATAGTGAATAGGTTTCAAACAATGTATGACCTTGGGTAATACCTTGAGATATTCAACTTGAAACCTGACTTAAAACCTTGCCCAATTTTTAGTCATTTTTTAATACCCGCTCAACATTGGAAGAGACCACACATTGGTGTAGGATTAGGCATGAAATTTTGCTCAAATTTGACCCATGTGTGACTGGCATTTGAAGTACTATGTGCACATAATATGGATGGATAGGTTTCATAAAACTCATGAATCTATATGAGAAATTCTCAATGTAGCAAGGGAAGTTTTCTGTTTGAAGGTTGAACCTGGCTTAAAAGACCAGAGTCATTAGGGGATGAGCTCCTTGTCATTGTTGTCTTGGGATGTCAGCTGATTTGGAGATGGATTGTATAAGTCTTTCAATCACTATTTGGAGGCAGGTTCTGTGTAAGTGTGGGGGGTAAAGCAGGACGATGGGGGCATTCCTGAAATGAGGTGCCTAGGATGATGAGGCAATAGTCAAGTCCAGCCTTGATTATTGCAAATGTCCTGCAATTTTGAGCTTTACACATCATAAAGCAGAAGCCAAGGTTATCATGAGCCTAAACAGAGGAAGATCACCAGAAGTAGGAGGGGGGGATTATGCTTGCTCAGTACGAGCGTGAGGGATCTCATGCCCATAAGGGGTCCCTATAAGTAGGTGTAAGATAGTTCGCATTGTGTAATACCCCTTCCCTCTCCTTTTCTAGGCGGGATATCCATGAATATAGGGTACCCTCCAAATACATTAAGAAACTTCTCTGAGTCCCTCACAAAATTTAAATATATAATGCTAGTATGAATTTGTTTTTGGTAGACAACATTGCATAAACATGTCCACCATGTGAGATGATGGTATAGAATACATATGCCACGACCCTCCCTCCGTTGACATTGATTCTGACATTACATGAAATTGGATCACATGGATCACATGGATGAAATTGATAATGAAGTTCATTAGATGATTCCTTTGAAGTTTGGAGGTATCAAGTCTTTGAAACATGCATTGACAAGGAGCTAAACAAGTTTCATAACAAGCATTGTGTGAAGGAAGACAATAAGGTGATAAGAAAATGCACAAATAGGTGTGAAGTGTGAACCAGTTCTTTAGTTGGACTGTGCAAAGAACCGGAACCGGTGGTTCTTAAAAAATTCAAAACAACATCACAACACTGGTGTGAAGAGAGAGAGAGAGAGAGAGAGAGAGAGAGAGAGAATAGTGTGAAGAGAGATGGGCCTTTCTGAAGGGGCGCAAGCGGAAGCGCACCAGCGGCGACTGGAATTTTTTTTTTGTTTTTTTTTGTTTTTTTGTGCTGGTTGTGAAGTTTGCGCGACGATGATGGGTTGCTGGAATCTTTGCGTTTGATGCTTTCTTGCTGCTTATAGTAGAAGAGGAAGTCGGGAAAAGAAGGAGGAAGTTGTGGGTTTCTATTCATTGTCATGGGTTGTTATCCATGTTTGGTAGTCTCTTTTTTTCGTGGCTTTATCTGTTTTGTTTTTGTCTTTGCGCTGGGTCTTGTTTCTTAGTTTTATATCGCAATCAAGCTCTGGGATTTTTTTTTCCCCCTATTGGATGCATCAAGGGCTTGGGAACCAAGGCTGTCTTGGAGTAGAAAGTTGAAAGGAGAGAGTGTGGATCACATGGGAGGAGAAGAAAAAGAAGAAGAATCGTAGTTAGAGGGGGGAAGGAGGGGAAAGAGGAGAGAGGTGCTGGGGAGAGGGGGTGGAGAGGGGTATAGAAGAGGTTTGAGTTGGGCGGTTAGTTGGGCTGTTAGAAGAGGGTAAAGCTGGATTGGAGAAGGCTTATGGTCATGGGAAGTTCGGGCTCCAAGCTGGAGAAGGCATTGGGGGATCAGTTTCCGGAGGGAGAGCGGTATTTCGGTCTGGAGAATTTTGGCAATACGTGCTATTGCAACAGCGTTCTCCAGGTATGGTTGATAGCTATTTCACAAACTTCTCTAAAGTAATCCTGTTGTATCCTCCTGCCCAGCCCAACCGCTAATGTCGCGGCAATTGTCTTAATTTGGAGGACTCGATTTGCGCGGCGATGTTGGTGCACAGTTTTTCTTCTTTCTCGTAAGCAGTTTTTCCGCTACGTAGCGAGACGATAACCATACGAGTTGCTGCGTGGGAACAGACGAAGGGAATTGGGGATGGAATTAGTCATAAACAAGCCTCCTATTGTCGTCGTTGTTATTAGCGAATCAGGGTCTGGTACGTAAGGTGCTTCAAACCCTAATACTAGGGTTTGGTTTGGTGGAAACAAATGCAAAGGCATTGTGAAAATGTAGCGAGAGTTTGACCAAAATCATGTTTTTTGAATGGATACAAGTACAAGACAAATGGCATTTGAGGATAGCATGGATTCTGGAATATGTTCTTTCCTGCCATATCTCCCTGAAAATTTGGCTGAATTTCTGCATGTTTTTGGATTCAAAGGGTCAACTCCAGTTTGCTATTACCTTCAGATATTCTACACTAAATGTGTGTAACTCAAGGATGCCATTTCCCTCAGAAATTTGACACTAAAAGTGTTTCTTATGACCTGGTGGTGGGGGATCCAGGCTCTATATTTCTGTGTGCCATTCAGGGACCAATTACTAGAGTACTGTGGTCAGAACAAGACAATTGGAGAGACAACAGAAGAAAATCTTCTAACTTGTTTGTCAGAACTATTTACACAAGTAAGTTCCTTGTCTTTTGATCTTAGGTTAAGGGAACAGCAGGGTTAGAAACTCCCTCTATTTTGTTTGTCTTGCTTGTAGGTACCTCAGGTCATTGGGGTGATCCATCTTATAAGGGAACAAAAAAGACATTTAACTTAGATTCTGCAGATTATGGTTATACCACTGCACACAGACATGGGTCCTGTGTGGGAATCCTGTTCTTACTGCCTGTGAAACAATTTCTCAAATAATTTCTTATGAATACATCACCTAACTCTGCACAACATGTGCCTCATCTTGCACATTGTAGTAGTTAGGTTCAATGTCAATTTGTGTGAATCATATAAGCATCCTGGATTGCAAGATGTGTAACTAGCTGTTGTTATTTTGACTTCCATTTTTGCTGGAAGGTTTTGGTGCATGCATTTTTTGCATTCCTGCAGTGGTAGTTAGGCTGGAGTAATGTATGTTGATATCTGTAGGGAGATTTTTGCCTTGAAATCTTTTTACCTTCACTGGCCCCTTGAGTTTATTTGTTTGTCAATGTGCCATTTGGGGGTTTGTTCTCAGATCAATTCACAGAAGAAAAAAACTGGTGTGATTGCTCCAAAGCGATTTGTTCAGAGGGTCAAGAAGCAGAATGAGCTTTTTCGTAGCTACATGCATCAGGTGCATGCCTAACCCTCACTCTGCAAGAATTGTTGAACTGTTTAATCCAGAGACAACTTATATTAGGGGTGTGTTGAGAGAACATAATACAAGTAGATGATTTTTGACAGAGCATTGTTTGTTGATCTCGTAAACATCAAGGTGTAAGAGTCTTTTTTGGAAGGTTGTGAATTTTATGGGGACATTATGTGTGAGTCATAGCCTTCCAGAAGTTGGAATCATGTTGTCTCCCAGGCAGCTCTGCTTCACCATGAACCTTGCCTAATGAGGAAACACAGTTCAGCACAAAGATGACTGTCTTGTTGACTGTGCAGGATGCACATGAGTTTTTAAACTTCTTGTTGAATGAATTAGTCGACATTTTGGAGAAGGAGGCTAGAGCAGCCAAGTCTAATTCTGGAAACCAAGCACCTTTAGAAAAAGTCCCAAACGGAGGACTCAATGGAATGGCTAATGGTAATCATAAGGAGCCCATAGTCACGTGGGTGCACAAAATCTTTCAGGTAATTTTTTACTTCTTTCTTACACTTGTTTTGCCTTGTCATCTACTGAACCATGCATTCTCAACCAGAGGTTTACATTGCCTTTTTTGCAGGGAACATTAACAAATGAGACCAGATGCTTGCGATGTGAAACAATCACTGCTCGGGATGAGACATTCCTGGACCTCAGCCTTGATATTGAACAGAATAGCTCAATAACAAGTTGCCTCCGAAATTTCAGTTCTACTGAGACCCTGAATGCCGAGGATAAGTTTTTCTGTGACAAGTGCTGCAGGTGTGTCTGCTTTTTGTTCACCTGGTTGCAAGCTTGAAGGAGGCTTGGAGTGTCAGTCACCCTTTTTCTGTATGGTCATATTTCATATTTTTGTTTTCCCTGCAACCTGGTTTGTTTGGTGAACTAAGGTTGTGCATTAGACAGCAAGCTGGTAATGAATACTCAATACTGTCTCAGTTTCTCCTGCAGGGGGCCCATTCTGAAATCACTTGTGATGCTTCTGCCAGTTTGCAGGAGGCACAAAAGAGAATGAAGATAAAATCACCCCCACGCATCCTGGCACTTCACCTCAAACGCTTCAAGTACATTGAGCAGCTAGGTCGGTACAAGAAGCTCTCATATCGGGTAGTCTTTCCTCTGGAGCTCAAGCTTTGCAATACCACAGACGATGCTCCAGGGTCGGAAGCAGAGTACTCACTATTTGCAGTTGTAGTGCATGTGGGGAGTGGACCTAATCATGGCCACTACGTGAGTCTGGTTAAGAGTCATAACCACTGGCTCTTCTTTGATGACGAAAATGTTGAGATAATTGATGAGTCAGTTGTGCAGACATTTTTTGGGTCTACACAGGAGTATTCTAACAATACGGACCATGGCTATATCTTGTTCTACGAGAGCTTGGAGCCAAAGCACTGACACTCAGGAGCTTAACAAAAAGAGTTCCTTCTGGGAGAACGCCTTTCTTCAAGTCATCTTGCATGTGTTTCTGAGGAACACCATGGGCACAGCTTTTGTGCACGGGAAGATTTAAGTGTATGGCACTCCTTAGGAGTGAGAGTGGATGCAAAGGTCAATGAGGCAAATTGTTCTCACAGTTGATGTTCTGTCAGAGTTATTGAAGAGGGCATAGTCTGCTAGTGCTAAGGTGATAGACCAGGGTTCTTCCCTTGTATGCAGCGAGAGTGATTCTTGCTTGGGAAATTGGATTTTTTTGAATGCTATCAACAGTACTGAAAACAAGTTAATATACATGGACCAAATTCTGAGAATTTGTTCCTCTGTACACTGTCTGCCACAAGATGGAGAAAGGTACTTGACTATTCACCAGTGTAATATTCTGGAGTTCACCTCCTTGTAAAGATCAGGACTGTTTTTGGTTGTGAGTGTTGGAGCTCTGCCTGGTAGCTTTAGCAATATGCTTACATTGCCTGTTTAAATAGGTGGAGGGTTCAGGTGTTGCTCAAGTCTTGTGGTTACACACTTCCACCCTCCACTTGTTGCTTTCTTGCTTTGTTCACCACATCTGTGTTTATCAAGGTTCTTGCAGCTTTATTGCCAGCTCAATTCTAGTACCACTGTTGTATTTCCAATCTGCATGTGAAGATGAGCACAACACAGAGATTGAAGAGTTGCACCAAATTTAGTCTCTTTTTAATTGTTTAGCATTACCAGGGATTTGTGGAGAGATGATGGCATACTATGGCGAGTGGTGGAGTAATTTCAGTGTCTGCACAGTATCAAAGTTTCCCAGTTAAACACCTGATATTTCTATACTTATTGGCAATGTCTGTCTGGTAGTGAACCATGTGATAAAATTGGACAAGTGCTTTTGGAAAGAACATCCCTACCTTCCCTCTTCATCAACATCATGACAGCATATAACTGAATGGGGGCTGCATGGAAAAGTGAGAACTATTGGAGATTGTAAAACCAAGTGTGAGCCCTGAAGTTGGTAGAGAAATACTTTCAATCAAGGCCGGCAAAATTCAATGGATTGAAGGTTGGCCTGTTTATGAAGTTCTGTTTCACTATGCAAATCATTTAATCAATATTTCTGGCAGCTGGTTTATAAGTGAAGAAAGAGCTCCTGAAGTGGAAGCTGACACAGAATCCATGGTAAGGAATGTGCATGTAAAGAAGACCACCTCCCTTCTCATTTCCTTCTGATCACCAAAGTTTCCTCTGGAAAAGCAAGTGAATTCCTTAATTTAAAGAAATTCATCACTCACATGTAATCATCCAACATTGAATCCAAATTCTTTTGAAAACAGTATTGTGATAATGAACCATTAATATCACCTTCAAATCTCTCACATTTTTTGTCTTGTGGAAACAAAAGTGCATGTATTAGATAAAACATCATCCCAAAAAAATGGTCAAATTATTAATACATTTCAATTCATGATGGTCATGATATGACACATATTAAGAATTCAAGCACCACATCAACACTGGTCACTGGACATAAATACATACCTTTGAGTCAAACTTATAAAATTCAATTCATACAGTGTCTGCATTGAGATCATTCTTGCAAAATCCCTATGTCCTTTGTAGTATGCAAAAATTCTGATTCAAACATCAAAAGAACATTGACCAACAACATTTTGGGAAATTCATGTCAATACTCTAGAAAACAACAATAATTTGAGAAATAAGCATTTGCTATTAGATTTCATGGACAAATTCAAACAAGTAGTCAGAAAAAGAAAAAGCACAACAAAATTCCAATTAGGTCATAAATGGGCAAATGTTTTGAGGAAGGAGTGTAAAGATGGTGTTACTGAGCCCCTATTTTCATAAATCAACCCCTAAACAAAAAAAGACTAGGTGTGTGTGTTGTGAGAACTTCATACCTACCTACACACCTACTCTATCTTTGCAAACCTACCCACAGACTTAGCCTTCTTCCCATTACCATCATACATGCTTGTATGCAAAACATTTGACATTGCAATATTCAACAATGAATCAAGTATATTGGTATGACATTCATATGATAAGTTAGAACCACCCATGCACTAGAGCCACATTTTAAGTAGAACATGTATCAAAGACTGCCTGCAATATTGTAGATTCTTGTCTCTCATGAACTTGGTCCTGACATTCAATTTCCCTCTTTACAGTTCAATCACACTTAGAAACTGGAAATCAATTATAGTGTCATTATGTGAGCTCATTCCCCCCTTTCATTTCCATGCTTGGAACTATGAACTTCTTTTCCTCCTTCATTTTCAAGACTTTCCAATTCTATGGGTGTAGTTTCTTGATCATAGAAACAGATTAGTATTTCCAACCCTGTGAAATCCCAAATTTCCAACCTGTGAGTTCTATGCAGGTGAAAAGTACAGATTCAAATGGATTCTCTAAGTTTTACACACCATTTCACCAAAGTTAATTAAACACACGATGTGCACTGTTGCCATGGAAGCAAACCTTCAATTCCAAAGCTTGGGAGGCATGAGTTTATAGATCAAGCTTTTGTGATCAAATCTCGAGGATGCTTGTAAAGTTTGAACACACAGTTACTCTTAGATTTTCTGAACTCCAAACACATGGGTAGCATGTGGGACTCTACCATCACTGTAACTTGGATAGAAGGAAGAAGAAATGACAAGAGGCAACATGTCTTTATTCAAGATGGCATTACTAATATGTCCTAGTTATGTTGTTGATTTGAGTCTTACGAAGTACCCATCTCAAATCAATGTCCTGTTGATAATGGACTGCAGGGATTTGATTCATAAGAACTATGAAAATTAATTCATGTATGAAAGGATGATGAAAATGATTCCAGAAAGACCAGAATCTCTAAGTACTTTATTGCAGTTGTTTGCACCTGTCTTCTGGATGCAACTCAATGGAGGAACACTCCTACCAATGTGCAATCTCAGAGTTTGCACAATGGAAGAGACTGCAATCAGTTGATCACAAGCGGAGAGACCATTTGCATTCACATTTATCATGTCAACTTTGTCTGAAATCCAGAACAAGTGGCTTTCTAATTGCTGAAAAGAGAAAATCACAGGTGAAAGCCGACCTTCGTACAGCTTTCCTATTGCAAGTATCCCATTCATTGTCTAAGGGCGTTGCACAAGTGCATGAAGATAATGGTGCCATCATCTTTCAGATTCCAAATTAGAATGCACACAAAGACAAGCATTCTTCAGAGCCATCCCCGTACTTTCCACATTCTCAGGTAGGAGACCAAGACAAGCAAAAACCTGTGGGCATTCTGTGCTTCTCAACATGAATCTCCTACGAAATTGAGGTTCCAATCTCACTTTCCTTGCTAGCCACAAACAAACTCAAAAAGGTAAGAGAGCAAATTCACTTGCAGACTAAGAAACCCAGAAGGCCAGACTCTATTGAGACTCTGAGTTGACATTAGTCATCACTACTTGAAACATCACCACTGTCCTTCATGCTTGCGTCATCCTTCTCTGAATGATCGAGTGCCGGGATGGTCTGAAAGGACAATAAGAACCACAAGCCGGACACATGATTCAGGCACACACCGAAGTTGAGTAGAATTTCAATCCCAGAGAAAAGAAAAAGTCAGACACAAGGTATGCAGATGAGAATGACAGTCGAATACTCGGAAAAGCACTGGCTATCTCTTCACCTTTACAGACAGTCTTCCTTGCCAAAAGAACCAATAGGGTTTTGAAACCTTTTCTAGAGGCAATCAATGCAAATCGAGTGCAATTCTCCTGAGAACGCGACAGGCTCTAAGGTTGTTTCCACACTACGGTTTGCAAGTATTGATCCTAAGAAGCGCGGTTTAGCTGAAACGGCTAGCAAACACCCAAACGTGTGCACACGCGCACAAAGCAGAGGTTGGTAGAGAGGGAAAATGTGGAGGGAGGGACAACCAAGTCGGGCTTGAGAATGTTATGCACAATTGAAGCTCCGACGAGCATGGAGGAGAGTGCCACCGCGTATGACAGCAGCATTGATGGAGACTTGATGATTTCACCTTTCTTTCCTGCTGCTGCTCCTCCTCCCCCTCGTGACCATAGTGTTCCTTTGCCTGCAGCCTTCATCCATGCCATCGCCACCAGTAACAGTTAATTGCTGCACTTAATTGACACTTACACCCGACCTCTTCCCTCCCCACACATCTCCTAAGCCCTAAAACCCTAAACCCAAACCCCGAACACCTAAAACCTAGCCCTAAATGCCTTTTCATCCCCATCCCTAAATCCGAACCCTAAATGCGTTTTTCACCACCAAAACCCCATCGCTTTTCATTCCTCAATCGGATATATCAGTGTTCTCCGGTTCCAGGTTTTGAAAGAGGACCTTCGGATATATCAGTGTTCATCGTTTGCAGTTTTTGAAGAGAACCCACGATCCGGGGTTCTAGTTCCAGTCTCCGGTTGTAATATTTGACGAGAACCTACCTTCTGTGGTTGTAGTTCCAGTCTCTAGTTATGGTTTTTGAAGAGAACCTTTTGTCTGAAGTTCCAGGTCCAGATGGTTATTTAATTTTCTTTGCTGGAACCTCCAGTCAAGTTCTAAACCTTTGTCCTTTTACATTCTTAACTGTTGATTTCCAGTTCTCCCTTGTAGAAAGCAGGGTCTGGCTCGAAAACTGGGTACACTTGACCTATGTAAGCGGTGCGCCTAAAAACTTGGAGATTTGCTCATGACATCGAAGATTACGTGAGTACCAATAAGTTACGATATGCTGCTGATTGTACCGTGCGCACGCCATTCTTTAGTAAAATGCTAAAGAATAGTTCACTTTGTGCTGAGAGATGGAGATTGGAAACTATGTAGGTACCACTGTTGTACAACAAATTAACACTGCTCACCAGACTAAGAAATCAGTTACTTGGAGCCTTTTGGAAAATGTAATACATGCCTGCACCATGCCTAGAAAACCTCATTGGAAGAAACAACAGCACTACTTAGAAAAAGAAGCAGCAACAGTAAACTCAAATCAAAAGTCTCAGTTTCTTCTGCAATCCAACACTGGCAAAATGATGTTAGCACTGTACCTTTCTAACTACTGATTGACTTGTTCTTGAACTTTTTGCTCTTGGAAGGTCCTTTCTTCTTCCAATAGTTTGTAAATGCTGACAACTTCCCAAACAAGGGCAAAAATCTGGGCTTTGTTCTCACTGAAGTTGAAGTGCAGTTTCTTCTCTGCAGCCAACCCACACCATTTGTGAACCCAGGTATAACCTGTAGATCTGCAGCATGTAGTTTCCAATGGACAGGCAAGCAAACCTAGGGGATTCATCATGTAACTCAATCATAGTACAAATGCAATACACAGTAGTTACAAGAAGCTGATCATAACTTTTAGTAATTGAATCCCTCAAGTCCTAGAGAAATATCTTCGTGTTGTGTCCTTCACTGTAAAAAGAAGAGAGAATTAGTGATTTGTGGATTCTCTGCAAGGAACATCCCTCCACCTCTGAATACTATGCTGGACTCTGCCGTACAAACCTACATATGCTGGCACTCTGGTGGCAAGCAAACATGACTTCAATGCATTTGTGACCTGCTTCATATTGACTTCCTTACCCACTGGTAGAATCATTTGAATTGAGTCAATGCTAAACACCCAGATTATCATGTGCACTCAGGGTGAACTCTTCTCTCTGTCTAGTCCTTTCACTTTTCATCTTTCACAAGTTGATTTAGAAAACTCTGAGGAATTGCTGTGTACAACATGACTAACATATGTAGTTCTATATGCTCCCAATATCATGGAAACCAAAATCTCTTTTTAGAAATCAACACTGCCTTTCCAACAACAGCCCAACTATAGAGACAATCTCCTCAAACATAGCCACATGAGAAAGCAGAGTTATTAATATTACAACCTGCTGCCTTGACATGCATGTGTGAGAGAGAGATTGTAGGGGCAATCTGGTAGGTAACTGAGGAGCAACCTTTCTGCAATCAGCATTGTTAAGCAGTTCATAGGTTTCAGTCTTGAGCATGATGTTGTCAGCTGGAGAACTCCTCTCCATCTCATTCAGCTCCAAGCCGTTGCCTTTCATTGGTAGACAAAGGAAATTTTGAGAGGCAAGATAGTCAAATGCATGGAATTTCTACTAGCATAGTCCAGAACCAAACATTGAAAAGCAGATTGTGATGTCCCAAAAGGGTTCTCTGCTTGCAAACCAACGCCTGCATTAGATATGGTTGCCATGCTCCCATTAAAACCTGGGTACTGATTTGACCCTGATAGTGCAATATTTTTTATCTGAGAAAGATGGTAGTACTAAACTTTTTGCATCAAGAAATGAAAGTCTGCAACCTGTATCATTTGCTGAAAGTATTGTTGGTTGCCTCCATCCAGATGGACTTGTGGTTCCTTGAGCCTCCTGAACAGATTCAATTGGCAAGTCACAAAAGGGTGTTTCTGATTGAAAGTTTTGATCTGTTACTTCTGATTGTGGTGAGCATCTTGGCTGGCTCCTCTCACACTGCATCATCTTCTCCATGTCTGGTGGTGGATCATGAGTCTCCTTCAGAGGTGCCTCTGAGGAGGCTGCCATCACTGCAGTGTCCATAAGATTCCCTTCTGTCTCTGCTTTCTTCTCACAGGAAACAGGAGTCTGCTTCAGAGGCACCTCTGAGGAGGCTGTTATCATTTCAGTGTCCAAAAGATTCCTTTCTGTCTCTGCTTTTTTCTCACAGGAAACAGGAGCCTGCTTCAAAGGTGCCTCTGAATCTGCAGAATCTTCACTGAGTAAAAGAATTCCCATGGCAAGTGTTTCCCTCTCAGTGTCAACTTCGCATTCACTGTTTGAGTCTGTTGTTCCTTCTGTGGAGCCACCTGTGTAGCCACTACAATCCAATTGTGGAAACTCAACATCTTGAACAGAACACTCATTTGCCAGGATTGGTGTTGCTAATGCTCCCAAACACTTTGATTCTTTCTCTACACTACCAACTTCAACCACCTTCCTAGGGCTCAAAACCATGAACCTTTCACAACGATTTATTTTCCAACTTGCTTGTTGTTCATCAAACTCTTCATTTTCAGAACTCACAAGGTTGATGCATTTGAAACCTTGATTGAGGCTTCTATGACTCCATGGTTCTCCTTCATCTCGAGAAAGATCCTCCAAGTCCCCTAACTTCTTCATGTCAACTTTGCAGCTCTTTTGTTTCTGGAGCAAAAGAAAACACATGTTTATGTACTGCAAGCAGTATGTTTGTCCTGCCATGGAAATACCCCATACATTACTGAGACAGGCTCCATAAAAACTTCTCACATCAAAAAACCACTGCCAAATTTGGTTTACTTCCAGCAGTATCATCAGATGTAAGAGGTGAAGAGCTCCAAAACAGGAGAGAAATTTGGGAAGGCCAACAGTAAAGATTTTAGGTTCCCTACTGTCATAGATCAAGTGTAAGAAAGAGCAAAACCTTGCAAGGCATCTGAGATTGCACACATATGTTCCTCTTTCTCATCTAAGATCTCAGGAAGATAAAAGCTTGTCAGACTCTGGTAAGGAGCAAGGAACTGCCAACGAGGTCTCAAGATCTCTTTTGCAATGGAAGATCTTGGAAATTACTAACGATCACCATAATTCAAGCTTAATTCTGGCAACCAAAAACTACCTGATCTTTCTCCATTGATGGAACAGTGCTTCTTTGTTGAGGAGATCCAAGAACTTCTTCCACAACAGTTCCAAGAAGCTCTGCCTGCATTCTCACAAGTCGTGAATGAGACCATAGCTTAAAGTACAGAGAGGAAACAACCTTCCGAAAAATTCATGACTGTAGATGCTCTGCAACAATCAGGACTCGAACAATAATCTGGAAGCTGAGACATTTTCAGGCTCTCCAGAAGATGATCACCTCTGCAAAACACAGATTTGCGAGCTTACCATGTCAGAGGAATGGCGATCCAGCAAATCAACGACTTCAGTTAGGTGCCTCTTCGTACAGCGTTTATGACTCGCTATATCCTGTTCGTCCTTCACAGCGCAAAGACCATACTTGGTAAATGAACATGGTAATTTTCTTTCTGAACCAATGCTGGTGCTATCCATCATCTTCGACCACCACTAAACAAAATGAACATGCTGTAGACTTCAAGCAAAGCTTGAGAGAGATTTCATAGGTCGTCGGAATTGCAAATTGTTCTGCCATTGATGAAATTACAGGGAGCTTACCCTAACAGAAAGACGACATGCTCACCGGACTTGATTCTTCGTACTGGCTTCGATCATTCTGGAATGCCACTGTCCTCATTCTTGGAGTCGGCAAAGTACTGGTCATCGCATGTTTCTGTTGTGGAAACGGTTGAACAATAATGCTACGGCTGCAAACCCCGTTTGATTTTTCAAGAAGCCCAGCAAGCTTTGGGCGATTATTGGATCTCCGATGTCTTCCATAAGCAAAGCCGAGTGCTAAGCATCCTGTTCCCACGATGATTGCCTGCAAGTCTACCATCGTTGCCAAGTAATCCATCTCCAAAGCTACAAGCCTTCTTGAGTCTCAATCAGATCCTTTGTCGCATAAGCACGGATTCAAACAAGGAGCTTCTTGCTTGCTTCTGCGACATCCATTTCACCTTGAATACCTCGAGGTACTCCATTTTTTGGTAGATCCTGCCATCGTCCCCGTTGTATGCTTTGATATTGTTGCCATCGTCTATACTTTGGTATCCTTGCCAAAGTTTTGCAGCTAACTTCTTTGTTGCATTCCTGTTTCTCTGTAATATCTTTTGTGAATGTTGTTCGGAAACAGACGATGTTAATCATCATAAGTTTTTCACCATCCACAGCGTCAGTTGGGGAGGTGTGTGTCTCCAAGGCGTACGCCGCTTGCTGTCCGGAGTAAGACTCCCGGTAGCCAGAAGACACCCCCTCGCTCAAACACAAGGGTCACGTGGTTTAGAGAAGGTGGGACGGATAAAAAAGGATGCTGAGAAGGGAAACAGAGTGTAAACGCCGTTAAAGGTATCCCGTGCACCAACTCTTGACCGGTAGAGCTAGGAGATGACTGTGAGCACAGGGCAGCTGGAAAAACATAACGTCCTGATAATCTGTGATCACAGCAGCCTAATGGAGAGATGTCCTTAGTGTTTCTTGCTCTTCTCTCTGTATTCGTGCCTGTTCCCGCACTGTTCCACAGGCTCCTCTTGCACATAAATGAGCTGGAATTAAAAACGCAATTCATAAGGAAGTGCGAGAAGTTCTTGCCTCCGTTTTGGCGCATGTTTCCGTGATGTTCCAATTTTATCAGATGTCTCCGAAGAGCCGTGATGTGAAGAGTTCACTAGGGAGGTGAAATTTTTGAAGTAATAAAGCACTTAATTTCATGTGCGCTGAACTGTAGTAATCCTTTGATTAGTCTTTTGCCATAGGGCGCTGCAATAATTCCGAACATACATGGCAGCTGATTCATGCTGTTAGTGTTTCTGATTTCTTTCTACCAAGTATGTATGGTTTATCAACTAGGCTGCTTTAAATGGAAGGAGTATGTAGTTTATCAACTAGGCTACTGTACATAGAACGAGTTTGTATGGTTTCCCAAATAGGCCAATTTAAATGGAAGGCTTAAGAATCTAATGTCTTGCATCAAAAACAGGCAGTGAATGAAAATCCAATGTATTGTGAGCAAAACCTGCTCCCAAGCTCAAGTGGATGCAGAACGTTTTTTATTGTGGCATGCAAGATTGCTGCATCAAGACATTGTAGAAAGAAAGCAGAAACACTAACAGCTTGAATCATGTTGAAGCTGACTATGTTGACTCACTCCAAACTCATAAAACATCCAAACACTCATGACTTGCACACAATGTTTTGTGTTCCCTTCTCTCAGGAGAGCATCACAAGCTTGTACAATTGTGTTGAAGAGTTAACCAAGGCATGCACTCAACTCTGTCAAATGCACCAAAACCCCTGCAAGGCCGAAGAGATGAAGGATAGACTCGTTCTTACAGCCTCTCTCCTATTTTTGTGCACAGGAACCAAGGAACCAAACATTTGCCAAAATGAAGACATAGAGTTTGCTTTGGGCCTTCTGCTGGGCTGTTCGAGAGATAACAATACATGCTTTCACATCACAGAAGTACACCTGCACTGGCCATGTTGTTTTGTATGAATTGAAAGGGATAATGTGCTACAGTTTCTTTACAACCCCAAATAGTATATACAGTTGGGCATTTTCCTAATAGCCAATTTTGTGAAGTCCACCCACGAAGGGGAAGACGGAAGGAGAAAGAGACACAGCCAATAGCTATTATTCAATTACTATTTCCTTCCCTTGCCCCATCCACCAACCACAAGCAAAAAACCCCATCTCAGGAACATCTCAGGGTGAGTCTCTCATTCCTGAGGTTTCATCATCCCCAAGGTTCTTTCTTGAATTCCAAACCTGGATGGTACAGCAAGCACCAATCCACATTTACCCTGCAGGGCAAGCTCACCCACTGTGTCATTAAAAAACCTGGGGGTGAAACTGCTGCACAGCCCATAAAGTCAAGGGTCTGCATGGCCTGCCATCTCTTCATCACTAGAAGTGTGTTCTGCATCACTCAAATCCTCATCACTACTGTCATTTTCCGGGTGATTCCCTATGTCCTCAGCCTTGGCATACCTTTCACAATATTCTGCAAGACAAGCAACCATCAGCCACTTAATCAATGAAAATGGTGCAACCTAGCAAAGTGATAGCATCAAAAGTCCATAATCTGTACAAAAAAATCCAAGGAAGTTCTTGTGAACAAAGGAATGTGATTCCAGGAATAAGATATGGAGTAACTTTAAGGACTGGGCCATCAGCCAGAGGTACAATGCAGGCATAATTCCCCCTGCCTGCCCACAGAGGTCAGACACTAGGAGCCTGAAACAATCTTTGAGAAAAAAAAGCCTTGGGATCAGATGAAGTGCAAGGATGGTGGACCTTTAAGCAAGGTAGGATCAGAGTGAAGGCCATGAAATCATTGAGGAAGCCAAGATGGACACTGGCAGCACCTGCTTGATTTTATAACTAGAACATGCCGTACATGAAGTCATTGTACCTTTCACTTTTTGCTCATAATGCCCACGATCACGCATCATCAGAGCAGCAGCCTCACCATTCAAAGGATCTGTTGGATTTGGATACAGTAAGAGTTGTGGAAGGAAAACCTCAAACACATTTATTAGGTCTGCCCCAAATCCACCACACAGCAGTCAAGCCCCATAAGCCTCCCTGTATTTAGGGTACAAGGGCGTCCACCAAATTGCAAATTCAAATGCAGCACTGCTCCCAAATAAGCCCCTTTGAGCAACTACTGCTCCAGGCCAAGAGGGATGCACAGGTCCCAATGAGCATTTCAGCATAGGCCTTATAGATGCTCCCTAACCTAAGATGACCACTGCATCAGATGTCCATATGACAGCATCCATGTCAATTTGTGGAGGTGTGTAGTAATAGATGCAATGCTAATAAACTTCCTTTACACATCACAAAATTTTATGTCAATGTTGAAACCAGTTACGAAAACAGAGCATCAAAAGGAGAATCTGGCTCCAGAAACTCTTGCTTGCATAGGGTCAACACTGGTCAGTTATAACTTACACAAGAAACAAACTGTTCAATTTCCACTCCCACCTCTTCAGATAGCTTGGAGTGCTTGAAAACTCAGTACAGGTCTTATGAGAAAAAAAAAAAACACAAACCTGTTCATGATGAACTCAGACTTGATAAATTTCTTAAATAACATTAGTCAGGTGGCTTCAGTTTAAATATCTATAATGTACCTGCAATGGCTATGCAGGTTGAACCTAATGCCTCCAAATGCCATAAGGGGAATTTTTTTGAAAAGCCTTCAAAAAGAACGTCAAGAACTCACCAAACATGGGACTCCAAGTCTGATTGATGACATCCAAGCACACAGAACCTGACCTGCCACCCATCAACCATATGCAGCATTTAGGACTTGCAACTCAGCTGTCAACTGTGCATATGTCCATAGAGGCAGGCATACACCTCAAGTAATCCTGTCCAACTGACTCACATCTTTAAGTTCACCAACTTACAAAACATTAACATAAACAGGCAACCATATTCAGAAAAAATGCATGGGGTACTAAAACTGATGCAACTCCAAGGTGACAACACATATCAGATCACCCCCCAGTGCACACCAACAACTCTGAACCAACAAGATGGAATCACCAACTGAAATAATTAGGACAAACCAAAAACCTTGTAGCAAACAGAACCTCTAGAATTTGCAGAACAGCTGGCATCATCAACATCTCCCAAGACCAAAAAAAAGATTAGGAAGACTCCTCAGGACTTAAGGTTGTGAATCAGAAACATGCACTTACTCAAATCCAGTAACAGCAGGATGTCCCATGGGAAACAAGTAAAAACCCTAATAGGACACATGAAATAGCCAGTCTGCAATAAACAGCAAGAAACTTACATCTCATCCACATTGGGATGGAAAATCCTGTTCACAAATCCAATGGAAGGAGATTTGTAAGGATAAGCCTCTGGTAATTCAACCCGGATTTTCCATGTGCCATCTTGGTATGGGCCTGCCATCCACCATAAACCCTCTGTCTCATCAGCCCCACCATCTTCCGACCAGAATGCCCTAATCTTCAACTCCTATGACCCAACCATGTGACATACATGCTAGTTCATTTTCTCTCTGGCTGCAAATTCTCAAATTCCTTCATTATTTGTGTTCATGTGCAATACCTATTCTGGCTGCAGCACTGACTCATGTTGAACAACTCTTAAAAGTCCTTGGTGCATAATTCTCTCAAGTGACACATAGAAAGGGATACATGCAAAGCGAAGCAGACACCTTAGCAGCACCAGCTGATGCTGCTGAAAAGTCTGCAATGAAACCTTCCAGACAAGACAAGATGTGTATAGAATCCTTGCCATCCTCTGCTCCACATATTATGTACCCTATAGAGACCGAGCATGAGACCTCCACCATTTTGGGAATTGCTAGGGTTATTGTCACCCATGCCTATGGAAAATTCTTCTCTTTATCTAAGCTTTAGATTGAAAGAGATTGTCTGGCAGCAGCACCAAGTGCACTAAGATTCTCATTAAAAGTGACTGAACAACCTGGATTCACCTTCCCATCATGGAGAACACAATACATACCATCCAACCTCCCAGTTCCAGGACACCATAGATTCAAAATCAAGAGGACCACAATGGCCATCAGCCTCCATAATCCTAAGACACACAATTCAGCTTGACATTTACAAAGAGTAAAGACTGCAAAACAAAGACCAACTTGAAATTGAAAACATACTCTCTGGGGGGCCATGAAATTCAACGTAGAATTCATTCATCCCATCATTCACCATCTCCACTTTGTAGTCGCTCATCATCCTGTCAACAGAAAGAATCAAACGAATTAAAACAGATGGCGCAAACCTCCAAACTCTCTGTCTGGCCTCAGCTCCCAGTTATAGTTATTGTGGCAATCCGAAACAGAACCCAGAAAAAGTGTACAGGATCGAGTACACTTAGCTGAGATGTAAACGAAACTTCAATTTTCAAGTCACCTTCGTAAATGCCTTGTATACAGTTTAAGAACAGGAGAAAATACTCTTACAAAAACATCCAAGAAAAAGAAGAGTACAAAACGCTCGGATAAGAGAAACAGACTTTATATCACCCTCATCTCCTTCTATGATTCGCAAATGCCAAAGAAAATCGCCAAAGGACCTACGTACTGACGAACTCCTAAACCCTAAACCAATGCACCAACATCGACGGAGTAAAAGGGGAATTCCTGAAGACCAAAAAAAAAAGACGATGAGAGAAATCTCACAACTTCATGACGTCCATTTCTCGCCGCTTGCTCGGGGATGACATGACGCACTACTGCCCGCACAACAAGCCGGCACACAGCAACCCTTCACCCCAAGGGTTTCGCACGCGGCCCCAAACCTTCTTTCCCACCTCCACTATTCTTCCCAACCCCCACACGTCCTAAAATCCGTGCTCCGCTAACCCTAAGTCGAAACGAAATCTCTCCTCTGCTCCACCCTCGCCTTCACCCGCCCAACAAAACAATTTCACTTGTCTCTCCCACTTATCCCTTGATTCTTCTCCTCTCACACGCACATGTACCTACTCATTCTCACTCTCACTCCCACTCTCGCAACAGCACTTAGCACAGATGATAACAGAATCATCCGCACCAACGCTCGAGAAGCAAACTTGCGTACGCAGAGAGATTCCAAGCGATCGCCATAACGCGAAGAAAGCACAAAAGTGCACTCAATGGCCAACCCCAGAAAGAGCAACCAAACCACCGAAAACACGTTCTCTGGGAACGTGTTCCCTAAATGGAGACGCCCATAAGCTCCTTTTTGTTGGAAGTTGACAATGGATCAACGAGTGAATAAAGATGATTAAAACACTGATTTACCATGAGCTCTCCACGTAACCTTAGAATCATATAGATGTTGCTACAAACTTGTGATCCAGCTCTTGCCTAATCTAAATAGGAGGTGACCAGCCCATGCACATGTTACTTACCCCTAGAAGGTATCTTAAAAGGCACATGAACAAGGTCATCACTTCCTGCATTGAGATATTTCACACTAAACTTAACTAGAATAAGCTTTACTAACATATCTTTAGTTCCGAAAATATGTGCATGTAACACAAATATTTTGAGTAACTATGATTTGATAAAAGTAACTTAAGTAATTTGGTAGGAAGTTGATATCCAACATTCCCACTTCAACAAACTATTAAATTACACACTTAATTGCACCTACAAAGTGTCGAAAATATTCATGGTTGTCAATAGAAAGTCCCTTGGTCAAAATAACTACAATTATATTTTTTGTGTTATAATAGACTAACTTAACAAAGTTTTTTTCAGTTTTCTTTTGCACCAAAAGATAATGAATTTTTATATGTTTCATGTGAGCATGAAATACTGGTTTCTTTGATAAAACTATACAACTTTGATTGTCATCATATATGATAATGGGTTTCATCTATGTAACACCGATGCTCTCAAAAAGTGATGAAAGCCACATTGCTTGTAGTGTTGCTTATGAAGCTATCATATATTCAGCTTTTGTTAATGACATAACAATAGAAGTTCATGTTTTGCTACTCCAAGTTTTAATATCACCATTTCCCAATAAGAAAACATAATTTGATGTGTATTTGTAGTCATCCATATTGTTAGCCCAATTTGCATCACAATAAGCACACATTTGTGTGCTTCCCATAAATAGTATCATAATCTCCAATATTGATATATTGGTTTTGGTAAACATTCCTTTTGCAATGCATGTGATCCATATTGTTTCCGTCAATTCCTTAGCTATGACAAACGTCCTTTTTGGAACACATTTGGCCCTTCATTCTCCTATTGGAACCTTAACTATGGTTTACATTTCTTTCGAAACATGCTTGGCCCTAGCTATGGTTTACATTTTCATTAAAATGTGCATGGCCCTTCATGTTCCTTTTGGAATTTTGATTATGGTTTACATTATTGTCAAAATGCGTTTAGCCGTTCGTATTCCTTTCGGAACTTTGGGTTTGGTTTATATTCTTATAAAAATGTGCCTAACCTTTCATGTTCCTTTTTAAACCCAAGATATGGCTTACATTCCTTTTGAAATGTGCTTGGTTTTGGTTATAGTTAACATCCTCATCAAAATGTACCTTGCCCATAATAACATCCTTGATGTTTCTTTTAAAGCATAGACCAAAAATCCACTATGCATTTTAGATAATAGAAAATTTGTTTCATTACAAGATTAGCCATAATTTGGTTCACAACGCCCCCTACTTGTGCAATATTAGATCTTGTGCATACCATTGCATACATAAAACTTCCAATAACATTTTGAGATGGGATAACTCACATTGCTTCAAAATTTGCATCACTTTGAAGACCCATATCATTTGAAAGCTTGCAATTGGTCATAAAGGGAGTTCATATTGACTTATTTTCAAACATTCCAAATTGCTTCAATATACCTCCAATGCATTTTCTTGGGTTTAAATAAATCATTTAGTCTTGTCACACACAATTTATTTGTATCTTTAAATAATATTAGATCTCACCTAAATCCACCATTTCAAATTTCTTTGAAAGATTATCTTTTGTCTTTTTCAACAAAATGAAATCATTAGAGGCCAAAATTAGATCATCAACATCAAAGTTATGATCACATTAAAGTTTTCTTGAACTTTTAAAAAGTAAACATTATGGTCAACATAATTCTTTTCAAATTTTAAATAAAAAATATGCATTAATCTTGTGTTTCCATTCACAAGGAAATTATTTCAAACCATGCAAGGATTTTTGAAGCTTATATACCATATTCTCCTTACCCTTGACCACAAAACCTTCTAGCAGTTGCATATATATCTCCTTTCAAAGATCTTCATTTGGAAAGGCAATTTTAACATCCATTTGACGCACCTTAAGATCTTTAGTGGCTATAGTTGCAAGCACAATTTGAATCAATTCCATTTGTGCAATAGGGGAAAATATTTCATTGAAATCAATACCTTCAACTCGTGTAAATCTTTTAATCACCAAACAAGCCTTATGTTTTGGCACAAAGCCATTGGCACTATATTTGATCTTGAAGATCCATTTACAATTCACTGATATATGATTAGGTGGAAGAGGAGTAAGTATCCAAGTTTTATTGTCTTATGAAGATTTAACTCAAAATCCATGGTTTTTTTCCAATGTTATGAATCTTCACCATTCAAAGCCTCCACAACAGAATGGGGCTCATCAATATCAACAAAATAAATATGAAGCATTTACATCTTCTTTACCATAGTTGAATTTTTTTGCATTTGCCGAAGAATTTTTCCATCCTCCATCTTGAAATTTTGATTTAAAATCATCTATTCTAATCCAAATCCAACCTCAAAACCATTGTTTCCCCATTAAAGTTTCTGGATTCATCAAAGATAACATCACGATTGATGATAACATATTAGCTTATAAAGCAATATGTACCCTTGAGTCTTTTCATAATAGCCAATGAATATGCATTTGACACCTTTGGAATCCAACTTTGTCCTTGTTTCATTTGGCACATGAGCAAATGTAACATAATTAAAAACATGTAAATGACTTATGGAAGGTTTGTATCCACACCAAACCTTTTTTGTTATCATGTTAGAAATTGCATTGGTAGGGATTCAATTTTGGATGCATGTTGTTGCACTTAGGTCATTATTTTTGCTCAAAATCTATGATCTAGTTCCATATGTTGCAACATTCATTGCACTTTTTCAACAAATGTTCAATTTTTTTTCAACTACACCATTCTATTCTAGCATGTATGGAGTGGTTGTTTATTTCACAATGCCATTCTCCTTGTAAAATATATTGAAATTACGAAAGTTATATTTGTCACTTCCATCACATTTAATTGTTTTGATATTCTTTCTAATCTAATTTTCTACCAAAGCTTTGAAAACCTTAAGCTTGTCAAACACAACAAATTTAATCTTCATGCTATAAAAAAACATTTTTTCAGAGAAATCATCAATAAAAGTTTTTAAAAAATTTCTTCTCCATGAGATGTTATTGCCATAGGATCACATATGTATGTGTGCCCAAGTTTAAGAATTTCCTTTGCACAAGAATGCCCATTCAAAGGAAATGGTATACAATGGTGTTTATCATATACACACATCTATCATAGAAACTCAAGTCACGATTTCCATTGAGATATATCCATGCCTTCAACAAGGTTATTTCTATCCATGGTTGTTAAAGCCTACATAAAGACATGTCCAAATATCTTCAATGCCACAAGTTACTCCTCTTAATCTTTGTGTTACATTTTACAACCAAGGATTGAACAACTCCAACTAACTTATATAACCTTCCTTTTGAACAAAAAATGCTTGTGCATGAGTGTAAAGCCTAAGCTTGGAGCTTTCAACTTGCAAGCTTAATTGAAACTTAAAGCTTGATGTGATTTAATCCACCTACATGGATGAATATGTTCATAGATGAATGACTTCATATGAATGAATGTCATTTTTGCATGGATGAATTTCATTTATGATTTGGATTAAATAAATAAATCATTGAATGAAATTCATCCTTGATTGGAAAATAAATAAATTCAAAATTTATTTTTATCCTTATTTGTTATCCAAATATTAATATCTCAAATTTGAATGCCATTTAATAATGACGGATAATGAAATTGTGATAGTAGGGGAAAATATGATGGTGAGACCAAAATAATTTAAAAAATTTTGTTTAAAAAATCATGAATAATGTTAAGCAATTCAAGAAATCTTGGAATGGAATGAGTGCCCCCCCCATCCATTGTTGTCAACAACATTATATATTTATTTCATGGAAAACTTGGGTGCCTTGAAAATAAGTAATTATTAAAAAGCCCCCATTATTATTTATGATAGTAGGTTGTTTGAAGAAAGTTAATTAAAATGCTTAAAACTGAATTTTATTTTATCTCAAAAACCCATTTTCACCAATGACATTATGTAGTTTAAAGATATTTAAAACATTCAAACATTGGTTAAATTTGAATAAAATCATGGCATCTTCAATGAAGAATGAAAAAAAAAGTCCCATTGTTGCCAACAACATTCATAAATAGGTTTGAAAGAAGTTGTGGCACCTTTAGAGGAGGGGGAGGAAAAAGCCCACTATTGTCAATGACAATGGGTCAGTTTGCTTGAAAAAATTATATAATAATAATTTGAAAAACAACAACAATGACCATGGGGTGGATGTTAGCATAATAATAGTAATGGTTATTTAACATTTTGAAAATAATGACATTTTAAACCATAGCCATGAGATACATCTATAATGAAATGTACATTATATTATTCAACAAATTTTAGATCATATAGAATTAAATTGTGTTCCATGAAGCTTTAATTAATTAAAATTATGGAAAAAAAATTATCCATAAAATTTTATGATGAAATAAAACATTCATCCATAATTTTGATGGAAGTTCTATTTATTAAAAATATGTATTTATGCAATTTTTTCATCCATACATTACATGAATGAAAAAATAATTCATCCATAATGAGGATGAATGCTTACATTAATCCCCATGTTGGCTTATATTTTATTGATGCAACATTCATTTTGAGATTAAATTCTTGGGTTTTACTTGCATGTGTATAAGGGAAAAAACATTTTACCATCCCAAGTTCCAACTTTAGGCTCTAGGCTCAAGCTTTAACTCATGCGGTTGCTTGCTTCCTCTTAAACAATTTTACCAAATGCTTTATTTGAATCAAAAGAGTTCAATAAACATTTGGTGGCTTCAAATTCCACCTTGAAACCTTGCTTTATTAATTGACTAACCAATAACATATATTTTGCCAACTTTGGAATATACAACACATCTCCAATACACTTGGAATTCCCATTTGGCAAGTTGAAAACAATAATGTCTTTCTTACATACATCAAATGTACTATTGCTTTCGAGATATACTTTGTGACTCAAAATAAACTCTTCAAAGGTTGGGAATACTTCCTTTTGAAAGGACAATAAATGAAGCTCCAAAATCAACAAACCATGCCTCCTTGTAAATTATTGAAATATATAAAGCAGTGACAAGAAATTTAGTTATGCTTGTTGTGGTTACTTGTGAAGAACTATTAAATTTGTTTGTCCAATTTTGTTCATTCATTAAGTTTTTAAATTAAATTTGTTAGTGATACAAATATAAAAGGTGTAAATGTAATTGTGTAACATGAAGGATTAGGTTGTGAGAATATTATTGATGTATTTCAAGTTGAAAGCAATTGTGCAATATTTATGAAAAAAATGATTAAGAGAGTGTTACCACCATAACAAAAATGTAATTTTTTTCACACAATAGGCTAGGCTTCATGACATGTGTGAGGTAAACTTTATGGTTTTTTCCATTACAATTTGTAATATGTGATGATTATTTTGACCTATACTACATTAAAATTATAATTTACATGTAATATTAGTTTGACATTTGTATAATATGTGTCACAACATAATATCAAATTAGAATTTTAATATAACATGTGCCATAAAAAAACACCACATATTGTACATTTTAATGAATAACACCACAAAAATTATCTTACACACATGTCATGAACCATAACCTATTATGTGAGGAAAACCAAATTCTATTGTACTACAAACCAATAGGAGGTTAAAGGTAATTATGCAACATCAATGAAAGTATGATTTGGAGAAGCTAATCAACATGATCTTATTTTTGCCTCGATTATTTGTAATGGTGTTACTCAAATACAATGCTAAACATGTATTACATACATTATAATGTGAAAAAAAGGATCACATGCAACTTCTTCCTATTTGCTCTAATTTCAAGCATCTGCATGAAGAACCAACTAGAAAACAAAAACAAATTGTTCATAAATCATATTCAAATATAACAAAAGCTTGAAAGGTTTAACTTTATGAGAGTTAATTGGATTATATTTTTTAGAGTCATGTATGTAATCACTTGTGATCTTTTGAAACATGATCCATGCAAAAACCTTCCAAGTATGAAGGTGGTTTGATCTAAACCAATTTTGTTGGTTTGGTTATTTGTTCTACAAACCACTCAAGAAAACCCAAGTGTAATGAAGAACATGGATGATCCACTCCCAACTCCTTGAGGGACTCAAATGTGAGTCCAAATTGAAAACAACGAAAGAGTAAAGAATTGGGGCACACTGCCTGGCTCGTAGCACTTTGGAGGGGTAGAGGGGCATGCTGGAGTTCCGGGATGGGACTAAGAAGAATTGGTGAACTTCATCTACTCATATGAACCTGCACAAAACCAACACAAGGTGGTTAGTGCATAATTGAAGCACTTTTGGTGCTAGAACGAGCCATGAGCAACTTGGACTCACAAGACTCACCATGGCCTGGACTTGGGGGAAGCCACCACCTTCCCCCTTATAGTATACTCTGTGTCTCTCCACGAGGCCCACATTCAAATGACATTTTGTATCGGGACTCCCAAGTGGGAATCTCAAAATTCACACAATTGGGACTCCCGCGACTTTGGGGGCCCATAACTTTGCGTGTAAACCTCTAATTGAGATGAGGTCTAAATCAAAGTTGTAGCCTTCATCAAGATCTTTCCAACGGTATGTTGCAAGTCACCTTCACGCAAATAAATCGGGTCGATTCTCGACTTTTAGTGGTCGAGAGTCAAATTGCCCATTCAACTCCCAACTCTTTTTTTGGCCATAACTTATGTTGCAAATGTCCAAATGAATCATGCGAGCCCATTTTAGACATCTACGTTTCAATAGCTTTCCAATGATATAAAGAAGTCCTCAATCCATTGAGTTTTTGACCCCTACAATTGCTCTTTGAACATTTGGAAGTCCATCAGGACTCTAATTCCCAAAGGGGGAGTTCCCTTGGGAGTGTGAGGGTCTATTCCCTCACACTCTCTTACACTCTTGGGAGCATGCGGCATGACTACCGGGTTTCCCTCTTCGCCCACAACCTTGCAACCTTTTGCCTTGGTCACGAGCCCAAGGCTAGGGTTGCGACAATGGAACAACTAGTATGATTCTTAAATCGTACTCATGTTATTCTTGAGCTCAAGATAATCAAATATTATTTACATGAAAATATAAATTGTAATTTATTTGAAGGCCATAGTAAGAGATATTGCCATAATTCATCTTCATTTTTATGATTATTTTGTTTATTAAGTTCAAAATTCTTAATCAATAAAATTTTATGATATATTCTTACTTAAAAGTATGTCAATTATGCATGTTAAAAGTTTATAAGTGATAATTGATTTACATTTGGTGCTATAGTTGAAGTTGCAACTTGCATAAATTAGTGATTGGAATTTTGTTCTAGAGGTGCCATCAAGGTTATCAAAGTCATGTTTATCATGTCATGTTAGTTTTGACACCAATGTAACCCAACATCATGTTGGTTTAAGGTCAATGTAAGGTCAATTTAAGTCAAAGTAGTAACTTTTCATGTAAGGATAAAAAATTACCCCAATGGTGACCAAAAATTATAGCTGCAAAAAAACAAAAATCCAAATTGTTAGATTCATTGACTTGAATATAGTCTTGATAGTTAAAAATTATTATTATTATTTTGAAAAAATCTTGATCATTGAGAAGTGGTGATCGAATTTCAATCGCCATTTCAATATCCAACATTTTCAATCATAGTCTTTTGATTTAAATCAATTCCCAATTGAGCAAAAAAAAAAATCTTGACTATTGAAAAATAGTCACTTGATTTCAATCGCCATTTCAATGGCCAAATTTTTTGAGCACAACTAATCCACACCCCGGGTTGTAATTTGGTAACCTAAATCTAGCTCTAAAAGCAAGGAAAGAAAACAAAAAAAAATTGGATTGTTGAAAAATGTTGATAGCCAAGATTTTTAGTCATAACTAGTTTACACCTTAGTTGTGGTTTGCTAATTTAAATCCAATCCATAGAAGAACAAAAATTGAAAAAAAATCTAGATTATTGAAAAATGGTGACCTACTTTTGGTCACCATCTCAATAGCTAAAATTTTTAGTTATAATTGGTCCACACCTTGATCATCTCAATGACCTAAATCTAGTTATGAGAGTAGAGAAAACAAAAAAAATAAAATAAAAAATATAGATTCGGACCTTTGAAATATGGCAACTTGCATTTGGTTGCAATTGACCCACACCCTAGTCGGTATTCAACAATTGAAATCTGGTTTCAAGAATGGAAAAAAATAAAAATAAAAATTTGGATCGTTGAAAAATGGCAACTTGATTTTGATTATCTTTTCAATGGCTAAGATTTTTGGTTGCAACCAACCCACACCTTGGTTGTAATCTAGCGACCAAAATCCAATCCCAAGAATAAAAACAGAAAATTGAAAAAAATAAAATAAAAATATATATATTTGCATCATTGAAAAATGGTGACCTAATTTCAGTCGTTATTTCAATGGCCAAGATTTTTGATTGCAACTAGTCGACACCTTGACAAGGTTGTCAAAATCGACATAACGCACCAAAGTTATGGATGCATTTGGATGTCGACCATTTCTTTTGGCAATAAATTTTTTTTTAGCCAAACTAGTTTTCATAATGGAAATTAACCAATTTTTTTTGAATGGCCAAATTTTTATCACTAAATTGGATGATTGAAAATTCTTGGTCACTAAATTGGGCAATTGAATTGTTTTCAATTTGATAAAAAAAAAATTAAAAGTTGGTTAAAAAAATTTAATGGTTCAATCGATAGTGGCCATTGGTTTTGTGATTGAATTTTTTTTGTTGTGGCCTAAAAATTTTAATTGCTGCAAAAAATTTCAATCAATTTTCAAAAAATTCAATTAACAATTTTTAGTCACTATACTAGGTGATTAAAAATTTGGTGATTTTCAATCACATTTTGAAATTTTTTAGCCATTTGATGGACCATGGTTTGATTGTCCACCATTGATTTAATAATTGAATTTTTTTCATTCGTGTGCAAAAACATATCAATCATTATTCAAAAGCATTTTGGTTGCTCATGTGAATTTTTTTGGTTGTCACAAGATTATGGCAATCAAAAGTTGTTTTGATTGCCACAAGGTAGATATGGCAATCAAATGACGTGAATTTTAGTTGCCTTTAATTTTTTTAAAGGTAATTCGACCTTATTTTGACCTAGGTTAATTCTGTATTAACATGACACAAGGTTATGTCTGCATCCAAATGTGTCCATTGCATTGTACTGGAGATGAGATAATGTGACAACCTTGCAGCCCAATCGTTGTCCAATGACCTAAATCCGGTCATGAAATGATTTATTACTAAAATATAAAGTTTAATAACTGATCATTAATGTATTAATAAATAATAATTAAATTTATTTGCATGGTAAAAAAATAATGTTTTAATTTTTATTGTGGGAATGCTTAGTCAACATTAATGTTGATTCAACAAATTGACGTGTCATGATTGATCCGATGTGAACCAATGCAAAAATGGCACATGTGACGTTAGTTTTAACAACCATGGCGGCCATTGTACAAAAATTGTTGTGACCAAAATGAATTATGTTAACCCAATTTTTCAATATGTATATAGTAATTGGTTATACCAATTATTAACTAATGAGGCAGTACCATTTTGCAATTATTTTAGTTATTATTGGATAATAAGTCCTTAAGTTAATTAGTATGTTATGTGAACCAGTAATTAGTTTATTATAATAACCAGTTGTTCATAGAACATGTTAATTTAAACCTATGACTAATAATTGCTATTTTGATTTTAAGTTTATACTAGTTAACAACTGTTTAAGTTGAAACAACACGATGATTTGGTACAAATAGGAGGATGACGCACTCCCAAGTCCCGGGGTGAACCCACTTGAGGGTTCACCAAAAAGGTAGTTGTGGAAAGTAGGGACTCGGAAGGCGCTCCCGGTTTCCAACTCTAGAAAGGGGTAGAGGGTCGAGTTGGGAGCCCAGGGATTAGACTAGGAAGAGGACTTAGTAGATCAAGCACGAATCTGCATCAAAACAAACCACCCACGTGGTTAGTTCACATTCCG
>Ga0209208_10000211_pt1 | contig 69699 bp, 60 predicted proteins | sample S1TSphfallax_3_FD_187694 | JGI IMG/M metagenome (GOLD analysis project Ga0209208, IMG submission 187694) | Host-associated microbial communities from peat moss isolated from Minnesota, USA - S1T2_Fd - Sphagnum fallax MG (SPAdes) (version 2) | ecosystem: Host-associated > Plants > Peat moss >... | reverse complement strand
TTTTCATGAAATATGTGAAATCCCTTTTCGGTGGGGGTTTTTTAAGCCTCTCCATTTGAACTTCTATCTCTACAATGGGGTCTTTCGATTTAGTGATAGAGTCTGAATGCTTTGTGTGAAATGTGTCTTTGCTTTCATTATACCTTGCCTCACTAACTTCAAGACTTGTCAACCTCATGACCCCAAAATCTTGCCTTTGTAGTTCAACTAACCATAGTTTACATAAAATAAAAAATGACACAAAATGTTTGGTCACTATAGCTGTTTAAAAAACTCAAAAAATTGAACAAATAATAAAAAAAACATTTCATCTTAGTAGTGTGCAACAACCCAAAAACTCAAACAATAAGAAATCATACAACTTTCAAGGTGGTAGCAAAATGAAAGAAGCAACCCCTCAGTGATAGGCCTACACAAAACCTACACAACCAAACCATCAAGCAAATGAACGATTACCCACAATAAATGTGATGTGAAAATGTAATCAAACCAATAGCATTTCCGCACTTGTCATACTACTTCTAACAAGAAACCATTTTAAAAAACATCCTACAATTACCATTATCATTAGTGGCTTTCGTTGCCAATAATGCACAAATCATTTCAAGATGAAAATAAGCCCCATTACTAGTTTACCAGTTTGGTGGGCTTTCATGTGTCCCATTGTTTCGAATTTAAGTTTAAATATAAAGATAGTATGGATAACTCAGTACCATTCAATCATCATCCATGGACCATAATAGTTTTGGCCAAAAGGGCCAATAGTGTACAAAACTTTGCAACTTGAATACTTTTAGCACCCACTATTTTCAAGAAATTGTTTACACCTTTAGTGTGTTTCTATGAGGTATTGGTTTCAATCCTTAATGGATGCATGCCTTAATGTATCTTGTACAAATGCAATTTACAAACATATACATCATGGTGAATACACAAACATGTACATCATACTTAAATGGTGTCAAAAAAAATTTGTCAACAAAATCAAAAAAAGAAAAGAAAAGAAAAGATTTTTTTTTTCATAGCATGTAAATTTGTCATGGCATGTCGCGACAAAAATGTAATCTTTGACTCCATGATCCATAAAAAATTAAAAATAAAAATAGTATGATAATGTGGCACATTATTCCACATCATATCAACTTGGGACCTCGTATATCCATGTCATAATTTTTTAATTGAAAATGTAACATGCAACTATCCAAAATGACAAAAACATTTCCCAAAAAATGTCTTAATCAACTTTTTTTTAAAATACTGAAACCATACAAGTTGCATATTAATCAATTTTGTCTTATTCACTAAAAACCTAGTGAATTTGGGTAGTGGAAAAAAACAAGATTTCTTCTTGTGGACATACAAAATGTGTTTGATGAACATAAGGCAGATGAAACCAACTACAAGAGGAATCTAAGAACATATTGAAAAACATATCCAGAAATTTTAGTATGATTAACCTTTTGTGACTCTTGAAGATAGTTTTGATACATCAAACTTTAATCAATATGATGCAACTCTAAGTGTTGAAATACAAGAGGTTCAATCAAATGCACATGCAAAACTAAAAGGAAAAGATATTATAAAAGAGGACATGCCAAGGGGAGCAGATAGTGACTTGTATAGAGGAACAAACGATAAAGGAAATCACAATAGAATAAAAAATACAACATGTGTCTACCCACACATAATCAACTAAGTATGCCATAACAATTATAGTTTTTCCACCAACAGAATTTGTTACAATAACTATAACAAGGACAACATCATAGGATGAAAGAGATGATGGCCATACATAGACCACTTCAAATACTCAATAATATATGCAACCACAAAACACATTACAACTTGAGGAATGCAATGTAGTAGAAGACTAACAATTTATAAAACAAGGAATCCGCACTGTAGAACATGCAATTGCAAAAGTGAGTAAAAGAGACATGGAAGTCCATCTTGAGGAGTAGTCTCAAACTATAATTGTTTTTCAATAGAGTTTTACATAATAGGGTTTTGAGGACAAAATCCAAATTACAAGAAGGGTAATAAAGGTAGAATTGCATTGTCTTTGTTGGACATAATGAATGGAAGTGTTGAACAGGGGTTGTGTGGTCCTTGTTGAACAAGCGAGACAAAGCTGGTTTCAATAAGTGACAAGGTGGACAAAAATAAAGGATGATTAAGTAGGATTAAGACTATAGAAATTGAATTCAAATTAGTTTTTAGCAAGATAATTGAGTTGATCTAAGAGACATTGTGAGGATGAGGAGGATTATGAGTAATAAAGTTTTTCGAGAATAGGGAAGAAGGAGCTCAAGGAGATTAAAGAACAATTTTTGATGAGGAAGAATAATATTACTTTTAATATGTGTTTTGTTTTTGTTTATTTTTGTAATTTGTTGTTTTTCTTCTCATTGATATGGGGAAATTTGGTGATTTGAAAAAAATAAAATAAATTACTGTGACAAAATATTCCCATTCTATTTCTATTTTTTGCAATTTGGTGAAATTTCACCAAAAAATGTTGCCAAGAGCATCTCCACCCACACTCTCTATTTGGGCCTCATTAGTGCTTACAAGGTCCAATTGTTCCCCAATCCTCACTAGTAAGCATGAAAAGGTAAATAGGAAATAGTGAGAGATAATTGAAATGTCGTCACATGAGCCAATCATTAAGGCTGAACAATCAAAAGAAGTCCTTTACTGGCCCGCTTGGAAGGCCGTACAGTGTGGACATATTCAGCGGCCAAGGCCCCAAACTGAGTTTCACACTATTCCACTATTATTCTTCATCCATTTTATGGCTACGGTCAGAAAACCACTTTAAGAGCTAATCCATTAACTCCATCAGGAGAAGGCAAGTACAGAGTTGTCAAATGGAAGGCAGTACGATATTGTGTGTTTCCCAGGGGTTGGCTTTGAGCATACCACCTCTTATTTACATGTGCACAATAAAGTTATCAGTAAAGTCGGGCGATTAGGGGGCGAGAACGCCGAATTTCAGCATAATAGGGCATCAAATTCTTAACTGGGAATGAAATTTTACAAAACGAAATAACAGAGACCGAAACTAGTTGTTCCACCAATTTTGGTGGTAAACTGAGTTTCACCCCCTCGTTCTTTTTCCTGAGCGCCTCCACTCCTGCAACATATATTTTCACTGCTCCTAACTGTACAACTACTATAATTACTTTCGAACCTTGTGCATAAGTACTGAGATTTAGTAAAATTTCCTTACTTTGCATATACCACTGAAAGAGGGGATAAGGGATGAAAGAGAGGGTGACTTTACAGTTAAGTTTAATACTTTGAGATATTTTTCATGTGCTCTAGAAAAGCCGTGAGAAGTGCACACAAAGGTCCTGAGTCTGACTCATGCTTCCATTGACAAAATTGCAACGAGGCAGAGACCCGGACAGATCTTGCAAGCATACAGTTTATTTGCAACATGTGCAATTTAGTCAGTCCATGTCCTTGTGTCCCGACCCCAAGCCTGGAGGCTGGAACCCAATGGCCCTGCTCCAGAGTCCATTGTGAAGGTGGCAAAGAGGGATGGCTTAAGTGACAGCGAGGTAGGCATGGTCAAGCATGGCTTGAGAAAACATGAAGATTAATGTTATTCAAAGCCTGCTACTCTCCAGGAACAGCCTAATGTCTCAATAGTCAATGCAATAACTGCATGTTGCACATGTATCGTGGTTGATGTCAGATTCGACATATATTAATTCAAATTTTCTTATTGAAAAATTTGGGAAATTTTTCTAGATGCCTGAAATTTCAAAATAATTCTAGAATCACTTTACCTATAGGCTAATAATGAAACAAATTTGAAATTTGAAATTAGTTTCACTTCAATTAATCAATCTGTAGAAAGCTGAAAGTACAGAAACAACGCCCTTTTTATTTCTCTGTGTATTTTGAGGGATCTCCCCCAGCGTAAGAACCCTACGGCATTATGCTGGGGGAGCTCCCCCAATTTTATAAGTTCTCCTTTCCCATGGAAATATCTCTTTTTCATGAAATGCAAGGAAATAAGAAGAGAGTTGTTTACCTAAGGGAAGGTTCCTGTACTTGTGTGTTCTCCTGAGGTTTAGGAACTCCAACAATAACCTTTTAAAAAAGTTATTTGAAAATCAAACTATAGATATGTAATGCTATCCATCTATGCTTCAAGCTCTTTCACTAATGCACTTGACCATCATTCCCATGATCTCAACATCTTAAGTGACTCTCCCAATCTTGATCCTTCTCATTAGTCTTTTCATATGTGCCACATGGATTGGCAAACAGGGAGAACTTGGCATTTGCTTTCACAACTAACTTTTCTCACTAACTTACATGTGCCTTGAAATTGTTGAGGCTCCCCAATATGTTGAAAACCTGGAAAATGAAAATTGGAGTGTAAAAATGCCTTGACATCCCAAAAATAAGCATTTAGGCACTTTGGGTTTCGAAACTGACAATAGCATGTACAGTAGAAAGATTTGAGATTCTTAAGTAGTCTTTGTTTTTTAGGGGACAAAAAACCACCAATTGGCTAAACACACATACACACACAAGGGACCTGAAATAGCCCCATTGTAAAACAAGGGCCCAAATTTGAGTTAATTTGCCTAAATGTCATGGTGCCAAATGGCACCATCAACACTGAAAATCATTAGCCTCTTGCTCTATGTATGCTTTTATCATATACCAAGCAATTAAACTCTAAGCACTGGTTGCATTTCATAGTTAGCAGATCATTACAGACAGAGATGTTGGAAATGAAATGTGGTGAATGCAAAAGACTAAAGACCTGTTTCAATTTGCCTTTGTTCTTTTGGGTAATTGTGGGGCAGAACTTTTCTCAGTCCATGTCACAGTGATTTTTAAAAAAGAATTCTTAAAATATTTATTTTGCAAATTTTGTGATATAGCTGAGGTGGTGATTGTCCATAAGCCAATTTAGTCAAATTTTTCTATTAAAAATATGAAAATAATTATTAAAAAAACCTTATATATCTTTGGCTACCCTACTTGAATGATGTATAGAAATCTGGTGAATTTTTTAATAGAATTTATAGGTGTTTTTTTAAAACTTTTTGGTGATTTTTTTCAGAAAATCATTTAATCTGCAGCAAAAAAATTCAGAAATATTGCAACAGTGCAAAAGTTTGCACCCAAAATGAAGGCTGGTGGGGGACATTGAACTGATAAGGCCCCTATTTGGGTGGTATGACACCCCTAAGGCCCCGTGACAGCTGGAGTTGACAAATTTGTGCTAATTTCAACAAATTTTTACTGAGGGTAAGGCTCCCTATTTTGGGCATTATGGATGTCAGCACCCTGCAGCCAAGGGCCAGTTTTCAGGGTTTATGATTGTAAGCTCTTTATAGACCAGGGGAACGTTAAGGCTCCCGCATTTTGAGCATTATTGTTGTACTCAAGGGGCTGTATTCAGGTATTATGGTCGTAAGCAACCACCCCTCCAGTGGGTGTAAGGAGATTACAACCACAATGCCTTACCCTATACTTTGATTCACAACTGGAGCTCATGTGCCAAACTGTGACACACTACTTGATTTCCCCTCTTTATTTGACGGAATGAAATCAAGTTGATTGGCATGTACTTGGATTCAGTAGGATACAAACCTTCCTCTTACAGCAAATAAAGAGCTCCAACTAGACAAAAGGCTCACAAACCCAACAGAAAGCTATGATTATTCCAATTGTGACTCTAGCACAGGAGTCCCACCATCAGGGACAGGCTGAGGATCCTTGTTATTCACTTCTGCAGAGTTGTCATGTTTCATCATGGATGCTGGATCCCCATTTTTGGGTTGTTGTACTTCACCAATGTTCCAATAAGCAGCAGATTTCATGTCATCTTCTTCCATCAATTTAGCATACTCTTCATGCTTGTAATCAGCAGGGTTATCCAGTATGTCCTTCAATTTATCTTTGCAAAGGAGCTCATTCACTTGCTTCATGGACTTGGGGTTCTTGGTGTAAACAAACTTCACTTTTTGAAATGATCTAGGGTCAAGGAATGGCTTCACAATCTGCGATCCAATTCATAGAGCATATGAGATACATATACAACAAACACAGTTACTTAGTACACAGTTACAATCTCCCTGACATATGTGCTTACAACTCATTTATAAACGACTAAAATAGGAACCAAAATCCCTCTTCAGAAAGGACCAAGTATTCCATTTAAGTGCCTTGAAACACTGTGCATGAAGATGACCAATAAGCAAACCCTAAACAGCTGAAAAGGAGACAGGCAATAGCACAAGGAAAGAAACAAATGATCCATGCAGCTAAAGGTGCATGGAATTGTTGTGATCTGGCCTGATGTGTAGATCCTGCAAGTACAAGAGAATTCTGAGCCAAAGTCTTACTGTCCAGAAAGTTTCAAAAACACGTGGTGGGTTGAAAAGGATTGCAACATGAAGCCGCTCTGGGTAGTGATTTTGCAGGATGTTGGTAGCTTCACGAGCAGTCTTGATTGGGGTAGAATACTTGATCCCCCAACCTTTGAAATCAGCTAACAAAATTATTTGCTCCTGGCCAATTGGCAGGTTCAAAATTGCATTCTCGACACAGTAAACCAGGTGCTTGATATGCCCCTCCATCTCACCTGTGTTCTGTACCAATCCAAGCAATCGATCATGAAAAGTCCTACTCAATATATACCTGGAGCCTCTGAAAACACAATCCATGAAGTTCCTCATAAACCCTGAAACCCCAAAACTTTAACCCAAGAGGATAACTGGTGAAATGCTTCACTCTCACGGATGCAGTACCAATTAAGCCAATTGTATATCATCATTTACCTGCCTGGTGGGGTGTGAAACCAAGATAGTATGCCCTTGCTCGTCCAGACAGTTTACTCTATACATTTTCCCAGTCTCATGTTCCTGGGCTACTTCAGCCTGCAAAATCATGGAGCTGACAAAACATGAAAACTGACAGGGAATTCATCATGTGATATCCACAAGCTGGAACCAAACATTGCAATGATGGTTGAAGTCAGATTCCCAAGAGCATTTTGGTTGCGGCATGGATAAAAGAATTCAACCTAAATGCAGGCTAGCTAGAGGTGTATGAACACATCACAAGACATAAATAAGAAACATTTAGGAAACTCAAATTCCATTAAGATATGGACTGCCATGCAGTGGTAGCTAAGGTACAGAAAAGGAGTCATGAACTTGTCAACCAGTCCCTAGTAGCTAAAAATGTTCTTACAACTTTCTAGGGTTTTGGACAAACAAACCCATTGAATTTCTTCTGGCTTGAAAACTGATCTCCAATGGAGTGTACCCCTCAACATCTGCTCTGATTTCTTGACATTCCAATTGCGTGCCCGCAAGTAGCGCTTAAGGCATGCATCTGTTGCATATATTTCTGCACGCCCTGTTAGGGGCCCAAGTGCTGCTCGCAGCTCATTGACCTGTAAAAGCATTCCAGAGAACATATCCTCAGCCACATCATTGCACTAGTTAATTACAGTAGAACATCCAATTGGAAGAAATATGGATTTGTTGCAGGGTTTCAAAGATATCATGTATGCAATTGTAACCTAATGTTACAGAAGATCCAGAAATCAATAACCAAAGAATAAGAGACAGACATATTGAAACCAAGTTGCTCACAGAAGAGACCTTCACACTTGACACCTAAACTGAACTTGCAAAACCTTATTATGAAAACCTAACATTAAACCCCCAAGATTCATACTGGCAACAGTACTGATTCGTGAACTCATAAAAGCATCATGAATAGAATGCAATTGGCTTTCAAAATGTACATGACTTGTAAGACTTTATTAACTAGAAAGCGAGAGGAATAGAATGCAACTATTTAACTTCCGAACCTCAAGGCTAAGAGAATCGTATGGTTCATCGGTGGATCACCTTGACTTGCTCTTCAGCAGGTGAGGAAGGCTCATGATCCAAACTTCTGCTTCCAGAGTTGCTCCTGCTCTTCCTCGAAACGCTCGTCATAATCCCTCCTCTTCTGTGAAACTTGTGCCCGGGGGTACAAAATCAAATTACGCTGGGCACACATTTACACAACAATTGTCAGACCTAGTAGGCGGCCCCATTCAGAAGATTATCCATGCGTTTGTCCCAAGATCTCGAACTGAATGAAGTTGAAATCGTTTGATGAGCTCTCGTGATGGCATCATGTAAAGGCCTCAAGTTCTGTATGACCACAATCTGAGCGAAATTCCCATCACGAGGAACATAAAAAAAAGACTGCAAACAAAATGAGAAGATACTGATGGTTGCGGGAAAAAAAAAGTTCCATGTACTCAAATCTACGACTTCACATGCTGAAGCGAGTACTTTTTCGAAAAAAATTTAAAATACACAACGCCATCGCATTACGATCCCTGGATATCATCTATGCCTTACAGGCACCAATCTCAGCATCCCAAGCTGCAGAATTGCCCCAATATAGTACACACTCACGTCGCGGGTGGTTGGAATAGCCAATAGACCAAAAACACAGAGCCAATAGCAGCATGAGGATCTCAGCTCTGACTGGAACGAGCGGCAAACAAGGAGCACCAAAACCCCAGCTTAATACACGCAATAATCATAAGAAAACCCTGAAGAGCGGACCTCAATGTGCTGATGAATCTGCTGCTACAGCGCCTCTCGGCGTCCTTGAAACCACAGATTCCCAGAAAAAATACCTCTGAAAACGGTTGGCGAAAATCATCATAAGAAAGGGAAGAATAATAAAACACACACATGCACACACACACACACACAAAAACCACCACCCCCGCCCTCACAACAAAAAGAAGAAAAGAAAGTGTGAAATTGTGTTTCTATATGTGACGAAGAAGAAAGAGATGGTCGTCGACGAAGGCATTAGCTACAGAAGAAGAGCGATAGAGAAAAAGCCCAAGAAGGAGACCAGCAATTTGCAGCGTCGCCGAGGAACACACACACGTACAGAGCACACAAACGCCCCCGCACCACATGTGCGGACAAGAGAGGCAAAGCATACTACGTTTTCTTTTCTTTTCTTTCACGTGTAATTTCTTTTCAACTTGGCTCTAGGATATTTGCATTTGGGGCCATTTTTGCTGTGCCATCTGCCCTTTTGTGTCCATCTTTTTCCGCGCCTCTTGGGGGAACCACCACGTTGCCCCAGTTGTCATGGGGGGAGACCCTAAATACTCTAGTACCTTCACCATTCTGGAGCTTACATCTTAGGCCCCCTTTAGACTAGGAGTCAGGACTGGAAAAACTTGGGGCCAAAATTTGAGCATTTTTGGCTTGTTGTTTGGCACTAAGTTACTAATAAATGTTAGAAACATTGATTTTCAGGATATTAATAAGTGTCCGAACATTTTGGGCCCAAGGATTCCAATTTGGGTTCCCAAATTCATTGGTATCCTTTTTTGCCTTGCCCGCCAAGGCAAGGATATTGTGCTTAGATTCATTATAGAGTAGAGTAGCTTAAGGGATTTTGGCTCCTAGGTAATAGGTCTATTTTTATATGAAGATTTAAAGATGATACTATGGCTTGTGTTGAAATTTGAAATTAGTTATTAGAGTGATAATATCTTGAAGGATTTTGGTTTCTTTTAGAGGCTTTTTTGAAAATTATATTTTTGCATGGTGAAATATTTGACTTTCCATAATCTTTCTTTTGCCTTAAGATACGTTTTAATGTAAATGGCAAGGCCACAGTGTGATACACCCCTTGTTTAACCTTGGGCCCAATACAAGGCCATAAAGTTGAGCATTGCAAAATTGGCTTCCCAAATTCATTGGTATCCTTTTTTAACCTTGGGGCCAATACAAGGCCACAAAGTTCAGCATTGCAAATTGGCTTACCAAATTCCTTGGTATCCTTTTTTTACCTTGGGGCCAATACAAGGCCATAAAGTTCAGCGTTTATTAGTAACTTGGGGCAGATTGAAAAGATTTTTTCTATTTCAGCCTTGACTTCTATTGTAAAAGCCCTTGGGGCCAATTTCAACTTTGCACCAATAGGAATGCTTGATTTGAGTTGAGCCTTGGCCTTGACTCCTTGTGTAAAGTGGGCCTTACACAAGAGTGCAAGGGTTTTTTTATACTTGTGTGGTGAAGCTCTAGGGTAGGGGCATTCCCAAAATAAGGGGCCTATGACAAGGCTGTAACTGAGTGAGGCTCTGGCCCAGGGGCCCTGGGTTACAGCCTTGTTACAAGCCTTGTTACATTATCATGAACTCACCAATGTAGCCTAGTGCCAAATTTCTAAAACAAGAAATCGCCCAATTTCTAAATCAAGACTCAGGCACTAGTAGGTAACCAGGAATCTAGAAGGATGCTTAAAGTTTTTACAGTCATATCTGGTTTGTAGCCAAATTTGGCTAAATCTTTTTATGAACAATTGTGAATTTTAGCTAAATGGCAAAAATTGGAGAGAAAATAATTGTCCATTTTCCATCTTCAAAATTCAACGGAAAATGGAGGATACAGCATTCCTGTACTGAGATCCGCCAAAAAAGCAAAATCTGTAAGGGGTAAAGTGTGTTTTAGTTTCTAATGCAGATTGAAATCTTGCATAGAACCAGTATTTCTGCAACTTTAGGACCAATTCAAGGATCACACGTCACCCCCACTACGCGTGCACACACAAGCAAACTTATTCAACTTGGTCAATTCACCATAACCAGCTTTAGGGATGATCTTGTGGATGTGTCTCTTTTTCATTGGACATCCATGCTCCCACTTCTATTACATATTACAACTCCCTGTTTACATCATTCTGTGTGTGGATGAAAAGTGATCCATATCTACTACGCACATGCTCTGATGCATTCACATGCTGAGCATGTTATGGATGTAAGTGACGCTCGTGTCCGGTAACCAGCTTGAGGCCAATGGTTATCAGAAATGGACTTGATGCGGAAAGGGGCAGCGTTCAGCTAGTTAGGGTAAATTCACCCATCACTGATTAGTAGTCTGCAACTGTGGCCGCTTATGGAAAATAGCTGAATCGGCAGGGTCGGTCATGTTAGTCTATGCGCAGGCCTCCTTTCAACGCGTATTTGTTCATCTGCAAAGAGGGCAGCTGTTTCAAACAGCAAAATGTTGTTTAGATTTCACGACCTTCCTCAAGCGCCCAGGGCCCTTCAGCTCGACCTCAGTCAGGCCCTTATGTCCAGAGGAATGCTCACTTCCTGGGGCATTGCCCTACACAAAACTGAGTCTCCTTGCTCACCAGCTTCCATCTCTGTCAACATACCTGTTTTCACCCCTTAACCCTTAAACGTCAGTGTGGACCAGAATGGTCTGCCTCCTCCCTAGTACTACTGTAGCCAAAGGGAGAGGTAAACAGAAGCTCATAATACTTCTACATCCAATGGTGATGATAGAACAGAAAATAGACTTAGTCAAACATTGTGCTTTGTCATGAAACCACCTACTTAGTCACATTGAGCATCCTCCCAAACCCTAGGTGAAAAACTGGCTGTAGACCCCAAACTCAGAGTGCTAATCAAAGGTACTCACTTCATCTCATCCCAGAATCTACTTCCCAAAATCAAGCCTAGTCACTCTTGAGACAATCGCTACTAGGAAATTGCACACAAACCCTCTAAATCTTGCATCATCTTCACCACTAGCCTATGACAAAGATACTGCAATATATTTTATATTTTCAATGTAGCGGAATTTTGGAGAACAAAGCTACGTGCATAGAGCATTCATCTCTAAATGTATTCCAATCAAAACCAACACTAGAATGCAAAAAACTATTTTGATTAAACACTTAGCTCTTGCAAAATGCAGAAACAAAACAAAAGTCCGTGTGTCCTTGGTGAACCACCCTCCTTCAAATAGTTGAAGCTCCAAATCACTATACGATCGTGCCAACCAGTCAGAACCGACTCCAGAATCCACCATGAAGAGCAAGAAACAAACCTGATGAGCTTGCAAACTCATTTTCTAGAACAAGAAGAACATAATGCCTACATTCTTTCTCCTCCATGAATGTTTACATGTGCAAAACATAAACACATAGAAAACAAATCCATTCTATTTGGAACAAAGCATGATCAATGTGATCATGAATGCTTAGAGTGGTCCATCAACCACCAGATTAAGACAACAACATTTGAACCTTTTTTTTTTAGGGCTTCCTTTTAAGTCACGTTATTGCCTATACTATCCTAGGTCAAAAACTAACATTTGTATGTTGTATGGGACTCTTTCCTTGTTCTCTTTTGCCCTTCTAATGTGCCATTTGTCTCTCAAGCTTAATTATGAAAAAAATTGAGCTTGGAAATGGAGAAAAATCTTCAAGCACTTCAAGTTTGCTATTTGCCCATGTTATGAAAAGTCTAGTTTTGAAGGTGACATTGGCAACTGGGAGGTGTTGGGCCTCAACAAACATGCCCTAGAATAGTAAAAATAGCTTAGTTTTTCTACTTGTGTGTATTTTACCATTGTGTAACTTTGACCACTCATTTCTACCTCATTTCAAGTCCAAATGTTGAATTTCTTTCTCTACCGACCTTAAATGCCCACCTTCCATCTATTATAAAAAATTTAGGATCATTGAACTATGGTAGTTAAATCAAATGTTCCAAAAACACCAAAATTTGGAAGTTGCCCATATCTCATAAAATTGCACTTTCACTAGTGGGGATTTTTCATGTTTCACCAAAATTACACATTTTTAGTACCAAAATATTCAAATTGATGTCCTTACAACTTTATTGAATCAAATTTTAATAAATGTCAAAAAATTCCAACTATTGGGATGTTATATTGTTGCCACCAGTGTTTGGCTAATATCAAGGTGATGGGCATGTATTAACTAAGGCATGCACCCAAGTATGGAATGCCTCAACTGTTAGCCATTGGTTCACAAATTAATGGATGATACCTTGCTTAAGCATGTTTCATTTCTCTCATACACAAAGCATGTCCTTCCATTATGTTGTAAGGTGAAAATCCAGTCCTTAAACATTACCATCCTTATGAAAGCAATATCGGGAAAAATAAATGCAAATTATTTCTATTCCCAAAAGAGCTACTATCATTCATTAATTGTATTACAACTATTTAGATAGTAGTCACATAGTATTCCATGGAAAAGGAAATGAAATAAGAACATGTCTTCTAAGGACAATCCTATCGTCTAATCATAACCTTATTCCAACCAGTGAAATTGATAATAAATGAAGTAAATAAAAAAGTAAGGGAGATGGGATCAAAAGGTAATTACTTTCAAGACGTTCTAGTGTACCTTTGGTGATAAATGATTTAGAGCAATAGGTATGTAGCTTGCAAGCCTCTAACACATGTTGTCTCCTTTTTACAACATTTGTAGACCCTTTGTGGTTGATATCTACCATTTGTAGCAACATTATCTTCCCTACAAACCTCAAATATCAAATCTACCTCCTTGTTGATGCCTTCCAAGGATAGTTACCATCTTGTGGTAGAGTGTGTTTTTTATTCCAAAAACTACTACTGATAGTAGATTATATTTGTAATCCTATACAAAAACACATAACTAATATATGAACACAATAGAATTCTATGAAGTCTTAATATGAACTACTTTCCCTATGTCACCTTCATAATCTAAATAGAACAAAAAACATCAACAAACAACCATGAAAATCTTCCATACTCTCCTTTCTTTCCAAGGTCACACACACACTTCTTTCCAAAGAGAGCTTTCCTAGCCACACCCAATCTAGAATACAAATAATGATAATAATCCCAAGTCCTCATCATTAATGCCCACGGCACTAATTAGCCTAAGAATTTCTACCTTTCACACACTAGTGGGCATAATTTTTACAAATCCCATGAGATGCATTAATGAGGTAAGCATCTCAATGTAGTTTGAACTTATGCAAAACATTGGTCCATGTTTAAGGTTAGAATATTTAAGGTTAGACATAGAAGTTGTTTATTGTTTTGATGTTTGAGAATTGTTGATGTGCAGTGATTTGATAAAGCAAAAGCTTCATCATGATGGAAATGATGACAAGGTAACAAAAAGAAATGTTGAATGTTGATGTGTAGTGATTTGATAAAGCAAAAGCTTCATCATGATGGAAATGACAATGGTGCAACAAAAAAAAACGTTAAAGACAAGGTACAATAGAAAGGAATGTTGAATTTGTGATGCATCATTCTTTTGATGCCTTTGGCCTACTATATGTTTGGGGTAAAGATTTTTGTTACATAGCCTTCTACGTTGAAGTTCTTTCAAGCCACAACCAAGGCCCAACTTTCTTATTTGTTAATCTAGCAAAGAACTTAAATGTTTTGATGTTTATTAGTTCATCACTTCAAGTGTTTTTCTTATGTAGTATTTTGAAGCTTAAATTATTATTTTTTGTCACGAATGTCAATGCCATAAAATTCATCCATTCGATTGTTCATCCATGTACCTAACTTTTAATTTAGTTTCAATTCACTCTTAGTTAACTTCCAATTAAATTTTAATTCACCTCCAGTTGATCTTAGTTGATTCAAATTAAGTTTGAATTAAGTTCTAGTTAACTTTGAGTTAACTTTGAATTAATTCTTAGTCAATTTCTAGTTAAGTCTTAATTAATTTCAAATTAATTCATAGTCAACTTCAAATTAAATCCCAATTAAGTCCTAGTTAATTCATAGTTAATTCTCAATTAACTTTTCCTTGGCTTTTAGTTAAGTCTTAATTAAATATAACTAACTATTAGTTAACTCCTAATTAAGTCCTAGTTAAGTTTTAGTTAATTCATAGGTGACTTTTAATTAGGAAGATTTTTAAGAAGTTTTTCTACTTGATGCACACATAGAACCCTTTTTGGAAGCTTTATTGAACTAGGTCCCCAAAGGAGTATAAATAGAAGTAGGACCCCTCATTTTTGTCAATCTATTCAACATTAGTTTTAAACATGATCTTGCACAATAGCCTTATCATGTTTGCATATGTTAGCAAAATACATATTTGTTTTCATGTTTATCTCGCATGCATCTTGTGTTTTTGTTTTGTGTTCTTGTGTTCTTGTTTTTGAATCACGTAATCTTGTCTTATTTCTTATTTGAAAGTTAGACTTATACCTTTCTTTTAGCCTTTGTTCTTTTGATTCTTCATGTCCTTGATGGCTTTCAAGAAGATTTGATTTGAAGTTTGAGAAGCCTTTGGTTTCAATAAAACTTGATTTCATTTATTTTTGGTGTCATGTTTGGTGCTTAGTGGTTATCTAGTAAATTTGATTTGTGTTTATCCATATCACCTTGAGTTTTCAGCATCTAATTATTTTCAATATGCTTGGGTCCAATCTAATGTGTTTACAAATGGAGTGGTAGAACATGGATTTCCCAATTTGTCCATAGCTAACTATGGTGTTGGCGTTGGTGAATATGAGGTTGGGAGAGGGCTTGGATTTTAATCATGTCTTATAATTGTTGGGACAAAGATTGGTGAAAACAACTTAGGGATTCTGATAATCAAATCTCAAGCACAACAAGAATATTTGTTTTTCTAATTGGAATTCAATTGGAAGTTTTGGCTAAGATGGCAAAGGTCATCAAGTATGTGAGCATTTTTCAAAGTCGATGACCCTAATGCTATTGTGAATGTCTCTAAGTTGCACATAATGAGATGCATTATGTGCCATAATGTGCAACAAGAAGAACTAGGTCAAAAATTTACCCAAAGCCAAAAGGCATGGTTATGTACAACAAGGTCCATGGCACAATTGACATGAAACATCATGTTGCTTCAATGCATTATGCAACTTTGGAGTTGTATAAAACACAATGTTTCAATGTTACCAAGCACTCCAATGTTCACCAAAAGTGTTAAGAAGAGGAAGAAGCCAATGTAAGTTCCATTGTTGATTTTTTCAACACTACAAGACCTTATAAAAAGACAAACCTTGCTCAATAGTAGCTTTTTGAGGATTTAATACTCTACATCACAAAGGGCTACTACTCATTGAACTCCATTAAAAACATTTAGTTGAAAAGGCTTGTCCTTCATTTATGTAACCAAATTGTGTTCCTAGCACATGACAACTCATTCATGAGGTTTTCCCAAACATGGTTATTAAGACCATGGAATGATATGTGCGTCTTGCCTTTATTGAAACAATCACAATTATTGGCACTTTTGATTTGTAAATGTTTTGATGAGGTTTTCATAGTTTTACGTTGGTTGTAAACTACATCAATAAAAAATGGAAAGCACGTCATATTACTGTTGCAATTTTTGAAGTTCATGAAACAATAAGGGCTACCATGGTTGTGTAGTTGAAGTAGTTATTTGTTCAATATGAATTGTTGGACATAATGATAACATACATCAATGATGAAGATGCCAATTTGAGCACCCTCACAATAGCTTTAACAAATAATGTGTCTTGTGTTCCATTCTAGTTACCATAGGCTTTTGCTATTAATTATTATATGCATGCCATGTCAAAGTGTTATTTTAGTATGCTATTAATGACCTCAAGGTATGTGGTGGAATGCAAGAAGTTTTATTTAAAGGTGCCCAATTTTCTTTCCAAAAGATAATTATTTGGACAAATAAAAGTGGGAAAAACAAACATGAATGGGCTAAGGCTTGCAAGCATGCATATTTTTGCCCTTAAAAATTGAAGATTCTTGTCAAAACTTGATTCACATCCAGAATTGTTCTATTCAAAGAAACCCTAGAATTTAAAGATACCATAAATATTTGTTATTCAAAGCAAACAATTGCTTTGCAAAATAGAATTACTATTCTTCAAACATGGGTTGTGGCACAAAAAATGTTAGAAGTTTTGATTCCAATGGTCACCCAATGTGTGTTAAACCAATCCTAAGAATATTGGTTATTGTCTAATGCAATCCATGTTGTTGTATCCATGTGTATTATGATGTGCAACACCAATTCTATTACAAATGATGTGGTGTAGGTATGTGGTCCAATAAGGTTTTGGTTTATTGTTTAAAAGTTATGTTTTTCAACTAATTTTGGTTTTTTGTCTAGGGTTTTGATTATTTTATTTTATTTATTGATTATACGTTAAAGATTTTGATGATGAGTCGATGCATCTTGGGCATCACATGCAAGCTGAAGTTATTGTTGTGTTGAAGCATTTTTTAGCCTTTGCATCATCCTTTTAGCCTTCATGACATGATAGTTCTTACATTCGACCCATTATTTAAATATTTCTCATTCATTCAAAATTATGTGGGCTTTGATTTAACCATGCATGTTGTTACAAAATATGACCATGAGATTTTTATGCCATTACTTATGGCCATCTACAATTACTTAACACCAACTTTTGTCAATGTTAAAGTTGTTGGGTTTGTTACTTTATGAGCTACTTATATTTGGAGCCTTAGCAAGTTCAAATTTTTTAAGGTGTATTGAAATCATGTCACAACGTCACCTTTTTCTGTATTTCTTACCTAGTCCTTTTTTACTATGTACAAACGCATTTATGGATGATTATGATGGAATTTAAAATTATGGTCCAAAATATGGTACTTATGAAATATTTGACATTTTTTGATTCATTAGTTTTGATGAGGATCACAATATAAGGAAAAAAAAGGACTATAGTAGTAACTAGTTTTTTTTACTGTCTTGGATGACACCTTAAAAGATTTTCACCCTTGTTTCAACTAAAAAGGCTACATAAGGACTCCTTAGAACTAAATTGTCATTTTCAAAAAGAGTACAATGTTTGAAAATACTTTTAATCCTTTAGGCTTTAACTTGGTGGGCAAAACATGAACAATAATTTCTTAACATCTCACATCTTGCACAACAATTCGTAAGCATTGTCAATTCACAAATTGAAACTAAAAGAATTTTCAATATGGTAGGAATCATCATAGGTTTAAGACGTTGTTTACTTGGGATTAAATTTTTTTTTTTAATTGCTTTTTATTATGAAGAATTGGCTAGATGATCCCAAATTTGCGTGCACAATTAGGTCTAAATCCATTGAGGAATACATCAAAATTGAAAACAACATAGTGGAGGAAAATGATCTCATTGTTGATATCAATAGTTTCGAGAAAACTAGCATTGCGTGTTGTTTTGGGGTGTAGAAATGGATATGGCTTGAAGTTTGGAACTATTTTAATTTGTTGATTAAAAGTATACTAACCTTAAAGGCATACTAATTGTGTTGTCTTTTTTGTGATTTGTTAATTATAAGTACCCAAACACTAGGTTGATGTAGAATGCCTCAATGATGAGTAAACGAATAATGTGATAGGTTTGAAGGTTTATGTGATGTCAATGTTTTTTTGAAGTATGTGTTTCCAATGTTGCATGTGCGGTCTATGAGGGGTCTATGTGTTTGTTTATGCATCTTTGTGTTAGTTTTCATATGACATTGTGCTAGTGTTTTTGAGAAGGGTGCATGTGCCATCTACTTGTGGTTGAAGGTGAATGCAACTTGTATGGGCTGTTTATAGACATTGGGACTTTCAATTTATAAATAACAAGGCATTGGTAGTATGTTATGATGAAATTTGGACGTTATTTTGGTGAAACTAAATGTAATTGATGCATGCTTTGTGAAATTAAATGTAGCATGTAGTTGATGCAATTGTGTTGAGTGAATCAATTGTTTGAATCAATATGAATTTGTGTCGCATGAATGGGTTTGCTTGCATGTGCATGGTTTGAGAGTGTTTGAAAGTGCACCTTGCACCCATCACTGCATCTTTAGATCAAATTTATAAGCTAGCAACTAAAGGCAACATTTGTTTGTGGCATGCATCAACAACTTCCACTTGTTAGAGTTTATTATCACCTCAACCACAGGAGGCAATTCTAGTAGTTATAAACATTTAGTCATGGAAGTAGTTTTAGAACATAGATATAATTTTTTATAACTTCACACTTGAATTTGTTTATGGATTGATTCATTTGTTTTTTCCCTTTAAAACCATGTAAATTATGGTCACTTGTTAATGCACATGCCTAGGTCTATGTCCAGTGGGCATCACCCTTTTCCATACTTGTTATGCATGGCCTTCTACAAAAATAAAAAATAGACACATGTCTATGCCCAGAGTGCTTAAGTTTCCTATTAAAAAAAAAACTTCTAGGCTTGAGTGCACCGGTCTTCACACTTAGTTTTTTTAAAAAAATTACCCTGTTTGATGAGTATGACCAAAAGTTGATACCCTAAACCTGCCCAACACTAGCCAACCGCCCTTGACCAAGTACTAGTGTGCGACAGCCACAGTGAACCAGCACTCACCAGTGCACCATCCACTGGATGCCCATTATTACTCAGTTGCGGATGAACCTCAACTGAGTTAATATTTGGTTTCACCTTGGGAACCATTTCTGTTCTCATACATAGGTAGGTAGGTAGGAAATTAGGTAACTACTACGTAAGTAGATGGTTTATACATATGTAAGGGCTGTTTTTACTACCTACCTACTCACTACCTTGCTTGTGGGTTCTTAGTAGGTAGGTAGTAAAAAAAAAGCAACTGAGCTAACCACCATGGTTAGCTAAGGAACAGGAACACAACAGAGAATTGTTTCCAAACCATTTATCATCCATCCTTCATGGTTCACTGGTGGGTGCTAGTTCACTGTTTTTCTAGAATCCTACTGTGAACAGTGTTTTCTTTCATGGATTTTGTGATGTAGACAAAGTGAGGACCATGATTTTATCCATATGAAGATTTAGCCAAATCTGAAAATATGAAAGTACAAATCTTTAATCATGCTTTTATATTAATTTCTTGCTACTCACTAGAACCAGATATAGAAATCTTGTGATATTTTATTATTTTTTCTCTGACTTCTGGTAATTGAACCCTCAAAAAACATTTTCATTTTTGAGTTTTAAAAGTGTGAATTGGCCTTTTGGTAGAAATTGTTGGCCACACAAAAAAAAGATTGCTAATGTCATCATGTAAACTAAAGATATCCAGGGCAAGAATGACTTGATTATCATCTATGTAGGTCATCAATCTTTAAACACTAACACAAAAAAATATGAAAATAAAGAAATTAATATTACTAATTTTTAAAAACCTTATGACCGGTGTATAATTGACAGTTTTGAACTGGTTATTTGAAAACCTACCTTAATGCATACCAATGGTTAGTAACCAGCTTTTTTTTAATATTGATATGGATAGCATGTGTGGTCCCAAAAAATACCTATATGATATTTATTAAAATACAAATAACTAGCCAACACTAGTGTTGACCCTTGACCACTAGTTCTATAAAAATCATGAAACTGGTTGTAAGTTGTAATCAGTGTTTTTGTGCATGTAAATGGTTTGGGACTTACACTCCAAGTAAATGTAAATCTTATAATGAAATTTATTACACAAAGTGTAAATATAAGTGTCTAATATCCATTGACATTTGTGTAAGTGTAAAACATAAAACTTAGTGTAAAAATCAATACATTTATATGGCTTTACGCAACTATGTAAAACAATGTAAATATTTTTTGGGGAAAGGGATTTCATGATGTTTTTGGTGATAAGCCAATCAAATGGCCCATTGCAAAAAAAAAACCCATCAAAACATGCACCCGCAATTATTTAATATGAATTTGCAAGAAGGTAAGGTCATTAAAGGTGTATAATAAGTATATAATAGAGTTATTTGTAAAATAAAAATATGTATAGCAACAGAACACTGAGTTTGGTCATAAATAGTGTGAGATTAAAAGAAAGCCTACAACAATGGGGGAAGGCGAGGGGGGGCACTCAGAAAACCATCAATTTCTATGATAAACTGAGTTTTCACCTTGTTTTCAATTTTTCTGAACGCCTCCACTATTACTACATATATTTTCATTGCTCCTACATGTACAAATACTATAATTACTTTAGAACCTTATGCATTAAATGCTGGGTATCAGCATTTCATACCTATATTTAATAAATTTCTTTATTTTATGGATACTCTGAAAGAGGGGTTTGGGGGTGAAAGGAGGCCCAAAGACAAGGTGACTTTCTAAATAACCTTAATATATACACTTACATGCCCCAAAACATTTACACAAGGCTGTGTAAGTGTATTTGACAAATATTTACATTGGCTTCGTGTAAGTGTAAATCATTTACACATGATTTACATGCTATATATACATCTATTGACACTTACATACATAACACTGGTTGTAACCCTTAATTAGGGTTGTAAAAACATCAAAGAACTGGTCAAAGGAACCTATCATAAACTACTAGTTAGTTGTTGGTTCTTTCATGAGAATTGTCATTTATTCTAAATTTATAAAAAAAACCCTAAACCTAAAGAGTCTTTTGATATTGGAAAAAGCAACCCCCAATCTAGAGGTTAAGATTCTGAAAATTTTGATAAAATCACAATTAGAGGTTTTGATTTCTAAAATTTTAAGCTTTGAATTAGAAGTTCGTAGCAAAATCAAAGAATCACCCAATGATGGCATGTACATGTATTAGCCATGCAAACCACCATTTATAACCATGTGCTAAATCATTTACACTTACACAATCTATGTATATACATATATTTCACATGTAAGGTTGTGTTAGTGCAAATTATGGTGTAATATCCTCATTTTTATTTATTTATAATCATTAACTTCAATGACATTGAGAGGTGCAATATGATTGTTTTGTTATAAACTTTAAATCTTTGCTTGAAAATGAATGAATGAACATTAGCTTATATATATTGCATTCTCTCCATAGAATTCAAGATGATAACCAAGGAAATGGGGTTCAGTCAACAAAGATAGAATTCAAGGTGAAAGATATGGAAATGGAGTTGGTTCAACAAAAGAAAAAAGGGGGGCCGGGGAGGGGCAAATGGTAAGCAAGATCAGAGAGGTAGGAGAGATTAGGCAATTAAGTAGGTAGAAATGAACTTTTGCAAAGTCCTTTTCATTGTGGTTTTGCATGCCTAAGGATATGTTGTGAGTTTTCCCATGTTGCTCCCTTTTGTTTAAATTTTTTTGCGAGTGTAGGTGGTGGTGTCATGATTGTTTTGCAAGTCTTAGCATTGTTGTAAGCTACAACAACTTATTTTAAGTGAACTCCCTACCTTTTTTATCATTTTTCACTACCTTTTCTTTTGGTTCCCATTTGTTGTAGTTTTAAATATTAGGGTTTAAGGTGAGCTCCCTCAATGTTGAACCTCCATGCTCCCCTTTATTAACATTTTATGTAAATGGAAATGGAATGCCATGGTTGTCTTGCAACTATGCGGATTGTTGTGAACTTGGCCAACAACCTATTTCAAATGAATCACACCCCCTTGTCATCTTGCACACACTTTCATTGTGGTTTTGTATAGGAATGTCCTTTCTTGTGAAAACCACAATTGTTAATCACAATGAAAGGTGTAATATCATTGTTTTTACAAACTATAATTGTTTATGACAATGAAAAATAATACATTCATTTTTTGCAAATCATAATTTTTAATGATAGTGGGAGGTGCAAAACCTTCATTTTTTTGCAATCCATGATCTTTCACGATAATAAGAAGTGTAATACCCCATTTTGTTATAACCTCAATTCTCTGTGAGAGAATGAATGGAATACCTTTTACATGTGTATGATACATTATCTTTTTCATGTTTTTTTTTTCACAAAATGTTTGAAAAAAAATCCTAATTTATGAGAGATAAATTATACTATGATAACAAATTTTCATGGTTTTTTATTTGATTTTATCTGTTAGGCTGTTTACTATGTTAACACTCAAAGGGTTTAGGTTCATTGCCAAATGAAGAAGCCAATTTCAATTTGTTGAATGAAGAACTTTTTTTATCTCATTGTCTCTAAATGTTCTTACATTTAAAAACACTCGAGCTTTTTCATCCACGTGTTAGTATAAACATTAAAACTTCTACCACTCAAAAATGCCAATTGGTAGAATCTTTATTAACTTTGCATAATCAAACCAATTTTGGGCAACATATAATCACAAGCCTTCACCTTGAAAAAAGGCCAAAAAATCCAATAAAAAACCCAATGGTAGGAATCATTGCATGAAAGACAAAAGGTAAGGCCAAAGCAAGGCCAAAAGACATGAGCCCACATAAACCAAAGAAGGGAGAGAGCTAGTCCCTCTTGTGGTAGGAAGTTATTTCACCCACCACCCTTTTAATGTCATCTACATGCAAATCTTGAGATCTAATAATAATAGGAGGTTTAGAACAAGTGTCTCAATCTTTCTCTCTATAGCATAGGCTAAAGCATGCCGAAAAGCAATATTAACGTGCTATTTGAAAAATTGAATGCAAAAAGTTTTCACCTTGAGCTTTTTGTTATTGTGAACAATAGAGATGCACTTGGCCCTAACAATGTGCAAGAATAATGTTGTATGGTTTGTTTTGTTTAAATCGTCCCTCTTGCACGTGTTCTTCATGTTGAGTTTCTCAATGTAAAGGAGTGTTTCCAAAATTGAGACATGTTTCCATAATCTTGGTATTGAAATGATGTGTTATTAGACATTTTTTTTTTTTCATGTGACATTGAGTTGTTGGGCATTCCTAAATGTATTTTGATCTAGGGTTCAAATTGACAATTTGTAATGTGTTATTTTATGCCACAAATGGATGTTTGATATTGGAATTAACTTTAAGTCATTCCCAAAACACGGCAAAGATTGGATGCATTAAGTAGTAGACATTACATGAAAGGATGATTAAGTATTAAAAAAAGGTTGGCAAACTAAAGTAGAGTATAAAAATGAAGCAATTTTGAAGTAAACACAATAAAGTTGACATTATGGCCCTTTTGGGCACTACCTTCATCCAAGTCACTCCCTTTATTGTAGAGGGACTGAGAGTTACATTAATTTAAAGATGATACATACTTTGCAATACCTTCATTTTGTTTAAAATCCCCCAATGCCTATTTAGGGTTGTAGGGGGGAGAGGAGTTTCAAGGGCCCATGTTTTTGCATTCATTTTTCTCTTCATTTATTTATTTACAATGCTTGGTCGTTATGTTGCTATGCATTGCTAAGGATGATGAAAAGATGGGAAAAAATTGAAATTAATTTTCATTCAAATAAAAATATTGAAGGACATTGCATGCAATTTGAATTGAATTTAAATTGATTTATTACAATCCAAATTCAATTGAGGTCAAATTCAATGGAATTGAATTCAAAAACATTTGAGTTGAATTAAAGTACATTGAGTGGAATTCAAATCAATAGGAATTAGATTTGAATTCAATTGAATTCCAATTTGACCAAATTCAATGCAAATTAAATTTGAAAAGAAATGAGGTGCAATTTTATTCATAAATATTGAATATTTGCACATTGTTTCCATCATTTATGAGTTTGGTGTTAAAAAAAAAAGCTCTAAAAAAACACAAATCCAAAAAAAACACTTTTCCATTCCATTCAAGGCAGATTCCAAACCAGAATCTTCTTCAATAGGATGAAATAGTACAAGACCCTAAAATTATTCCCCCTTAAACCAATTCTGATGTAATGATTGTTATTGGAATTTATAATTTCATACAACATGAAATGGCTGTACATGGTTATACACTTACAACTCAACATCCGATGTTCTCCACTTACACATACATGTACATGAAAATTACTTACTGACACATAATGTAAATAAGTTTCCCACATACACTTACTCATCCTGAAAGTGCATATCCTAAAGCATATAAGCGCACAACACTGATACAACCTCAACTGTATAATCTAATTTTGAGAGCTTCAACTTGCTTAATATTGATCCCTTTCTGGTTTCTATATAGGTTGAAAATGCCACCCTGGAATACCTCAAAATAAGAAGGTGGAAGAGAGTGTAAGATAGTAAGCCATTAGCAATAAGAAGACATGATTTAGAAATTAAATGTAGTGAAATTGAATGCAATGTAGGGTTTTACAGCACAACTTCCAACCTTCTTGTCTCCAAGCCAAAACCCAATTTGATGTGACCTTCACACCTCTGATGCAAGTCCATTAAACAATGATCTGAGTATATTGTCACAAAAAATCGACAATGTCAATCTGCAAATTCACCTTCCACATCTGAATAGATTCCAATCAATCAGGCAGCAACCTTGCCACAACCCCCCTTTAACTGAGGAGTACAAGGAATGCCCTGATTTTAACTAGTACTTGCTTATGCTATGAATCCTAACTTTGCAGGTTACTCTTTGAATTCCAACATGGACCAAAAAGCATCATCAATCTCACAAGTTCCTCACACTGATAGTAGACAGTTCACATTATTCAGATCTCATAAACTTGAAGACATAGGATAAGTACCGACTGACTACGTATAGAAAAGATTTGGTTGCTCTAAATGGGTTTTTGGAGCTCCAAAAACATTCCTAAAAGATTGATTAGTCACGAAGTGAGGGAGGAAACCCAGATGTCCATCACTGCACTGTCCATCAACTGACAGTGGATGTCTAGCAACTTTTCCATTGTAGGCAAACTTGTGTTAGTCTCTTCTCCTAATTCCTTCTTAACTCACAGCTCACTCCACCCAAAAGTATAATGCGACATCAATGTAATCTTTGAAATCTTACAGTGCACTACATGGTCCTTGTTTGCAGAGGATACTAGGGACATACTGTTTCCCAAACAACCTCATTGTAGCTGAAGCTTGTTGCAGAGAGGATTCAGCCACACCTGCCCTGCATTTCAATCCATCTGAGGGTTGCATCGAAAGAATTTGCTCGTCTTACAGCCCTGGATAACTGCAGCACATTTCCAGGCACAAAAGAGATCATTAGACTTGACTGGCAAAATGGAGTGGTTCAACAAGCAGTGTTTTCCAGATCTCTGTTCCTGAAACCTGCATGTTCTTTTCATCAAGGCAGGCAGGCACATTTGGACATACCGCAATGTGGGCTCCATAGATATTTCTGTTCCAGACTCCAAATTTATCCATATGAAACTCCATATTTATCCACTTGTAACCCTTATTTATCCACGCTGATGATGCATTTCACTTCCTCCTGAAAGATCTTGCACTTAAAAACGCTATGCCCACCATGCCAATCATGCCATTCTTCTAATGCACTGCAAGATCTCATAGAGAGGCTGTTCCTGCATCAAGTTTCACATATGGTCTTGTTGATGCCAGAGTGGTTCGTTGCTTGGTGTTTCTATGTTCTCTCACTTAGCCAGCTGGCACCAGCGCATCACCCCCTCCTGAAATCACATATATTGCGCTGCACTTGTGGAGCCAAGCAGTGCGTTCTGGGTTCTCCTTGTTGCAGAAAAGAGGGGTTCGAACACCATTTTGCCCTTCCATGTAATAAACAAATGGCAGTCGAAGACTAAGGAAGCTATCCGGTGGTAGTACCACTTCAGAACCACTGTGGAACTCCATACCAGCCTTTGCCTGTTTTGATGCACTCAGAATATGAGATTCACCCACAGTATAACAGAACTTCCTAACAGCAGTAAAACCATAAAAAATTTGCATCCAACATTCATTGAAAAAGGCATTTAGATCATAAAGTTGGTGAGGGATACAGAGACGGAGCAGGTAGAAATGTTGGCAAACCTCAAATTCTACCACAGCACGAGATGCAAGGACCAAGGGAAATGGTGGTGTGACCTGAACAAGAACACAGTGAATCAGTTCAGCTGATCTGACAAAATATCTTCATCAGAAGGGAGAACTTCTCCATAATTATGATTTAAGTCAACCTGATTTCACAAGACTATCTCTACAAACACAGGCTGCAGAGGAGGAGCAATCAAGTTTTACATACCAAAAAGATCCGTTGAAGCTGTGAAACACAACCTGCAAAAACTACCCCATCCTGTTTGCTGTCTGAATCCCGACAATAAGGACAGTTCATATAAATGGGGAGATTCAGTCCCAGCAATGTATGCCCATCGCTGGAGCCTTCCGATATACTCATGAATGTGAGACCCTCTGCAGCCTTTTGTTCAACTTGTGTGCTTGTGTCTAAAGTTTCTCCATAGAACCCAGCTGAAGCATCTTGGCCTCCACTTGCTGTAGAATGTTCTTTGGATGGACCGGCCCGGCGGTCTTGTTTAATCTGCTTTGGCAACACATCAGAACTTTCTCTTACAGAATGTTGCACATTGGAAGGTAGTTGCGTGTAGGATGGACCCAGACTTTGGAGGTGATCAACAGAAAGGAGGAACCGGTGGCCATGGGGACATTCATGCTCAAAGCCTACATAGGCACAAAACTCCTCTGTCTTTGTGGATCTGATGCCTCCAACTGCAACTGCATCAGAATCTGTAGACTCCTTGTCAGCATTTTCTCTGCCATTTTGCATAATGTTCACACTTTCAGGATGCTTCTCTGAAGTCACATTCAGTGTATCAGGTTTTGCTGGCAGATGATGTTCCCCTTGCATTGGCTGGGAGGCTGATAAGGTTTTCCTCTCCTTCCCACTTGTTTGCTTTCCAGATTTTGCGGGAGTGACTGCTAGCAATCTTTCATTCTTCTGGGGAAGGGGAGGAAAGGCTGCATCTCCACCATAGCTGGCCTTGAAAAATGTAGTTGACATTGCCCGCCTATCAGACACCACAGAGGGGGCTTTTGACAGGCCTCTCATCTCTGTGATAGCTCCCTTTTCGGCAACTTTGCTATACAGACTTTGCTGTGGATATCCTGCTGCTTTCGACTCCAATGCTGCTGTTTGTGGCCTTGGTAGTAAAACCTTTGGTTTACTTGCAAGAAGGTCTGTGTCTGTTGCCACATCTTCAGTCCCAGGACCAGCATCCTCCTTTGTCTGTAAAGAATTTGGTGTAGATTCTTTGTGGTATACCACCACAAATTTACAAGGTGACAGAAAATTTTGTTTGGTACAGAACCCACTCTGTGTCAACCCAACCATAGGCTGATAGTATTGTGCATTTCCAAGATGGACAAGGCTCCATGCAGATCCCCCAAGGGAGTTCCCACCATCACCAGATGGCATTGCTAGAGATGGCAACAAATCCTCACAGTTGGGAAACTGGAAGAAGCTAACATTTGCACTTTCATAGTCAAAGGGGTCTTTCCTAAGCCTCCTGGAACGCCCACAGGCACATGCATGAAGAAACACCACCCCACTTGAATGTGGTTTGGAGATGCGCCTGTCTTTTCCTACAGCGGAGTACAGAAATGCAATGTCAGAATGCTGTAATTGGGTGTATAAAGTCAATAATATAACCCATGAGAAATCCACTCAAGACCTTAGTTTATTATGCTCCAAATCTGTGCAATTTCCTTAATGAATTGGTCACTAATAAGTATTGTCAGGATCTGGCAGCTAAGCTTAGTTAGTGCCTCCATTTGTACTCATTACCCAACATTACATGTAAGAAATAAGCTAGGGTAACATACCCATGGGAGCTACAGTAAATTAATCAAAATGCTGTATATGCATAGTCAATAGCCCACAGTAGGCTAAAAGACTACTAGAGGAACACTGAGGACACCACATAGTCAAGTCCAGCTGAGATTTCTGTCAGAAGGTGTATACACTACAGGCATCTGCACTTGCTGAACTCCCACTTATGAAGAGCTGATAAGCTAACACTGCACTGAAGTCCAACTTCTCTCAACCGGAGAAAGAGATTGGAAAAGTTGAGACTAAACTTTTCTTGTGTTATCATTGAGTTGTAAGAAACAATTTTGCATATCCTTCCGACTCTTTTTTTTCAACAATTTCAACAAACATGATTCTACACAGTTTTACAATTTGTTTTCATATTTCAATGCTGACTTTGCATGAATGATGCATCAGGATAATCCTGCCAGAGTTTGACAATTGAGATGCACCATGTGACAAGAGCATTGAGACATGAAGTGATTATCTTTTGAGTTAAGAACCACAAAGATAGAAAGTGAAAACATTGATTCCAAGGAAGAAGAGAAGGCAATTTTGCATAGCAAGAGTATACACTCCTTGCAGGGTGAAATGGTAGTTCCTACCTCTGGCAACCTTCTCTTGAATTCCACCCTTTGTCACTGATCCAACTTTAGCACTCTTGCGCCCAAATTCTGGGCCAACACCAAAGTTGACAACTTCATGCACCTGATGTATACAGGGCTTGCCTGTCAAGCTTTCTGCATCACAGAGTTGCCGACCTGCATGCCAAACAGCTTCACAATCTGCTTGCAGCTTCTCAGCAAACAAGGAAACTGCAGGTCCTCTCACCATTGCCCGGAATGAATGCAGAGCCCTGTCAAGATGGGTTTCATGAGTTGAGGTAGGGTAGCAAGGTGGTAGTCCCTTCAAGTAAACTTCATGAGCAGAAGGCAGCACCCTCTTGCACCAAGCCATGGAGAACTTGAGATCCATGTCTGTACAACTGACTAGATTTGCCATAGCTTCTTCTAGTGTTGTCCCTCGGTTCCGACCCATAGGTGCTGGGGTCAGAGTCCCTCCTGTAGAATTACGCTTATTTTTTTCTGGTGATGATACTGGGCCCTTCCTTAACACAATGCGGGGCGACCCTTCTGGGCCTCTGATTAACACCCCCTTCTCAGGTTTCATATCCATATCCACCCTCTCATCCTCAGCAGTGCCTTCCCAGGCTGCTGACAGACCATCCACCAAGATCTGACATGCTGTGAACCACCCAGAGATAGTAGGGAGCTCAGGGGGGTTATGCAAGGGCTTTTTTGTTCCATTCCCTCCTCCAGAAGCTCCTGAAGCAGCTGATGCTGCTGCAGCAGCAGCTGCAGCTGCAACCATACCTACACCTGCTGAGTTGCCTGCTGAGCCACTTGAGATTCCTCCCCTCCCTCTCAAAATCTCTGTATGCCTCCACAGAAAGTCCTTGATTGGCAACAGTTCTTCACCTCCCACACTAGTACCCACAAGGTCTGTGAATGTGCCAGCTGATCCTTTGCTGCCTTCCAAAACTTCTTCAAGCATAACTGTAACAGCATCAAGAGCTTCACCACGTTGATTAGCTGATCGTTCTAAAAACACAACAGCTCTGCTTGGATCAAGTGCAAAGAGTGCTCCTCCAGCTCCAGGTCCTTGAAGTGAACCTACTACTTCTCTGAGTCCCCTTGGGCCCATGCCAGTGCCCGCAGGAGCTCCTAGGGAACCACCTTCTCCTGCCACACTTGCTATTGTGCGACATTTCTTTAGAAGGAAGCGAATTTGAGTCTCAGTTGATGATTGCATCTTCTTACGAAGTCCTGGTTCAGGTTTGCTTCCAGGCCGGGCTGGCCCTGATGTTGAATTTGAAGGTTTTGACAGCAACTCCTGCCTAAGGATGTGCACAGAGCCAGTCTGAGAGCCACTAGGCAATCCTGTACTCTCTGTTGCATCATCAGCACGAGCTGCAGTGATGGAACCTCCGATGGTGGCTGTGGAATCTGGGGAATCTTCCAAGAAAACAAAGAGTGTGACTGGGGTACACTGACCAGGAAATAATACAGGGGCTGAGCCAGACATGAGAGCTATGGTGGAACTTTGTCGGCCTGTCCCACCACTGTTCCTTCCTGATGTGTTGCCAGTCATTGAGGAAACAGGACGGAGGGGCAGTGTAGGTTTGTTGGCTGGTGCAGGGAGCAGGCCGGGTAAGACCTGTGTCTTCACAAAAGGAGCAAGTGCATGTTTTGCTGCTTGAAGAGTTCGAAACATGCGAAGGAATCTTGGGTCAAACCTTGAACCTTCCTGAACCATCAGAACAATGTGGCATACCTGACAGCAGATGTCATTGAGGCTCCACAATCAGCAACAGCCCATCAACAACAGAATCAATAAGACACTTCAAGTCTCTCTCTCTCTTACAGAAGATGTAGACAGGGGTCTGGTGAGCAGAAAACCCTTACAGAAAACATGAAGAGCAATCCACGCAAACTTTCTGCTTCATGGCGCTCCAGTGCTGCAGCTATACCTTCACCACGAGCTGCTTCCAGATCTTCATTGAGGAAATCAAGAGGTTGTGATCCCCACACAAATTGGAGATACATCACACCATGTTCTTCATCGTAGTAATGCTTCAGCTTGTGATCTATCCACTCTCTCCTTCCTTTCTCAATTTCCTTGATGCGCCCCTCCTTACCAGGATTCTTTTGCAGATACCGCACAGAAGACGGCAAAGTGTTTTGACCGCTGCCACTTCCTTCTTTGCCCCGACGAGATCGGATCTTGCCATGGCGCAGACCAATTTCATCCTCTTGACCTTGACTCTCCCCCTGTGATACTGCCTCATCTTCATTACTGTGTGAGCTCCCGTTTTGGTAGGGTTGCAAATTAGGGTTCGAAGCTCCTCCAAAGTCAGGTTTCACAGTATCCTTTGAATTCCCATTTCCCAAATTTGCAGACCCTCCTCCTCCTGGCCGCGGCTGCTGCTCCTTCCGCCCCAGCCCGTGCTCCAAACCTCTTTTGGCAGTAAAGACTTGAGCATCAAGGAGACGATCCAAGAGCACTGACACGTCGTCTTCGGAGCGACTGATGGCACCCACGACCACAATGCCATTACTACCAGCAACCAAAGTAGGAGCCGGAGCCGGAGGAGGCACTGAGTTGGAGGGAGCGTGATTCAAGGACGAAGACGAAGCAATAGGGTTAGGGTTAGGACCAGAACCAGACACGGATCCAGAAACAGCAGAAGGACCTGAGAAGGAGGAGGATGGCGCAAGAGGAGGAGGGGATGCAGGCACAGGGAAAGAGCCACTGGAGGGAGGAGAAGAGGGAGGAGAAGACGACGATGAGGGCGCAGAAACGGAGGTAGAAGGTGATGAAACGAAGACAGGGGCAGTCACGATAGGACCACCAATTGCAGTTGATGACGATGATGAAGAGGATGAGGAGGAGGAAGAAGAAGAAGAAGGATGCGACGACAAGCCTGAGGCAGGCGGACGGCACAGCATCCGCACACTCATGCTGCTCCTCCTTCAATTCACATCCCCGCACTGCCACAAAACAACAACAACAACACAAACCAAAAACCAAAGCAGCAATTGTCACAACAAATAATCAAGGAAACAAACAAACACACAAACCAACCAACCAGACCGAGTGCAGGGAAGGGTTGTGCAAAGCAATGCGAGTGTGCATTAGGTTACCACAGAATTGAAGCATTTTCTTGTGTGAATAGAGAAGCTTGGAATTACAGTGAATTCAAGTCTAGGGTTGGAGGCACGGGGAGGAGGAGGCGCCGGGGGGGATGCCCAGTACCCGGCGGGTATTATGTAAATAGTGAATACCTAGTCAAGTAGCTTCTTGGCCCTTAATCTTAACAAACGCCTGAAAAAAAGGTTTAGGGCCATGTGAAGTGTCGTTATAGTGGAGGGTAAAGTCCTATGGTGGGAGCATTCTCAAAAATAAAGGGCCTAGAATGAGGTGATAGGTACCTAGTTGAGTCCAGCCCCATGTTTTTGGGAATGTCCCTCACCCTGGACTTGAGACAACGGTTATCATGAACCTAAACACTCGGAATGTCCCTCACCTTGGACTTGAGGTAATGGTTATCATGAACCTAAACATAATCGCAAGGCGGAGGAAGAGGAGGGTTCTTACACCTACTTGAGGTAACGATTATCATGAACCTAAACAAAATCGCAAGGCGGAGGAAGAGGAGGGTTCTTACACCTACTTATCAAGAGTGGGAGGGATCTTTAGCCTAAATGAAGGCATAATATCCGTGTTTTTTTCTAAGATGGAAGAACCATATTCATGCATATAAGGCATGGCATTGTGGTAATGGTCTTGCTCCCCATTTTTCTCTCTCTTGTTTTCCTTCCATCACCTCCAAGCTCCCACACACACACCATCAAAATGCAAAGCTTGTGGAGGTGTGAAGGAAACACAATGTCACACATAAGCCTCATAGGTGTGTTTTTCTTCGGAGCTCCTGGCAAAACCATGATGATGGTGCCTTGGATTTGGGAGGAGCTCAACTCCTTGTTTTTCCAAGACCTATTTGTTTATTTTTCAAGACCCGCTTTTTTGTTTTAAAGGTGTTACACCTTTTACATGGAAATTCATGTGGATTGAAAACACATATCACTTCACCAATGGCATCATTGCTAGTTATCCGAAATTGTTGCACCTTACCTAATAATTTTGGAGTGTATTTTAAATGGGAACTTTACAATCTTCATTTGTGTTGTTATTGTAATATTAGCATCTAGGATTAATCTTAATTGTAAAATAAAAAATATTTCAAATGAAAAAGAAGAAGGTTGTTGCAATACATGCATGTCATCATGACAACATTGGGTATTTTTGACTTAATAAGTAAAATTCATTACTAGTTTATAAGATGTAATAATAGGTAGGTAAGTAGGTAGCCAATAGGTAGTAGGTAGGTAGGCCCATATAGGTAGGGCCATGTCAATGGGTAAAAGGTAGGTAATTAGTAGATAGTAAACAAGTAGACAATTTGTTATGAATAAGGGGGAAATTTATTTATTTATTTGTTTATATATATATATTTAAAGTATAGGTATGTAAAACACAACACCAAAACCTTTTTTCTACGATTATATATAGGATTGCAATTGTAGTCATATGTACCATTAGCAACTACACATAACGACATGATTACTACGTAGTCAAATCAAATTGGTCATTTTTACCAACTAGTTACAAATGTGGTCATAATTGTAACATCATTCCATGACCTTTACAATCATGGTCATGTTGAACACATGACTACGATGACTAGACATATGAATATTTTAATGCCAACTTACCTACCTACCTACCTACTTCGAGGTTTAAAACAATAAATAAACTCATTTACCCACATTATTTATTTATCTACCCACCCATTTACTTACCCTACCCCACCATACCTTGCTTCAACTAACCCCCTAATCTAGGTTAGCCCTAAGTTAAGTTAACCTTTACACATGTATGTAGTTTGCATGTATAAAAATTTAAACCCTCCCACCTTCATGATTAGAAATCAAGTCTTTAAACAATGCACCACACATTCATAAGATGTTAAAATTTTGTCAACCTATATTATTAGGAAAATGTCTTTATTTCACATCTTCTTACATGATTAATTATTATTATTTACATGATTAATTATTATTATTTAAATAAAAAATTATAAATAAGTAGATAATATTTTTTTGTAAGTATGTAAGTACCATCTACCCATTTAATAGTAACCACCAAGCTACTTACATTGATAGCCAATGCCTAGCCTAACCTAACCGACTAGCTTATATAGTTAGTTTAGTTAATTACCTACCTAATCTAGTTTAACATAACTACTTATGCACCTAGCTTAACCCAACTTAAGTAGGTAGGTAAGTACACTCAATTAAGTATGTATGTTAGCCTAGGTAAGTATGTTAGGCTAGTACTTGTACACTAACCTAGTAGGTATGTTAGACTAAGTAAGTTATATTCGCTAGGTTATAAGGTTTGTATGTTAAGTTAGGTAGTTGGTACCTATGTTGACCAATTTTCAACTTAACTTAGTTAACATCCTAACCTAACCTAACTAATTAACATATATAATTAATTTAAATATCTACCACATATTATTTAACTTAGTTACTTATTTACATAGTCTAACTTACCTACATAGCTTTATTTTAACTACATATATAGTTAATGTAAACAATCAAAATTGAAGTTGGTCAAGATTTAATATAGAAGGAAGGGGGACTTTATATGTTACATAGTCATATTATATTTTTAGTCATGTAATCATATTCATAATTAATCAAGTAAGACACCTCGGTTCACATGACTACATGATTAGATTTAGGACATAATTGTGAAGTGTGTTAGTCATGAACATCACATTTTGGCATAATGGAACATGAAATATATTAACTATGCTAACCTAATAAAAAAGAACTTGTCTTTATATAACATACATGTAGATTTTTGTGTTTGTGGGTATTGGTTCATTGTTCATTCCACTTGAGTGTAAATGCTTATGACATTAACAACAAGTTTTGATCATTTCAAAAAAATGGTATGGGTAATGGATTCATAAGGACCATAATAGATTGAAAGACGACTTAATGACTATTACTAGAGAATTTATGATGTAAAGTGATTGCATCTTTTGAAATGAAATAATTACATTTTGTTTGAAAGAGGTAACAATGAAGTTGGGGACCTTTTTGGCATTTGAAATCTTTAAAGTTGATATTTCAATTACTTCTTCATGTAAACAACCATGTACACACACAACTTAGGGTTTTCCATTGTTAAAGGAATGAACTTATTTGTTGAGTTCAATCCCAATGTTATTTTCTCTACATGGGCCACCACTAAAGTTGTTGACTCAACATGCAAATGGGAAACAAGGAAGAAATCTTATCTTCGAAGTTCAACAATAACAACATTTTCCAAAATATGCATTTCATTCTTGGAAATAATAATGTCAACATGCTTACAATACGTATAGAAAGATGATAACGGAAGACATTTGTTTGCTTGCATGATATATGAAGTCCACTTTCTTATGCAATTGGTGCAAACACATCTCATATTGCATCATGGGTCTTCATACATTCACCTTTGTGAGCAAAATGAAATAATTAAATATCTATAGTGTCAATAGGTTGAATGCAAACATAATGGAGAAACCATTGGTTTATTAATGTTTGAAAGAGGCAAAAATAAATCTACAAAAGCTATATTGTTAAAACAAAATGAAACTTAATGTTAGTTATTAACATATTCAATTTGTCAAGTTCTATGTAGATAATGATATGAGTTCAATAAATTTCACATTAGATGTGTTAGAGAAATGTTGCAAGCATAATGCGCATTGGTGTAAGGCTTAATCACTTTTTGAATCCTAATCCATCCCTCATTCGATGAGTTGTTGAACAAAAAGAAAAAAAGGTAGTTGGGTAACTAAGGAAAAAATCATAAATGCGTTGCAAATTATTCTCACATTTTGCTAGGAAAGTAAATAAGGCATATGTCAACATAAACCAAGAAACCAAACCCAAGAAAAGTTGTTGATGATAATCAAAATTTTAAATAGTATAATTGAAGCTACTAAAAACCCAACTTCCAACCCAAACAAAATTGTATAAACACACACCCATATCACATCTTACCACTAAACATAAACATGTGCAACAAAAATTAAAAGTCTAGTCTAGGATCACTTTGCCACACACATACATTAAGTTCGAAAATTGTTTTTGTCCAAAATTGCATTGTCTCAACATTGTTGCAAAATAAATACAAAAAGGAAAAAACATGAAGTTTCAAAATGATATTATGTGTTTCAATCTAGTTCTTAATGCATATGTTACATATGTTTCATTCACTTGCATGCATTACAACTTGAGCACCCATATATAGACTCTTGCATATTAAGTCCTTTGTTCACAAATCACAACTATCTTTATATTCCTTTCACTTTTTACAATGGTTCCTATCTTCAGTATCTTGATTGATAATGCCTCATACCAACCCCCTTCACGAGCCATGACACACTAGGCTAGCACAATCAAAATTTGTTACTTCAACTTTCTCTAATTAATGTAGGAGCACACACAAAGAAAAGACTCAACCTGTAAAGAACATATTCTCAAGGCTCTTTCTTTTACAGTTAAAAAACATTTAATTTTTTTTTACTACCACCTCTTTATCTAATTGCATTACTCACCTTCTAAATCCAAAGTATGACTCAAACATAACATTCATGCAGACAATGTTATATTTATTCCCAAACACAAAAGATCATATTTATTTATTTTTCGTTTATGGGTATGGGGTGGGGGGAGAACCATTTTCTTTCTAAACTAGGGAATAATCATTAAAAAATTATATATATATATGGCTTAAAAAAATGAAAGTAGAAAAAAATAAGCATCCTTCTATAATGGTGTTTACTACCCTATTGGAATTTAGTATAAAATATAGTGATATTCAAAAAAATTAAATAAGATTGACATTCTTTACAAAAAAAAAAGGTTTTTTGAAATTTGGCAAATAGAGAATTTGAAAATATTTGTTGTGTCACCATGTTTTAAAAAAGTGTAGCCACCTTGGCACTAGAACATGCAAAAAAATTGCTACTTACTTCCTATTTGGTTGCTATGACATTAATTATATCATTGGCAAAATGTTGATTTCTTAAAAAAAAAGTTGGTTCAAAGAGCAAAACTTTGTGAAAAGACACAAAGGAAAGCCATTGTTCAAGCACAACATAATAGCTATTGTTGTTCTTGGAAGTTTGTTGACACCATCACCAAGGATAATCAAAAATTCTGTTTCTTTAAAAAAGGATGAATGGGGGAAGGGCCACCACTGATGCTCAATAGTGCACAAATTTGTTGGGTAGGAAGGATTTGGCATTGTTGAAGCATTCGATGCTCTTATGTGTGCCATTGCTAAAAACTTTGAAGTGAATTTTTTTGGGGAAGAAACTTGGGGTGGAGACTTTGTTGGAGCAAAACACATTCTAGTAGTGGTGCTCTATGCATTGCCATTGCCCCCCCCCCCCCCCCCCCCCCCCCCCCCCCCCCCCCCCCCCCCCCCCCCCCCCCCGCCCCCAGCCCCCTTCTCCCATAACCCCCCAACCTTTTTTTGATTTCAAACTAGCATTGCCAACATTACAACACAATCCAATTTGCAACTTCTCTAACACTAGAAACTTTCAAAGCCTGAAGCATGATTGTTGTTTGTAAATCATTTTGTTAGTTTAAGTACCTAGTTACAACTAACTATTCTTTATTATTGGCAATTGCTTATTTATGTTGGAGAGGAAACAACATGATGAAACAAGAAGAAGATGAAATCATTGGGTGTTGAGATTTTTTGGGTAGGAAAAGAGTAGCTTCTTGAAGTTTTTGTATGCAATGACTTTTAACTAGGAGTGAACTTCACACACTTTGAATTTGCATTGAAACTTTGCACTCCAAGAACATTTAATTCTCTTCATGACAAGCTAATTAGGCACATGTAATGGATTTTTAAATGTGACATTTCTTGGATGTGTGCATTTTTTTTTGTTTAGGAGTAGGAGGAAAGTGAAAGTAGATCAAGGTGGATCGAAAGCTTCACTTTGACATTTATGGGTTACTATAGGGTTTTTAAAAATTGTTTCCCATGTTTATCCTATGTCACCATGTATTTTTATATAAGATGTTATTCATGATTTGCTTACTTCAACAAGAGACACCATGATTTTCAAAATCCTTTCACAAAAGTTAATATTACTAATTAAACAACCATGAACTTTAGGGTTGTTAAACAAGAAAAAATAAATTTACACTTAAAACTTTCACCAACTTTTGACAATAGCAACACACATCTACATGCAAAAATTACAACTCACACACCACTAGGTGGAATTTGATGTAAACTTGCCCAAATTTGTTGTGAAAAACCATGTTAAAAGTAAATGAAAAAAGTGAAGATAGACCCCAAAAACAAAATAAAATCTTTAATCATATTTTAATCACTAAAGTCTTAAATCTCTAATACCAAAGGCTGATAATGAAATTTTCAATTATAACAAGAAGCAACAAATTGGAAATGAGAATGGGGAGGTTGGTCTTGGGTGTGCATCTTTTGTGTGCATTTTACTGTAAAATGAAATTAGAAAAAAAATCCTTAAAATTTGTAGTAATGTATTTAATGAAATATGCATGTGTATATGTATTCATGAAGGAAGGTTGTTTGCTTGTTTTGGTGGTTGAAATCTCCAAAACCACAACACCTCTTGTTGCCCTCTTGGTCCCATTGGAAAGCTTACCATGAAAGGGGGTGCAACAAGTTAGTTTCACAATGTTTTAACTCGTAGTGGAGAAGTCATTGAATATAGTAAAAAAAAATTCATTGAGATTTCATTTAAATCAACAATAAATTTTATAAAGGAATTTGGGTGTGGTCTTGATATTGTTAAAAAGCCCCTAGTGAATAGCATTTAATGAACGTGGTATGGAAATTTTTAGACCTAAGGTGTGAGAGATAGTGAATTTTAAGAATATAGTATTTGTCATTGGAAATTCAATTAAATTACAAAAAATGGTAAAATTAGCCAGGTAACCAGTTCACACTTGGGTCAACGCCACAGGCTACACTAGTTTATACGATGATATACGTATGTGTACATGTATCTGATGATGTATGTATTATGAAATATGGTATAGTATACGTATGCGTATAGTAGGCGATGATGGGCTACTTCTCTTCTTCTGTCTCTTGCTCTCTCTCTGTCCTCTCTCTCTCTCTCTCTCTCTCTCTCTGTGTCATTCTGTCATTCCTGGTCATGTTTGGAGGTTTGTGTGTTGTGGGATGTAGTCAAAACAAAATCTTGGGGAAAAAGCTTGGTGAGGTAGTACACTCAATCTCCGTAATTGGGTCACCTTCCATTTCTCCTTCTCCCATCTCTCAAAACAGTTATTATATACACAGTGAGCAGGCATGAAAGAAAGGTTGTCGTTGTTGGGTGCAGCAGGAGATGGGAATTCAAGCAAGAGATGGTTCCCACAGGTGGGTTGTACAGCAAATTTCCTTCTTGGCTTTGGTTCTCTTCCATTTCCCCCTCTCTTGTAAATGTCAAGATCAAACCCATAAATCTCTCCTTTTGTGTTCATGTGGTCGTTTTTGTCCATCCAGTATTGGATTTGGGTTTTAAGAGGCTTTGGGTCTCTCTGAGGGGGAATGGAGGGGGAAAGAAAATAGAAAACCTCCCTGTTTCTCTCATAGTGATTCCAGATTCTGGGCATGGGAAAAATGGTTCAAGCAGAAGCCCTAAGAGCAGGCAGGATCTGCTGCTGCTGCAGGTGTTTTGTTCCTTCTTTCTTGGAGGATTGCAAAAAGCTAGGTCCCCCCCCATTTGTGATCTTTTGGAGGGTTTGTGATGTTTAGAGCTTTCTGAAGACAAGCATGGGGTGAAGAGGCTGGCAGTTGTTATTTTATGGGTTTGGTCAATTGCACCTCTTGATAATCCAGCCAGAGCTTTTGATCTCGATGAAGGAAATCCAGAGAATTCTAAATCCTCGATGATTGTGTATGTGATCATTCCATGCATCATCCCATGCATTCGAGGTTGTTGTTTGGTAATGGTCGACCTGTGTTGGCACCATTCTTGGGTCTGCATTTTGTGGTGCTCAGTAAGGCTGGACACATCCATTGCTTTTTTTTGAACTTGTATGCTGCATGCTGAACCCATCTGGTCTTCTAGTCTTGTTGATGTGTAGCCAAGACTGGTGGTCTGTGTTGCAATTGTAACAGGTGATGATGATGCACTTGTTGTGAGGAAGTATTCTCTTCAAGGGGCAATATATTAGAACTATGAAACAGAAATCTTTGTTGATTCTAGAACAAAACCTGCTTTGAGAAGGACTTTTAGATTGGATTGGAGTAGCAGCTGCAGTAGACGGTGAGAACAGAAGGACAAGAAGAGGAAGACATGGGTCAACTATATTTGATACAGCTAGATGGGCGCTTCTACAGTTGTAGCCAATGCCAGAGCCATTTGGCCAACTGTAATGAGCTACTGTCAAAGGTGATCACCTACTCTTTCTCTCTGCTCCTGTTCTTGCCTCCTGGTGCTGCTTCAGGTTAAAACATGGTTTGTCTGTGTGCCTTGGTTTCATGGGTTTTTATGGGTTGAACAGCAATCTGCCTGTGGTGAACCCACCTATTGCCTTGATGTGCATACTCTAGCTTTAGGCCAGAGCATAAGGTGGTAATCTAGTGATCCTGGTATGTTGTATCAATGCACAACCATGTCTGATCAAGCCCTTTTGTTTCTTTTTTCTTCTCTTCTTCAGGCTTTCCACTGCAGACATGGGAGGGCTTACCTTTTCAATAATGTGTAAGCACACTGACTATATCATATTGCAATTTTTGATCCTTCCATTCTGTCTCCACAATTGTTGAAAATAGTTCACCTTCAAAATCACAGTTTGTTGATGCTTGGATGATTCTTGGGGAGCTTGTCAATCACTGTTTTTTTGGTAGGCATTCTTGAGAGAAGGTTGGGTCCCTGGTATGGGTAATTCACTTGTGCATGCAAATGGGAGGTGTGTTGTTGTATCACAGGGTGAATGTATCAGTTGGGCCTCAGGAGGATCGGATGATGACCACTGGCAAGCACACAGTGGCTGACATCTACTGCAACTGTTGCCAGCGTCTTGTTGGCTGGAAATATGTATAGCTCATGTGCCCTAACATTTGCATCATTCTCCAGTACCATGTGATAGGGCCAGTAGAGAAGATGGTAACCGAGTTTCATTGATCTCTGCAGGAATCAGCTTATGAAAAGACCCAGAAATACAAGGAGGGAAAATTCATTCTTGAGCGGTAAGCTTGTTATAATCATTCCAGTTCAAAGTTCAAAACTTGTAAAAATAATGAAAACTGATCATCATCCAGCATGTGGGAACACTGATCTTCAGCAAGATGTCCAAAGTGCTTCCATGGCCTGGGTGACCATGTACAGGCCAGCATAAATCACATAGAAAGATGTCTCTTATATTTTCCAGTTTCCAAAAGCTTCAAACAACCTTGAAAGACTTACTCCACCACAGTGTGTCTCCCCTGGTTTGCAGTTACTGATTTGAGGGTGATGATGGTTTTGGGGCACAGAGCCAAAATGATTGATGGAGATGGTAGTGAATTCTACTTGGACACTCATCAGGTCAGTAGTGATGCTGATGACGAATAATCGCCAGGTGGGTTGCTTAATTTGACAACCAGATGCACCTGTTCACCCTGGGCGATGTGTAAGTCTCTCTCAATCACTATCAAGTGCCAGCATTGGCCACCTCCAGTCTTTTACATGTTTTGGGTAGTCCAATAAAATTCAGTTTGGTTGCTGCACATCAGATTTGTAAACAGTGTAACTATTACAAATTTGAGTTGTTTATGGTTGCTGTGTCATTAGCGCTTTGTACAAATCTATGATGTTCTCTCCATGTTACAAGCTTTAGCTCCAGGGGGAAATCAAATTGAGTCAACATTTTATTTGTCATGTAAATACTTTTGTATAATTTCTGCGTCTACAATTCAACAGAGACACAAATAAGAGCTTAAGTCTGGCTGAAGAGCTCCTGATTGGAAAAAGCTTCTCCACCGACCAAATGCCAAGAAATGTTGAACCAAGTTTCGATACACATCATCATGGTTTTTCAATTTCTTTTTCTCTGCTTCTTTGTTGTACTGGTCTAATGGCGGGGGTAGTTAGGTATATTTATTACACTGCCAAAAATCTTGGGCAAACCAAACAGTTGATGAAGGCGATTGTTTGATGCTTTGTAATTGGCTGCTTTGTAATTGGCATTCACATGACCACGTTTTGGGCATCAAACTAGATCTCTTTGAGTAAGTGAAAGAGTATATTGCATTTGCAAAATTCTCAATTGATGTAAAGGCAAAGGTAAGTGATCAACATATACCATATTCACATGGTAAGGGGAAGGGATAAATAGTTTATCATTTTACCCATATTTATCATAGAAGTATATATGGGTAAACTTAGGATTTCACAAATTGAATATTCTTGAAGATTCAATATTTTCCTTCACATAAATTTTTTGTTTGGAAATTTTTTTTTGGAAAATTTGAACATTTCTGAAAATAGTAAAATTAGTGTTGAAGTTGCATCAAGGTAGGAGGGTATGTATACAAGTATGGCACATTGCCAATTGGAGAATGATGTGTATTTGTACAGTGGGCTTTGATTCTACCATTGGGATTATTGATGAGTGTCACATTGTATATAACTTCTTATTTTCCATAGTTTGCTGGACTTCTTGAGAAAAGATCAAGAATATGTTCCACATTCATTTCTTTCTACATTGGACATACATTTTGATTTTTGTTGGGAACCATTCCAAAAAATTCCTTCTCAGGATACTAACCCCATGTTCTTTGACTGAAATAATCTTGTATTGCTTTTTTGTTAAAACAGCAGTTTGCAAGGTATATAAATTATATATGTTATGTATCTGGGTAAAAGAATTACCCATCTGAGAGAACACTCAGGAGTCAGAACTCTGTGAAAGATATCAAAATTATATTGACATAATTACAAAATCAATCAGGTTGTAAGGACACAGAGAGATTTTGATTGTTATTACACCACAACAGAAACATGGGATTTTCACAATAATCCAGCTTTTTATCTAAGCTACCATGGTGTAAGGCTCTGGAGATTTTTTCTTCATGTCCAAGGCTTCTTCCACCTTGGATGCTAAACTCTCATCACATTTACGGAACACTGCAATTTGTCTCTTGATTATGAACTCTTTTGCTCCTTGTATATGACCTGCAATATTCTTCACTGTCATCTCTTGATCCTCGGCTGACATACCCTGCCACAATGCTCGTGGCTGCTCATAATCATCTTGCTCAACCCATTTGCGTGGTGGGTACCTTCCCACTACTCCTCCCTCAAGCCTGTGTGTATCAAATTGTATAATCTCCCATCATTAGTACGACAATTCAAAAGACTTTACACAGATATGGTTAACAATATTGCAGATTTGTTGAGAATAATTTAGTCTCTACTTAAATCATCAACAGTTCATGGAAAGAAGGCTTTACTTGTAAGGATGCACATCTGGTGTGTGGGGATCAGGGCGAGGCAAATCTTCAAAAGAATTTGGGTAGTAATTCGGCTTGCTACCACCGTTATTGTTTACAGTCATCATCCCATCTCGTGCATAGGTTTGCACCTTGGCAAATGGGCACTGGTTAATCGGAATCTGCAAAAAAAACACATTTTATCTTCAGGTATAAAGACTTAGATCTGGTGCTCATAGAATATAAATTATCATAGCTGCAAAATGCCCAAAATATTACTTGGCAAATACTATGCAAATTCACTTGGACGAGCATGCTTGAAGATGGGAAATGACCTGCAAATAGTTTCCTCCAGCTCGGTACCGAGCTGCATCATCATAAGCAAACAGTCTGCTTTGGAGCACACGGTCTGGTGAGGCTTCAATTCCTGACACCATGTGTGCAGGTGAGAATGCTACTTGCTCAACTTCAGCAAAGTAATTGGTAGGATTCCTGTTGAAAACTAGCTTTCCAACTTCTCTCAATGGATAGTCCTTGTGTGACCATACCTGCAGAGCATCAGCAAACAGAAAACCCAGTAATTAGCAATTTTTCTCAGCTGTTGTTTATATTCATGACCTGATTTCTCAGGCAAATCATTTCTGCAAAAACAAACCCCAAAACCAAATTCAAAAGGAAAATGTATGGAAAAGGGCTCTAGAGCTTCTATTACCTTGGTCAGATCAAATGGGTCAAAGCGGTATTTGGGAGCATCTTCAAGAGGCATGACTTGCACTTTGAATGTCCAGGAAGGATAGTTCCCATTTTGAATGTTTTGAAACAAATCTTCAGTAGAATAATCGGGGTTAATTCCCGCGATTTCAACAGATTGTTCATGGGTCAAGTTCTTAATCCCCTGATCAGAGAGGAAATGAAATTTCACCCAATGTGCTTTGCCCTCTGAGTTCACCCACTTGTATGTGTGGGAGCCATAGCCATGCATGTGACGATGACCATCTGGCACTCCCCTAGGAGAGAAGGTAATCAACACCTACCCCACAACCAACAGAGTACATGATATGATATCAATAAACCAAAAACTCTGGCGAATTCTGATCACCCCCTCATGATAAAAACAACATTCAATCCTCTGTTGTTCAATCCAAAGCAAAACCCCAAAAAAACCCCCCATAGAAATTCCAAAAGCATCTATTGTAAACAAGCTCCACAAACTCAAGATCCTGTACATACAAGGGTATACCTGGTGAAGGGACTCAGGCACAAGGCTGAGGAAATCCCAGAAGGCGTTGGGGTCCTTCATGTGGGTCTGAGGGTTGCGTTTCTGGGAGTGAATCAAGTCCGGGAACTTGATCCCATCTCGGATGAAGAACACGGGAGTGTTGTTGCCCACCATGTCCCAGTTGCCTTCTTCCGTGTAGAATTTGATCGAGAAGCCTCGCGGATCTCGCGCCGTGTCTGCGAATCCTGACTCGCCTGTCACTGTCGACCATCTCCCGAACACCTGCGTCTTCTTCCCCACTTCGCTCAGAAACTTCGCCTTGCATAAATCCGACACATCCCTGCAAGCAGCAGCAGCAACAGCCACAGCCCATAACCACATCGCAGGAATTCAGCAGTGATACGAGCGTTCAGAGCTCATGCGAGCTGATCTTGAGAGACCTGTTTCCGTACACTCATGCGCAAATTTTCCTGATGTTTTTCTTCAAGAAAAATCCAGACAGACACAGAGACACAGAGACACACAGAGAGATCTTCAGTTGCAATTTTGCTGCTTACTTGGTGACTTCGAAATAGCCATGAGCTCCAGCACCCTTGGCATGCACCACTCGCTCTGGGACTCTCTCTCGGTTGAAATGACCCAGCTTGTCCAGCAAGTGAAGATCCTCAAACAACAACGTCCCACTCTCGCCGACTGTCAGACTGGTGGTGAATCCATCACCAACCCAAAACAAAACAAAACAAAAAATTAAAAAATCGACAACAACAACAACAACAACAGTTCAAAATCCGTCCAAGCTGCTGACTGCTGCACCATCGCTCTCTGGATCGATCAACCTCAAGAACAACACATATGTGTCCTGTATATGATCATCAGACTGTAGAGTCCTCATGATCGGTGATATATAGAGTGATGAGTGCACATACATACATTCTCCATCAACCTCTCAAAAGCAAGAACAAGAACAAGAAGACCCTGCTGCAACTCTTTGGAAAAAGTTTGGCGTACGACTAATTTCCTCTCAGCACTCATGAAGAATGGCATGACATACCTGTTATTGTCATCAGTCACAGGGTGACCTGCCAGAGTAGTGTACAGAGGCTCTCCAGAGCTTCCTCGTCGAATCTCCTCATTCTGTGAAGAGGATTTTCCATTACTATCGCCTCCAAAAAGCGACATCGCCCTCACACAACCGGCAACAAAACCTGCAGCAGGTGCAGCAATAGTAGCTGGAAAGGTCGATTTCACAACTAGTTTATTGCCTGTGAAAGAAGAAGAAGACCTTAGATTGCTGCTATTTGAAGAAGAAGAAGAAGAAGAAGCAGAACTATTGCTGCTGCTACTAGTACAGTTGAGATTGCGAGGAGGATTGGTGGCCAGCCGCGTGTCTCCGACACTGAGTCTGGAGATGGCTTTTGTTGTTGGTGGTGGTGCTGCTGGTGCTGCACTGGTGGGCGCGGTGACAACCAGAGTGTGCATTTGAGAAGATGGGTAGGAAAAGAGTGGAGAAGTGGAATTGGCAAAGTGCAGTGGATTATTGAAGAGCAAACTGGAAACAGAAACAGTTGTGGAACTGCTGCAGCTAAATACTAGTGAAGCAGCAACAGGAGCCATGGATCATCGACACTTTACTTAGTGCAAAAAAAAACACCACTGCAGGTGCAGGTGCAGGTGCAGGTGGGTGATTCTTCATCAAAAGGCATCATGACATCACTCACTCACTCCACATTCAGTGGGTTTTTTTCTTTTCTTTTCTTCTTTTTTCCAAATTTTTATACCAGTTTTTTTGGGAAATTTAACAAAAAAGAAGAAGAAGAGAAGAAGCAAAATTAGTAGGTAGGAAAAAAATTTAAAGTTTTCCATTTTTTTTCCGCAATTTCTTTGTTGGAAAATGGGGCAAATTTCTCCAGAAAAAACAACACTGACTCCACAACTGCTTGTTTCTTTTCTTGCATGATGCATGAGTCCTGTAGTAAGTAATATCCCAAATTCCAATCCGCCTTTTTTTGGGGGGCTGGCAATATATAGCCAAAATGATATTATGTTCAAATAAACAGTGCCAAAATCATGTGCTTTTTGAGATTCTCAATAGCCAGAATTAGGCCAAAGATTAAGAAATTTTGCCAGATTTCCATATATATCAATTCAAGTAGTTTTAGCCAAAAACGTAGAAGAAAATGCTTTGAAAAATATGGGTTTCATATTAAGATTGCAACCAAATTTGGCTTAATCTTGCTGTGTTCGACTTATCTTTTGTTTTTTTCTTTTTTTTTCTTTTTGGGTTCGACTTATCTTCAATTTGTCTATAACATAATATTGCCCAAACAAAAACACTCTGAGTATTCCCAATCTCCTGTGACAAATGTAAAGCAGCTGGGCAGGACAGGAGATCACAGAGAAAGAGAGAAAGCGAGCGAGACGACAGACAGAGAGAGGGATTCATGCCTGTTACCACTTGGCAACCAGCATCGATCTCCGCGCGTCTGGCGCATCGATCGCCGTCCGCAGAAAGAAAGAAATCCTTGGGCTCACACCGCTACAAATAGTGCTGGAGAAGTGTTTACACGTGGGTGCAAACAGAGCAAAAACCAAACCCCCCGCGTGCACCAACACTCGGTCGGCAGCTCAGCTCAGCGCAGCACCCATCGGAAGCGAGACCGTCATGCCTCACTTCCGCTGCGCTCTGCCCGTATCGGAAGCGAGACCGTCATCCCGCACTTCCGCTAGCTAGGTAGCTAGGATGGAGCAAGTCGGTAGGTATGTTCAGATAGGTAGGTAGGTAGGTAGGTAAGTAGGTTCTGTATGGCCTCCAAACTGAGTTGCATTTGTAAGCTTTTATTTCAGTGACTTGACTTGTATAAAATTGTGTAAGTTTTGCATGGACCTCAACATATTTTGATCATGGGTTTTACTTTGGTAACCACATAGCATCTTGGGTAGGTAGATAGGTAGGTACATTGACATAGGTAAATAGGTAGGTAGGTAAGTAGGTTGTTAAGTTTGGACTCAAAGACCCATTGATTTAGTCTTAGGATCGGATACTTACCATGGTTAGAAAGCAACCTAAAAAATAAAGCAATAATAAGAGGTGACTACTAACTAAGTCTAGATGCATGTAAATGGTTTGTAGGTAGGTAAAGGGCTAATGGGGGTTATTAGTAGGTAAGTAGGTAGGAAAGTAGTAGTAGTAGTAGTAGTAGTAGGATTGAGCATCTCAGCTTACAAGTGCTGAGGTTTGCTTAGAACAAAAACCCACTAGCATTGAGTCACTCTGGCCCCATTTCACCTTTGGTGACCTATCCCTATGTAGTAGGTCACGTGTAAAAAGGGTTGTTCCCACAATGGATTCGCTCGGGTGAGCACATCTTTCATCATCCATGACTTCTATAAGGCAAATTGAATGTACCAAAAGTGTGGGAGAGAGCAACATCTTTCATCATCCATGGCTTCTAAAAGGCAAATTGAATGTACCAAAAGTGGGAGAACTAGGTTGGATGAACAATAGGTGGTTACTAGGTCAGTAGATGCATGTAGAGTTAGGTGGATGAACAATTGAATGTACCAAAAGTGGGAGAGCTAGGTTGGATGAACAATAGGTGGTTACTAGGTCATTAGATACCTGATATGTAGGTTTAGGGCTAATGGGTTGTTAATAGGTAGGTAGTAAGAACAGAAAAATGAGCCTACCAGTGTCTTCATCCCTCTAGTTATAGAAAATGGGTCTCAATAAAAAAAATGTTTTCTGTCCACCAATTAGCCATCCCTCATGGTTCCTTTTTTCTCTTGAGATTCTCAATGTTTTGATTGGTTGTTACATCACAATGCCCCTTACTTGGTTAAATGGGTAAAGGTAGTTAGAATTGTTCCAAGCTATGTTTTTTATGAGTAATTTAATATTAAACATATTCTAGTCCTAGGTATAAATATATTAATATTCCAATTGACATATTAGGAGGAGAATATGTACATAAAATATGATATTGTATTATGAATATGCATCATTTTGCGGTTCTAAAAACAGAGATTTAAAACTAGCATATGGCACCTTGGATGAAGTAACTTTTGTGCATACAACCATTTTGAACATTCACAAAATGTTTGGGACTTATCTCACAAATATATTTGCACATGAAGCAAATTTTAATAGCCTTGAATTGTACTGGGAAAGATGACAAACTCCAACAAAAGCATCCTAGTTGCCGTGCAAAAGTGATCAAGATTGTTTAGGAAAATCTTTTTGAATGATAAAAATTGTGACCAAAGTAAGTCAAAAGTGGTATCTTACATTATGTAAAAAGGATATTGTTCACAACACTAATGGCTAACACTAATAAAATCGACATTATCTATAACTAGTTGTGTAAACAAAATTTGTATTATTCTTCTTCAAACATCCTTGACTCCCCCAATTTAGCCTCATGGGATTCTAGCAAATGTGTTTTAATTGCACAAAATTCAATGACATGCACATTTGCAAAGTTGCACCCCATCGTAACATCATTTTTGTAAGTCATGACTAATGAGTTTAAGTTCTCCACTCCAAGCAAACATCTTTACAGACTTGTGAAAACATTGACAATGCTAAAAATGTGTTCAATTTCAACTTGACTCCTAAGAATTTCTAAGATTTGTTTCGCTAACCATCCCAAATTTGGTCACGTGTGAAAATTTGTTTTCCACCATAACAAAGGATGCACATATTTTTCAATAGAATTAGAATGTCAATGAAATATTAAAATTTCAACAAGTAAAAGTTTCTTTGAAGGTTTAACATGAGGGTGCAAATATTCTTAATGGAGCCAACATGATTACTGTATAAAAAGACTAGGAGTCCTTTTTCATTGTTTTTCATTTTTTCATATGAAGAAATTTTTTAATGAATTCTTTTGCAACTTGTTATTAAAAACATATATAGTTGGCCCAATATATCACTTTCTTTTTTTTAGTTGTTGAATAAATATGAATTTTAAAAGTGTGTAAATTTTGTCAAATTTTTCATTTTATCTTGAAAAATTATCATAATTTATAACCATACAAAATTATGTTAATTAATTTTAGGTTTTAATTTCTTGTGTCATAAGTTACAACTTTGTTTTACATGTCATGTACATGACACCCCATTTACATGTCATAAAAAACTTTTGAAAATTTGAGATTTTAAAATACATTTTTAATTTATTTTCAATTTCAAATTTTAAAACTTTTAAGTTGTGAATTTGTTTGAGTGTAGGTAATAGGTTACTATCATCTAAATTTTCTTACTATCAAAATTTTTAATATTAAAAGAACCTTTTACTAAAACCAAAACCCAAAATTAAATTTAATGAAATTTTAATTTGAATTCCTCAATTAGTGTACTAGTAAATAATGAGGTGGTAACAAGATGGAGAATGTTAGTTTTCATCACTTTTATTTCATCTATATAATATCTATGATTGATGACAAAGTGACATGGACGTCCAATTATTATTATAATGATAAAAAATGGCTACAAGTCATTTGATATGAACATAGATAACCTTAACCCCACCATCTATTTATGTACCTACATATTTACCTACCCACCCACCCATCTATCAACCTACTAACTTATTTATCCACCAAACCACCTACCTACCACCTACATCTCACCTACCTACCTATTTATTTATGTACTCGTCCACCCAACTACCTGCCACCTATCTACACACCCACCCACCCACCTACCTACTACCCACTTACCTACCCACCAACCCACCCACCTATCTACTTACTTGCCCACTAACTTACCTACCTACTTGTTACCTACCCACCCACCAATTTACTTACCTACCTACCTACTTACCCACCACCTAAATGCCAACCCACCCACACATGACCCACCTACTTACCTACCTAGCCACCCATCCACTTAATTACTTACCCATTCACCCACCTACCTACCTTGTCAACCTACCTCCTCATCTATCTAACTTTTATTTCTTATTTCTTATAACCTACCTACCTTCTACCTATCATCTTACAACTTGTTACCTATCTCATAGTCTTGTAATAATATGAAATAAACAGGCGAATAAAAAACTTGACTAAAATTGGATACCTTTTGATGTTGTAGTCCATTGGTAAGGACTTGGCTAATCATTATGAAAGTGTAAGGTTCAAATCTTAATACTTGTAACCTATGTGCATTCGTAAAGTGCTAGGGTATGTAAGTCGCTAGGTAGGTTAAGCTACTACCTACTTAATTGCCTTTTTCGACCTACCTAGACCTATTACCTACCTACCTACCTATTAAAAATAAATTTTAATAATAATAATAATAATAAATGATTTTAATCTAGGTATAAATTTATGTAATCAAATGGTCCACTGTCACCCAATCATATTCTAGTCATTCATTATATGACACCTTAGCATTATATATGGCTTGTCTTTTATAACTTATCTTTAATGACTATAGGATGAAAAGTGTCACATTGAACATTTAATGATTGCTTGTTCTTTGCTACTCATCCCTTAGAACTAAAGGCCTTTAATCATATATTGTCCAGTATGACTACAAAATCATTCATATATGGAATCATAGATTTAAGAATTTCTTCTAGTGTAATATTATGCTAACAAAGGTTTCATTATCTTAACCAATGGTGCCTTGTAGTATTAGGTGTTTTGAATATCCTTATAGTGACATAATAAGCTTGCCAAACATCATATATGAAATTCACTACTAGGTAGAATGTATTAAACCTAGTTTTGGACATTGACAGATCAAATGTGACACAAGAAATTGCATATTTGACCAATAAAAGCAACACATACCTATCCATTATTTTTGCTACCATGTTAGGAATGTTGTATGAAACAAATTGGTGGCATGTAAGTAATTTAACCTTTGGATATCTTTTCATTACCAACCTCCTAAATCAAAAAGATTCAACATCCAATATGTTTGCATACCTTTGGCAAACATATAACACCAAATCTTTAAGATGTGCTACCACATGTAAGATTATATTGCAATAACATTTTCCAATTTTAAGTGTTATTGCTAGAATATGAGGATACATAAAAAGGACAAGGGGTAGTGTCACACAAAGTTCACTTCTTGATTCATGTTGCTTGTACGTCAATTGTTTCTTTAACATAAGAGCATGTCCACTGGGAAAGCAAAAAATGGCTTGGCAATGACAATTTGCAAACCCATGTGCTGAGCTTTTGGTATAAAAATTTATGTTGCCCATTTTCAAACCTCACCATGTGTGCAAAATTAGGCCTAGCATTTTCTTATCCACCATGCCACTTGAGTGCCAAATGTCACATGACACTAATTATTTAGGGTTTCATGCGAAAACATCACAACTTTGGTTTCATGTGTGGGCATCACAAGTGCATTTGCCATAGCCATGTTTATCTGAACTCAACCCCAATGTTTGAACTTGTTTATAACTCATAGTTTCGTGTTTTTTGTCACATGAACTTTTGGAACATTGGAAGTAGGTGCAAAATAACTTCAATGCCCAATTGCAAGATGAGTTGCAAATGATGGTGATGATCATATCATTTTTGTTGTATTGGTTGAACAACTAGGCGAAAATATGGATGAAGCACACAAGAGTCATGGTGACAACAAACCTGGGCACAAACCAAATGTGGAAAACAATAAAGAGGTTGATCACATTCAAATTTTTCGTGATTACTTTGCAATGCAAGCCTATTTAGACGTCATTTTTGAATGCATAGATAATTGTTTCTCAAAATTATGCAAGCAATAGTTGTGCATGATTTTTATTTTGTACAAAAGAGGGATGCTATTAGGCTTTTAGGTTTTTCAAGCATCCAAAAGTGCACAATCGCAATTAGATGTTAGCAAATGATGTGGCAACAAATTATATTGACAAGTATTGTAGATTGAGTGAGTCCATTACACTTGAGTGCTTGAAAATATTTGTGAAAGCTATTCGAACATGTTTTGAATCTAATTATTTAAGACAACCAACTCTAACAAAAGTCAAGAAATAAATGAAAATTAACGAAGAAAAAAGATTTCCAAGCATGTTTGCTTTAATAGATTATATGCAGTGGTCTTAGAAAAACTGCCTAATGGCATGGCAAGGTTAGTTTCAAGATAAAGACAAGACAAGAAACATCATCTTTGAAGTTATTGTTGATCAATCTTTGTGAAAAATGGCACATTTTTTTGGCTTGCTTGGGGGAAACAATGATGTTAATGTTCTTGAAAAGTCACCTTTCGTAGTAGAATTGTTAAGAAATGAAAAAGTTTGTTATGTTTTATCCACGTTATTATTTGTTGGTAGATGGAATCTACCCCCCTTGGAGTTGTTTTGTGCAAACCATACATGAACCCCAAGATTAGAAGCGGCAACATTTTGCCCAAATGTAAAAAGGAGCATGAAAATATGTTGAAAGGGCATTTGGTGTTCTCCAAACTCAATGGGCAATAGTTCAAAATCCTTGCCAATTGTGGGACATGTCCACAATCTTTAACATAATTCTTGCTTTTGTTATAATGCACAATATGGTGATTGAAGATGAAAAATCAAACAACATGGAGGGCTTTGAGCATGTGACAACCATACAAATGTGTAGAAAATTGATTTTAAATTCTTACATAAAAGTTAGAATATCAAAACATGCACTTCTCATTTCAAAGTGATTTGGTAGAACATTTGTGGGCTCTTGAAGGCTTAAATTTTGCTTGAAATAAAACTTGGTTTTGAACTTTTAGTTCCAAATTGTCTTGAATTCTCAAGATTACAATTTAGACTTCAATCTAAGTTCCAAATTGCATCAACCATGTTAATAGTGTATGGTCATGTTCGGTGTGTGTTACATGAAACATCAAATGCATGCACAATTTTTATTATTTGGTTATTTTCTATTGACTACGATGCATGGAAGGGGATGATTGATTCTACCTGGGGATGTAGTGCTGATGGTGCAATTGCAATATTGATGGTATCAACAATAGTTGCATTGCGTGATGTATGCAATGCACCCATCCGGCACCAAAGCCTTTCAAGCTCCTCATGCCTCCATAACAACAAATATTCACGTGCTTCAGGTGTTGTGATTAACTCTTTAAGCATTATGAACAATTGGAGATCTACTTGATCTTCCAAAACCTTTGCTTTATTCATCATCACTTTTACCATGTCTAAAGTAGCTTTTGTTTAAACACGCAAAACACATTTTTTGAGCTTTGCATTTTTTTAATCCTCCTTTGTTGCCCTTGAACCTTGTGGCCGATGTAAAAAGTTGTGACCACTACTTTCATTACTTAGTTCCACTATTTCAAAATCTTACAATTCTTCCATTTCAATTGATGTCAAATCTTGGGCAGGAGTTTTGCGCTTAGGTGGGGGGGTCTTCTTTGCCTCCATGGAATTTGACCATCAAAACACCTCCTTTAACAATAACCAACAATGCAAAAACACAAATGAAGCATTATTTGGGTGTTTGAACTTGTAGAGCTCCAAAACTTTTGAAAGAACATCTTCTAAGGTAGTATTAGATTCATTTAAAGCAAGTAGAAAATTGTAGAACCCAACAATTTTTGTTACATCATGTTTTATGGTACCCCATTTTGTTTCTAGACTATGTGTAGGTCGTTCAACACTTTAAACAATCTTGTGTTTGTTGTAGTGATTAGTAATGTGCTACCAAAATGCTACACTTCGTTGGCCATTGCCACAAATTGGATCTTGAAAATTTGAGAGAAACCTCAAAACAAGTTGACATTTTTCCTCTACACAAAAGTTTTTTCATTTCTCACCCCTTCACTTGCAAAGAGGTGGGGTCAAACATTGCCATTGTGGCAAAAGGGACAAGAGATGTAATGTGACTTTGCACTTGGTAGAATATGAGTTTTTGCTAAGTTCTTGAGGTATTTTTTTGGGCTCAACCATTTCATTTGTTGTTGGTGAACACCATTGGGGTGCGTCATTTTAGTTTTGATCCACCAACAAAACTAAATTACTATTCTAACCCTTATCTTGAACATTGTTGGAAATGCTCTAAGCTTTAAAATAAATGCCCAAATAAAATTCCTTTTATGAAATGTCACCCAAAATTTTGCATTGCCAACCAATGACCAATATAACACTCTAGTGTGGCCTTTTTTTATTATAAATCACACCTCTTCAAGATTATTTGTTGGTCCTTGTTATTCAATTATATGGGATATTGTAACTTTAAAAGACTTTCCAGTAACATTTATATCCCCCCTTCTTCATTAATAAACCTTTCAAAATCAAAGAACCCAATGCCTTCCATGAAAGATGGGTTAAGAAACACCTTTGAAAAAGAGGGAAAACAAACCAAGTGGGTTGCTGCACTTGCCTTGGATGGTCATACAAAAATAAATAGCAATACACCCTTCTACATTTCAATAGTAAAAAATGACAAAGAAAAATGACAAATGCCTTTGTAGCAAAAAACAAAGGAAAAAAACAATACTAGATATTTTGAAATATTAAACAATAAATATGAAAAGGAGATAGGCTTACCCTAATGAGTTTACAACACAACAATAATGTGTTGTAACAAATTTCTAACTTTAGGGTTTGGATGTGAACAAGAAGAAGTTTTAGGGTTTCAAGGAAGAACATTTTCTCTTGTTTTCGGTTGGGGGTGTTTACGCATGATGACATTGGAGACAAGGAAAAGAAGTGATGGAGGTGCAATGGTGTTTATGGCTTTGATGTTTTTATGTCGTTTTCTTTTATTTGGGATGAATGAGGTAGAGTGGATAGTATTGGACACTAGTTGAATGTGAGGCAGGGGAGCTGCCAAGCGATGGGGAGCCAACAGAACTCTCGTTGTGGAGTGGATGAAAGAAGAACAACAAAATAGATAAGTGGAAAACAGGGATGGATTTATTTCCAGAGGTTTTTAAAAGAAGGAAGGCTAGATTTTTGAGCTTGAACAAAAGTATAATGAGATCCATTGGGCAATGTACTTTGAGAGGCAAAAATTTAGTCTAGGAGGTGGGTTTGAAGGTTGATGATGAGGGGGATGATGAAGATTTTAGGGGTTTCAAGAGCGGCCTCAAATGTGTGTGTGTCGGGTTGATTTATTTGTGAGTCTTGTTGATTTGCATATCATGAGAACACCTTAATTTATAGGAACTTCGAAGAATAATCACAGTTCATTGAATTTTACAAGGTGGATCATGTAAAGGGGGGGCTTTGGTTTTTTGTAAAACTTGTGAAACAATCAATGGGGAGTTGAAGTGTGTTGTTTTCTTTCTTTTATGTGTTGTCAATTTGAGGGGTGATGTCATGAATATCAGTTTATGCAATCTATTTGGACTCGGGGGTCTATGTCACAAAATGTAATATGGGAATTGGGTTCTTGTGGAAGTTTAGTTGTTTTGGGTTTATGTGGTCTAAAGAAATTGAGAATAGAAGGAAGGCCAATGGGCTCAAGAGAGAGATCAGAGAAATATGACCCCTTAGAAACCTCAAGACTCTTTTTGTTGGTGAAGGCAAGAATTTAGGTGGCCATAGGTTCAAGCCAGTGGGTAATTCTAAGAGTGACTTTACCATTCAATATATGTGTTCCTTGTTGTGATTATTGTGTACCCTAGTTTTTTGTCACAGTATTGTTCACTTCAATCAATTTTCAAAATCGTTGCCACCTCCAATGATCAATGTTGCAACTACAAACTTCATATTGTGCCTTCAAGTTGATAAAATGGAACACCTTAATGTGATTATACCTACCCCTCCCAACCTAAACTTCTCACCCTCCAATATTGGTTTCAACAGAGTATGAAACTTGAAAAAGACCATATTGATATGTTTCAAGATTGGGTAGGTCTACAACCAAAACCCTTAAGTATTACAAACAACCTAGGTATGAATTTCAAGACATTCCCAATGGGTAGGTTCTATAATACCCATACACATACCTATGCACATACCCAAGTTATAATGTATATATATCAATACAACACTAGTTACAACCCGTAACCTTTGACCTCCACTTCATCAACAACCTATTAATTAGCGCAAGGTATCACCTTAAGTTCTCATTAGCACCATTTTGAATTTGTTTTCTCACAAAATGATGATGGACACCTATATGCCTAGTTCTTGCATGGAAAATGGGATTCTCAAAAAGATTGATGGCAATTTGATTTTCACCGGAAATAATAATTGGCTCTATGCTTTAAGCATATTCAATCATTAGTGATTTTCATAGCCAAACATATTCTCAACACTATTAAATAGTAACATGTATTCACTTTTTGTTGATTAAATTACACTGCATGGTTGTTTGCGACTATGACATGTGATGGGTTTTGAGCCTATAAGGAATATGTAATTTTTCATTGATTTTTGTGATCATCAACCTAGTCTACATCTTTAAAAAAACTAGTGTTGGACAATTCTTTTTTTTAAGAGAACCTTGATCTTGGTTTTAACATTAAAATTTGTGTTGGTAGATTCTTCAAGTACTATTTGAGCCTCTTCTTCAATTTTAGAAACCCTTTGGTTCCAATTTTAACACATTTTTCAAATCCAAAAACCTTCTAGCTCAATTTGAAATTTAGGTCTAATTCCATGCACACTACACATTCCTTGAGACTCAAGATTGAATAGGTTTGGAGGCTCAAATTGAAAATTGGGGATTGTGTAGGTAAAGAATCTAGAGGCTGCTTAGCTAAAGAACCTAAACATGTGTTTTACCTAAAAGTTAGCATACTTCTAAACTTTTCGAAACATTTCAGGTTGCTTACCTAAAGAACCCAAACTTGTGTTCAAGGATTTTTTTTGAAGATTTTGTTTTAAGTTTTGGTTCTTGCAATTGCTAGTTGCACCAAAACAACACCAATTAAAAGTTGAGGTGACAAGAACTTGAGGCCCAGGTTTTACACTCCAAACCAAGGCACTTGCCAAGACTAAATCCCAAAAAAACGAGAAAAAAAACTGCCCAATTCTGTAACTACACCACTAACAATGATTCTCATCATTTTTGAGGAGGAACCAGAGTTTGAAAATGTAGACAAATTTTGCATCCACTTTGAGTAATTTTTAATTATGGATGTAGGTTTTGATGGTTACAAACTCTTATTGGAGAAGGCTTGATTAAAAACAATGCTTTCCCAAGTCTACACAAACTGCAAAAAAAACTCTTGAAAGTATCTAATTTCCATTGACAAAATGGGCCTCTTTGTGTATGAATATTATTTGTTCCTACATCAGTAGCACACTTGTACAGTGTGCACCACATTGTAGTATTCACACAAAGCCTGAGGCCTAGAAGAGCTGCCATAATAGAAACATAAATCCAGTAAATGACATATTGAAAACCCATCACACAATTTTAGCAAGAGAAGTATCACTGCTGCTAACCCAAGGGAAAGAAGAAAAAGGGAGGAAAAACATTGAGCTGCTGATATGTATCTATGGAAATCTGAAAATTGCTTGATCTCTCAAGTGTGTGCAAAAAACTTAAGTAGTATATCTCTAGAAATTTATTCTTACTCATTTTCCTTAGTGATTGCACAAGGCTTAACAAAAACCCATTTCTGAAAAAAAAAAACCATTCGGGATTTTGCTTCAATGATCAATGCTTTTTCTGACTTTGATGATCTGCATTGGTCACTGACTTTTCCTTTTCCTAGCTGCTGCTTGGTGGCTTGCATAATTTACTGGTAAGAGAAATCAGGAGTGACAACTCGTGGATCGTAGTGAGTATTCAATCACAAGTTTGGCAAAAAGCGAGTTTTTGTTCTCCAAAAGCCGTATTGGCACATCATACTCCGAAACCCTTCCTGTACCCAGTCCCCCCACCCAATTAATTGTATTCTCAATATGCAAATTCATCATTCTACCACTCTCCTTTTTTCACCTGTTTTCCAAATGCTAATTTTGCCACTCATTAAAAGCTGTTAGATTCTCACTTGAGTGTTGCTTGTACACAATATTTTGGATGAAGTACAACCTCTAAATAGTGTAAATTTGAGTTTGGATCTGTAAATATGCATCAAAGACACAAAGAACAAATCCCAAAAAATGAAAAAAAAGATATGTGAATTCACTAATTCATCATGTAAGAGTGTTTTTTTCTTGGGCTGTTCACTCACCATCACTTAGAACCAGCACTTTGTCACTGTCAATGACAGTAGGAATCCGGTGCGCAATTGTGAGAACAGTACAGGAACTGAACTCAGTGCGTAATGTCCGCTGAATCAGATTATCAGTTGCACTGTCAACTGATGCTGTAGCCTCATCTAGGACAAGAATCCGAGTATGCTTCAACAAGGCCCGGCCTAGACACACTAGCTGCCGTTGCCCCGCACTCCAATTCTCCCCATTCTCACCAACTACAACAAACCCACAAAACCATGTAGAAAGATTCAAAACTCCAACATCATATTACAGAAACCAGTGATCAAAGCAATTTTCCTACTTAATATCATGTTTTAGTTTGATGCCATACAGAATACTATCTTCCAACAAAAATGTGATTCTGACAATTAAGCTAGTTTTCATAAGCAAGAAAACACCTAAAGTTATTAGCTAGGGTGTCTGAGTGTAACCTTGCTAATGGAGGTTACACATTCAAACATGTCTAACATAGTAGTAGTGTGGATCATTTCCAGTTGCCTGAAAGAATTAAATTGATAAATAGATTATTTTTCTGAAAAACTAATGTTGTGGATCATTGATGAAGACTTTGGTTAAACAAACCTGGGGCATCAAGCTTTTGATCCTTGCTACGCATGATGTCACCAAGCTGACACTTATCCAAAGCCTGGAAAAAATTGACATGCATAGTCATTAGAAGGTTTTTTACTCTAAGGGATTTAAACCAAGAAAAATGCTTGGAACATGCTTTATTTCTCAATTGCTAACATACCCATTAAACAAATTTTGGCCATAGGATATGCAGTGTTAGAATTTTTGAGAATCAAAAGAAGCCTGTACATACCTCCCAAACCTCAATGTCTGTGTGCTCATTCAGTGGATCCAAGTTAGTGCGCATCGTGCCTTCAAACAGTGTTGGATCCTGAGGAATAATACTCAATTTGGAGCGCAGATCATGTAACCCAATCGTGGAAATATCCAAATTATCAATAACAATTCTACCTCCTGATGGTTCCACAATCCGGAACAGAGCTTGAATGAGTGTTGATTTGCCACTGCCAGTGCGACCAACCACCCCAACTTTCTTTCCCCCATGGAATGTGCATGTGATTCCATGCAGTACTAATGGTGAATATTGATTGTATTGTATCTGCCAAAAATAACACAAAAAGAAAAAGTGACTATCTTAGAATCCACATTATCTGATGGCACAATGAATTATCGTCCACTAAATTTCCAAGACCTCATGGTTCCTGGTTAAAGAATATTGTAATTAATTTTGGAAAATCTTTGCAGTTATTTTGCCAAGATACATAATACATTTCAGCATTTTTCTTATGAACTCTTTTTTTTCTTTATTTGTTGTTTTTTTGTGACCTGTTTTAGGGTTTTCACAGACATACAATGGTCCAGTTCAGACCTGTAAATGTTGAAGCTCAATAGTACCATGGGAAGGCCATGATGGGGGAGGACGCCTTGATTCAATCACTAAAGGAGCTTCGCTTGGAATGCAAGTATATTGTTGGATTCTTTCAACGGAAATAATCTTTGTTTGGAGGTTGCACAAATTCCATATCACCCCAACTAGGACTATGTTAAGGTTTAGTCCATAAGTGACCGCAAGACCAGTCAAACCTTCACACATACACACACACACACACAACGCACGCTCAAAACCTTGTTGTTATTCCTTTTTCAATTATGCAACTTTTGAAACACAAGATCAAATCCAACAAAGACACTGAGATCAAGTGAAAGAGCATTACTTGGACTAATGGTGTTGTCGGGTAAAAGCACCACAAGAACCATTGCAAAGGAAAACACAAAATTGCATAAAAGCTCCATTCGAAAGATGAGCCATTCCATCAATGTGAAGTTGAAGAAGCAAGGACGGCCATAGTTATCAAATAGTCGTATATTGGTATTCATGAATTGTTGGTCTTGGCCAAATGCACGAATTGTTGGCGCTCCGGCTATTGACTCCCCGTAATGGTTTAGAAGTGGTGCCTTCTCTACTCCCATTATTCTTGCAACTTCCCTTGCTGATCTCATGTAGTAATGCTGAATGGGAAAAAGAAAATTCAAACAAGCCAATGTGCTAAAAAAGTTCAGCTAGTTTCTAGATGTGCAAAGAAATCTGACTATATTGACAAAGAAAGATTTCATGGAACAACACAAAAATTGCAATGAGGAAAGAAAGAGATTGGGTGCGAAAAGTTAAGTCCTTCAAGAGATGCAATGCACCTTTTGTAGGTCTTTTGATAGATGTGATGTGCCTTGTGCTCAAGTTAACATGAGGAGTGAGGAAATATGAGTGAAAAACCTTTGCAAATTCTCATACAAGAAAATTGTGAAAACATCATTACCTCCATCCATAAACAAGTAGCAGCAACGGGGAGAAATACGAGCGGGACCACCAAGCTCACTTGTGACATCACCACAAGGATACCAAGGAGTTGTAGGATGGCCATTGCCAGCCCACTCAAGTTGTACTGGACCTCCAAGTCTAGCTTACTTTGATCTGCTGATGCCTGTTCTCCAACACCCTCCAATGTTTTTACTACTACTCTTGGCACACAAGAGATCTGAAAAAACATTTCTTAACAACCACTTCATACATTGAAGCTTTGGATAGATTTTCATATGTCCATTTTTGCGTTAATTTTTTTGGTTTTAAAAGAGGAGGGTGAGAAGAGACACATACTCGGTTGAGGATTCGACCAGCAGGAGTTGCATCGAAAAAGGACATGGGAGCTCGAAAGAGGCAACGGATCATATCAAGAAAGTATTTTTGAGCAACAAAGACTCCAGCCAAGGAGACAAAAATTGATCGCATTGCTACGAAAAAAGAGCTTCCAAATGCCAAACCCGCATATACCAGAATGAGTGTTGAGTTCTTCATCTTGCCTGGATCACCATCTATGGTTGGAGATGCCCATGCCATCCAGTAGTTGCTGCCAATTTGCAACAACTGCAAAAAAAAACCCGACAAGCTCTCTTATTGCAATAAGGAAAGAAGAAGAAGAAGAAGAAGTTTCAAAGGGTCATCTGCATCACCAATTCCAAGATTCTCATATATCACTCAGATTCAACACTATTGGACAACGTGAGGAAGTTATCAGGAAAAAAAAAAGAAATTGCAGAATTTCAGCTGCTAAGAAATTTGACATACCAAGAAGCATGATTGTGCAACCACACTGAGTCCGGTAAACAAGCCCTTATGGATTGAAGTTATATAAGACCAGTAGACATTAAGGCTCACATCGCCTTTCTCTCTTGCTTCTTCCACAATGAGTTGGCGATTTTTGTCATCAAGATCCAATTCAAGCTTCTCCCTCTTGCTGGTTTGTTTGCGCAAATCAGCAAGACTGGATTTCCGTGAGTGCATTTGCTTCTGAAGCTTGTGGACTTCATCACCCACATGGTGATTCTCCACCCCATCCAAGAAACACTCATCTGGCATAATTTCCATCCCATGATCATCACCAAAATTATCGCTCACATCCATGCTGTCTATGGCTTCATTGTGTGCCTCCACCAATGCAGTGAAATTGGTGCCTGCTTGCAAAAGCTCATCATACTTTCCTGCTTGCACTATTTGACCTTTGTCCAATACCTGTAACAAAATTCCAGCACTTGGGAAATTTCAGCACTTGAGGAACTTTTCTTTGTAGGAATTACTGCACTTTGGTTGTTCTGCTCACATGCTTACAATTTAGATCAATGATTTTCTGATGCAAATCCTTTCAAGAAATTATGTTGAAAATTAGAACACAGATCTCATGGCAGCATGGACATCAGTGTGTACATTCAGTCATCTCTCAGGAAGAGGGTTGAGAGACTGACCAATATAAGATCAGCAGCAGGTAAGAACTCTACTTGATGAGTCACATAAATGACAGTCTTCGATGCCAGCATTTCCAATATGCATTCCTATCAAACCCAATTCAACCCGCCATTGTATTAGGCAAAAATCAAAAGCCCAAAACAAAATCACATAATTACTTCTGTATTTTGTAATTAGAGAGTCAAAACCAGTGTTGGGTGGTTACCGGGTTTGGCTGGTTAGAACCATCAGTTCTGGTTCTGGTTAGTAAAAACTGAATCAGAACTGGGTTTAGTACAGAATCTCATTCTGGAACCAGAACTGGGATTTATAAAAATAAATTTTATTTGGGAAAAAAAAGTCTGGAACTGAGGGTTGACCAGCAGCTAACCACCAATTTCAGACTGGATTACCCAGAACCAGAACTGGAACCTGATTTATGTTTTAAAGAACCAGACTAGAACTGGAGGCTCTACATAAAAGTCAAGAACCACCCAACACTGGTTAAAACCTGAAACAAAATCTCATCATAAATCACTTTCTTCCATATTTTGTAAATGTTTGTAATTTAGATTTACAGATTTTGAAAAAAATTCATCAACAACAACATTCGGCAACAACCTGCTTCATCAGAGTTTTTAATACTTTTTTCTGAAACATCAGCAGCAGCAGCCAAGCTACAAAAAGATGGGTACCTGAGTGGGACATTTTTCTACACATTTTGTTCAACAATGGTGTTGTTGAAATTAAGAAAATCAAACAAAAAAAGAATGACCTAAAGAGCATAGATTTAGAATACCTAAGCCTTTGTGTTTAGGTCTAATCCAGACACAATAAGGGGTTTAGGGTTTTACAGTCAAAAAGAGTTTAGTATGGGTGAAAAAATGGAAGAAATTGCATTTTGGGTATTTTATAATAATTTTTACCATTATTAGTCATGAAGAAGAAAGAAATGTTGGCACAAACCCGAAAGAGTTGAGAGCCAGTGTGGGCATCAACAGCACTGAAAGGGTCATCTAGCAAATAAACATCTGAATCCTGATACAAAGCTCGTGCAAGCTGAATTCTTTGTTTCTGACCACCACTCATATTGATCCCTCGCTCCCCAATCTCCGTCTGATCTCCAAAAGCCCATAGCTCCAAATCTTTCTTCAATGCACAAGCCTCCAAGACAGCATTATATCTGACTCGATCCATGGGAGTTCCAAACCGAATATTATCTTCCACTTTGCCACTTTGAATCCATGCTGTTTGTGTTACATATGCTGTTGTTCCACTCACCTTCACCTACAGAAAAAATAAAATAAAATCATTGGTCAGCCCCCAAAACAAAACCAGAATAGATAAAATGGTGATCAAGCAGCATATATAAATAAAAAAGATGTGTCAACAGCCACAACAAAATCTCTACATTCTTTACTTGATTTTCAAGCATACAAGAAGAACCCACAATACTAAATCTGAAGCCATAGAGAATGGAATACTGATGTTCGATGGAGAACAGAAAAACTACTAAGTTGCAATTTCACTTTTGTTTTGAGGCAAAAAATTTCTTACTGTGCCTGCAAGCTTTGGAATCTCTCCAAGAATACAAGAAAGAAGGCTTGATTTCCCAGATCCCACTGTTCCACAAATAGCTACACAACTGCCACTTTTGACTTGCAAGTTGATGTTAGAAAGAGTATTTTGATGAAGAAGCTGCTGCTGCCGCTCCTGCTCATTGTCAAATTTCAGATTCCAACTGAATTCACCTCCTTTGATCTCAATCGCCACACCTCCGCTCTGTTCCTTGGGCACATGGATCACTGCATCCTTGGGCAGCTCTTCCTCTTGAAGAAAATTCCATATCCGATCCAACGATACCTGAACCCAAAAAAACAACATCAAAAAATCATCATCAATTCCATTCCACACCCGAAAATGATTGATTGATTGAGAGACAGACAGACAGACAGACAGAGACAGCGAGATATTGCAACCATCATGAAGATGCCTTAAGAAAAATCAAGATGATGAGGATCTAGAATGAGGAAGAATTACAAATCAGTGAGAAAGCAACAAACATAGATCATCATCTCCCTCAAACTCAGAAACGTGAATCACAAATTGGCAAGAAAGCAACATTGATGATCATCTTCTTCATCAAATTCAAACAGAGAATTACAAAATTGACAAGAAGCAGCAATCATCAACAGATCATCATCATCAATCATCATCTTGCTCGAATTCAGGAAAAATCAGGGAGAGAGAGAGTAAGATCAAGAAAAGATTCAAGGAAGAGATTTATGCACAACAATGATAGGAAACTCAATCGACCAACCCAACCAATGAGAATTTTGTGTGTGAGTTTTCTGTACCAACCTTGGTTTGTGCATAAACAGATATGAGTTCGGGGAATGAGCTCAAAGCTTCTTGCAACACACCGAAAGTGGCAATGGCAGAGAGAATGCGGCCAGCTGTCAAGGGAATGCCAAGCAGAATGCACGTCCCAAAGGTCGAAACAGAGATGACAACAGGAGCCAACCAAAAGGAGTACACGAGCACAGCACGTGCAATGCAGTCCTTGAGGAGCCAGCCATACTCACCAAGGCGAAGCTCCTCAATTTTTGCAAGGTATTTCTTCTCCCAAGCTTGGAGCTTGAGGACACGCATGTTGCGCAGAGCTTCAGCAGTGGCTTTCATGCGCTCATCCTTCGCTTCCATCACTTTGTCTTGGTATTTCTCTTGGCATTTCTCGATGGGTGTGTTGAGCACAAGAGTGAAGCAAGCTGCAGCAAGAGCTGCAATCCATGCCATCCCCACCACTTTGTACAAGATCCCTAGAGCCATGAGAATCTCCAATGGAAGAAGCCAGCAATGGTGAAGATACCACGCAAAATCCGACAAGCGTTGCACATCCACAGACATGTAGTTGATGATCTCGCCACTAGAATGGCTCTGTCTAGCTCCACTTGAAAGCCGCAAAGCTTTCCTGAACACCACTGCAGTGAGTGCTGCCTTGATCTTCAGACCCAAGAGCTGAATCTCCAGACACCATTGTCGACGAGAGAGATTCTCAATCAGTTTCGCAGAGAAGAAGATGAAGACCAGCACGAATCCTTCATGGGTGAATCTCCTTCTTCCTCCCAGATACTCCACAAAATCATTGATCAGGTATGGCCCCGTGTAGGTCGCCACTGTCGTCAGGAATGCAAAGAGAGCATTCAACACTACTGCTCTCCAGAAGGACAGGAAAAGCGCCAGAGAAATGGAAGGCACAGAAGAACAGTTCTCCTCCTCCTTGGACTCCTCCTCCTCCTCCTTCTTCTTCTTCTTCTGCAGAGCTTCCCAGCTGTTCTGGAATGTTTTGTATGTTGCATCAGAGCTGTTTTCCGCAGGAAGATTGGGTAAGTCAGAAAGCTCTAGTGGCTTCTGTGAGCCCAGAGCTAGAAGAGGATTCAGCCAGCTGACTGTCGCCAAGCTCAGAATCCCAGCAGTGGCATACAAGGTGATTCTCTTCTCATCGCAGCAACAAGAAGAACTAGAACAAGAAGAACAATATGAAGAAGAAGTTTTGGACCCATTCAGCAAAGACTCATGGATGCCAAGCTCGTCGTCAAGGATTGCGGTCTGTTGTTGTTGGAGGATTAGACCTGTGAGTCCTTCCAGAGCTGCTACTCCCAGAAACAGTGTGGCGGGGAGTGATGCCATCTCCACCCACAAGTCCCAGAAGAGTGGAGCATGTTCTGTGATGGAGAGAACTACAGAAGCAAAATTGAGAGCTGAGAGTGCAAAAGCAGATAGCCACCAAGCTCGCAGCAAGCTTGGGAAGTAGTTCTTTTTTCCTTCTTTTCTCGCATGCTCAGTTGCGAGGAAGATGACTCCCCATGCCACTGTTTGTGCTGTAGATGAGACTTCCATGTCTAGATTGACATGATCAGACCATGTCTCATGCTGCTGCAGCAAGGGGTCCAGGACTCCTGACAATGCGACACTAAGATTCAGCACGCACAGATAGATGCAGGAGAGTTGCACTGCTCTGTAGTAGGAGAAGAAGTGTGCATTTGCTGCTGCAGTGTTGTGGGTGTTGCTGTTTCTTCTGTGAGAAGCAGATCGAGAACCGTCTGAGACCAACATGCTTCGTTGCCGGATCTTGCGCCATGTGATGAGCACGAGATACAAAAGAATGAAGAAAATGTGTACAAGAGCTGTGAGTGCTCGATGTGCGCATGGCTTCAGGAACAGCATTTGAAGCCATGATGAGAAACCACCTGCAGCAGCATCGCCAGCATCGCCATACTCCAGAGCCTTTGAGCTTCTGAGGAAGAGACGAGAGAAACTCAAAGTGGTCGTGGAATTGTTGAACTCGTCGTCTTCTCGACAAAACATTGCCCAAAACTGCGGCACTGCACGCAACCAAAGAAGAAGATTCAGGAACCCAACATCTCCTCCTCCTCCTCCTCCTCCTCAACATCATCAAGAACAGCAGCAGCAGTTGACAACAACAGTATTGACAACAAAACTCTCACAAAGAATTTTGCTCTTTGCAATCCTAGCACAGCAAGAAATTCAGTGCAGAAAACTCTGCAACTGCATGTAAGCGATTGGAATGAGAAGAAGAAGAACAACAACAACAAGGAAGGGAAGAACGTCCTACAAGAAGACCACAGATCGGAATGAGACATCATGATTGTGGTTCTGAAATCTCCCGCTCCTCCTCCTGCTTCTTCTGCTGCTCTTCTTCTTCTTCAATCGTGTTTTTGTGAAGCTCTTGGGTCTTGCAGTCTCCCCTGGGTTTTATATGAATCCGTTTTAATCCCTGAGAGAGTCCAGGAGAGCTCTCATGAATTCGAGAAGCTCACAAGTCGAAGTCTAACAAGCTCTCAAGCGTGAAGCTTAAATCTTCACTGATGAAATTGCAAGCGACCCAAGTCCCCCAAGATCTCAACAAACCCAAGAATAGAAACGCGGGACATACACACAGAGAGACACACAGAGAGGATCCAAACGTCCCAACAGAAAGCGAGCGATCGACCAGACCCCCAAATGGTTTGTCGATTCATCAGCGAAGAGGGTGAGGAGATTTTGGAGCTTCTCAGATACCTGAGGAAGATGGATGTCGCTCTAAATTTCGGGGATCGCCGACGCGAGGAGATCCGAAGAGCCTGGATCGATCGACAACAGGAACGAACACACGAGAGGCAAAACAAGTAGTACTACTACTACAGAGAATGTGAGGAGTCTGATGCTTCTCTCCGGGTGTCCCCAATTTCCGAAATGCGGCAAGAATTCGGAAGAATTACTGTATGAGGGAGGAGAGAACACTGAGGTCATAAAGAGAGAAAGAAGCAGAAACAAAAGGTGCGACAAGAGAATGAATCCTTTGTAGCAGCTAGAGGAGGAGGAGAAGAAGAAGAAGCACAAGACTAAAAAAACAAAAGCGCAATAACAAACTCTATGAGAGTTGACTCTCAGTCCACAACTCTGTAACTTTGCTCTTTCTGTTGATTAGAGCTATCAGAACTGATGATGAATGTCCTCTGCCTCGCACCCACATTCTAAGTGAAGAACAACAACAACAACAACAACAAGGAGAACAACAACAACAAGATTAAAGGATTGGAATTGTAGGATGAAGTGCGAAGGCGATCGATCAAAAGAATCAGAGCTTGAAGAAACTAAACACAGAATGCGAGCAGAGGAGAAGAGCCTGAAACCTCCGATGGGTTGTTCATTCTTCTGGTTCTTCTTCTTATGTCCCATTTGTTTTCCGCTCTCGCTCACAACTGTTCCGTCAAGCTGTCGCGCGCGTGCTCTCGTTCGTTCTCACAAAGCACTGTTCCGTCAAGCCCCTTAAACCCTAAACCCTAGACTCCCTCTCCCTCTCTTCTCCATTTTGTCTGTACAAGACAATGTAAAACAAACCTAAACTTTTGCCCTTTGTTTTTTTTTTCTTGGGGGTGGGGGGGGCAACTCCCCCATTCCTTCATTCCTCTCTTCTGTGCAGTGAAGATTCTATGTAAAATGGGGGGTACTTATTCTGTTTCATATTAATTAGTCGGGGGTGCCTCTATAAGTCCAACTTTTCTTTTTTTTTTGTGGTTGCAATGAGCCAATTTGATTGGCCCATCACAAAAAAATATTGAAACTATGGAGGCTCCCCAAAAAAAAAGGAAAAATGGAGTGCCTCTTCCTTTTGGCCCACCTATATAGGTGAGAAGGGTAGGACTTTGGGGAAAACATATGGGATTAAGCCAGGTTGCTATTGGGAACACCCTTGGGGCACACATTGGGAACTTGATGGGAACATGTTGGGAACAAAGGAAAAATGAATGGAAGTTGAATCATGGTCAAACAAAAAAAAATGGGATTAAAAAAAAATGAGATGCTACTGAGAACATCTTGGAAGGCACAATTGAAAACTTGGGGAACATTTTGGGAACAAACAACCAAACAAAAAAAACTTCCCCCCTCTTGCCCTCTTGCCAAGCAATTGGCTGATCTTCAATTTTTTGTGTACTTGTTGCCCTTATGAATTTACTTTATTATTTGTTTTTTGCATTTGTTGCCCTATGAATTTATGGATTTATTTTGACACGTCCCAGCATCCCCACCCACTCTCCCCTTTTGCATGTTGTACATTGAAAGACTACTACATTCTTGTTGCAAGGATTTTGTGCATTTTGAGCCGTCATGTTGGCCTAATTCTTGGAATGGAATAATTGGACTACTTAAAAAATAATAGAAGTTCGAATTGAATACATTCATTGAATGCATAATAATAGGCATACATTTTGTATCCACATCACGTTCACGTCATATGTTTTGCTTGCACAAATGTGCTACTAAGATCTAGACTCTTTTGTCAAGTTCATGTCATATGTTTCACTTGCACAAATGTGCTACAAGATCTAGACTCTTTTGTCAAGTTCACGTCATATGTTTCGCTTGTGCACATATGTGCTACAAGATCTAGACTCCTTTGTCAAGTTCACGTCATATGTTTTGCTTGCACAAATGTGCTACAAGATCTAGACTCTCTTGTCAAGTTTACGTCATATGTTTTGCTTGCACAAATGTGCTACAAGATCTAGACTCTTTTATCTTTGCCCATGCATTACATTGCCTTAAAGATCCTTCACGAATGACACACTTGTCTTCCTCCTCAAATCATTAAAA
>Ga0209208_10000210_pt1 | contig 69718 bp, 60 predicted proteins | sample S1TSphfallax_3_FD_187694 | JGI IMG/M metagenome (GOLD analysis project Ga0209208, IMG submission 187694) | Host-associated microbial communities from peat moss isolated from Minnesota, USA - S1T2_Fd - Sphagnum fallax MG (SPAdes) (version 2) | ecosystem: Host-associated > Plants > Peat moss >... | reverse complement strand
AACCACCAATAGCCACTAATATAATAACCACCAATAGCCACTAATATAATAACCACCAATAGCCACTAATATAATAACCACCAATAGCCACTAATATAATAACCACCAATAGACACTAATATAATAACCACCAATAGCCACTAATATAATAACCACCAATAGACACTAATATAATAACCACCAATAGCCACTAATATAATAACCACCAATAGCCACTAATATAATAACCACCAATAGCCACTAATATAATAACCACCAATAGCCACTAATATAATAACCACCAATAGCCACTAATATAATAACCACCAATAGACACTAATATAATAAACACCAATAGCCACTAATATAATAAACACCAATAGCCACTAATATAATAACCACCAATAGCCACTAATATAATAAACACCAATAGCCACTAATATAATAACCACCAATAGCCACTAATATAATAACCACTGATAGCCACTAATATAATAACCACCAATATCCACCAATAAAATATTCGTTAATAAAATATCCACCAATAGCTTATAATATAATATCCACCAATAACCATTAATAAAATAACCATTAGTAACCATTAATAGCCTATGGTAATTTAACCTCAAATAACCACCAATAGCCACCAATAAAAACCACCAATAACCATTAATAAAATAACCATTAGTAACCATTAATAGCCTATGGTAATTTAACCTCAAATAACCACCAATAGCCACCAATAAAAACCACCAATAACCATTAATAAAATAACGATTAATGGTCACAATATAATAATTACCAAATAACATTAATAACCACAATATAATAAGTACCAAATAAACATTAATAGCCACAATATAATAAGTACCAAATAACCATTAATAGCCACAATATAATAATTACCAAATAACATTAATAACCACAATATAATAAATACCAAATAACCATTAATGGCCACAATATAATAATTACCAAATAGCCACCAATAAAATAACCATAATATCCATATATTATAATTATTTTGAATTATCAAAAATAATCTAAGGTGAAATAATTTACAATAAAAAATAATAATTTAAGATAAAATAGCCCAGAATTGACAATAATAACATAAGTGAAATAACCTTCAATAACCAAAAATAATCAACAATAACGTCACATAGTTGAAAATAGCCTAAAATCAAATAGCTTGAAATAACAAAAAATAACTTATAAAAATTGCAAGTAGCCTAAAGTGAAGTAATTTACAATAACACAAAATTAACATACAATAAAAAAATAACTTACAATAAGCGAAAATAACCTAAATTGAATAGGTTAAAATAGCTAAAAATAACATAAAATAGTTTTAAATAACTTAGAATAACCAAAAGTAGCATATAATGAAATAACCAAAAATAGTCAAAAGTAATTGAAAATGGCCATAAATAGCCGTAAATAATGTAGGGTGAAATAATTTAAATTATTGAAAAATAGCCCTATAATAACTACAAGTAGCCTTATAATAGCTAAAAGTAGTTTAGCACATGTAATATTATGATATTAAAAAAAAAATCCATTTATTAAATTATTATTTTTCAAAAGAATGGTCATTGAAATGTTATTGAATAGTGTTATTCAAACTTTTTTTTGTTCAAATGATTTTACACTTTCAAAAGAAAATAAATGTAATTATGTACATTATTGATTTAAAAAAATAATAAACTTGAATCATTTCATTTGGACAAAATATCAATAAAATATGAAATTTTAAATTTTATGTTTTTGTAATATTTAAAATGAAGCATTTGATAAATAGAATGCAATGTAACATATTATCACAACAAGCAAGGTGGTTTGATAGTAGGGGTGTTCACTTTCATTTTAAAAATCAAAGGATCAAACCTCACAAGTGGTGTGTGTGTGTGGTCAACAATGGTAAGTTAACCAAATATTTTCCTATCTAGTTCCGTATAGTAGGTGCCTGGGTTGATTACATGGCCTATGTGCTTATCTTATGTTTTGAACTTAGCCTAGGTAGTGACATGTGTCAATAACTCGTAGACTAAAAAATCATGAAATTATCAATAGTATTATATATTAAATAATTTAAATTTAATTGATTTCCATGATGCTTAGTTAATTAACTAGCAAATAAATGGTTTGATAAATTTGTATTTTACTTGAGAGTAACCTTGTTTCATTACGTACTAATGAACCATTCACTATCCATAGCAATTGGTCCCTATTCACTAGGGGGTCGACTAGTTTCACCATGGTACAAATGTCAAAATTCACTCAAAATCTAGTGAAACCCATAGTGAACTAAGACGCATTTTGGTGTAATGGATCCTTTTACTGTTGTTGCCATGGTCAACAAGGCAAATTGCTTATCTTGTTCGAATTTATTAGTATTTCAATCTAACTACTGTGCATTCACCTATGACCATATATTAAAATTGAGTTGATTATGTATTCATAACTAGTCTTTATTAATGTTCCTTGTCCTATTTGTTCTACTAAGCTAATGGCTTCTCTAATATAAAAATTGTTTGAACAATGGTGCCAATGTTGAGAAGTGTTTGAGATGTTTCATGTTTCATGTTTCATTTAGCTTTTGATTCCTACCAGTGCTATGGGAGCACCATTTGTTGTAAACATCAATAACCACATTCTGTTGACAATATAATACAAGTTTTGTATTGGGCCTTTTATATTTCATTTATGGCATTCCTTCCAAATCAAGCCAAATTTTTTATGTCCTTCTAGATTGAATTGTCAAGTCTTGTTATTGCTCCCAATAATATAAAATCATGAACAAGAATTATTGTTAAGACTAATCAATTATGATTGTATGTATCACTATTTAATTAATTGCGGTAATTGAATTGGCCTTTGCATTATAGGTCTTCCTTTGACCACTTGACCAAAATGGTCATGAATCCAAAGGCATATCCCTCCATACTAAAAAGTCCATCCACAATAATTACCAACTAAGACATTAGTCCAAGTATTGGAAGCTTCCATGTGCCAACCAAGGTTATAGATCAAAGCAATGAGCTTGTGGATGTTTCAACTCCAAAGAAACATCCTTCAACCCTTCCACCATTGTTTAAATCACTAGTGGTTCAAAAGGTTGTCATTGTCAATGAATTGAATTCTAGGTCTAAAGTTGGAGAGGAAAATGATGGTAATGGGGATGAATCAATTAGTGAACCCATAATGGAACATACTAAGGAAGAACCTAAAGACCCCTATGGTGATGAGGTTGCAAAACATCCTACTAAGAAACCAAATAATGGTTCTATTTTTGTAACTAATAAAAGTAAGAATATTGTGGAAGGAGGTTCATCAAAAGTGAAAAAAGGTAACCATAAAAAAAGATTAATAGCATAGAGAATTAATACTACAAGAACGACAAGATGTAACCGAGAAGACCAATTGTGGTACAAAGTGGTCATAGTAAACAAATTTGATGGTTTTCCATTAGTTTATTTTAGGTCAACACTATTTTTTTTCCATTGCCTTAGCTTGATAGCAAGAATTATGCAATTTAAGTGCATAAACATGAACTATAAGCTGTAAAGGTAGATTGGCTGAATTGTTATAACATGGACAATTGAGTTCATACAATCTTGATATTCTAAGATTTTGATTGGATGAACATTTTTTTGTACTATCTATGTTTATTTTAGGATGTATACATGTAGAAACATTGGATTTTATTTTTAAGGTATAAGAGGATGAACTCATGATATAGAGCTTTAGTTTATAGCATGGATAGTTGAACAAATGTGCATGATTTACTTCAACTATATTTTGGTTTTGGAAGTAACATGGAAAACAATTTCAAATCATTGTTTTTTTTGTCCTATTGTTGTTGCAATTTTTATTTGTGCATAAATGAAGAATTTCCATTTGTTGTTTTGTTCTTGTGACCATCATAGTCCCAACCGAGTAAAAAATATAAAAACAACCTTGGGGATTTCCATTATTTTTTGCAATTGTCATAGCCATTTCCATTATTTCTACATAATGGGCACACTACACATGTTGGGATCATTGCAACAAACATTGGTAAGCTATAAATCCTCACAAATGTGTGTGCCCATTCTGGGTATATCTAAAATGTGTTCTTTCAAGTTCATGCCATTGACCATTTTCTCCAACTTCTTAAGACTTGCCATGTTGAGGTGGCCGAATCTTTGGTGCCAAAGCGTAGCTCCTTCATTCAAAGATTTTTTAACATTTGTATTATCCTATCGAACATTGACATTGAGAAGATATAAGTTTTTCTCCCTCTGTGCTTTCACCACAATAGTTCCATGGACATTGTTAACCTTATAACCATCCTTGTCAAACTCCACTTTCAAGCCTTCCGAAATGAGTTTGCTAACGAAAATGAGACTATTCTTCATTTTGGGAACATGAAGAACTTGAATGATGGTTGTAAACAACATTCTATCTCCAACTTACAATGTGGCCTTGATGTTCCTTTTGTTAATGGCCTCCAAAATGGTGTCATTTCCCATGTACACCATCCATGGAACAATGGATTCATAAGTGGTGAACCATTATTGTTCAAATGTCATGTGTTGTGTTGTGTTGGAATCGATGATCCAATCATACACTGTATGATCATTAGCACTCAAAGCGACAACAAACATTTGTTTTTTATTTTTCACAAGCTTGGTTTTCTTTTTCTTTCTCATCATTCTTCTTCTTCAAACAATTATTCACAAAGTGCCTGGGTTTTTTACAATAAAAAAAAACTTTTTGTTTACTTTATGAGTTTTGTTGAACAATGCGACATTTTCCATACTTTCATTTTTTTTTTCTTGGAAGCTTCATGAAACAATCAAACGATGATGAATTGAAGGTCAACATCCTTGGTGGACATGGACTCCAAACTCGTGACCGAATTATCAAAAGATGGGGAAAGGCTAATGAAAAGTACCATGTACATGTTTTCATCTTCAATCTTCACCTCAATGGAACGTAATTGATCTGCAAGAGCCTTCACCATGTTGATGTGCGCAAGAAAGTCTTCTTCTTACATTTTGATGGTGAAGAACCTCCTTTAAATAAACAACTTGTTTCCAATAGTTTTTGTTTTGTGCACACCGCAAAGTGTCTCCCAAGTGCTATTGACATTTTCGCAATATTGAATGTGTGCAAGTTGTGAATCCGTGAAATGTTCACAAAGTAATGCCTTGGTTGCCTTTTCGTTATAATTTGCCATTTCATCTTCATCATCGAGAATTGTTGCACTCCCATTAACAAACTTCCAAAGCTCATGCTTGGAAAGCATCATGCACATCTTGAACTTCCAAAGATGAAAGTTGCCACCATCAAACTTTTCCATGACCTTCAAAACCTCCATCTAGAAAGATGACATTTTGTTTTTCACAAATGCTAAAACAAACATTCTATATTTTTTCATTCAAATGAAGTTGCAACTGGGAAAATTTCAAGTTGAAAAACTTGTTATTGTTTGAAGACCTCACTTGAAATCTTTCCCACTCAATTGCTATGTCACAAAACAAAACCTTTACAAGAAAACCTTCAAACATTTGAAAAACTTTCTTGCACAAACTTGAAATTTCGCTTGAAACTTGTAATAACGGTAAATAATTCTCTTTGACACTTGAAGCTTGAAGCTTTCAACAACTTGAAAACATGTCTTCAACACACCTTAAACTTCAACGTTGAAACTTTCAACAATTTGAAGAACTCTCTTCCACACATTTTCAATTTAAAACTTGAAACTTAAAAAACTTGAAGAACATTTTTCCACACTTGAGAACTTACAACACTTTGAAGACGTCTTTTCCACACCTTTTATTCACTTGGAAACATTGCAAGCTCCTTGTATGCCATCACTTGGAAATGGACTCCCACTCACTTTGCAAACTAAAAGCCTTCCCTCAAAAAGATTCTCCTTTTTTTATATACAATACAAGCTCAAAACCTTTCACTATTTATTGTTTTAACACAATGTCCTTTCTCTTAATTGGTGTGGGCCCATAACCTATTGGAAACCACTTGAAAACAAACAGGAAATGAAACATTCAAGGTTGATGAAATGTAACAATTGTATTAATTAACAAGAAGATTACAAAGGTTTTATGCTTCAAATGCTACAATCACAAATCTATGGCTTGCAACAATTAACAAGGCTTGAAGGTTCTATGTGCACTCAAAACCATGAAAGGAAAGAATGAAATACAACTCAAAACCACTGCGATATATATTATCTCCAAACTTAAAATAGTTGCCACTTATCCCTAACGTAACCATCGCTTAACCTTAACCTAACCGCAACTTAACCCTAACCTAGCCACTACTTAACCCTAATGGCTGTCACCTAACCCTCATTGCCGCCAAACCCTAACCCTAGTTGCCATCAAACCTTAACCCTAGTTATTGCCAAGCCCTAATGTAGCCTCCACTTCTAAACCTTAGCCATCACTATTCAACCTAAATTAATTACATTAAGGATGTGAATACTATTCATCCTTTTGATGAATGTTTAACACAATCATCAACATTGGGAATTCAAAATGAATAGTATTTCTAAGAAAAACGTATTTAAAGATGGATGAAATGTAATTTCATTTGCAACTTTGGTGCAACTATCGTTCAACTCAATTAAACAACTAATAAATGACTTTATTTTTGTAAATATCATATATGCTAATAGTTATGCTAAATTATGACGACATTAAATTACATGAAAAATTATTTGTATAAATGAATAGTTATGTGTGACATGATTTTTGCAATGCATATAAAATTTGAATAAATTCTCTTGAATATAAATAATAATTTAATCTTGTATATGTTCATACATGTAATATCTGATTTTTATGTAGACCAAATTTAGTTTATGACATATAAAATAACGATAATTAATTAATGATAATTAAATTGTGAAATTAAATTGTTCATTCATTTTTTCTTGTAATAGCTTAATATTTATTAAAATGATTGTCAAAATTCATTAAACATTAAATTACATGTAATTTTTGTTTATAGAAGTGAATGGTTATATATGATGTAAATATATTTTTTATCCATTCAAACAATAATATTCAATTTTGAAATATAAGTTGATAATAATGCATATGTTCAATATATATAATTTTAATTTTTGTGTAGATCAAATTTAGTTTTCAACATATAAAGTGATGATAGATAATTAATATTTTGTGGAACTCTAATGTTTATTCATTTTTGTACATATGATAACTTCATATTTGTTTTAAATTTGATCAAAATTCAGTAAATTGAAATTGCCTATAAATTTTATTTGTATAAATGAAATTTTTGTAAGATGCAAACTTTTCATTTAAATGATAAATTAAATTTATAATAATAAAAATTATTATAAAAGTTAATTATAGGTTTAAAATATTTTGTATTGAAATATTAGTTAGACTAATATGTTTATTAACATGGTTTTTTATTACCTTCATTTTGAAATTGATTTAAAAGCATAAGAAAATTGAATATGTTCTAATGTTATTCTTCAATAGGTTTTGCGGGGTAGTTTGTTTGTGTCCTTTATTAAAGTATTATAATGTATTACAATAATTCTAAATTATTTTACTTCATAAACAAACTAAATAAAAACAATGTCAAAAAAGATTTCCTCTTTTTTCTAGTTGATGGAAACAACATGAAAGCATGTCCCAAACCAAAAAGTTGTCCATGTAAGTACTAATGTTCTTATATACCTTAGTATTATTTTGTTTTAATGATAATTAGAAAATATTATATGAAATTAAAAAAAAACATTCCTCATAAATTCATTAAAGTTTTTAATGAAATAGACATGTATGAAGTTACAACATAAAGATGATTACGTATTAGAAGGCATCACCAAAAAACCCATCTACTTTCTTTTTTATAGAATATACTTAACACGTGCTTGAATCAAATATTACACTGCAAAAAAAGGCTTTAAAAATTATTTACATTTGGAAAAATCTATTTAAAACCTACTTTTACAATGTGAAAATTTAAAATTAATGAATAATAATGAAAACATATCTTGTTAGTAATAATTGAACTTTAGATTGCATGTATAATGATTTTGTGATGGGTTTTGGTTCTATTTTTTCCTAGTTTGACAAATAGACTACCACGTACATTTTGTTGTATACTTTAGATGCTTTCACCTTCAAAATAGATTAAAAATGAAGAGGATATGGGCATTGAAAGTAGGCAAAGTAAGTTTTCGATCATAGGCCTAATTCACACATTCCAATTTAGTACATTCGTGCTCTTTGTGGTTTTTCTCTATTGGTTCATTGCATTTGAAGCTTAAAGAAGTAATTTAAAGCTTAACTTGGTCCACCCATAGCTTTTTAGATCACGCAAATTGAATAAAAAATGAATAAGATATGACATTCTAAAATAATGGTTCATTTTTGGAAGAAACACATTATCTGATTTTTAACATGTTTTATGCTTCTTTTTTGTTGCTCCTTTTCTTTTGAAGCTTCAAGAAATAATGTAAAGCTTACCTTGATGTTTCCATAGCTTTTTACATCATTCAAATCAGACAAGAAATGAGAAAGATCTAAAAGTTTTTAGTTGTAGGCCTATGTGTGTTGTTAGGCTTGTCTTCCCATGGTGGCAACTAAATTATTTGTCCCATATTGTTTGGTTTCCATTTTGATAATCCAAATTGTATAACCAAATGCACTAGGATGATGGAAAACCAAAGTAAATATGAAAAATGTAATAGCCCTTTGGGATGAGCACACAAAAAATCTTAACCTTAAAGGCTAAGTTAAATGAAATAGGGCTTTATTTGTATCTTAGGTATAGCCCTAACCTAATGCCTATGTTTAGCTTTAGCTTATGTGCCTAGGTCTAGCTTTAACTTAAGCCTAAACTAAAGGGCCTAGGGTTAGACCTAACCCATCCCTAGGTAATTAGGTGGCTACCTATGATTAGGCACCATGTACATCTATGGACATAGTTGACCTTTCGACTTCATTTTTATTATGACTAATCAATAGTGGAATGTTGTGGGTGTGCCATGTGTCACCACATCATTAGTTAAATTGACATAGTTGAAATGTAGTTGAAATTTAGTCAAAATTTTGCTAACGTCATATGTAATCAACAAATGAAATTCATCCACTAGTTGAGGGAAGTTGACAACATCTCACAACTAAGTTGGTAAGATGGTTTGTAATTAGAATGGTTAGTGATGGCTATTGATGTGGTGTTGACATGTGGCAAACACTTTCAACTAGAATGTCATTGTTGACTTGTACTTGTTAACTTTTTTGGTTTGTAGTTCAGAAAAATATTTTTCAGTTGCAAAAAATACTTTACAACTATTTTTGTCACTTTCAACTATGCTTTTAGTCAAGATGTAGTTGAAAACATAGTTGCAAAAGGGGGGGTTTTGTACTAGTGAATTCCATATTCGTAGAAACCAACAACAATCCATTGAATAATCTTAATGGGGAGACCTATCACAATTGTGAACAAGGCTACTCTTATCAAGGATTAATCACTTGAACTTCCATTCAAATTAGTTAAAATATCCAATGAACAAATAATTGAACCATGCTGGACTTTTTAGAAAAATTATAAGTTACAACTTTCAAGGCATGAATCAAAGTCATAAATTTGGAAGTAAGACATACATGTGTTCCATGAGGAAATGAACAAGCTTTTCATCAAATGTGCATGGCTTCATTTTCTTTCTAATCATTTTAGTTTTGTTTGGTTTGACACAAATTTATTTTGCCCACCATTTCAATACCAAATCCTTGTAGTAGGCAAAAGGCTATCAATCCGTTTTTTCCTCATTGATAATTTCCATAAAGCTACCCCACTTTCACATATTAAAGATCTTCATGATAATGTTGTAGCAACAATCGGATGGTGCACACCAAGAAGCTTAGCCATGCCCCTAATTGAAGATGACCCTGCATTAATTGATGTTGTCAAAATGTTATGCTTCACAACAAGCTCAACATTTGAGTGTGCATGTTTTGTCTTTTATAAAAAAACACGTACCCTTGCTATTAGTTCTTGAGCTGTTACAAAAACTTTTGGAGGCAAAAATGATTGAGGCATACTAGAAGAAATTAGGTCAAAATTTCCAAAAACCTTCCCCATAACAACTCTTCTATTTTGTGGTCCTTGGCAAATAACCAATGATTTTGTAATGCTTTGAGTAATTGTTGTAGCAAGCCTCGTGGCTTCTCATTCTCCAATGACCTTTTTTGCAACAACAATTACATTGGCAATGTCATTTTGACAAAGCTTGGTTGCTCGTTGAGCATCACGACATTTCTTTTGGCAAGCATTTTGCAATGTTAGCCTTTGTTGTTCTTACAACACACACCTTTGTTCTTCTACTCCTACCAATGCTTGCCTTTGCTCTTATGTTGTAGGCTTATATTGGCAAGGTCTTGGTCTTTGTAAATCCTTCCTAACATCCTTCAATTTTTGGCTTCCCATTCTAACATGCATTTAACAAATTTCAAGCACAAATTAAATCACTTGCAAAAGAGTCATTCTAATTCTAATCAAGCAATGCCCTAACAAGCATAAAGGTTTAACAATCATTATAAACTATTGAAACAAAACACAATGGCACTCCTAAAATATTGCGCACTGATTCTTGAACTTGCTCTAAATATCTTATCATTGAAAAACACCCATTGAGGTGACACATACTCTTCAAATGTGTCCAAGCTAGATGCCATAAGCCAGCTTCAAAAACTCATTTGATTTCAAAAAAATTGAAACCCACAAGAGGGGTAATGGGCATTTTAACATTGATGAATGAGTTACTGTATCAAATAACCTCCATACTCCAAAAAAACCCACCCCATCAATAACTAAATTCACTACCTACCTAATTGTAACTCCATTTTTCTAACTTATTGGACTATGCATCATCTTGAACAGTAAATATCATTAAAAATGGCAAGGACATGATGAACCATAAACACAAAAGACTTGTTGGCATGAACACTTACATGCTTACAAAACTTAGTAGATCAACCTTTGAGCACGTAGAACTTTCGGTTGAAAATGTTCAAGTTCTCTTGACCTTCAATCACCTATAGGCTACTATAGTGTGAAGTTGTAGCAATAGTGACTATGTATAGTTGTAGCAACAATAACAACAAGAATGGGCAAACAATAACAATGTGCAAGTGCAAAAGAATTGGTAAGCAATAACAATGTGCATTTGCAATAATAGTAACAACAAGAAAAACTCCAAGACTTGGGTCATGACTATATAGATTTCAGATGTACATGTGACCTTTACAACAATCAATTCAAAGCTCTCAAACAAAAACTTGTGAAAAATGTACCCAAGAACCACATATATAGAAAAGGAAAGCTTCTTAAGAACTTGAATCAATCCTTCATAAAGAAACCATACTAGAGCTACGACTTGCAAGTTAAAGTTCTGAAAAAAAAACTACTTTAGTTATGTACATGGAAGAAGAATTATATCTCCATGCAAAGAAGGATGAGGAGTCCATGCCAAAGGATTCAAGCCAAAGCTTTAGAAAGAAGGCATACTCTCGAACTAATACAACGTGCAATTTGAAGCTTTAAAGAAAAGTTACCTCCAATTACATGTTGAAGAAGAACGACATTGTGAAAAGAAGTTTAGGGTGAGGCTTTGAAAAAATTGGGTTGTGCATTCAAAGAAAATTAGAAGATGTATAATAGTGCAATTTGAACCTCTAAAGAAAAGAACTTCCACATACATCCCTAATTATGGCAAACAATAGCAGTAGCAAGCACAACAACAACTTTTTCCTAAGAGGATTCCAGGAGTTAAACAAGATTTGGGGCTCAGAAAGAAAGGCATGCCAAAATTAGGATGTGTAATTTGAGACTTTGAAGAATGTGTCTTCCTACATCCACACAAAGTCACACTCATTGTTGTTGCAATCTTCCCATGAAGAGGAACTTCCGACTTTGCAAGTTGATGGATGCACTTACAGAGAGACATTAATCTTGAATCAAAGAAGAGTAGAATTTTTTGTTACAAGATCATGGATTGTGTAAAAAGGTGAAACTAGATATTCTAGAGCATGAGATCTTCAAAAAATGGTGTTTAGCTCAAAGCCTCAATGAAGGAACAATGAAAGAACTTAAAACCCCAACGTATTGGTTAGAAGTGGGAAAAAAATGTGTGTAAACAAAATGCATAGAACATTGCGTGCGTTGAATTTGAAAATGACAATAACAAGGATCCTCAGATACCTACATACTTTATAGGATGAGGTACAAATGTACATTAGCATGATTGTGTAACTTTTCATCCAAAAAATTGATCGTTTTCCAAGTTTGATTTGGGGCCACCATGCTAAAAAACATTTAAAAGTCATTTCTAAAAAGAAATCAATAAAATTCACATTTTAACGCTTTTATGAACTTGGAACAATATTTCAATTTTTTTCATCACTGATGTTGCAATACAAAAAAATTGGAATTAAATTTCATTCATAAAACAAACCTTTTAAGGTCCTAAACCTATGCCATTTAATATTCCAAAGTTTCACATAGATTAGAGAAGTGGATTTTGAGATAAAAGTCCATATGCATGATTTTATAGGTTATGACATAATGCTTCGCCAAAATTGTAAAGTCCATTACTCATAAAATATTCATGATTTTGATCTGTTTTCTTCAATGTTGGAAAATTTCATGTGTCACTTTCACATAAGTGAGTCCCTTTTAGTTATATATAAGAAAAGTTTAAAGTTGTATGCAACAACATTTGTCAAATCCAAAAAAAACTACCCTTGTGATTTCCATAAAAGTTCATTGTAGTATGCTCCCATTCGGACCATATAGGATTCAATATTGTTTACCTAACAATATAACACTTTTGGTGATTGTAGACAAGTTTGGTCCCATCCCCATCTTAGTCAACATCAACAAACTAAAGCCCCACAAATTCCAATATTCAAATGCTTCCAAAGGACTAGAATCAATAGTTGAAATGGGGAGAGATACAACCAATATTGAAATAGGGTTCAACATTGCAAACTTGGAAAATGCACAAGGAATAGGCACAAATTTTTCATTTTCGGTGGATGGAACTGAAAACAAAGATTTGCTAGTTGAAACCAAAAACAAAGATTCAATAGTAGGAATCAAAATTCAAGACACCCCAATTACTCAAACCGAAAATAAGGAACACCTAAGTGGGACCAAAATCTTAATCGTATGGTTTAGAATTGAAAACAAATTGCCAATCAAAAACTCATGTTCTAAAACAAGAATCCAAGATTCGGAACAAGGAACTAAAATTCCTAATTTAGTGCATTTTAGCTTCATTCTGGATTCAAAATATCCAATAATTGATTCTTGCATTATAATATTAATCGTCAATGTTGTCATGGGAAATCAATGGATGAAAGTAGTTCCATCTTCTCACATCCATTAGCACCTTTTGCCTTTTCATTGGAACGAAATTTAACAACAAAGAATGTGGAAACAACATTAATGAATCGATGCCATGTTTTTAGCGATAACGCATTTTTAGAATCCAACAAAAATGAACGTAGAAAAGGCATAAGTGAATCGATGCTGCATTTCAACAACCACACATTTTTTGATTTCAACGAAAAGGTACAACGCTCGCCCAAATCAGTATCCAAGAACCAATATCATGTTTCACAAACAATGTGGTTGTTTTTGAAAATAACTCGATCGGCCCATTGAGTCTAAATGTAGGACCCTTTCTTCCATTTCACCTTTTTGCATTTTCCTTTTTGTCATCATTCCTTTCAAATAGCTCCCATAGTGCAAAAATTTAGTAGATTGACCAAAGATTTAGTTTTCAACAAGATGAGAGGAGTGAACAAAGAAGAAGCAAAAAGACTTTCACAACTAGGTGGAGATAGGCAAAAAGTTGTTGTAGAGCATAACAAGGAAGTGGAGGGAACCGAAATGGAGACAAAAATAAAAAAACGAGACAAGGAGAAAGATTGTGAGTTTTTCTAATGGATGTAGGTTGATGTTTAGCTAGATGGATAAGTTTCAGCGCTAGGTAGCTAGCAAGGATGTAGCATGGGCAAAATTGATAGGTTTTTCTAGTTTAACAACCCTTAAGTTGACACCCATTAGGCGTCCAATTGTCAAGGAATATTTATAGTTGATAGTCCAATTAAATGTAGATGCCATAGGATTTTTGGTGCAAGGGGTTCCATTAATTATTATTGAAAACCATGTTGCAAAGATGTGTATGTCATAAACTAGAATCACAAAGCCGCTAGCGATGCGTTTTGGAGAGGCAACATATCTATGCCTACAACACTTCGAGTGCATTTGTGCAAAAACAAGGGTGGAGAGTTTCCCAACTCAAAGGAAAGTATGTAACTAGACTTTTGACGCTGATTCAAGCAATTTGACTCAAGGGGACTCAAGAGATGTATGTCAACAAAAAAGCTTATGCCTTTGGTGGCCTTGACCAAACTCCAAAAATTGATAAATTAGGCTCAGATGGTATTCAACAATTTACATTTGAGGATGTGGGATCTGTCCGCCATAGTTAAACCAAGAAAAAACAAAATTGGCAAGGAAATAGACGCAGGTGCAGCCCATGTGCTAGACATCATCCTCAGACATTGGTTTTTGGTCGACCTAAGTTTCCAACTACCAAAATTTAAAAATGAGGATGAAACTAGCAAAATTTAAAGATGAGGATGAAAATGAGGATAACTTTTCAACAAAACCGAATCTTGATGTGAAGCGCAAAGGGTTGGTACTATCCCCTTAGGGCAGCTGATTGATCTTGACGACCTTCCTCAAATGCAGTAGGAAATTGTCGGTTGAGTTAACAACCATTTTCTGGTTTTGTATTGGAAAAAAATATACTGCCAGCAATGGTAATTTGTATGTGGGATGCTTGTGACAACGACTGCCAACCCCATCACCCGGGAAACGGACACCTAACAGGCAATCCCAATCACAAGAGGCAAGCCCGAAATGGCAAGACATGACAAGGAGTCCAAGTTTAGATGCTCCATTAAAAACGTCAACTACGAGTCCTGGCTTCACATTTTCCAATACCATGCCCTCTCAAACCCAGTCCTTGCTTCAAAGGTTGCATGATAGGTTATAGGATGAGCGTATCCTGCTTGATGGCATACTAGAAATGGACATTCCATCGGATTTCAATTTTGATGGGACCTAGGCAAGGTCCATTCCTAGGGATGCAGAGGCTTCGTTTTTGTTATGTATGTTTCACACCTTTGGTTTAGTTAGGAGTACACTACATCCGAAATCTCTTCCTTTTTGTAAGGTTTGGAAGACGAACTGCCTGATTCCGGTACATATGTGCAGACAAAGGGACATTGTGGCATGCTTTTGAGGTATCCATTATCGAAAAGGAGGTTGCACTCGAGGAAACCTTGAATGCAAAGTTTAAGGTCCTGTGTTTGAAGAATGAGTTGCGTTAAGCTCAAACGCAAGCTCGGCAGGATGCTTTGATGATCCAGGCATTTAAGTCAACCAAGTCCAACTTGTGGGTATGCAAACCTAGTTGGACAAGTCTTTGGCCAAAAATGAGGAATTTATGAGCTCAACTCCCTACTTTCCAAGATTGGTTGACAATCATTCAAGCTAGTCTAGATTGTTTATAAGCCGAACGAACAAAATTGGAGCTGGAATACCGAAAAGTGAAGGCCAGCCGGAAATCTTTAAAGCTCATTGTTGCAATGGATGCGCGTGAACTTAGAATTACAACAGAACGGGCCGAGTGTCTTGAAAAGGAAAATGTGGACTTCAACACGAAACTACATTCCCAAGCAAACGACTCGAGGAAGTCTATCAAAACCATTGAGCGTCTACAGCTGAGTGTCCAAAAGTTGTCCTGCCATGCTCCCATCACGCAGGAATAGCTAGATGAAATGCAGACGCAAATCCGGTTCCTCACCCCACTCGAAAAGTTGAGGAGGGAGGTTATTCCTTCCACTAGATTGCCGAGTTGGAGGTGATCAAAATCAAAAAAATGTTCATAAAAACAGAGCTCCTTCTCTATCAACAGAAGGTAAAAAATAATAAAGCTAAATAGTGGGAGTTTTATAAGGCATAAATTACCAAAATTTTAAACAATGTTTTCACCAACTATCGAAAAGACAAGGAACTGTTGAGACTTTGGTTAGTTACTTATGCCCAAGCTTTCCCAGATTTTGTTGTACCTCATTTTGTTGCTCCTTCTCTAGCTAGGACGACGTCTAAAACCAAATCTATGACAGTATGGGAGGAGCAGAAGAAGGAATCAGAACCACAATGGAGGTGGATTCCATTATTATCAAAGTGGTAATTGAAAACACTCAGGTTGCTCTTGATACCATTGAGGTTGCTATTGAAACTATGCATCCTTCCACCTTGTCCACCATTTTAGAAACTGAGGAGGGTATTGAAAACCTTCAACTAGGGGATGGCACTAGAATTACTCCAATGGTACAATAGATAATTTTTTTTGGTAGAAATAGGATAGTTTTATTTGATCCCAAGGACATGATCCAAAATAGAATGGAGGATAATGTTAAGGCTATAAATTTTTCTAGGCCTTGAAGCATCCTGAGCAAGATGACTCAGGAATGAAACATTGTGTTTGTAACAACCGAATAACAAGCTGCATTGTGCAACACACACTACATACCCACCTATTAAAAACATGACAATAGTTACAATTCACACCAATGGAAGGTAATGGAGTACATGCAATAACCCCACTTCTCTCCACAATTACATAAGAGGTGCATGCCTTTTTTATCAGAAAGAAAAATTGTTTATGATAGCACACAATAGGTTCTGTTTCACATTTTGCCAACACAAATAAAAGTAGAAACAAAAACACCAGAACTCATGAAGACAAGAAGGGAGTACAAAATAGAATCAAAGTTCCAAAATTTTCATCTTGAGTTTTACTAGGATGGTGATGATATACATTTCACAAATCATAAATGTTTCTACTCCATCACTGGAAAGTGTTAAATCTGTACAATGGGTGTTCTCATGATCATTAATTTTTTACTTAGAATGTAGGGTTTAGGGTCATTGAAGGACAAGAAACGACATTGCCTCAAATCCAAAACAATCAACAAGACGTTAACAAGAATTGTCTAAGGTGTAATGCAGTATCCTCTAGTTGTCATTATTTTTTGGTTAGTTTTTTTATCTTTCTTTTCTCCCATATATGCATTGGTACATGTCAGTTCATGTCTTATGAGTGACTTTCATATGTAAGACATGCACAATAGAAATTAGGTTATATCTGATGATAAGAGTAAATATCTGAAGGATGTGGCTTCTTTGTGATGCTTGCTTGAAGTTCAAGCTCACTAAAGGATGTTATACAGCAGATTGTCTTCCTTGTACAATCTATCATGAGGGGTCCAAATTTCAAATGCATGAAAAGGTTGTGTAACTAAAATCTACATCTGATGTCAAACATTTTATTTGTGTTCAGCATTTGGAGGCTTTTATCAAGGCACACATTCCTAGTATCCAGGCCATGATCAAGAAGTAGATTGATGAGCTTGAAGCTGAACTTAACCAAATTGGTAGGCCATTGGCAAATGATGCAGGGGTACAATTCTCTTCTGGCGTCATCTATTCTTTCTGGGGAATTCCAATTTCTATTTGTGCTTGTTGAAGCCAAACTGTTGTGCTGTTGGTGAGGAAGTTGATGCAATTTTGCATCCATCCCAAGTTGGTAACATCACATTCCATAATGACTTTGGTTAATGACTAAGGCAGAATTGGGTATTTTTTATACACATACTTGTGTCTTCTGCACACTCAACTGTACACCATTTTGGAGCTTTGCAGGGCATTTGACCATATCTTTAAAGATCATCTTGAGGGAGTGTAAGTCCATTTGCTTTTCTCATTATGTGTTGTTAACAATGATGTGTGCTATTGGCAAGGAGCCCTCCTGTAAGCTTTGTAGATATGTCATAAGATACAGGCAGAGCATAGGAGAAAAAGGCAGGGTGATTTTCAAACATGTCAAACACAGCCTAAGGATTCAGCAAGAAAACAACAGATCTTTTGTGGGACCAACTTTTTACTAGGGGAGTTTCGATCTGCTCTTTGTACATAGGAAATTGATTCCTTTGGTGGCTACAACTAAATTCCACCTAGTTATGAAATTTCAGAGTAAACATTAGAAAATTGCTGTTTCTGGAAACTGACACATTGTATGTTATGGCAGATGACCAGGAGGCGAAAAAATTTACTCTGTATTTGATAACCAACTACCAGCTGCACTGAAGAAGCTGACATTTGACAAGCATGTCTCAGCCCAAAATGTGTGAAAAATTGTGTCAGAGGCTGATGGCTACCAGCCCCATCTGATTGCCCCTGACCAAGGTTACAGGTGCAAGGTTACAGTTCCCTCATCCTCTTCCATGGACCAGCAGAAGCAGTAGTTGATGCAGTATGTATTTGTCCATGTGCTGATGTTGTTCAAAATTCTCTCAAGTCTTTTCTTTGTCTGTTAGGGTTGGCTCTTTTCTTGTTTTTCTTTTTGTATTTGCTGATATGTTGTAAAATTGAAATCTCTATAACGATGTTATGGGGTCATTCTCTCAATTCTATGCATGTTGATTATGTACAGAGAGGTCCCAATACCTATGAATATATTGACCTTGTTGCAGCACAACTTCTTGTCACCTTTTGGAGTACATTCTCACTGTTGCTAACCTAAATATTTGACATTGGTTTTTCCAGACACATTTCATCCTCAGGGACCTTGTCCGTAAATGAGTAGGCAAGTGCACTGTAAGTTTCGCTATTCCCTCTCTTTATTTCAATCCTTTAGGTTGCACCTTAGTGTTTTGTCTACAATACATCTTGGAATTGCTTCTTAGCAAGTGACAAGAGTCTTCCAGATGCATTTGTTCACTGATTGCATTTACTTTTCAGTGGAATTTTGCAGGAGTTGAAGCGCTTTCCCACCATTCAAGCATAGCTTGCTCAAGCAGCTGTAGAGGCCTTGGAAAGAATGTGAGACGAAAGTCGAAAGACATCTCTCAGACTGGTAGATATGGAGGCAAGTTATTTGACTGTTGATTCTTCAGAAAGCTTCCCCAAGAAGTGGAGAAGGGAGGAAATCCAGGTGCTTCCACAATGGACCGTTACACTGATTGTAATTTGCGGAGAATTGGTGAGCTTAATTCTTTCACATTTCATGAAAAATCAGGAGATTTGTTTCTTGCAGCAACAGCAAAGTCAGATCCTTTATTGTACTGAAATGGTAGTTATGAGGGTGCTTGGATGTTCTGGCAGGCTCAAATGTGTCTGCATATGTGAATATGGTCCGCTGACCTGCTGAGAAACTCTCTTCCAAAAGTGTCAAGTTGGGGGGGCAAAGCAGTCTCTCCTTGACCATTTCTATGCCCAAGTTGGGAAGTGAGAGTTAGACACCATTTTTCCAGTCTTACTGTGGTTTCTTGTCCTGAAGGTTGTTTTTAATTCTTGTGGGGGGTTTACCTTGACTGTGAATATTGTCATGTTTTATCTCCTTGAGAGAGGCATGTAAATATTTTAGATATGATATCACTGGACACTTGCCAAAGATACTGATTGATGAACTGATCAATGCAGGGAAAGCAACTGTCTCAAGTGCTGGACAAAGATCCTGCACTGATGGAATGCAGAACTCAAATTGCAAAGAGGCTTGAGCTGTTCGTGCTGAGACTGATGCTGTGGCATGGCTGAAGTGAGTCTTTGCACTTGGTCATCACAAAGAGATCCCTCACCAACTTCAAGATATGACTTCCTTTCTCATCACCTATAGACTCTGGAGGTCTTCAGTGTCTAGATACAGTGACACTTTCTTTGTGGGGACCATGCAATGAATTGAGACAAATATCATAATTATTTGTCAGGTATTCATCCCATGCATACCCATTGATGGAGTTATACATATGGCAGGGCCATCATGTAAAACACCTTGTCTCATATACAACTAATGAACCCTTGTGGTCATTGCCCAACTGATATCATTTTCAAAGCTAGAAGGGGTACAACTTTCCAAAAAACCTCATTAAAACTGAGAGAAATGACCTTTTTTAAAAACTCAATTGTGACAAAATCGTTTTGGCCCAATTGTGGACTCCAATGGCATCGTTATCAAGTGTTGAAGCTTGATATGAGAAAGGGCAAACAAGAAGACAAATATGATTGAGAAGCATTGATTAATTGAAAAACTAAATTTATAATTTTAAATCAATTTCCAATGACAAAAAAATTATAAAGTCCACAACTTTTGCTCTGTTGGTCCAAAAATTACGAAACAATCACTATGCACACAGCCTAATCAAGGGCTTTTCAACAGTACCAAATGCAAAATGAGGAGCCTCATGGTTCAGGAGGGTTAAGACATGTTCACAAACAAAACAAACACCTATCTTAATATATGGATGTAGAACTGGGTAGGGAATAGGGACCCACATCAATAACCAAATAATGTAAGCTCTTTATGAATGAATATCCATAAAGAACCCATCAAGATCACTAGAATGAGTTATGTTGAGCTATCAGAAGTGACAAGATCCTAGTGCTGATGGATTCCAATTGAGGTACTGTGACATGTCCAACACTCATCCCAACATTCCACTGTCCCAAAGCATGTAGGGATACAAGCTGCTTCTGTTGAAGGAAAACATATAAAAGCAAAAAAAGTTGACTGTGATCTTCACATGGCTCAACAGGGCTTGAACTCTTATATGTATGTTCCTTGTGTTAATTTCATCATGGTATACTGAATATACCTATGAATGTTCACATAACTAGAGTAGGCTTAAATGTGAGCATACCAATCTCTGTAACTGATATTGAAGATGTCTTCAACCAAGATCTGGTCACAATTACTTCTCACAGCACTCAGTTTAAAAGAGAAGATTGGCTTGAAGCATATACTACACAAGTTCACCTCTTCCCATGGCTACTTTAAGAGTTAATAAAAGACCATATGTTACATCATCTGATTGTTTTCAGGTGATTACTGTTAATGAGGAGATGCCAGATGTTACACCATCAGACATAAATCTGGGATCTTTGAGGGAATTATTCTAGCTACCATAGCCATCTATGTAAACTAGAAGCTTTAGAACCTCCACTTTGGCTGCTTACAAGACTTGTTTCAAATACCACAATTCATATGTTTGAAAGTGCCATATCTGGTGCCATTAGATTTTTTTTGTGCAAATTCACCATTTTTCAGGGTATAATGCTAGAAAGTCCAGCCATGCTATTTCAAAACCATCTGTCTACATAAGTAGCATTTCCCATTGGAATCTGACACTTAAGAGTTGTTTGAAATACCAAAATGCATATGTATGTTTGGACCCTACATTTTGGTAAATTATTCCTTGCTGTTTTTAGAGTTTTTCAGGCAGAAGCACATCCAAAGAACTAAGCCACTTTTGTGGTTTCAGAGCCAAGATCTCAACTATGGCAGGAATGGAGTATGTTTAGTTGATTGAGTCGAAGGGCAACAATGTCTTCATGCAATCAGTTCAAAATTCAAAAGTGACTTACTTGTAAGGCCAAGACTTTGCAATGAAGACTCATGCTCTTTGTCAGTAAAAACACGCCGAGGAGCCATAATCTGACCCCATCATCCAATCACTGTTGCAAGATTAGCCCAGATTTATGATTATATGTTACTTTCACAATAGCTCTGTACTCAGCAAGTCACACCATTTTTCCTGTCCAGATTTCATGCATGAGAGAAACAGACACATGATAAATACAATATTTGCAAATAATGACATGAACCAAACAGACTTCTTACAGAAAGCTGTCCTTGACCTTCAGACTAGTCATGTTACAACCTGAAGGGAGCTTCCATGCTTACCAATCTATAGGTTCCAGGTTTGACATCTTCCAAAACATCAATGAAATCAAACACAGACTGCAAGTGCACACAAAGCCCATTAGCATACAGAAACAAATGCATTGTTGAGAAAAGAACTGTATGAAAAGACACCAACATGGTAATTGCAATCTCTCACATCTGTTGAAATCAAGATATCATAGATGCTCTACAGGATCTGAAAGCAGTCATAAAGCAACCTGAAACTCCAGTCAGAATACCTGAAGCTTGTCAGACTTGTGAAACCGGCGGTCTCTGCGAGTGTTGTCAGGCATGCGCACCACCAATTTCACAGCATTTTCATCCTCAGGGGCAGGTTCGTCTGGAAGTGATGCCCTCTTGGTTGCTAACTGTCTCTCCAATTCCTGAGATCAACCCACTCAGAGGACTTACACGATCAATAATTTGGAGAACTGTATGCTCAGTGGGTCCATGTCATAAAGTCTAAAAGGTTACAGAAACTGAAGGATATTAATGCTGCACTCTCTCTTGCTCATAATACAAACTAGTCTGCAATGTCCTGAATGATGAGGCTAATGCAGACAATATGAACTATGCCTATCTGTCCAATTAAAATAATAGAGAAGTTCTGCAGCATTGGACCAGAATGGCAATGGAGCAAACCTCAGCAGCCCCCTGAAGCTTTAGCTGCTCTTCTTGCTGAAGGTAATCCAGGGCATGTCGGGCAGCAGCTTCATCCTCCTCCTTTCTGTGGAGCGCTTCTGCCTCCTGCAAAGCAATTATCTCCTTTTGGCGGTCTAGTGCCAGTGACTCTGAATATGCATTGTCCTGTTACAACAGCTAAATAATCAGGATCTACCTTATGGTGCCTTGCATTTCTGCAAACTCAAGTTGATCAATACAAACCAACTGATGAAAAAAAATTGCATGCCAATGCCAAATGCACACTGTAAAATAAGCCTGCAGTATGCTAACAACTAAATACCTGTTTGCTGACATTTCAACAATCCAGAACTGAGCTACAGGGCTAAAATGCTCTAGCTGCCAAAACTCTCACCAACGTACCGAAAACTTGCTAATCAGAAAATATCACTCACAGCCTAAACATAATGATCATCCACATTTCTCAAACACTGAAAGCACAAGTCTAATCACATCAGCAGCAAACAACAGAAGGCACATGTAGAGAAGATACCAACTCATAATCAATTTGCACATTCACAAGTATCTAAAGAAAAACTGAGGCAACTAACCTGCTCCTCCCGTAAGCGACGTTGCTCCACCACTGATGGGGATGGAGGCAATTGGAATGGGCGACCTGTATCAAATATGTCAAAACAATTGGAAGTATCAGCATTTATGACCCCATCATCAGACTGATGAGGTTGAAACGGCAGTCTTACATCTGATGAACCAAATCTTGGCAGCCCACCAAAGAGAGCTGCTTCCAGCATTATTGCTTCATCATGCTCCTCTGAAGATATTCCTCCCCACTGTCATCCAAAGGAATCAATGAATGTCAGAACAAAGAAACTTGCAAAAGTAACAGGGAAAAGATTTGCAAATCACACACAACACAGCATACAAACACTACAACTGAATAACTTGGTCATGTCTGCTAGCTCAGCAGTGATATGACATTAAAGACAAAGAAGCATCATTTGAGGTACAAATCCACACAAACCCAGAAAGGATTAGAGAGAAGTGCTGTGGATCTGGCACAATTTCACCTTGTACACTTCAGAACACTGATGACTAATGTACTATTTGCACACATTGTCTAGAACATTGGTCACCTTCACATAGCTAGAAAGCCAGCAAGGACCTCTCATAGGACCAATGTATGGCACCAGATACCAAATCTTCCACTTTGGACATGTCATGCATCTATGAGATCACAGAAAAAACTCCATGATGACACTTCAAAGGCATCAGTTGCCACCAAACCAAAACAAACATGACATAAAGGAGTGCAGTCATAACCCTGCAAAGTATCATTCCATCACCTTCATCACAAAGGGCAGTGACTAGCTGCCATTACTTGCCACTAACATCATCAGCTCCTGAAAGTGTGTGCATCATAATCTGCTCAAAATTTTGGGCAAACAGTTATAAGAAAATCTGTACCCTGAGTTACGGTTCCATTTCTGGAAGCAGTTGTAATTTTGGATAGCACTCGAGAGACATAGCTAATAAAAAAGTAAATAGCATCCTCATTCCAGGGCAACAATCTTGTGAGGGTAAGTTTCATATCCATGTGGATTCCCCTGTGCAAGCATGCATCTAACCCTAAGGCACAGAGAGGATAGTGGTTAGGGCTTCCTCCACCCAGAATATATATTTTACACACACAATTGATGACTTCTTGGATGCAGTGCACTGGCTTTTGCCACTGGAAAACATATCTATGAGATTGCAGAGAAAACCCCATGATAGGACTTTGAAGGTAAACATCATGCCACAACACTAGATTTGCTTCCTCCAATTTCAACAACTATAACACTCAGGCATCAAGGAGAACAGGCGAGGAAGGCATCCCACTATGTCTCAATCAAAACACAAGACTTGAGTAAATCATGAAACTTGATAGTGCATGCACAGAATTGCAGGGCCACTGCCAGACCATCATCTGCTTAAGTCCTTTCTGCTTCTCAGAATAAGATTCTTGTGTGGTCTAGAACACTGTACCTCATCTGGAAAAGATTCACCATTTTGCTGTGTAAGACCTATGGCAGCAGCAGAAGCAGCAGCATTTTGTATGCTGACAGAATCCTCATTATGTTCACTGGACTGCTGAACCCTGGCAGGCAATGACTCTATGACAGAAAGTGCTGGAAGAGCAGCCAAGCCTGAAGACCCAGGGATAATGCTGGAGTGTCTCAGGGGACGCCGAAGCAAAGGTTGTTCATTTTCATTAAGGTCTTCAAGCTCCTCCTGAAGCCTCCTGTCTGCCAGAATACTTGCATCCCTGTCCTCTATTCTCTTGGATTCATTTGCTTGCTGTCCATGTATCCCTAAAGGACCTTCATGCACAACTCCAACTCCTGCTTTTGGAACATTGTTGTCCAGCACTATTGCCTGTCCATGACCAGTCCTGAAGGCAAACAAGAAAGTACTTTAATAAGCAACCATGGCCATGAAAAGGCAACAGGCATACAAATTACCTTCAAGAGGGCAATTGGCAGATTAAGGTACTGTTGAGTTTAAATATCAGTCTAAGCTTAGGCTATGAACAAGAAACTACAGATAGAGGAGATGACAGAGGTGAAGCAGATATGCACAGATCTCTTAAGTAACCGCTCTGCTGGGGACCACTATGAGTGTCTTCAATCTCTTCCATGAAAAATGGGCCTGAAGCTTCCCCAAGTTCACGCAATGCCTTCTCTTCCTCAGCTGTCTGTCAAGTCAAGCCCAGCTTCCAATCAACACCTTCCTTTCCCTTCCCACACTCATGCAGGAAGACACTATTTCAATTGCAACACCAAAGGTAGTTATACAGGACTATAGTACCGTGGTTCCTGCTAAAATAGAGTTTCCCATAAGGCATTCAACACAGCTTCAAAACATACTTTCAGTGAATCTGAAATTGCGCGAGCAATATCATCTTCTTCTGCAGCCCCCTGCAAACTTAGGTTGTCCCCAACTTGCATACCTTCCTGCATTACAGAATTCACTAATTCTCAGCCAAGCTTAACAGTCACACAATTATTCAGGCACAAGTGAGATGAAAACCCAATACTTCAGATACTTAGGAGGTATAGCCAACCCAGTCCACTTGGACAGCACTGACCTGCATAAATTCTCCTCTTCCTCTTTGATTAGCTATCTCAACTTCCCTTTTGGAGGCTTCAATAGCTGCATGAAGCATTTCATCATGGAAACGATTTTCCTCATTTGTCATCCCTGAGACCTCTCTGATAGAAGTTTCATCCATATCTTCATAATTTACATATGGAAATTGACCAATGTTAGGTGTAGTTGAATCTGTCAAGGGCCTGAACGATGAAGTTGTGGCAATGAAATCCTCAGTTGAATCAGAGGCTGGAAGTTCCTCAATTCTTACGCCAGAAGTGTTATGTAATTGTTGAGGACCCAAGCCCTCATCCTGTAGATCATGCCATTCAATTGGTACATTCCTGGTCTCTTGTGGAGATGAGACTTGTGGCAGTGTACTTGTGCGCAGAAATGAACTTTGTTCACCAAAACGTTCTAAGGTTGACTCAGGCACTGCCCTAGTTGGGTGTACAGGTAAGACACTGAAAGGGGCCTGTGGCTGCACCAGCTGTTGCACTGAAATTGGTGCATCCTCATCCATCCACTGCCGTCTGTCTGGCTCTTCATTATGTTGGGGCCTTCATAAACCAATTTTGAATTATCACATCTTTGAGGCCAGCAAGAATACAAATATTCAGGCCAAACACAGCAAGACATGAAGAAAGAATAAGCCAAAAATAACAGAAAAATGATTCCAAAAGTGAGAAAAGCTTTGTCTGGAGAGGAAACAGGAAAACCATGCAACACAAGATGAGATTCAAGAGGAGATGCTAAACTACAAGGCTCCAAGAGTGTTGTACATGTTATAGTATGCGTCTAGGGCTGAGTTTAGATCTCCTCCATGTTCCTGCCCCATATCACACACACCAGCTATGTTGGCCTTGAAACACAACCCGAAATCTTGAACCCATACCTTCAGAGAAACATCTGCCAAGGTACTTGACATACCAAGGTATCCTTGAAGGTCCAAAGACTCAACAAAACATCACCAACATAACCTTCAGCCGATTCAAAGCATAAATGCAGGTTTTTCTGGTCAAACCTGTTGTAATGAAAGATAACCACAACAATAGGTTGTTGTAAATCTGATGTATTGTGCACGAGTCACCACAAAGTTCATCGAACTGAAGAGGGCAAAGGGCATCTAACCCTAATATCACCTCTAGCAACCACGACGTACTATACTATCATCGTTAAATGGACGGAGAGCATCCTTACAGAAAAAAAACTCCCCGAAACAGTTTACGTGACCGCTGTAAGTACAAAGAAATATTTTTCTCTATCACGGGACCCTGACACTACATGCGATCAACAATATCTGTAAATCACATAGTCCCCGGTAGGCAATGCCTTGACGTGTACGATTCAGCTTCTTTGACCCGATCAATACTAAGGAAGAATAAAAACGCTGGAGTGTACAGTCCATTCCATGTAGGAAGTAATTGCTACCGCTTTGCTCCACACAATTCATTCTCCACTTCCCCAATTTTCTCTCCTACGATCTTGCCGCAGCAACAAAAAAGCCATAACAAACTCACAAAGGAATCGGACTGTGGAAATGAATACTTCCCGGTAAAAGGATTTCTTTCACTCAATATATCAGCACCGAGACAGATAGAGAGGAGAAGACGAGAAGTTTGCTTATACCTCAAGCTTCTGAGCGGCCACGGCGTCACTACTGCCTGTGATGCTCGTGAACATGTGCACTGCTTGCAGATCCATTGCTGCTTCCAAATATTCTCCTTGGCTCAGGCTAGGGTCCCGGGGTCCCGATCTGGCAGCTGCTGTGGTGAAGGCGCGAGAGAGAGAGAGAGAGAGAGAGAGAGAGAGCAAAGGGTGGTGCCAGAGCAGAGAGTAGCGGCAACCTAATGGTTCCGTTCCGACGCTTTACGTAGCGAAGCGAGAACCTGGTTCGGGGAGGTAGCAAAGCAGCGTGAAAGCATCTCATCTCTGCCCGCACGAAATGCGCCCACGTAGCCCTGCAAACCAGGTCCCATGGTTGAGGTCCCACGGACGGCGCCCCTCCCCCGCCAAGATACATTTTCTGAAAATAAAAAAGTGACTAGAACCGAACAATAGCTGCCAATAGTTAACTGCCAGTTCCAGCTAGGGCAAGTAAAAACTAGATCCAAATGGACACTGATTTTCAAAAATGGAAAAAAAAAATATTTTTCTGGACAACTCGACCCAAAATCAGATTCTCAGCATTGATGTGTGGAATCCAAACAAGAATTGAGACAATTCTAATTGATTTTTTAGAACCAGGTTCGAAGGTTCTTCACAAAAGCAAAGAACCGCTCAAAACTAGTGATCAATGTTGGGTGGGTACCAATTTGAACCCTGGTATATAGATTAGTATGTCATTGTTTTTAATAATTCTTTTGTGCAGCCAAAGTGGTGATCACCCCTAAAACGATTTATCCAAATTTACACATACATGAAATACAAATCTTTGATCATCCTCTATATTTTTGGCTACACATTCAAAACCAAATTAAAAAATCTAATGAATTTCACTATTTTCTCTCAATTTTGGCAATTGATAATCTACAAAATCACTTCATCTGTGAATTGTTGAATCTTATTTTCATCTATTGGCATAATTTGGCAAATATAAGAAAAGGGTGACTAGAACTGGTCCTAGTACCAAACAATGACAAGACTGGTATAACCAATCACGAATGCTAGTTGGGCATTACAAGTTTGTGATCAACGTTTGATGTTATACTCTTCTGTTACTTAACTACTTTGAATGAAAAAAAATCATAAAATGTCAAATAAGTTTTGAAATGTATCAACTATTCCCATTTTATAGAATTAAAACTTCATATAAACAAAACAAATCACAACATAAACTTATAATTAATATTTCTACAATATACATGCATGACTAAAATATGCCATATAAAAATCAACAATGAAAAATTTGAAAATCTTCAACAAGGAGTGTTTGAAGGTTAACTTGCAATAAAACAATAGAAAGACAACTATTTTTTTAAATGATGATACATTTGTTTAGAATTTTCAAACTATGTGCATTTTTCTTTGACTTCGAGTGCAATATTTGTTGAATGTTCACATGAGTTAAATAAATAATTGTTCACTAAGGAATAAATTATGTGGTTCATCCACAATGATTATGTGTTATGCATGTGTTTACAATGTGTGCATGTGTATAATGTTGCATATCACCTTATTATGTCATGCATTATATAAAGTTATAAAATAAAATATGAATAACCTATGGGAAATGTAGGTTACCAAATGTATCATACAAATATAATTTTTACTAACACACTACAATTTATGTGGAGGAAAGGAATGCATATAGAAAACACTATACATCATACTTTAAAACCATGGTATGGGTTTCTTTTTGTGGAAATAGTGCCTCATTGAACATCTTAATACATTAATGTTCCATATATTTGAAATATTTGAAAGATACCACTTTCTCTATGTTTGTAGATCGAAATGGATATTTTTTTGGCATGGTTTTTAATGAAAACTTCATTCACCTAAGAAAATACATAAATTGTTGCAACTAATAAATAACATATACACTTTTATTTTAACATGAAAACTTCCCAAACTTGTCAATAATCAACTCCCACATGATACACACTCCTCTTTACTCTCAATCGAACACACCACTTGTGCCATTTTAACCTCCAAGGTTTCTATGACAGTTGTTGTTGTGTTTGGTGGTTTATTCTGCAACCCAATCAAACAATTCACACCATAAATGACATGTATGAACCATATTCCATGAACTCCACCTTGTGACACTTCAGATGACTTTAATTATGCAAATGCAAGGAGGTCTTGTGATACAAAACCAAGCATATACTAAAGGATAGATGCCACCTTTGTAGTGGTGACATCAGTAGTGAATTTGATGGCTTCAATTGCGGCACGTGATCGCAAGTAATACATTCCAGTCTTAAGACCCTATTACCATACAAATATGAGCAACCAAAGGATCAATTGATGTTGACGAATCAAAAATTAACATTAAGTTGAATTGAAGTTGAATGAAGTATATGGTAAATGTCAAAATTTTGATCAGATTTTGATGAATTCATTAAAACTAGTTGCAATCTTGAAAGATATAAATTAATGAAATATTGTAGGTAATTATATCAAAAGGTTGCACCTTTGACCACGTGTAGAAGTGAAGAGATGTTAATTTGCCAAAATTGGGTTGATCCATATGAATGTTGAGGCTTTGGCTTTGATCAATGAATGCTCCTCGTTCAGCAGCCATATCCACTAATGACCTTTGCTTAATCTCCCATACAGTTCTATTTTTTCAGTCAAAACAATGCATGTCAGTGGCAAATATAATCTATGAAATAATAGGCATTATTTTTCACATGTTAAATTATCCATCCAGAAATTTGAATCTTAACATTTCAAAAATTTGTCTGTGAATTGGGAAAACCTATAGATATTTTTAATATCTTCAGGAATGCCTTCGATCAACTGGATCGAGCCATTGTAATAAATTATTTGATTTTTTAGCTCCATGTTCCAAATGCCCGCTATTGTCAAGTCATTAAGCAAATGCTTGTTCACCACCACAAATTCACCACTGGAATGGCAAGACAAATTATATGAGTTTTAAACATGAACAAGCCTTGAAAATAATGATTATTCTTGGATGGATTGTGCACCAAATTGTGTTTTCAACTTTCAAAAATGTCCAAGAATTTTCACCTTAATACACGTCGATTATAGATGTTGGATGTGTATGGTTCAAAACATTCATTGTTGCCCAAAATTTGACTTGTTGATGCTGTAGGCATGGGAGCCAACAAAAGGGAGTTTCTAACACCATTTTTTGCTATTTTGTGTCGTAATGCTGGCCAATCCCAACGATCTGATGGCACAACTTTCCACATATCGGGTTGCAAGATACCCTACATACAATTTACCATAAATGTACAATCACATAATCTATTTTACCTATAAAATGAAGGAAACGCAATATCAGTACCTTGAGTTTGGTTAGTAAGGGGGGTGATATTAGAAAAAAAACAATAGAAAAATACATTGCATTAAAACATGTGAAGACAAGGTGAAATTCATATTACCACTAAATTTTGTGGTTTTGAATTTCACCCTATTCTTTTTTTCATGTACACCTTCATTGTTGTCATAATTATTTTAAATCTCATGCATTAGATATTACAATATATAATTTCACCATTAATTGAATAAAATTCTTACAATCTGTGGATAACAAGGTTTGAAGATGAAATAAGAAGTAAAGGGTGAAAAGAGGACCCAGAGGCAAGGTCGCTTTACAGAATATGCAAGCCAAACCTTGTCTAAATTGAACTCCTTTCATTTTTCATCAAAATGGTCATACTTTCAAAATAAATGTTTATTTTTTCATACCATCTTTGGTTAATGTGCACCTCAATGAAAAATGATAATTGCATGACCTTTCAAAGGTGAGTTTTACATAGTTATGGATTTTATTTCTTGGTTTGTCACCCATGTTTAAAATTTTAAATGTTAAAACTTCATATTTTGTATGGTAATCACTTGGTTAAAGTCACAAGTCTCATATACAAATTCTTGTTATGTAGTAATTAAAAAAAAATTGCATAAAAAGGATTCCATATAACTTGGAAATTACCTTGCTTATTGGACATCCAGGATAAGTTTCATAAACACCTTCCTCTGCTGCCAAGTCTGCTGAAGTGTTGAGAGCATGAAAGTATATCGTTTCAAATATTTCTTTATTTAGTTTTTGGGCCTACAAGTGATTACAAATGCCTTTGAGCCACCCACATGCATAGTATATACTAACATTTAATAAGAATTGAAATACTTATGATCACAATAATGTTATAAACCTACATCACTTCATGTCCTTTAAGTTATTTCTATGTGAAAACAATACTAACCTCATCGGAATCAAATGGCATCCCAAGCAAAATAAATGCATCAGCTAATCCTTGGACTCCAATCCCAATTGGCCTATGCCTCAAATTTGATCGTTTGGCAGTCTCAACTGGATAGTAATTTACATCAATGATTCTATTGAGGTTGCGAGTCACTAATGTTGTGATCTGCACAATTTGAATGAAATATTAATTTCTATTAAAATTTTATGCTAAAATTTGAAACTATGAACAGCAAAGCATAAAATATTTTAACACTTCAGTGCATATTTCAAATTTTACCTCTCCAAGCTTCTCAAAGTCAAAAAAACGATTCTTGCAACCTTTGCTTCCCATCAACTTTGTCGGGTGAGATTCAAGAGGCACACCCTGTTTACCAAACAAATGATATTAAAAGTTACACAATAATAGTTCATCTATTGCAATTCCCTCATAGTTGAAAGTCAATGGTAATAATTTTATGGCCAACTTATGTTGTTTAGGATGGTAGGCCCATGAATGTTGCAAAAGATCAATAACATCTAATTCAAAAGCAATGTTCACCTTTTCACGAACAAATCGAGGAAGTGCTAAAGAAGCTAAGTTGCAAACTGCAGTTTCTTCAGGACTTGTGAATTCCACAATCTCTGTGCAAAGGTTTGAAGACTTTATTGTTCCCAAGTTTTGTTGATTGCTCTTCCTATTGCATGCGTCCTGATGTCAATCCCCAAATTCCATTATAATGATGTCAAGAATTGAATGTTTTATAATAAAAAAGAAAATGATGGGAAGAAATGAAAAATGACCTTGAATAATATGTAAGGATTTCCTGTTTCAATTTGGGCTTCCAACATTGCAAACCAAAGCTTTTGTGCTTGCACTACCTTCTTGGCCTTGTTCTGCAAAAAAGGAAAAAACCCATGATCCAAAACCATTGAAGGAAGCAACAAAATGGAATATCATCTTCCCACATGATTTGAATTAATGCATACTAATAATTGAAGTAAAGGATGTTACCTCAATTTCATACTTTGTGTAAAGTTTTTCAAACTCTTCTCCCCAACAATCTGCTAACCCAGGGGCTTCATTTGGACAAAAAAGAGACCAAGTCCCATTCTCTTGGACTCGACGCATGAAAAGATCTGGAATCCATAATCCATAAAACAAATCTCGAGCTCTACATTCTTCCTGTGAAAAATATGAGCTTACACTTATAAATTAATGCATAATATTAATGAGTTGTGTGATTGAAATGAAGCTAGGATTGAAATCTTGGGATTTAGGGGAGGAATTACCATCATTTCCATGAGTTTTCCTAAACTAAAAGTTTGTGTGAATAAAATACCTTGCCATGGTTCTTCCTCATGTCCAACCAATCAAAAACATCAGCATGCCACGGTTCCAAGTATACAGCAAAAGCACCTACATCAACCACATCCAACTTTTAATTACCACATCAACCACATCCAACTTCCAATTAGTTCTATAGCAATGTATGGAATAAGTGCACAATAAATTCTTTTAATTTAAAAAAAATCTTAAGACAAAGTATTTATATTATAACATCATAGTAAAAGGCTCTTACCCCTCCTCTTGCCACCACCTTGGTCAACAAACCGAGCTGTATCATTGAACACTCGAAGCATTGGCACAATACCATTAGATGTCCCATTAGTTCCTCGAATGTAACTACTATTGGCACGAATGCAGTGTAATGATATTCCAATGCCTCCAGCTGACTTGCTGATCACCGCACATTCTTTAAGAGTGTCATATATGCCCTCAATGCTATCTTCTTTCATGCAAACAAGAAAACAACTGCTGAGCTGGAATGCCCAACCCAAAAATGTCATTAGAGATTTCCTATAATGGTTTACTTTTCTAAAAGGATAGAACGTATTGGATTATGGGGTTGTAACATTATGACTTTAGCATTTTGGTATAGAAGGGCATACTTACTTGAGGTCTTGGAGTTCCAGCATTGAAAAGAGTAGGGGAGGCATGAGTGAACCATCGTTGTGACATTGTATGATAAGTCTTCAACACAGAATCAATATCAGCCTTGTGAATGCCTACAGCAACTCTCATGAGCATGTGTTGAGGTCTTTCTACAACTCTTCCATTGACTTTTAGCAAATAAGACCTCTCCAACGTCTTAAACCCAAAGTAATCATAGTCAAAATCCCTATCATAAATGATGTCACTATCCAATCGTGCTGCATTCTGCACAAAGTGACTCATATCGTTAATAGATACCACTTGCATCGCCATCTTCAAACTTAGCTTTTCCGTGTTATCATTTTCATTCAACTTATACATTTTTACCCACCACAAAAGAAAATGAAGTAGCACCTAAAAGTAAGAATGTCAATTTTCCACACCTTTAATATAATTTCATATACATCATCTGATATCAAGGGTGCTTTTTGGTTTGTTTTCTCATTCACATGAAAATACATGTCTTTGATCCTACAAATTTATAATAAAACAAAATTAGGGGTGCCACACAAACAAAGCATCAATTGTTAGCTTTTAAGATAAAATGATATTGGTTGATGCATAGGAAAGCACTCTTTTTCATTTCACCCACATCAAAGGTTCAAAGGAATTTGTAACATGTGTGAAAACACTTACGTTTCAGAAAAAGATTTTTTTGTATTTTTGTGCAGGTTGGAAACAGCGATCCTAGCTGCTAACTGTAAAGAAAAAAATGCATAAAAATTAGTGTGAACAAGAAAGGAAACTACAAGTAAATTTATGTTACATTCAAATATTAAAAAAATGCTTACAATAGCATAATCCGGATGACTGGCAGTCATGGCCGCAGCAGTTTCAGCAGCCAATTCATCTAATTGGCTAGTTGTAATCCCCTTGTAAACCCCCATGCACACCTTTTGTGCCACAAGCACGGGGTCACAATGTTCCGGGTTTGAACCATAACTCAACCTCTTGAGACGAGCAGTGATTTTGTCAAAATGCACTGATTCTTGCCTACCATCTCTCTTCAACACATACATGGCTCCTTAATAACACCAAAACTCTTCTTATTATCGATGGTATTCCTTATTGTGTTATTCCCTACAATAACATGTATATTCATCCACAATTCAATTGTGATAATATGAGGAATAAAATTCAAGATATAATTTTTTAATGTTGAAAGAATATGGTGGTGAATGTAAACCACATTAGGTTTACATAAACCAAGGTCAATTATGTAAGTATACATGTCATAGATTTTTACTTATATGTGCAATGACACACACAAACTGATGTTGATGGATTCCAAACATCAAACACACAATACAACAAATGTGCACTTAATCTTTATGTACAAGTTAAGATGCTTTGGAAATATATGCACAATTGGAAATGGCAAGAATTGATGCATAAACCAATTGTAGCAAATGCAACTTGTGCATCCACAATTAGTGCATCACAATTGTTGTGGATGGCATCATAAAGTTAGTAGTAAGGGTGCCAAAATGGACAATGGGAAAATGATTTTTGTATTTAATTTGAGTCTATTTTTGGTACACATTGAAGTTGTGTACTTTGATGGTTGTAAGCATGGTTGTAAGCAAAAACCAATGTCATACTTCAAAAGTTAGTGCAAAATGGAATCATACTTATTCATGTACATACAAATATGACAATTTAGATTATAAACTTTGAAATAACATACAAGTATGCCATTTTAAACCCATGCCCCAATGAAATTGAAAAGAACATGCCTTAAATTGATCCCACATGTTCTATAAACTTGGGTCGAATTTTATGAAATTGAGTAGATGTCTCCCTCCATAACCCCAAATCAAGTACATATTTACTCAAAAGTAGGCCATACATGAGAATTGGCCACTCATATAAAAAATTGTTTGAACTAAGATATTTCCCTTATGACAAACTCTACAATAGTGAAAGCTGAATGTTTTCTAGCATTTTGAAAGGTTTTGGTAGATTTCATGATAAATCAAATCAACAAAATTTTGAATAAACAAACAATCATGTTATTTTATAATGTTGGACCAATATGACATTCATGTTTAAGATAATCCAATATGTAATTAATTGATTACTTCTACAATTGAGTTCTTTGCATAGATAATTTTGCAATACAAAAAGCTGTTATTGTGGCATTTGGTGTAATATCTAATCACATTTAGCATTGATCATTGCAATAAACAAATACCAAATTTGAATGCACCTATAAAATATTTTATGAGATTTTAAATCATACATTACTTATTCAAGTAATTCATCAAGTAATAGAGATTAATTCAACAAACATTTAGGAAATTGGACGATATCATGTAGAGGTATCATGATGCATGTGTTGTTTAGATGCCTAACTACAAATGAAATATTTGTTGAATAAGTTTTTAAAGATGTGGTCAGCAAAATTTATAAGGAATAAATTAGAACAACAACCTGAATCAACCTAGTCAAAAGGAAAAAATTCAGCAAAGATTCTTTCAAGCTCCAAACGTTTGTGAAACTTGGCAGAAAGAAAATGGCATTAGCAAACGTTTATAGTCTCTCTTTAACACCTTTTTCTCAGTAGTAAAAAACCTTTTCATTTCTCATCATTGACATCAGGGACAATCATTGGACATTCTCTAAAGACTCCTTTATCCTTAAGGAAACCCTTGGTGTCTCCTGATCAAATAGGGTCACCTAAGGATGGGCAATATGTGGCTTTGGAATGAACAACAATAGTCAAGAACATGCCAAATTAAGCCACATGCAAAGGTGTAAGGCTTTAGTTGTTACCTAAAGGGTGAAACATTTCAACACAATTTCAAAGGAAATTGCAAAATTTTAATTTAACCATATGTATTATTTCATTAAGATTCATGAAGATTGACGGGGGAAGATTTGCATGTGATAAATAAGCTCCAAAATGAGTTGTGAAATTATGAAGATAGTATTTTGACCCAATGTTACTTTTGAGAATTTTTTTAATATTAAAGTTTTATATTTTTCATGTTACAAATATTTCCTTTAAAAAGTTCACCACCTCAAATTGTATTACAAAGACCCATGACATTTGAATGGCTAGCCATTGAAAAGGCCATGTGATTGTTTTGGTTGGCCTAAATAGTCAATTTTGATAATAATTTTGAAATGTTTTGAGTTTATTATAAGCTCCACTTTTGTTTTGGATAGATTTTTAATTGAACTAACACAAATGAATTACTTGCCAAATTGTGTGCATACATGTAAGCATAGCCCTCATTAATGTCCTTTATTAAATGTCACTCATGATACTAAGTTTGAAAATGAACAAAATTACATTCCAAAATAGTTTATGAATAAGTGCATATTCCTCACTTGTTCATTTGAGTACATCCCAATACTTTTGTATAAGAGATGATGCCCATAGCACACACATTTAATGAAGATAAAAAATAAGGTTAACAAATGAAAAACTTGGATTTTTTTGGTGGCTTAATCCATGTATAATATCTCCAACATTCTATTATCCATATAATAAAAACAAGAAATTCCAATAACGGATTCACAAGTTTTCAAATTAATTTTAATGATGAGTTTTCTGTAGGTTCATGTGGGGGGGGGGAGGGAGGATTTTGCATGATCCTTCATGTGGTCATCTACCTTGAGAATTTTAGACATAATTTGGTGGATCACATGAAGGATTATGTTTTGCATTTTTCTTATTTTTTGCCAAATGATCTTTCTTCTTTCATTCTTATTCTTGAAGAATGGTGGCATTATCCAAATTGCAATTTTTTTGTGTTCATATGGTTTGATGAAAATGCTATCTATTGAAATTTTATGAATTGAGGAGTGTGCAAAGATTTTGGTCTTTGTTTTCCTCAAAGGATCTTGCTTTTTAATTTTTACAAGGTGTTGAAAGATGAAAAAATCCATTTCTTGTGTCTTTATTTTGTCCTCTCCTTTGTTTCCTTTTATGCAAACCCTATTCATCTCCCTTCAATGCAATGAAACAAATAGAGAAATAATTGTGTAAAGATTTTTTAAAGTATACATAGGGTTGGAAGCTTCAAGATTACAAATCCTTCAATGATTTATGGAGTCTTTTCAATGCCAAGTTGAGTTCAAGACCACGGTTTTTTCATCATGGCTAAAATTGTGAAAAGATGGGGCATAACATGTAGTTAATATCAAATCTTGGAAATTTGTGATGTCGAATAGATCCATCAAGGTGCATGTATGCTAAACTTATATATGTCACATTTTTTTTTGGAACTTACAAGGAAACAATGAGGGCTATTTTATGTGGAGTTTAATGAAAGTTTTAATTGTAGGTATGGTCATTCATTATTGCGATGCAATGTTAATCTTTTTGTCCATAAAGTGGAACTCTTGATTTTGAATTCCATACCAAGTTGCAATTGAATGATTTGCAACCATATTAACATGTACCACAAAAAACCCAAGTTACCATTTGAAGTTAAGATACAATTATTTTGGCGCTCATCATCATGATCAAGGCAATGATTCTTTTTGTTGTTCTTTTTTTATCAAATAATTAGATAATTTGGACGCACCTCTCTTTATCAATTTGCACCCTTTAGACTTTGCATATGTTTTGTAGGTCATTTTTAACAAAGGGGTAAAAGAAGCAAGTATGTCAACTTCAATTTTTGTATGATGATGATCTTCGCAACAAGTACATGTTTGATGAATATGAAAGCATCTCGAATTTCCTCAAAAAAAATTTAACACTCGTGCCATGTTCATTGAAGTCTTCAAATTTGGGTTAATTTAAGAAATAAATACTCATATATGATGGATCTCAACATGCACAACCACTTTGGTTGCCACATGACTTTTATTCTTTATGGTTGTTACATCATTGTGATATGTTTGTTCTTATACACATGTATCATTAAAAAACCAATAGATATTAAAAAAGATTAGATACCATTGTCACTAAGTATGGAATCTAATGTTCAAGAAAAAAAAAATGTCCATATTCTTTGTCGCATTTGGATGATAATGAAATCGGGCATTAAGAAAATAGTCCATGTTTTTGTTGGCAAGTAATTGAGGTTTTAAGGTTCACATTGTCAATGGCACAATGAAATAGTTGTTTTAAGGCAAACTTGTATGCACTTCAAAGTAAGATGGATAAAACGTCTTAGATCTTGGTATTGATGTTGTTGATTAGGTAGAATCAAATAGGTTGCTAAACTTGTAGGATTATACAAGTGCCATGTATAAACCTTACTAAACTTTGTTTTGAATCTTCATCTTGACATTCTTGATGGTTCATTCAAGTAGCTTTGTAGGTATAGGATTATAAGTGTCATTAATCAATTTACTAGAAAATGTCTTGGGTCTTGGCCTTGAGGTTGGTGATCGTATCTTATTGAAGTAGTTTCTTGAAGGAAAAATTATGTACATGATAACATTTCACAAAATATCCTAGATCTTGGTCTTGACATTGTCATCAATATATTTCAAATAGTTTTCTAGTTGTAGAATTTGAAAAGTATTAGGAATAAATTTTATAGATTTTGTCTTGAATCTTGGTCTTCACATTGTTGACAATTTTAGAATCAAGTAGTTTTCTAGTTAGAAAATTGAATGAATCTTAAACAAGGTTGATAAAAACAATTTGAATATTGGTCTTGGTTTCTTATATCTTGGTATTTTTTGGTGATCCCATGTGTCATAGCTATGCACCTTGTTACAACCATTCATGATGCTTACATCTTGTATGTAGTTGTTTGTAAGTGGTTTTTGTTGGTTTTGGTGAGTTGCAAGTTCTAACAAAAATCAAAAGAAAATTTTGAGTGTTGAAAGTCATTGTGCACATATACTTCTATGTTGGGTTGATTTACTTAATTTCATAGTTCACAAGAATTCTTACATGGTGTGATATTTCAACTATCTTGGGTTGCACCTAGGTTTACATCCCCATATAAATTCCATTGTGCTTTTACATGAATTACATTCTAGAATTAGTTTGGATCCACCTAAATTTCACTAGAAAAAGGGAGAGGAATTTGAATGCTAAATCTTACCACAAGTATGTATATATATGTAACAAGTTCAATATTAATGTTGATTTGATTTACTTACTGCCATAGTTCATAATTATGTACCTATTGGAGCCATGTTGAAGAATTTGAAAAGTTAAATTCACCCCAAATTTTAGATATATATGTCATAAATGCAATATTAAGATTGGTTTGATTTGCTTAATCCCATAGTTCATAGCGATGTACCTATTGGAGCCATTGTTGTATATATGGTGTATATGTTTAGGGCTTCTAGGTGGTGTTTGTTGGTTTTATGGGGGGTTGCAAGCTATAACAAAGAACAAAAGAGGTTCAAATGTTAAAATTCATTGCAAATTTAATTTAAATATTGAGTTGATTTCCTTAACCCCATAGTTTGTTGGAATTGTAACATGTGGTATATAGGACATTTCAACTTGGGTTACATTTTTATATAACATATATTTTTTGTGTTTATAAATAATTAAACTCTAGATCCACCCTAGATCCACATTCAAACCTCACTACTCCAACAAGGATAATATTTTGAATGTTAAAACCCGTTGGAGGTATATATATGTTGGTTATGTACCTATTGGACCCATGTTTGAAATTCTCACATGTTGGATATGTATGTATGTGGCTTACATTTGTGTATGGTGGGGTTTAGGGGCTAAAAGCTTCAACACACATCAAGAGAAAAATTTGAATGTTGGAACTAACCACATATATATATATATATATATATATATATGTCATAGGTTCAATATTAATGCTAGAATGATAATTATGTACTTACACTACTAAATTTCCTTTTTTTCTAAACTATAAATTTTGGTAATAAAAAAAAACACATTTTGGACATGCATAAAAAAACCTCCCAATCATTTTAGACAAGTCATTTTGAACACGTCCATTGTGATTGGGCCATGTACTTTTTGACCAAGCCTAAGTTGGCCTTTTTGACTAGTCATTTTGATTGGTACTTTTGATTAGTCATTTCAACTAATCAATATAACAGTCAAATGATTTTTTGACTAGTCAAACATAATTTGACTAGGCAAATTCCATGTGGCATTTAAACAATGGCCATCCAAGTTAAACTACATGGCATTTAAACATTGGCCACTAAGCTATGCCATGTGAATAGAACTTAAATAACCTAGGTTAGACTTAAAATTAGATACCTACTCCTAAGGTCCCTATGTCTAGCAACCTACAACCTACACTTTTAAGCCTAGGTTTAAGAGCCTATAACTAACAACTAGGTATAAAAGCTTAAAGTAGGTTAGGGCGACTTAAGCTATGACCTTTACTAGGTTTAAATGTACACCACTTAAATTAATTCTACACCTAAATGATTTACATAGGAGAATCTTATTTCATTTTGAATTTGGCCTTTAAGGTTGAACTTTTTCAATCAATTCATCCCAAGCAACCTTCCTTTTAAAAATATTTTTTATGTTTTAGATGCTTATGGTGCATCTATTTATATTGCCCATCATTTGGAAAGGATGACAAACAATATGGGACAAACTTTTGGGAAGCATAAACATTTTCATGCCCACACAACACTAGAACCTTTTAGTTCACAAAATATTATCCCTAAATAACTATGTAAGATACATAAATTAATTAAATAAATAAATAGCTAGGTAAATATGTATGTTAATTAAGTTTAAATAATATTTTTTAATAATTAATTTTTAATAATTTAGTTATAATTAATAATTACAACCAAATTATAAATAATCCTTACAAATTTGACTTAGTTTCATTATATATTATCAATAATGTATTTGTAATAATTAATATTTAACTATTTAATTACACATTCATTAGTGTATTTTAGGTTAACTAATTAACAAATTAGTAATTTACCATAGGTATATAAATGGCCTACCTTAACCTATATAATTAGGTTACCTATAGGCTAAAATATAGGTAAATATGTGGAGTATAGGTAGGTATGTATAAATAAATACACCTACATATAAGTTAATTGCATTTAGGTTATTTAACCACATACTTACATTACATAAGTTAAATTGGCGGCTACTTTAACCTAGGAAAAATTAATTATGGAAAAACTAATGATTAGTACAATAATGTTTAAACCAACCACAATTAAAGTAATTGTGGAAAGAATAATGATTATTAAACTAATAATGACTAAACAAACCAAAATTTAAAATAATTATGAAAAAATAACAAGTGAATTAATTATGGTTCAATTAACCATATCTGAATAAATATGGTGAAACTAATCATGAATAAAGTAAATAAGGCCAAGTTAACCAATGAATAAATATGGCTAAACTAACCATAAGTAAAGTAAATATGGCCAAATTAACTAATGAATAAATATTTTATTACTAGACTAGAAATGATTAAACTAACCATGAGTAAAATAAATATGGCCAAATTAACTAAAGAATAAATAATTTATGGTTAAACCAACCATGGCTAAACTAAAAATGACTAACTATGACTAAAGTTAATATGGCTCAACTAACCAAGGAATAGATATTTTATGGCTAATTAATCATGCATAAATTAATTATGGCTAAACTAAATATAAATGAAATAATTATGGCTAAAATAAAAAATGGTTAAAATAATTATGGAAAATTTAAACATAGCTAAACCAAAAATGGTTAAACTAACCATGAGTAAATAAATTTGATTAAACCACTACTAAAATTAATATGGTTAAACTAATTAATGAATAAATATTTTATGGGAAAATCAATTATGCAAAGAATAATTATGGTTAAAATAAACATGAATGAAATAATGATGACAAAATTAACCACAATTAAATAAAAAATGGTTAAACTAACCATGAGTAAATAAACTTGGCTAAACTAACCATTAATAAAATTAATATGGCTAAACTAGCTAATGATTAAATATTTTATGGCAAAACCAACTATGCAAAATTAGTTATGGCTAAATAAACATGAATGAAATAATTATGGCTAATTTCAAAATGGTTTAAATAATTATGGCAAAACCAACCGTGGTTAAATTACTAATCATGAATAAATTGAATTTGACTAAAATAAACATGAGTGAAATAATTGTGGCTAAAATAAAAATGTTTAAAATAATTATGGCAAAACCAACCATGGTTAAATTAACAATAGTTTTAAATTAATTATGGAGCGATTAATTATGGTTAACTTTATTAGGGTATAATAATAATATTTTAAAAATAAATATACATCATTTAGTTATGCTTATAATAACCATGGTTAAATTCATTATGGAAAAACCAACAATGGCCCAACTAGTAATGGTTAATTTAATTATGCTAAATTAATTATCATAGCTAAATTTACTAAAGTTAAACTAACTATCGTTAAATTGATCATTGTTAAATTATTTATAATTATTAAATTACCTATGGTTAAACTAGCCATAATTAAAATAAATATGGTTAAACTAACCATGGTTAAAACATATACAATTAAAAAAATTATGGTTAATTTAACATGATTAAATTGACCATGGCTAAATTAATTATGGTAAGTTTTTATTTTAATTAGTCTTTTCATAGGTAGTTGAACCACAATTAATTTCAATATAGTTAATTTAACCATAGGTAAATAAACCATATATATATAATTAATTTAATCATAATTAATTTGGTTATGATTCATTTAGTGATGATTAACTAACTTATACATTTTCCAAACTTTTCCTAATTGGTCAAACATAGTCAAAATGTAACCCCAAGATACCGAACTAAGATTATAATCTGTAATTGGCCCTTTTGACTAAGCCATTGGCCACTTTGACTAGGCCTACTTAATTAGCCCTATTGATTGAATATAATAGGTGCCCTTATTTACTAGGGCATTTGCCAATTTGATTAGATTGGGTAGTCTTCTTTATTAAGCCATTAACCAATTTGATGAAATGGTATTTTTAAGTCTAATTTGACTAAATGTCTAATTTGACCAATTGTCAAATTGGGCACTCTAGTCAAATTGATTAATAAAAAAATACCCATTGTCATTCAAACCCTTGGCCTCAAGTCAAAAATACATGTTGTCGCAACCCTAGCCTTGGGCTTGTGACCAAAGCAAGGGCTTGTGAAGGTGCGGGCCAAGAAGGAAGCCCAGAAGTCACATTTCATGCTCCCAAGAGTGCAAGAGAGTGTGAGGGAATGAACTTTCACACTCCCAAGTGAACTTCCACTTTGGGAGTTGGAGTCCCAATGGATTCCCAAATTTTCAAAGAACGAGTGTAAAAGTCAAAATTCATTGAATTGATGAGTTCCTTATATCATTGGAAAGCTCTTGGAACCTAAATGTCCAAAATGGGCTCACATGACCCATTTGAACATTTAACACACAAGTTATAGCCAAATGAAGGGTTGGGAGTCAAATTGGCAATTTGACTCCCGACCACTAAAAGTCAGGAATCACCCTAACTTCCTTGCATGCAGGTAGTGTGCGACATACCATTGGAAAGCTCTCAACGAGGGCTATAACTTTGCTTTAGACCTCATCTCAATCAGAAGTCTGCATGCAAAGTTATGGGCCCCCAAAATCGTCAAAATCTTAGTTGTGAAAATTTCGGGACTCCCACTTGGGAATCCCGAGACAAAATGACATTTGGGTGCTGGTCCCATGGTCAAACACATATTATATTATAAGGGGGAAGGTGGTGGCTTCCCCCAAGTCTGGGCCGTGATGAGTCTTGTGAGTCCAAGTTTGCCCGTGGCTTGTTTTAACACCAAAAGTGCTTTAACTATGCATTAACCAACTTATTGTTTGGTTTTGTGCAGGTCCATGTGAGTGAGTGATTACTTGTCATTCTTCCTAGTCCCATCCTAGAGCTCTAGCACGCCCCTCTACCCCCAAAGTGCTACGAACCAAGGAACGTGCCCCAATTCCTTACTTTTTTGTTGTTTTCACTTCATATTCACATTTGAGTCTATCAAAGAGCTTAGGAGCGCATCACATGTCCTTTAGTAAAAAATATCCATCTAGTCAACTTGGTTAGTTTGAAAAAATAGGAATTCTAGTAGTTTTATTGGACCAATTCCCAAATTTCTCATATGTGCATGTATGTGTTTATGCAAGTGGTGTTTGTTGTTTGGGGGGGGTGAGGGGTTGCAAACTTTCTAGCACACAAATCAAGAGAAGAGCTTTTGTTAAAACTCATTGTAAGTTCAAATGTCACACTTGTTCAAATGAATGTTGGGTTTTTTTATTTAATCACTTATATCATAGCTAGGTACCCATAGGAGCCTTACATGTGGATTTCACATTTTTTGTATATGTCTAATGCTTGTAAATCTCACATATTGTCATATATGTATATTTGTTGTTTGCAAGTGGTGCATTTTGTTGGTTTTTGGGATGCAAATTTCTAAATAACAAATAGGACAAAATTCAAATGTTAAACTCACTAGAATTTTATGTGTCACAAGTTCTTTACTTAATGTTTGATTGATCCCACAAAGTTCGTTAGAATTCCACTTGGGTATTGAGGTTCATTCAACTTGTGTTAGAGGCTTACTACCACATCCATTACACTGTGGCTTTACATGCATTACGCTCTAGATGCATCTAAGATGCACCTACAATCCACTAGACCTCATTATTAGAATTCATGACTACAAAAATTCATTTGACACATTGAATGTTCTTCAACCATGTCGTCCTATGGTCCAAGTTTAATAGATAGTCATTTCTTATTATGACCATGGGGTGTTGTTGGTTGTAGGTGGGTGCACCAACAAGGATTGTTCTATAATTAATAAATGTATATATATGGAGTGATGGCATGGATGACATAGTTGTAATGTGCATTGGTTTTATGAGTAGGATTCAATGCAATGATTAAAACCATTGAAGCACAAGTCACTAAATAATGTTTGCACATGTAGGTGGTATGTGCAAATGCATTATTACACAACATTTGTTGTTATAGCCATATTGAACAAATCGCCATATGAAAGTAACCAACTACCATACCCAACCTTCATTGTTCACACATTGGTGTGCAACATCAAAAGTTTGCATGGATTTCCCAAGTACATGAATTGAACATCATAGGAGGTATACAACTAACCTTTCATGATTAATTACAATATACCATGTTCATGTTAGTTGGGATTTGTAGATGATCTAGAATTAAATTTGGGTGCACTAGTTATTGGGTGCAGGTTGGGACATGGAGGCTAAGTAGGTTATGGGTCTGCACAAGGTTAGTTGTGGGTGTAATATTTGATGTAAGGTTGTAGTAATGCATGGAGAGCCATAGAAGTAGATGTTTGCCATTAGGTAATATCCATTGAATGATGTGTAGCTATGGGTTTAGGATGAAGCTTAAGAACAATCTACCCGACCATTGAAACCTAAGACTATTTTGCAAGATTTTGGTTGACATCCACAAAAGCAAGGATGGATGGAAGTATGCAATTCATAACCCATAATATCATGTCATGTTTCATTTAATTGAAAGACTTACAAATTAAGGTCAATTCTTAAAAGGTTGAACATCCAATTTTAGCTAGTTATGGAATGACTCTTATGTACACAAAACCTTATGGTGGGCTTTAGATATGCCCATGTTGAGTGTTCCTCAATGATGGAGGGTATGTATATAATGTTAGAAAACATTTGTTTGAGGTGGCATGACACAAACCCATATAATGTTGCATAGTAGATGGGTCAAATTTGTAGGTATGTGCATGTCTAAAATAAGTGTGAAGTTGACACCCTAGATGGTGGAATGGAGTTGAAACAACATGATTTGGCATCATGAAAGATCTGGGTGGAAGATTGGTGAAATCTTGGTCCATTGTAGTGGAAGCTTGTTCAAACATCTTGATGGAAGTTTATTGAGACTTTGGTGGAACACTAGTGGAAGATAGGTGGTTCATCACATTAGAATGGACAATTAGCAAAATATTGAATGCAAAAGAACTACCAATAAAGTACATAATCCCTTCATAATGCAAGGTGATCCATAGGATTCATCTAATGAGGAATGGATGAGACGTCTTACTTGACCACCATTTGCACCCATGAATGACAACACCTATGGATGAAGACATGGACATGATTTGGCTTGTAAATCAAGTATCTGATACCCATGGAAGGCATGAACCTAGAGTAGGACCATATTCCGTTAAAGGCTGAGCATTTGGAAATGACGAGGGGCTTTGATAAGGGGTTGTTAAAAATACTATTCATTTCTAATCCCCAAAGTTGGTGAATGTGTTGAACATTCATCAAAAGCATGAATAATATTCAAATCCTTGTGTTCAGTTAGGTTGAATGGTGGAGAGGGGTGTGCCAATTTGTTGTTAAGTTTGGTAGTTAATCCAAGGCAAAAACATATGGCAACAAATGATACGGACATCCCCATGGAAGCACCAAGTATGGGGGTGGGAATGGTAGGGGTTGATTATTAGGTAGACCCATCATGAATAAAAATATAAATAATGGCATGGTAGCTCAAGCTGCAACTACTAACAAAGCACAACCAAATATGGAAGGATAAGTTAAAGTAAAAGATTTAAACCATACCACACATTATGAAATAGTTGATGGACATGGGAAAGTCCCATTCTATGAAAGGTCAACTTTGCCAAGTCTACAATGAAATAATGATAATGAATGTTGTAAAAGACATGGACCACAAATGCATTTTGAATGAGCTATTGGGTTTGCTAAAACAAAATTTGTTACCACAACCAAACACATTACTAACCACTGAATATGAGGCAACAACCACATTGACGAGGTTAGGGTTGGTGTACAATGTCATACACTCATGCTCAAAAGGTTGCATGTTTCTTTGGAACTCATGAAAGAGTATGTGTGAAATGTGGGGAGTTTTGATACAAGGTCCACAAAAGTTTTATTCTGCCTCAAAAGGTATTTAAACATTTCCCACTCATCCCACGCTTGTGAAGGATGTATGGCACATCAATTCAAGCAACCTTGATGACTTGGCATGTTGAGAATAAAAGCATGGATGGGATGGTGCAACATGCAACATGTTCACATCAATAAAAATTTATAGATGAGAATGTTAAAAATATTAATCCCGAGGTTGATGAATGCGTTGAACATTCATCAAAAGGATGAATAATATTCACATCCTTATAGCAATTAAGTTAGGTTGAATGGCAACAGTTAGGGTTTAACAACAACTAGGTTAGGGTTAAATGGTGCCTATTTTAGGGTTTAGAGATAGTATATATTGGAGTGGTTTTCAATAGTCTTTCAAAAAAAATTATCAAGTTTTTGAGTGCACTTAAAGACTTTGAAGTTTGGAGTTAGTTTGCTACAAGTTATAATTTTATGATTATAGTTTGTTGCATTTTCAAATTGGAGGTTAAATGTTTTTTACAACCATTATTTAGGTTTTTTATGTTCCAAAAATGAAAAAATAGTCTCATTTTTGTTAACAAACTCATTTCAAAGGTCTTGAAAGTGGAGTTTGACAAGGATTTGTAAGCTGAACAATGTCCATGGAGACATCATAACTAGAGCAAGAAGGGAAAAGAACTTGTATCTTCTCAATGTCAATGTTTGGAAAGGTTCATCAACCTTAAGGACTATAAACCAATAATATTTAAAACATTTTTCTAGAATAAAACATGTTTACCTTTTGAAAGTGAAAGGAAAGGTGTTTGACACATACAAGGCATTGCTAGAAAACAAAACCAACATGAAGATCCAACAAAAAGTCTAAAAAAATTGATGATTTTTGGGTGAATGTGGAATCCAACAACAAACAAGTGTTTTATATACACCACAAGAAAATGGAGTTACAAAATGAGCCAATATGACTATCATGGAGTGCATGAGGAGCATGATTATTGCACAATTTGACTTTGAATCTTGGATGGATGCGATGAACACAACAATTTATATCAATAATCAATGCCAACCAAAGCCCTTAATTCAAAAACCCTGGAAGAAGCATGTACTAGTATTAATATATATGTATATCATTTGAGAGTTTTTGGTTGCAAAATGTATGCACACATTTTAGATGAAAAGAGGAATAAATTAGAATCAAAATCCATAGATCGTGTGTTTTTAAGGTATTGTGAAGGGACCAAAGCATATCATTTGATGTGCGTAGAAACCAAAAGGATCATTAAGAGTCAAAACGTTGTGTTTCTTGAAGGGACAAAAGAAGTAGAAGGTGTCCATGATAATAAACCCCCTTCAAAGCTAGTATAACAAGTTGTTGTGGATGAAGCCATGAATGAACATGAACTTGTCAAATTTGATAATGGTACATCTTTTAAAGGAAAGATCAATGGAAAACATGGAAGGTGAATCTAAGGTTAGGGCTAAGTAGCAACTATTTAAAGGCTAGGAAATAGTATATGTTGGAATCGTTTTGAGTGCACCTAAAGACTTTGAAGTTTGGAGTTAGTTTGTTACAAGTTATAGTTTGTAACATCTTCAACCCATGTGATTTACTTGTCATTTCAATATAATTATACCTTTTTCTATAAACTTTGGTGTTTCAAACCTTGCTTGTTTTCTAATTGTTTCCAGTAGAAAGGCAACCACAATTTGCACAAGAGGCCTTGCAATTGATGTTGTAAACCCCTTCGTAGATAAGCGATCAACATGGTTGATATGGCCAATCATATTATTGAACTACAACATCCCACCTTGGTTAACAATGAACTCACACTTCATAATGTTATCATTGATCATCCTTGGCCTTAAGTCAACATTGATATTTACTTAGAGCCTTTGGTGGGAGAGTTGAAAAAATTGTGAGAAATTGGGGTGCATATACAAGATTCAATGGTGAAGTAGAGTTTAATATGTGAGTTGTCCTACTTTGGACAATTTCATGACCTTCTAGCATGTGGTACCATTTCCAAGCCTCATCATAAAAGGATATTAGGGATGTCCAATATGCTAAGCACACACAATATTTCATTGATCAAAAGCAATGCATAAGAATATGTACTCATGCCAACATAAGGGTGGTTATCAATGGATTATGAATTCCAATCCAACTTAACTATCTTTGATGGGGTTCAAGAAGATGGACATCCTCCACCAAGGGTTAATGCTACAAATATTATTACCCATGCTAACATATGATCTATCATTCCTTGATTTTGTGACAAACATTTGTGTTCCGACAAGATACTCAATCGCATTTAGGAAACATGTCAGTCTAAAAGTTTGTTTGCCATGAAAAGCCATGACCACCATGTCATGGTACAACAAATAATACCACTTGTAGTGCACAATCTTTTGCAACCAGGCCTTAAAACGACAATTATATGACTTGGAGGAACATTTGGTAAAATATGTGCAAAGGTGATCAATCCAAACGACCTTTCCAATTTGTGGGCATATGTGGTTAAACAATTATGCCTTTTAAAAATATGGTTTCCACCTGCCTTTTTTTATTTGATGATTCATCTTGTAATTCATTTAGTGGACAAAATAGAAAGATGTGGGTCAGTTGGTGCTAGATGGTGCTACCTAATGGAAAGACACCTAAATGTCTTGAAGATGTAGACAAGGAATGAAGCTCGACTAGAAGCTTGCATAACTTTTGGTTATATGTATGATGAGGTGTTAGGGTTTTGCATGGAACATTTTGCATTATATCCACATACTCAATGTCGAATGTAAGATCTCAATGAAGAGGAAAAGGACAACAATGAGATCCTTGAAGGGTAGGTGGAGTTCAAAAGGTTGAACATGGTGGAATTACAAAGAATTCATGAACATGTCATCACGAACTCTATGGCAACTGAAGGACTATAGATGTTTTAATGTTTTAGTTTTAAGTCAAAACTCAATCATGGGTGTTTTTTACTTAGGTACATAGTATAGTAAGAGCAAATTGTGGAGTCTGGAACATAACACAGGTGGAATGTGAAGGGGATGATAGGTCTATGTTAAAGGGTGAAATTGTGGCCCCCAATCATTATTGTCGTTCAGGAGGTAAAATCAAGAGAACAAAGTGAACACCTTATTATTCAACAAAAAGAAACTACCTTCACTAACTTCCTTTATTACAACTACTCAAGTAGTAAGCAAAAAATCATACAAATAACAAAGGAAGAAGGTAAGGTCTATTATTTCAAAACAAACCTATTGTCCTAATTATAGGACAATTCAAAGGGGGCAAGGGAAGAAATTTGAGAAAAGCAACATGGGAAATTATCATAATTTGAAAGTAACTACTTTCCAAGGTTTTGCAATACCTTCAATGCCCTTAATTGTTGCCTTAATGAGGTTTGTAGACTTCCTACAACTATTGTCCCACCTCAACCACATCAATATCTCTTTAGAGACTTTGTTTGCTACACCTCAAAATGCCTCCCCACCACTATCTATCGTTTGTAGCACATTGCATCCACTCATAGGCATTGCCAGCACATGTAGTAGTACATTATAGTTTGCAAGCAACTACCTATTGGGGTTCTCCCCCTTCTTACTCCCTTTTTTATTATTGTTACCTTCCTTTGGCAACCAATAACTTACTACTATAGAGGCTACCAAATGGTATGCCTCTTTACTTTTTATTTTAAAAGAATTGTAAGGAAATACCATGGCAAGGAACAACATATTTTTTCTAATATCAAACTTTTATACCTTCCACACCTTTTAATATAATAAATACACACCAAATCAAATCGAGTTCTTCAACCATTTTCCATTAAAATCACACACAAATACAAGTACATTCTTTATTACTCTCTCATCCTTAGTAGGACAACACACACTTCTCCAAGAAAGTCTTTCATTCCCAACCCCCAACTACAAGGTATTCAATGCTTTCAAAGTCCCCCAACACCTCCTCTAATCCTCCTTCTCCACAAACCACACAAGGCCCACATTGACCCCAAAGAAATAAAGCCTTTATCCTAATCCTTTCCTAGAAATCTCCTAGATGATTAGGTAGATTACCCCCAACCATTCATTAACATGAAATACTTCATCCCACTAAATTCACCCCTTGGGTAGGGATGGTAAGTTTAGCACTAGTAACCATTAGTTATTAGGAGGTCTATGCTACTAACTAGTCTAGAAATTTTATCCTTTTAATAGTCCATCTAGCGATATTCTGGTGAAAACAATGGTGAAGTGTCCATGTATTATGAGGGGAATGTAGTTAAATCATTAGACACTATCAAGAGTTTGTGGCAAGTTACATCAATTATAAGTCTAATTTAATATCGGTGTGGAATCTGAATATGAGTGGACCAATCTTGGTCAATACATTTAATATGGTGGTTGGAAGTTGAGTGGAATGGATCCAAGACATTCCATTATCAAGTGTGCATAATTAGTTTAACCATTAATGTGCAAGAGTATGAATCACCTATTTTAATTAAGTTCAATGTATATTTGGTGAAAGAAAAAGGAGTTATAAAATTTAAGGTTGAAAACACATTCAAAATTTATTGTTTCTCCTTCTATGAATATGGTGAAGAATACTAAACCCTTTCTTCTAATTGACACAAGTGAAAGTAGTCTCCTATTCACAGTTCATTGTACAATTTGACACTTGAAAATGTGGGGCATTACATGTAGGGCAAGGAGATGTTGATAAACACCTAACAACATGTTTAAAATGTTAGAATTATTATTTGTTTCTAATCCCCAAAGTTGATGATTGTGTTGAACATTCTCAAAAGGATGATTACTATTCACATCCTTGTAATAGTTAAGTTAGGTTAGGTTGAATGGTTAGGTTAGGCTAGGGTTTAAAAGTGGATGTTACATTAGGGTTAAGCAACGACTACATCAAGGTTGGGGTAAACCCTAAAACTATATGGATGATAAAGTTCATGAAGGAGTTACGTACATGAAAGAGAAGAAGACAATATTGATTCAATGTGACAACCAAGGCACAATATCATTATCAAAGAATCCATGCAACATGTTTGAACAAAACACATTGATTTTCAACATCATTTTCAACATCATTTTGCTTGATAATGAATTGAAAATGGTGAAGTGTAACCAATTACCAAACCTAGAGGTTTTTCAAAACCTAATAGTTTGAAATGACTTGTGGGACATTATTATTGACTCAATACCATTAGTAGAAACAAAATTTATGAACTATAAGAAATAAAGGTTGCTTGCCATGATTCTTTAAATGAAAGATCATATTATACCATACATAGTTGACATTTATGATCTTCATGAAATCTAGAAGAAACTAGGAAGTTTGGTTGCCTCACTAAGTCTAAATAGGAGATTGTTGATTGGGAGTTAATTGTACAATGTTACTGTAACTAAAAGTAATAACATGATTGATTATTTTTAAAATGTGAAGAAGTAATTACATTTAATGGGAGATGTCATAACCAAAAAAAACATTGTCATGGCAATATTCAATGCTCTACTTGAAAGTTATCAATCATTCATACACACCATCTTCAACCATGAAGAATTTCCTTTGACTTAAATCAACTTGGGATTTTGCATTCATCATGAAGGAGCATGAAAGGAACCCAAAGGAAACATGGGAGTTGAAAAAGAGGCCTTGATGTTAAAATTCAAAAAACTTTGTACAACAAAATGAATTAACACAAATTGAGAAAGACCAAGCTTGATAAAAAGTGTGGCAAATCTATACATGCTTGAAAATGCACCACCAATGAGATTCTTCCCTTGAAAAACGTCAAAGCAAAGTAGAAGCATGCGTATTGTCAATGTGGTGTAAATTAAATCCAATCATGAAAACAACTCATAACTAATTAAAGAAGGAGGTGACATGTTTAAAGTTACAATAGTTTCTTTAGAGATTGACAAGGACTCAAACAAGAATCCTTAGTACTTGACTTAAGAACATTAAAACATGTTATTGGGCCCAAAAAAAACTTGAACTTTGAAAAGGTTGCCAACATAAGACATGTGAATTCTATTAGTGGCCAATTACATGGTCAAAAGCAAAGGAAAAGTCAAATTTGTAACCTTCACCACAATAAATATAATTGATGAGGTTGTCTATGTGTTTAACTTGATTAAGAATTTGTTGTCAATTGAACAAAGGACACATCATTATCTTTGATGCCAATATATGACTAGTGTTCTTTGAAATAGTTTCAAATAAATAAGTACAATAGGAAAAAAGAGCCAAATAATGGTCTTTACAAATTGGACATATAACAAATAGTTGTAGATTTTGTAATGGTTGGGTCAAACACTAGTAACAATGTCCAAGCACAATGGCACAAGGATGAAATTAAGGTCTATGGCTTCTTATAGCATCAATGGTCATTGCTTGAATAACAATCATGTTGCTAGCACATTGTGTGTTTTCCTTTAGTTGTACATGTAAATGAGAATGTAACTAACAACATTAAAGTGCAACACAATTGGTGGCTGGCAAATTCAAGGACACAATATCAACAACCAAAGATAAGGTGCAAGGAGTTGTGTAGGAAGTCAATAATTTTGTGTTTGAAAAGTTGAAGGAGGTTATAGATGTAATTGACAAGGCATCCCAAAATGTGTAAAAAAATGTAAAAATCACAAGTATCCATGTTGAAAATGCCAACCATAATTTCAAGAAGGATGCTAGAGGCATAATTAGCAAAACTTAGGATGAAGTTGATAACTTGCGTGCAAGAGATGTAAATAACACTCCTAATGCAGTGGTTAGGGAAGGAAATGAATTGATTAGATTGTGGCATCAAAGGTTAAAACACCTTGATAGATCCACAATATGATGCATCTCAAAAACTAAAATCTTCTTGCAAAAGGAATCCTTGCATTTGGTGGGCTTGATAAAATGTGCAAGTAGTGCATGACAAGACAACAAGCAAAAGAACCATCCACCAAAACTAGTGTTAGAAGAGCTACCATTCCCCTCAAACTAGTGCACATTAATCCATGTGGATATCTTTTGGTAGCATCATTAAGAAGATCATAAGTTATTTAACCCTAGGTTATACTTTAATCTATTATACTTTAGGTTATTTTTAGATATATCCAAAGTTATTTTAAATTAAATTATAGGTTATTATAGGTCATGTTATTGTACCTTAAGTTATGCCTTAAGGGTATTTTAGGTTATACCCTAGGCCATTATAAATTACTATACATTAGGTTTTAAAAGCTAGTTAAAATGATGATACTTTAGCTTATTCAAAAGTATTCAAGGTCATTACAATCTATATTATTATACGTTATTTTACGATAAAATATAATATTTTAAAACAATGTAGGATATAACAATCTAGAATAACTTGGAATATAATATAATAACTTATGATAAAATAAGTTAAAATAACATAGGGTGGAATAACCTAAAACAATTAAGAAAAATCTAACATGGAATAACTTAAAATGGCCAAAATAAAATTTAAAAATATATTAAAATAATCTAAAATAATTGATAATAACTTAAGTGGAGTTGCTTAAAATAAATTAGAATAGTCTAAGGTGGAATAACCTAAAATTGTTTAGAATGGTTTAGATAACTTAAAATAGTTTGATATAAAATAACATCAAATAGTTTAGTTAAAATAACCTATGGTAAAATGACCAAAAATATATAAATAATAACTTAGGGTGAAATTGCCAAAAATAGCCAAAAATATACCAAGGTGGAATAACCTAAAATAACCTAAGGTGAGATAGCTTTAAATGGTTTAGAATAATTTAAGGTGGAATTATTTAAAATAACCTAGAATATCTTAAGGTATAATAACTTTTAAAAGCCTAGAGTGGAAAGCCAATAATAACTTAAAATAACATAGGGTATAATCTAAGGTATTTAAAACAATTAAACTCATTTTGTTATTATGATAATGAATTATTTTAGTTAATAGTGAATTATGTCAACTAGTAATGAAACATGATGATTACATAATGATTTTATAATGACATAAATTTAGCTAAAGTGAAATGACTAAAGTGGGGCGAATCCATTTCATTTTTAAAGTCCATAATGCTTTAGGCTAATTACCTACACCCCACTTTTGGACTAGTGAAGAAGACCCATGTATCTATGGGTGGTGGGGAACCTCTTCATGTTGGGGCCCCGTTCTTGTTATGTTGGAGAAATACTTAGATATCTCATTTTTTCTAGTTATTTTGGTGTCAAATGTTTTTTTTTTTCCCAAATTTTTGGGAGTAGTAAAAAACTTTATGAGGAAACATGTATTAAAGTGGAAATGAAAGAGAAAGATTGTTCATGGCAAGTTGCAATTTGTGTATTTTTTGGTTTCCTTTCTTTTGTTTTTTGCCTTGACTTATTGGAAGTAAAATATTTAATATTTAAATATGTGTTTTTCAAATCTTTGGTTGGGATATTATTTTTGTTTTTTGGGATAGTGTGCCAAATCATAAATTTTTTGTGCATTATTTGTGGGATTGTCAGGGGGAAAAATGTGGTTGTGAATTTTGGAAAAAATAAGGGATTGTGATAATATCATAATATAAATAAGGGATTATGATGGTATTTTAGAAAGCAAGAAAAGAAAAAAATGTGATAATAATGTTTGTTGTTGCAAGCATATGGGCACTTGAACACTTGTTTTAAAAAAAAAAGAATTAATTTTTAGATTTGAGATTTTGGATTTGCAAGTTTTTTGTGGGATAAGGTGTGAGATGGGTAATAGGTGGTAGTGGGTGTATGTGAGTTAAGATGGCCCATGAAGAGGTAAGAAAAAAAACATTTTATATTCCATTTTGGTGTTTTTTTGACATCAGGTCATAATGTGACATAATTTAAGGGATACCAAAATTATTAGTCTTAAAATTTTATTCAATTGGAATATGAACATGTATAGAGGTCATAGAGCAAAGCATGTGGGAAAAATCCTTACATGATTCACCTTATTCCAACATGCCATGGACTTTTGAAAAATAATTGAAAAAATAAAATTCATAACTCAATATTTTCATATGATATGATGCAAAAAATTTCAATATTTTTTCTTTCATTATTCATTATATGGTTGAACTAAAACCAAGTCCTTGAAAATCCAACCATTAACTTTAATCAAAGTCCATTAGTTTAAATTTTGCCTATGTAACATTTGTAAATTCAATTTCAAAAAGTCCACAACTTTTGTAATTTTAATCATTTTGCATGAACAATCAATTGCATATGTACATATTCAAATCTATAACGTCAAAATGAGTCCATATCGATAAGATTCTAGCACATATAATAACATGTAACAATTGTAATTTCACCCATTATAGACAAACTACCATTGTGACATCACAAGTGGTCCATCATGACATGCATGTACCTAGTACATGAGGTAGTTACTCAAATTCTAGGGCACTAATAATGGAAAATTGTGATAAAATTATATATAGTAGATAGGAGAATAATTGATAGTTGTATCATTAAAAATGCAAGTTAAATAGGAACAAAGGTAAATTTTACCAAGGTAGCAAGTCTATAAAGTTTTGTCCAAACTTGAGAACTAAAATATTGGGATCTACACAACCACTATCAATGTCTATGTTGTAAGAAACTAAACTTTTAGCTTTTATAACAATTGGGAGTGTAAAGTAATGTACATAAGTGCATTCTAGACCAACAAGCATAACGAGGGTAATGACCAAATGTTTAAAGAGGAGGTTGGAGGACCTTGTAGAAGAACAATTAGCTTAAAAAAATTGGGAAAATGATTCTGGCATTTTGATCCTACCACAATGGTGAAAATACATGTCAACATGTGCTAGCTATTGCAAAAATCAAGGGATCAAGGAGGAGTTGACACAAACACAAACTCCAAATTAAAATGGGATTTTTGAAAGGAAAAATTAAACATTGCTAGAGAAGGTTAGGAACATGTTTCTAACTAGCAAGCTTCTAGACTACCTTTTGACATAGGTTGTCAATAAACTATTTAATCAATAGGCTTCCTACTCAAGCAAATAGAAGTTTGATTCCAATTCATAAGCTTGTGAGGTATATCCAAATTTTGAAAAAGAAAAACTATAGCAAGAATCTTGACACTATTTTTTTGTGGGGCACAACAAACAAAACAAAGCCTATAGGTTGCTCAACCCTAGATAAAAGTTCATTGAAATTAGCAAGGATGCTAAATTTAACAAGTCCCAACTTGGAATATGGACAAACATAGATGTCCTTGTGCAACAGATAGTTCCTTAGATCAATCAATTTGCTTTTGAAGATTTAGAAGATAACTTAGACACCAAATTACCAGAGATGTCCTTTGTTGGTCAATCACAGGAACCTACCTTGATAGGTGACAACACAGTTGAAAAAGGTTTTAACAATGGAATTGATGGGGGATGTCAATCAATGACACCATTAGAGCAAGAAATTTTTCCAATAGATGAGAGGAATATGACAAATGGCAAGATGATCTCAGATGTCAATGAGACTAAGACGTCTACTACTAGATAGCTACAATGATGTCATGGTTGTAGAAGAACAATGAATGCAGACAGTATGTGAACAAGTCTTTGAACAAATGGAAAGACTGCCCACAAAGTAAATAGGAAAGACTCCTACTGCTGTACAGAAGGATAGGAGTCTTTTAGTGTATCTTCAAAAAAAAATGCAACAAAAGAAAATTTAGGAGATAGTCCTGGACAAGTTACCATTGTCATACAGTCAGCTAGGTGATTGAACGATTCAGCAGTTGATAAAACAAAAGAAGATTAGTTGATCCTCATTGTGAAAAGATATGAGCTTGATTCAGCAGTTGATAAAACAAAAGAAGATTAGTTGATCCTCATTGTGAAAAGATATGAGCTTGAAAAGAACTCTGGAGGGAGAAGATAAGATAATGTAGAGAAAACTTTTAGATTCAATTGGAGGGAGAGTGTAGAATAGTCAAACCTGATCTCTAAATTAGTTTCAAACTATGTCAGAACTACATCAGAACAAGAATTGGTTAGGATTGTAACAAGAAATTAGTTTCTACAGTTCTAGATAAATGCGACTCAAGTGGTAGATTAATAATTGTCTACTTAGCTTTAGTAATTTTTAGTTACTGTTGATTACAATATAAACCTTTTAACTCTGGTGCTTTACTCACTGCTGATTCTTTGTATATCAATGAGAAACCCGACCCACTAAGTTCTACACTAATCACTCCAGTTCAGCTTGTTGACTTTGCAGAGTCATGCATGAACTCCAAGATGAATAGCCTAAGGTAAGGAAAATTGTATGATAGTTTGTTCTGATGGAAGTAAGCAGCATATAGACTTATGATGCAGAACCTAGGTCTTGTAATAGCACCTTCACCTTGTTATGATATTACTAAATAAAAGGGGAGGGCATCTTACATTTTCAGGTGGGCTCTTACGCTTTGTAAGAGCCTAGGGCCCACCCTTTTTCTTTCTATGATGTTTAAATTCTTAATTGTTAAATATGGAAAGAAAATTCTGACAGGCCAATGTAAGGCCCTTGAATGGTTCAGGTGGGCACCTTATTTTGGTAAAGTCCCCATCTGTAGGCCTTGCCTACAACTTAAATGCTGGTGTCCTGGAGCAGCTTCATGCAATCTGCAGTGAAACCTGCGAAAACCTTCCATGTTTAACACAAAAATCAAGTTTTGCATATCAAAATCAATGGCAGTAATACGGAGTTAATTAAGCCAAAAAAAAAAAAAAAAAAACACAAGTTGGATGCATGCAGGCTTTGGATAGAATCTTACCAAGTAGAATATAGTTCATCTATCTCTACTTGGAAGCTCCACACCCAAAACTAGGTCCAAAACAGCACATCTCCTTTCAGTTCCAATGTCTTAAACTTCAGCACTCAGCACTCTGGGTTCTCGGACACTGAATCAAACAAAATACTTCTGGCAATGCTTACCACTGCTTTTGCTCCTTCTGCTGCATCTCATTCAGATAACAACTTCCAGGTTTCAAGTTGTAGACTCAATCCAGTTTTCATAAACTACAATTAACACAAAACCTTCAATTCTGAATGCACTTACAAGATGCTCATCTAAACCCATCCCTGAAATGATAGAAAACAACTAAACCTAACAACTACCACAAGACACCCACAAGACTTCAATGCCTGGAACATGCACAGCAATTCACTGAAGAGTTTGCATATCAGAATTGAGTACCCCATCACCTGGGTCCCTGATCACAACATACAAGAGGCGAGCCAAAGTAGCAACTCTAGCAGACTCCTTTCCTAAACCCATCACTTCCTTTCCTATGAGACATACTGATTCACCTTAGTTTACTGCAACCTCTTGTGTTCTATATTTTGAAGAAAAAGGCCAGGCTATAAACAGAATAATCCAGCACAGGGACACTAATGTCTGAATATAATGCAATTATACACAAGCTACCAAAAATTACAAAGGGTTCATACCCTGTCACAGTGACATATGTAAGAGCTCTTCTGATCTAGGCACTAAATGCTCAACACTAATACAGATTCCCAAGTTTTGCACACATGGAACTGGGCATATTCAGCAGCCTTTTGTATTGTGCAAAGAGGAACTACTCACACTTGGGGAGATGATAATTCTTCTTCAGAAACTTTGATGCTGTGTCATCACAACGATAACAAAGCACTCGCAACAATGTGTTGGCATCTGAAACACTCCAATTAGCAGTGGTAGGTGGAAGCGAAGGTTTGACGCCTGCCTTAGCACTTCCATTTATTGCAGAGAATCTTTGGATCAGCTCATTGGTAGTAAGAGAAAACAAAGACAGGACTTGTGTCAAAGTGGCCACTGCCCTATCCACCATATCCCCAGGCAAACCATCACCATCAGCCTTGAAAAGGTCCTTCATGCATTCCAAATCTTCAGTCAGCATATGTGCATCGCTTAGAGTAAACATCCGAGAAGTACCTCCAGCCAATAGAACTAGCAGATACCCATCAAAACAAGCCTGCATCAAAGCCCCAACTACACGGTTCCTCAAGCCTTTTGCTGCACTATCAGCAATAACTCCCAATTGAGCATCCAGCTTTTCAAGCACTGGGCCAATTCTTGCATTTGTAACACCTCTGACGTAAAGCCCATCCCAAAGTACATCCCTCAAATCCCCAAAAACAACTCTATATGCAGCAACATCCATCAGCTGCTCAATTCCTGCCTTTGCAGTCTCCCGGGTTCTATAGAAATTAGCATCAACTGCTGAAACACTGTTGTAGGAGTGGCGAGGGGTGACCTTTGTCTTTGAGGTTTTTGAATGGATGGTTGGGTCTTTTTGCCAACCAAAATGGGCCTTTTTCTCAGTAAACTCAATTTCTGTGATGATGTGTTGAAGAGTGTTAATACGAACACACATGTGAGGTACAGTAAATGCTTCCAAATTTGTAAGGGGTGCCTTACGGTTATGGCTTCTTGGTCTTGGACCATCCTTAGCCTCCCCAACCTTTTTGCCCATACCAAACCATGACTTCTTGGTTTTGCACCGTGTGAGAGGAGGTATTGGTGGAACAAGCACATTTTTGGTTCCTGCACAAGACAAAATGAAGAAACAAAGTCATCATGGCTGTGATATATACAACCAAGTTGCTCATTGGTCAATTTCACACTTGACTAACAAGGTAGCTTTTGAATAGCACTTTTGCTGTAGAATTGCATAGTTTTTCACATTTCCATGAAGAGCTTCTGCTCATTTAGGCAGCAACTTCTCTTGCCATAGTGTCAAGATGTGTATAATTCTCAATGACTAAATCTTCTATTCAGCAACAACAAAAGCATATTGAAATATGAAAAAGAGATATATGTTTCAAAATTCCAAGATGCATTAACATAAGGTGCAAAGAATATAGCCTTGTAACTGGAACTCCAAGCAGATCCCAGGACCTTTTGGTACAGAGGAAAGGCTGTCTATGGCCTCAGGCACAATATTAAGATAACTTTTTGCAATGATAACTCTGATAGGCACTGTCCCATTATTCCAGATCTAAGGCAGTAATGCAGGAATACCCACCACAGGGAGCAATAATTTGGCTGGCATAGCTCTGAAGTGCCTCATCCAAACCGGTCACCAAATCTTGGAGTACTTCTGGGAACTGGGACACAGGCAGTGCAAAGAATGCATCTAGTGTCTCATCTGCAATGCGAAGCACCTCCACTGCTGACGGAGCATAGTGCTCTCTTAGAGCATCAGGCTCCCATTGCTGCAAAGCCACCAATTTCTCTTAGGGAAACCCTGAAACAGAATCAAAGACACTGGGACAAATGACCTTTTCACTTGGTCAATCTTCTTGTTAAAACTGCAAGCAGCATGCAGCAAGAGTTAGATAGATATGAAATAATATGTTTTGTGCACTAACAAGTGACTTCAACCTATTATGCATGCTGATATTCTCTTTCCATGTTGACATTTCAGGCTGCTTGTGATATGGTTATGGGTAGATAGAGAAACACTCCACAATATGCAATCAGTATAGCATCTTCTCACTGCCAATGATGGTTAGAGTGGAAGATATAGAAACACTATATGACATCTTGTTTGAACCCTCCAATTTTGTTGAAAGTTGAAATATCATTAAACTTTTGCAGCAATTGTACACCACATCTGATATCATTTTCTAAGTGTTACATGATACTGAAGCCCTGTCAATGCACAATCATTTTGTAGAAGCTTACAATACAAATATCCTGCTGGTATCAGCACTGTGTGACAGCTGGAGAGAAAGTGTCCAAGGAGAGAGATAGAGTTACCTCTTGCTCAATATTACGATCAACCCAGTCTCCCAGCTTCTCCAGCCTCTCCTCAACCCATTTCTTTGCTAGATCCCCTACAATTTTGTCAACTTCAAAGGGAGGCATCTCTCGAATTAATGCCTTTCCTCCATCTTCAGCATCTGCACCCTCTTCCACAGCAATCTGTACCAGGAATTTCTCCAGTTCATCTGCTGCCTCAAGAACTTGCTTTGCATCAGGTGTCAGGCCATTCAGTCTTGACAAATACTGCTTGATTTCTCTCCTGTAGCAAGCATGAAGGGTGACTGCAGCTATACCACCTGCGCATGGGTGCCATTTCTTCAACACAGGGCTAAACTTCTCTACTTCCTTTGTGGCAAGTGTTGATGAGTCATTTGCTAGCATTGCAAGAGCTGGAATAGGCTCTCCCTCCCTCTGGACTGCCTTCCTCCGTGTGTCCACACTCTCCATCATCTATAGATATACATACAAGGATAATGGAACTCATTATGACATCAATTTGCAAAGGAACTGCTGTTCCCATCAACTTAAGTGTTATGGATGACTCGCAGACTGAAAAGTAGTTATCAGACTTAGTCAGATAATGGCATAGTCTGAACCCAGCGGTCTCTAGTGGGAAGTTGTGCCTTTTCTAATCAAGCAATTTAGGGTCACTTTGATTGTGGACCTCTACATGTATGAATTCCCAATCTCATCTACCTCCGTATTGCATAATTACATCAAGTCACTGCTGTGACCAAGATTGTGTGTGATTCATATAAGCCACTGAGAGCACACTTCATTGTAGGACCTCGCACTTTTAAGGACCCTTGAAAGTTCTGCTCTGATGTGTACTTCTCTGATTACTGGCTGAGTGCACTTTTAGTGAGCAGAAGCAACTCCAGAGAGCTGCTAACTCATCACAGAATGTCATTGTGAGGTGTTACACTCAAGAACTTCTTAAGTGTGGTTTGCTAGAAAATTGTGCATCAACTTGCTTAATGACAAACTTCTGTGGTTCAAAAACACAGTTCTGCAGTGCAACATATGGCAACATCGAAACCTGATGTACCTGAGCAAATACAGTCGTGATAGATGAACGGACATAGACTTCAATTCGGCCACTTGCAAGATTGACTTCAGGTTTTCGTCTATGCCGATAGTCCTGTGAGATATCCTGCTGTAAAACCTCAGTAGCTAACAGAGATACTGACAGCAACCCCTCCATAGCTCCATTAGCTCCTTCTGGAAAAGAGTCATGGTAAGCCAACAGCCTCTTCTCTGCCCAGGACTGCATGGTACCTAGGATTGCAGTCATGAGTTGTAAATTCTCAGGTTGCACTTCTCGTTTTGCATCTTTCTGAATGTCAGACATTTGACTCTCTGCTGCTCTCAGAAGGTCAGTTTCTTTTTGGCCTGTTACCACAAACTGCCGGAATAGGATCCACATAAAGCATAACGTATGTGTAAATTGATTGATGCCCAACACGACCCATGTCTTCTTGATCAATTCCATCACTTCATCAATTTCATCAATCACAGAACATTCATCGAGGGTGTCAAAGAGAGCACCAATAATAGCCAGATACAGATGCACATTCAAAGGGTAGCCATCAATCCAATGGAGGACATCCCCTGCCTCACTTTTGGAAGGCCTTGTAGCCTGGCCCATAGCTGCACTGCGTAGGGCTTGCATGCTCTCGGTATTCTTCCCTGTATCTGAAGATTTTTCATACATCTCTTTCAAGTTTTGTCGAAGTCTTAGAGCATCAACTCCCCCAGAATCACCACGAACCAATGGGTGAGCAAGAAGACCTGCCTCCAGTAGCCTAAGCTGCCGCTTTAACCAGTGTTGATGTTCATTCAGGTCTTTGAATGCTGAGGCTGGAATGTGTTGTAACAGCTCTAGTGCAACCAACATTTGCTCCATGCACTTAGTGGCCTGGCAAAACAATCATCCTATGTCTATTGTTAGCAGAGGACAAGCAATCAAGAAGTGCAAGTAATATGAAGAAAGGAGCCCATTTTCTTCTTCTCAAGAAAGAAGAGACATATCAAGACGGTCTGGGGGGTCAGCTGCTTGCACCTGTCCTGCGACAGCACGAGAGAGGGCCCGTCGTGTCCGCATATCACTTTGATCAGATATCAGCATCTGATCACGTATGATTTCTGCAGTTGAGTAGGGCTTTCGACCTCTAGATGATGACGATGAGCCACCACTCGACTTAAGACCTAGTGCCTTCTTCAAATGGCTTGCAGCAGCAGATGTGACTGCCCCCTTGGTTCGCACTGACACACTCCTTGCACTAAGTGCCATACTCCCAGATGCAGCTACAAGTATCTCATATGCCGATTCTCGTAGATCATCCTCTGCAGTAATTCAGATTGCAATCAACTTAGTCTTGTTTGCAACTAATTGGCAGACACATACTGGGCGACAAATTTGAACTCCACACTACCTGAGAGGTCCACTCGAAGAGCTGGCAACGGTGTCCCCAGGATGTTGATATCATCAGGACCAAAGGAAGAGGCTCGACGATTTCCGTTTCCCTGTGCTGCTGGGATAGATGATGGCACCATCTTCTCAGCTCCCTCTCTGGACCACAGGGTAGACAGACCGATAGATTTTACTTGTGTTCGGAGGGACTGACTCTCAACGCAAAATGCACGGCTTTGTCTTCTTTACCTCAAACCCTTTGCTGCAGTGATAACTGCTCCAAGATCTGATCTTCTGTTGTGGAGTGCCCTCGCCGTTCATCGACGCCCCCCGCAAGAATTGGAAAATGGACAAAAAAGGATTCTGCGGGCAGCATCTGACTTGCATTTACACTAGTCCTCCTCCTCCTCCTCCACGACAACAATGCCACAACAGCCTACAACAATTATGGCAGGTTACACTAATTCTGAAGGTCCGGAGAGCTGATGTAGCTTGTTGCTTCTTCAGCGAGAATAATGAATTCCATAGTCAGCGAGAGAAACAACTCCTTAGATTCAACGAGACCTGCACGAAGCAGGGAAGGGAAAAACTGAAATGCTGTGGAGGTTCGTTTGCCAAATACAATGAAGGACATGCGCGGTTTATAATATACAACGCAAGAGCATACCAGTGTGGGGAGGAGCAAAAGACTGCCACCAACTTGGCAACAGCACCGAATACTCCCAGACCGAACTCCTCTGCTGGAAGCAATGAACAGGTAAAAGATCTCAATGCGACAACGGAACTTCTTCTGCTTGCTCGCAGGCAAGATTCTGCAAGCGTGCGTCCTTCAGAGCTTCAAAAGTTGTTAACGCCTTCAGCACACAATGTAAAAAAAACAGAGAAAAAATAGAGAAATCGCAGAAAAAGTCGCCACAGATTCGGCTGCCAATTCGGAAACACAGCACAGCGACGCAGAAAAAATATCTATCCGCTCACAAGTGGGAAAAAAACGGCAGCGAATGTGAGGGATGCCTGCCCCGCACAGGAGATAGCCGCAGAATTAGGAAGGAACACAACACCACAGAGTATAGATACTACACGACGGAGGCGGGGGGTAGGGAACTGAGACAGAACATGCGCAAAACAGAATAGAATCCGACAAAAAAGGGATCAGAAGAGCGATCGAGAAATTTTCCGAAAGCTCGGAACGCGTATGGAGGCGCAAGCTCTGCACACTCGCGAGCGAAAGCGCGTGAAGTATCGTGCGCGACAACAGCAGCAGACGACGATGACATCGCCACAGCAACGCAACAACAACGCGCACGGTAAATCCCAGGTGTCATCTCTCTACTATTTTCCCCCCCAAGTTTTCTCTCGCTCTGTCAAGCTCTCAGTCAGGACCTCGATCAGGACCTCGGAGTGTGTACCTCCTCCGTATATATACGGTAGGTACCTAATTCTTTCTACCAAGGAATTGGCCTCTCAAATGATGCCACATCACCATGGACAAACTCATAAAACCATGGCGTGGAATTTCCAGCTTTTAGTCTTCATTCATTCATTCATGTCATGTGACGTCACGTAGTAAAATTGAATGAAATCCAAAAGAGATCCATTCACACTACGTGGGCTTTCAATTTGAGGGGTCATACGTATAAATATTACACTACCTAGCTATGACGTGTATGGCCAGTAGGGTGTGTGTATGTAGGGACTTCAAATCATGGGACTGTCTTTTTTTATAAAAATGGCATGTGGATTGACCAATTATGTGGCGCCCAATTAAGGTTCCCAAATGGTGGACAGGCGCAACGTCCATGTGCAATGATTGGGCCAATAATAATATCTCAGCCATTAGTGCATCAAATCCAAGGGCCCTAATTGCATCCTGAGTCCCCAGAAAACCCCCAAAAAAACAAAAAGGGGGAGGGAGGGAGGGTTTTCACCATTGTTGGGCCAGTTATTGAAAAACTTACCCGGTTATCAGTCAGGTTATTAACCGGTCACATGTGCCCAAATGCCTTGTCAGGTCTGCTGTTGTGCTTCCCTAAAAAAAACCCCAAACAGTACTATATGGATTTTGAGGCTTTGTGTTAAACATTCTTTGCATAAATTTAACCTATTGAGCGGTATCCTTATTCTTGAAAACTTATTCTCTCCCTAGGCAATATACAAGGCAATTCTCAAAGTGGGTATTTGAGAACCAACCCTTATTCCTAACAATGGGTAATGATCAAAATAAATAATCGGTATAATTGGTAATGGGGCATATCACTTTGGATAGGAAATTGATAACAAGTAGTTTTGGGGGAAAAAAACCTTTGCTTAAATTACCATGATGCATTCGGTTTTGAACACCCCCCCCCCCCCCCCCCTCCCCCCAAAAGGGAATTATTTTGAATGATCAATGCATTTGAAATATTCAAAGTGCAATGAATTACATAGAAGAAATTATATGCTAACAGTTGTGAATTGCTCTTCATCAATCACAATCATTTTGGGAGGACTCAAGGCATTAGGACCCTATATATGACCGTAATGCTTATTTGGTTTAGCATTCAAGTGTTGAAAAACTTGTTTTGTTTTTAAAATCAAGTTTGTTAGTAAAATTGATAATACATGTAAATTTCAGCTCAATATTATGACAAAATACAAATATTGAATATTGATAACTGATAATTACACTTAATGAGTATGAAAATATCTCATTAAAAAAAGAAGTATTACATGATTTGTTTCATAGGTCTTGGTTGCAAGCACAAGTGACTCCACTTTATCCAACAACTTACATGAGTCACTGTATACATTGAAGCTTTAGCTAAATATAATACCCTAAATAATACCCTAAGTATTTAGCTCCAAGGGTAACAGGGTAATTTTGGATGCAATTTTTTTCAAAATATTGAATATCATAGGTTCCTATTTATGTCCAACATTATAACCAATGTTTAATTTTTAATTGTTTTGTGATTTAACCAAAGTGGCAATCATCAAAGAAGATCTAGCCAATTTTGGCTCTGTCCACATATGAAAGTTGAATTTTTAAAAAACCTCTTTTATTTTGACTACCTGCTGGAACCTGTTGTAATATCTGGCGATTTTAAATTTTTTTCCTGAAATCTGGTGAATTAGGGCTCTGTGTGTGTGTTTCTTCATTAAATTTTTCTCTATTTTTGCACAAATTGGAAAATTTTAATTCTCTGGATAATATTATACACAATACATACTATATACTAAGTAGTGATTGGGAAGATGGATAGTCTTCAAGGTCTTTCAAAATAAGTGAGGCAATCCAAAATAGTCTAGATTGATGGATTGATTGCCCAATTATGTCTATCTTCTTCGCATAACCTTTTGCTGAAGGAAGTTATTAGATAAGGGAGTCCCCAAAACCCCCTCCAAAATTGCCAGTAATTTTTTGTCGTTTTCCCTCAAAAGTCAAAGGCATGGGAGGCCGCCCTATTCACGCTCCCTGGTGGAATAATTTCAAGGGCAAATTCGCTAAGGGACCCCGCCGATAATGCAACTGGCCAATACGTTCTCCAGTGTTCCCATGTGTTCCCGTGAGTTCTCATCTGTCAACGATTTTGAAACAGAGCTTACATTCAGTAATGCCCTGGATCAGCCATTACCAGAAGCAGGTTTGCACTGGGTGGGTTTCCGCCTCATGCAAGCCCTTTTTCTGGTAATGCCCTGAATCAGGCATTACCAGAAGCAGGCTCACACTGGGTGGGTTCCCGCCTCATGTTAAGCCTTTCTTCTGCTAATGCCCTCCTCAACCTTGGTAATGCCCTGGATCAGGCATTACCAGAAGCAGGCTTGCACTACTTTCTGGCCTCATGCGGGCCCTTGTTCTGGTAATGCCCTCGACAAGGAAAGGAGTTGGTGAGTGACAACGGACACTTTCTCAAATCAAAAGGGACTCTGGAAAAGGGCTAAAGGAAAACAGTCTGCAGACACCTCGTGATACAAAGTGCACAACAAAAGACCTTGTCAGCTTCATGGTTGCAAAGATCAAGAGATTTAATGGCACATGACAATGGGTGGGCTGTTCATGAGGAGTCGGTGTCAGGAGGAATGTTCAGTGAGTACCTAGTATTGGCCTTGCAGATTTCAGAACCAGCCCTTTTTTTAAAAGTGGCGAAATCAAAACATAAAAAATAAGGAAAATGGAGTGATTTTTTTGGAGATTTTCAATCGCCAAATTCAGAAGAAAGAATCGCCATATTCTTATATTTGTCTCCAATTAGGTAGCTTAACATGTAGAAGGATGATCAATTTTTTTAAAAGCTTTCATATCTTGTTTACACCAAATTTGGCTATATCTTCTTGTGGATGATCACCACTTTGGCTATATTACAAAATTTGAAGGAAAAAAAAAACACTGCTTAGAACATGCAAGAATGTTGGGACCAAACAAACCTTAGTAAAAGCCTGACCTATATTTGTAAGTACCTTACAATTCATAACCTTCATCATAGGCTGAGAGGGCTTTTGCATGAACCAGCACCTACACTGATATCTTATATATAAAAGCAAACGTGGTGTCTGTCTGTGTGGACAAAAATTGGGCAGTGCCTGGAAGATTCTTCCAATCACTGCTCGTTCCTTGTGGAGCTAGTGACAAACAGGGCAGGGGTAGGGTAGGGCAGGGTGGCCAGGGCAGCCATTGCGGGGAGCCGCGCGAGGTGCCATTTCTATTAAAAAAATCCTTGGGGAAAACCGAGGGACCTGCATCTAATCAAACAAAAATACAATTTAAAAAAAAAATTATTTTCATTATAGAACATATTAAAAAAACTAGAATATTTTTGAAAAAGAAAATAGAAACAAAATAAATAAATAAATAAATACATAAAAATAGAAAAAAATGAAGATAGACAAAATAAGAATAGAAAAAATAAAAACATGAAACAAACATAAACAAAAAAAAAAGTAAAAACTATAAAACTATAAAAAGGAATGGAAACAAATGAAACAAGGAAAGGGAAATACAGTGAAATAATTTTAAAAGAAATTTTTTTTCCAATAATGAAGAAACCAAATAAAGAGTAAAAAATAAGAAAAAAATAAAACTTATAAATATTGAAGAAAAACCCTACTTGAAAAAGAATGAGGTGTGTCTTCTTTCTCCAAACTTCAAACTTGCATCCAAATAAAAATATATATAAAAGTGAAAAAGAAACACTT
>Ga0209208_10000209_pt1 | contig 69805 bp, 61 predicted proteins | sample S1TSphfallax_3_FD_187694 | JGI IMG/M metagenome (GOLD analysis project Ga0209208, IMG submission 187694) | Host-associated microbial communities from peat moss isolated from Minnesota, USA - S1T2_Fd - Sphagnum fallax MG (SPAdes) (version 2) | ecosystem: Host-associated > Plants > Peat moss >... | reverse complement strand
AATTGAGGAATTTTCTTACGCAAGGTGTGGGATTTTCTTGCTATCCACCAATTTGTGCGACACGTCAGATTTGCTTCAAACTCGCCACTGCCGAAGGGACGGATTTGCGAAGCCCGCCATTGAGTCGCAGTCGGAACGAAGCGCCGCTCGAGATGCGCGTCCTCGCGGGTTTCATCGCATCGGTTGCGCTGCTGCTGGTGGCTGGCGGGTTGACGTACTGGGCGGACCTGCGATTCGCCGAATCGGCGCAGTGGATTGCCCGCTCGGAGGAGGTTCGCACGGCACTCGCCGCGCTCTATGGCTCCCTCGCGGGGGCGGAAGTGGCGCTACGCGACTACGTGATTACCGGCGAGCCCCAACAACACGATGAGTACGGACGCCAGGTCCTCGAGGTCGAGCGCGAGCTCCACGACATTGCGCTGCTGCTCGCCGATGACAGGACCGCGCGGCCGCAGCTGCTGCTCCTCGGCAGCAGCGTCACTGCCAGGCTTCGCGCGATGCAAAGTGAACTCTCCGCCTTCAACGATTTCGGATTATCGGCGGTCCGCGCGGTGATCACGTTGGGCGTGGAGACGAATTCCACGCTTTCCATCCGCCAACTGATCGACCGGATGGCAACGCAGGAAGGAAGCGCACTCGAGGCGCGCCAGTATGACAACGCGGCCGTGCGGGCGGCCGCGCTCGCGTCGCTGCTTGCCACGCTGACCGTGGGCGTGGTGTTCTTTACCGGGCTTTATCGCGGAATCCAGCGCGAGATGCGGGCAAGGCGCAATGCCGAACGTGCACTGCGCGAGAGCATCGCCGAAGTCGAGCGCGGCGCGGCCGGCCTGCTCGAGGCAAATCGCTTTCTCGACTCGCTGATCGATAACTTGCCGGTCATGGTCGTCGTCAAGGACGCGACCACGCTGCGCGCGACGCGGATCAACCGGGCCGCCGAGCGGCTGCTCGGTGTTTCCCGCGAGGAGTTCGTCGGTCGAACCGCCACCGAACTATTCAAGGCGGACGAGGCGGCCTTCATTACCGCCGGGGACCATGAAGCATTGGTCAAAGGGCGGCTCGTCGACATCCGCGAACATCGCATTCATACAAACCATCTCGGCGCACGGACCTTGCATTCCATGACGCTGCCGCTCAACGATGAGCATGGCGAACCGCTCCATCTGCTCGGATTGTCGGTCGACATCACCGAGCGAAAGCTCGCGGAGCAAGCCATTCACGAACTGAACGCGGCATTGATGGCCAAGGCCGACCAGCTGTCGGCGTCGAATCGTGAACTCGAAAGCTTCAGTTATTCGGTTTCGCACGACCTGCGTGCGCCGCTGCGAGTGATCGACGGCTTTGCCCAAATGCTCGAAGAAGATTCCCCTGGCCGGCTCGATTCGCAGGGCAGGCGCTACCTGCGGGTGATCCGCACGAACAGCGCCCGCATGGGCGTGTTGATCGACGATCTGTTGGCCCTCTCGAGGCTGGGCCGTCAGCCCGTCATCACCCGCGAAGTCAACGTCGACTCATTGGTCCGAGAGGTGGTCGAGGAGGAGTTGCAGCATCGCCCCGGGCCCGCGTGCATCGAGATCGGCCCGCTGCCGGCGGCCCGCGCGGATCCCGGTCTGCTTCGACAGGTTTGGACCAATTTGATCTCGAACGCCCTCAAATACAGCAGCAAGGCGGCTCTGCCGCGAATCGAGGTGAGCGGCAGACACAGCGCCGGCGAAATCCAATATTCGATTTGTGACAACGGCGTGGGATTCGATATGGAATACGCGGAGCAGTTATTCGGTGTGTTCCAGCGGCTCCACCCCGCCCGGGACTTCGATGGCAACGGCATCGGACTTGCCATCGTTGAGCGCGTGGTGACGCGGCACGGCGGCCGGGTGTGGGCCGAGGGCAAAGTTGACGCCGGTGCAGTGTTTTCGTTCGCCCTTCCGGATGGAGTTGGCTTGCATGTCTGACGGCATCAACGGCGCGATCCGCGTGCTATTCGTTGAAGACCGCGCTGAGGACGCCGAGTTATTACTGGCCGACATGCGCCGCCACGGGCTCAACATCGTGAGTCGCCGCGCGGATGCCGAAGCGGCGTACCGCGCGGCCCTCGAGGCATTCGCGCCGGACCTCATTCTCTCGGATTACACGCTGCCCGGCTTCGACGGTCCGCATGCACTGCGTATCGCCCGCCTCGAGCGCCCGGATACTCCCTTCATTTTCGTCTCCGGCACGATCGGCGAAGAGCGTGCCATCGAGGCCTTGAGGCAGGGCGCAGTCGACTACGTGCTCAAGGACAATCGCGCACGACTGTGTCCTGCGATCGAGCGGGCGCTTGGTGAAGCGCGGGACCGAGCCGCGCGCCGCAAGGCATTGCATCAGTTGAGGGACAGCGAAGAGCGCTTCCGAACCATCGCCGAGGCCACGGAGGAATGGATCTGGGAACTCGATGCGGCCGGCCGGTTCACCTTTTCCAGCCCGGCAGTGCAGGGCATTCTCGGGATCCGACCGGAGAATCTCTTGGGACGGCATTTCATCGAGCTGGTTGCTCCCGAGAGTCGGTCGGCCCTCAAAGAACTGCTCGCTCGGCGAACCGTCGACTCGCGCGGTTGGCAGGAGGTGATCCTGCGCCTACCGACGGCGGGCGGCGGGATGTGCTCGGTCGACAACCGGGCGTTGCCGCTGCTCGATGCAGCGGGGGTTTTCCTGGGATATCGGGGGGTTGCCCGCGATATCACGCAGCGCCGTTTGCAGCAGGAAAAGATTGAGCGCCTGAGCCGGATTCAGGCGGTCCTGAGCAACATCAATTCCACCATTCTCCGGATGCGCGAACGTCGCGAATTGTGCAGGGAATCATGCCTCATCGCCGTCAAATATGGGGGTTTCCGCATGGCTTGGATCGGCTTGGTAGAGGCGGGAGCAAGACGCGCCAAACCCGTCGAGTGGGCTGGCTACGACAATGGGTATCTGCAGGAGGTCGACGCCGCGCTGCGCAATGAGCATGAAGACCCCGGCGTGGTCGGTGTGGCCATACGCTCAAAGAGCGTTGTCGTTGCCAATGACATCGCCAATGACCCGCAGGTGGTGTTCAAGGAGGCGGCCCTGGCGCGCGGTTTTCGTGCCCTCGTCGCCTTGCCCCTGCTGGTGGGCGCAAGTGTGGCGGGGGTGATCGTATTGTACGCCGGCGAGACCGGCTTCTTTGACCTGGATGAGCTGAGACTCCTCAAGGATCTCGCCGGCGACATTTCCTTCGCCCTCGACTACATCGGTAAAGCCGAGCAATTGAACTACGTTTCCTACTACGACACCCTGACGGGTTTACCGAACCGCCAGCTCTTCGTCGATCGTCTGGCGCAGGCCCTGGAGGCGCCGCGTGCGGACCGAGGCGAGCTCATCGTCATGATCATCGACGTCCAACGCTTCAAACAGATCAACGATACCCTGGGCCGTTTCGCCGGCGATCGGGTGCTGCAAGTTATCGCACAGCGACTGCGTGCCATCTCGCGATCAGGGACGCCGGCGCGGGTCGGCGGCAATCGCTTCGCTCTGGCCGCCCGCCACCGCAGCAGCACCAGCCTGGCGCGGCGGGTGCTCGAGTCCTTTGCTGTCCCCTTGCAGATCGATGGCGTCGAGTTACATCCCGCGTCTAAAGTCGGCATTGCCCTGTTCCCAGCGGACGCCCGCTCGGCGGAGGGACTGTTCGTGAACGCAGAGGCAGCGCTCAAGCGTGCCAAGTCGGCAACCGAACCCTACGTTTTCTATTCGCCGGAAATGAATGTCCGCGCCGCCCAGCGCCTCAAGCTGGAGAGCCGCCTGAGGAAGGCGGTGAACGAGCGGCAGTTCGTTTTGCATTACCAGACCAAGGTCGACCTGGTGACGCGCCGGATCCGTGGTATGGAAGCACTGATTCGTTGGCGCGACCCCGACCATGGAATGGTGCTGCCGATCGAATTCGTGCCGCTGCTCGAGGAGTCCGGCCTCATCGTCGAGGTTGGCCGTTGGGTCATCGAACAGGCGGCCGCGGACGCGGCAGCGTGGCGGGCGCTCGATCTCGAGGTTCCGCGCGTGGCCGTGAATGTTTCGGAGGTCCAGTTGCGGCAGCCCGATTTCGTCGCCAGCGTGCTGGCCGCGCTGGGTGGTCATGCCGGAGGCGGCGCAGCCATCGACCTCGAGATCACCGAGTCGATGATTGCGCAAAATACCGCCCAGAATGTGCAAAAGCTCCTCGAGTTGCGCGCCGCGGGCATCCAGGTTTTCATGGATGACTTCGGAACCGGCTATTCGGGACTGAGCCAGATCGTGCACCTCCCGTTGGATGCTCTTAAAATCGACCGTGCCTTCATCACCGACATGGCCGACAGGGAACACCGGGCCATCGTCTCGGCCATCGTCAATCTGGCGAAGGCACTCGACATCTTCGTCGTGGCCGAGGGTGTGGAGACCGAGGAGCAGGCCCGGCGCCTGGAAGCGCTCGGCTGCGATGAGGCCCAGGGATATCTGTTCAGTCGGCCGCTGCCGGCCGACGAGGCCGCACTGCTGCTGGCGGCGTCGGGATGAGGCTCGAGGAGCCAGCCCGGCCTTGCCCGCCACCGGTTAGCAAGGTAGGGTTCATCGGATATGGCTTCAAATTCAACACTGGTTCGTCGCTTGACCAGCCGCTTCACGCGGTTTACGGCCCGGATCGCTCCGTACGCGGCGGCAGCCAGCGCCGCCTTGGTTTTGTGGCATGCCGCCCGCGACAAACCCGCGGCCATGGTGAGCGAGCCGGCACCCCTCGTTTATCCGCACGGCGCTGCCGTGCCGGTACCGGTGCCGGTGCCGGTGGCCGTGCCGCAGAACGCGCCGCCGGCGATAGCGGCATCGACCGTCTTGGTGGTCGTGGGTCGCAATGACACCATGGACGCGATTTTTCGGCGGATGGCTCTAGATAAGGCAGATTTGGCGGCGATCCGCGGATTGCCGGGAATTCGGCAAAGTCTCGACTTCTTGAGGCCCGGGGACGCCATCAAGGTGACGCACCTCAACGACGGCGAGATCAAGGAATTGACGCGCAAGGTGAATGAGACTCAAACCTTGGACGTGGTGCGCAAGGAGGATGGATTTGCGGCTAAACTTGTCAGTGAGCCGGTGGACACTCGCGTAAGAACCGCCACGGCCACGATCAAGGCCTCGCTGTTTCAGGCCGCCGAGACGGCCGGCATCTCCGACCCCGTTGCCTTGAAAATCGCCAATATCTTCGCCTGGGACATCGATTTCGTGCTCGACCTCCGTGAAGGCGACCGGTTCACCGCCGTCTACGAGCAAATCTACCAAGACGGCAAGTATCTGCACGATGGGGAGGTCCTGGCGGCTGAATTCGTCAACAACGGCAAGGTGTTTCGGGCCGTGCGATTCAAGGCCGATGACGGCTCGGTGGGCTACTACACCCCCGACGGCAAGCCCATGCGCAAGGCGTTCCTGCGAGCGCCGGTTGAGTTCACCCGAATCAGCTCCGGCTTCAATACCGCGCGGCTGCACCCCATCTTGAACGTGATCCGCGGTCACATGGGAACAGACTACGCCGCGCCGATCGGAACGCCGGTGCATGCCGCGGCGGATGGCCATGTGAGTTTTGAGGGAGTTCGCGGGGGCTATGGCAATGCCATCGTTGTCTCGCACAGTCATGGCATCGAGACCCTCTATGGCCATATGTCGCGTTTTGCCCGAAACATCCCCTTGGGTGCCCATGTGGTTCAGGGTCAGATCATCGGCTACGTCGGCATGACCGGTCTTGCCACCGGTCCGCATCTGCACTATGAATATCTCAAAGATGGCGTGCACATGAACCCGGAGACCGTACATCTCCCCGGGGCGGAGCCCCTGCAAGAGAACGACCTTCCGAGGTTTCGCGCCGCCGCGAAGCCGTTATTCGCAAGCTTGGACCCGCCGGCAAGCGCTGCGCCGGCCACAGCTCTGCGCCTGGCCGCGGCGGAGTCGGCACGGCCCCTTTCGGCCGCGTCCTCACGGACCTCCGTTAATCGATGAGCCGCGCACTCCGGCAACTCGTGATCTAGGAGCCTCGTACCTTGGGTTTCTACGTCGGCTTGATGTCGGGAACCAGCATGGACGCCATCGATGCCGCCATCGTTGATTTCGATGTGCGCCCGCTGCGCATCGTCGCCGCCAGTGCCACACCGTTCGACCCCGCGTTGAAACAGCGTATTGCCTCGCTGTTGGGTTCACCCGACCGCATTGCGCTCGATGAAGTTGGCCAAGTCGACGTGGCGCTCGCACGGGCCTTTGCGGAGGCGGCCACCGACCTCATGCAGCGCGCCGGAGTAAAAGCGTCGGACGTGAGCGCCATTGGCAGCCATGGCCAGACGTTGCGTCACAGGCCCGACCTGCCGCTGCCCTTTACATGGCAAATCGGCGACCCGAACACTCTCGCCGAATTGACCGGCACCACCGTGGTGGCGGATTTTCGACGGCGCGATGTCGCGGCCGGCGGTCAGGGCGCTCCGCTGCTTCCCGTTTTTCACGATCACGTGTTCCGCAGCGACGAAGAAGACCGGGCCATCGTCAATGTCGGCGGAATCGCCAATGTGACCGTCCTGAGCCGTGACGCCACCGTCACCGGCTTCGACACCGGACCAGGCAACCGTCTATTGGATGACTGGATCGCCCTCAATCTGGGGCGGGACTATGACGAGGACGGTCGGTGGGCAGACTCCGGCCGGTGCGATGAAACCCTGTTGAAGCAACTGTTGGAGGAACCCTATTTCGGACTCAGGCCCCCGAAGAGCACGGGACGTGAACTCTTCAACATCTCCTGGCTGCGCGATAAACTGGGTTTGTTGGAGCGAGCCCCCCAGGATGTGCAGGCCACTCTGCTGGAGTTCACTGCCGCGAGCATCGCAGCAGCGGTTCGCGGCCATGCTCCCGGCGCCTCCCTCTATATTTGCGGCGGCGGCGCCCGCAATCTCCGCCTGCTCGCAGCCCTGCGCCGCAGGGTTGCTCCGAATCCGGTGTTTAGCACGACCGCGCTTGGCTTGGACCCCGACTATGTCGAGGCGGTTGCCTTTGCCTGGTTTGCACAGCGCACTTTGAATGGCCTGACATCGAGTTCGGGCAGCGTGACCGGTGCTCGCGGCGCGCGGGTTCTCGGTGGGATCTACCGCTACGCGTAACACGTTGGCAACCCGACGGCGATTCGACTCGCGCCGCCCGTGTCCGCATAATGGTTCATGAAACTGACATAGTTCGGCCGGCACACTCACCTTCATGAACCAACCCGACCCGCATGATCACGACCTGCAATCGGCCTCCCTCTACATCAACCGTGAACTGTCCTTTCTGGATTTCAACCAGCGAGTGTTGGAACAGGCCAAGGACGTCGATATTCCCCTTCTGGAGCGCGTCAAATTCCTATGCATCTCCTGCTCGAATCTCGATGAGTTCTTCGAGATTCGTGTCGCAGGCCTCAAGGAGCTGCGCGATGCCGAAGCCGTCACGGCGGCTCCCGACGGGCTCTCGGTGGTCGATCAACTACGCGCGATCCGCACCCGCGCGGCGCGGCTGGTTGAGGAGCAATATGAACTGCTGAATGCGGAACTGCTGCCGGAACTGGCGAAGAACGGAGTCGTGTTCGTCGCGGCGGACACGTGGACGGAGGCGCAGGCCGGCTGGTTGGCCGGCTATTTCGAACGTGAAGTCGAACCGGTGTTGAGTCCGCTCGCCCTCGATCCCGCACGCCCTTTCCCCAAGGTGCTCAACAAGAGCCTCAATTTTGCCATCGTCGTCGAGGGCGAGGACGGATTCGGCCGCAATAGCGGGCTCGCCGTGGTTCAGGCGCCGCGTTCCTTGCCCCGCCTGATCCGTCTTCCCGATGAATTGGGGAGCCGCCACTTCGTCTTCCTGGGCACCATCATCGAGGCGTTCATGTCCCGTCTTTTCGATGGCATGCGCATTCGAGGCTGCTATCAATTCCGCGTCACCCGGAACAGCGATCTGTTTGTCGAGCAGGAAGAAGTCGACGATCTCTTGCGCGCGGTTCAGGGTGAATTGGCGTCGCGCCGCTATGGGGACGCGGTGCGCCTCGAAACCGCCCATGACTGTCCCACCGAGATTCTCACCTACCTGCTCGATCAATTCGGGCTCAACGCCGACGACCTCTACAAGGTGTCCGGACCGGTGAACTTGAACCGGCTCATGGCGCTGTACGATCTGGTGGATCGGGCTGAGCTCAAGTACGCGGCGTTCACCCCAAGCATCCCCGAGCGATTGAAGACGGGCAGCGACATCTTCGCAACTCTGCGAGCGGGTGACATCCTGCTGCAGCATCCGTTCCAAGGCTTTGGGCCCGTGATGGACTTCATCAAACAGGCGGCCGCGGACCCCCAGGTCCTCGCCATCAAGCAGACCCTGTATCGGGCCGGCAGCGACTCGGCCATCGTTGGGGCTCTCGCCGACGCGGCCCAGGCGGGCAAGGACGTGACCGTCATCATCGAGTTGCGCGCGCGCTTCGATGAAGAGGCGAATATCGCACTGGCCAACAAACTGCAGGAAGCCGGCGCCCACGTCATGTACGGTGTGTTCGGTTTCAAGACCCACGCGAAGCTGGTGATGGTCGTACGTCGGGAAGAAAAGGGCCTGCGGCGCTACTGCCACCTGGGAACGGGGAACTACCACCCGAAAACCGCGCGGCTCTACACCGACTACGGCTTGATGACGGCGGATGAATCGATCGGCGGGGACATCCACGAGATTTTCTTGCAGCTCACGGGCCTCACCCGAGTTCCGCGGCTCCGCCGATTGTTACAGGCGCCTTTCAGCCTGCACAGCACCCTGCTCGCGAAAATCGACCGCGAAGCCCAGCATGCAGCCGCCGGCAAACCCGCCAGAATCATCGCCAAATTGAATGCCGTAACCGAGCCCACCGTGATTCAAGCGCTGTACCGCGCCTCACGCGCCGGGGTGGACATCGATCTCATCGTGCGCGGTGTCTGCTGCCTGCGCCCCGGTCTTCCCGGCATATCCGAACGCATCAAAGTGCGCTCCATCGTCGGCCGCTTTCTCGAGCATTCGCGCGTTTATTGCTTTGAGAACGCCGGCGAGGAGGAGATTTACTGCGGCAGCGCGGATTGGATGGATCGGAATCTATTCCGCCGGATCGAGGTGGCGTTCCCCGTCTCCTCCGAACTCAAGCGCCGCGTGCGGGATGACCTAGAGCTCTATTTGACGGATGACTCGCAGGCCTGGAATCTTTCTCCCGACGGAAGCTATATCCGGGCGGCGGGCGGCGCACACATCAGCGCCCAATCGCGATTGCTCGCTCTCTATGATGACCGGGCCGCCCTCAGCGAAGCCTGAGCGCCGAGCAGGAGCAACCGGGAATCAGACCGTGGTGAGACGAAAGCCGGCCTCCTTGAGATAGACCCGCTCTTGTTCCAGATCTTCGAGCGTGAGCGGATGATCTTTCATCCAGCGCTGCGGCAGCTCGAGACTGACATTGCGGCCCTTCACGCGCAACACCACCGGCGGCAACGGCTGCGGACTGCGTCCCCGATGCAGCAACACCGCGAGGCGCAGGAGCACGATCAGAAATTCGGCGTGCCGGTCCCATGGGGGTAACAAATCCTCCAACTGTTCCAGCGCCAGCTGCCTTCGGTGACCGCCAACCAGCGCCGACAACAGCGCCTGCTCCTCGCGCGGAAATCCCGGCATGTCGGCGTGTGCCAATAGATATGCACTGTGCCGATGATATTTCGAATGCGCGATATCGAGTCCGGTCTCGTGCAATCGGGCTGCCCAGCGCAGCATCGATTCGGCCAGCGGATCCTCGAGCCCCCAGTCCGACTCCACCTGTTCGAGCAGAGCCACCGCGGTGGCCTCGACACGATCGGCTTGTGACGAATCCACGTGGTAGCGTTTTTCCATGGCGCGCACGCTGCGCACGCGGGCGTCCTCATCGGTGAAGCGGCCCATGAGGTCATAGAGCAGGCCCTCGCGCATCGCGCCTTCAGCCACTCTCACGCGGTCAATGCCCAGGCTCTCGACGATCTCGAGAAGAATGGCGAGGCCGCCCGGAAATACGGGCGCGCGCTCCCCATCCACCTCCGGCAGGTCGAGTTCATCGACGTGGCCGGCCAGGATCACGCGCTCGGCGAGGCTTCTCAGGTTGTCGACCGTGATCCGCGGCGAATCGGGATTGAGGCGCCGAACCACATCGGCAATCACCCGCACCGTTCCGGAGCTGCCGAACGCCTGCAACCAGCCCAGTTTCCGATATGCCTCCTGGATCGGTTCGAGTTCCAGGCGCACTGCCGTGCGTGCACGCTCGAAACGCTTCTCCGAGATGCGACCGTCCTCGAAGTAACTCGCACACAACCCAACGCAGCCGACAGAGAGGCTCTGCAGCAACAATGGCGTGAAGCCCTCGCCGATCACCACCTCGGTCGATCCCCCGCCGATGTCGATCACCAAGCGTTTATCAGGACTCAAGGGACTGGTATGCGCCACGCCGGAATAGATCAGCCGCGCCTCCTCCAATCCGGAGATGATCTCGATGGGGTGACCGAGCGCGGCGCGTGCCCGCTCCAGAAACCAACGTTTGCGGCGCGCCCGGCGAAGTGCGTTGGTGCCCACGACCCGCACGCTATCCGCCTGCATGGCCCTCAGCCGCTGACCGAAGCGCTCCAGGCAACGCAGCGCACGTTCCGTGGCCGTATCATCGAGACGGCCGCTGTCGGACAGGCCGCCGGCAAGACGGACCATTTCACGCAAACGATCGATGATGACGAGCTGGCCGTGTGAATGGCGGGCCACGACCATGTGGAAGCTGTTCGAGCCCAGATCGACGGCCGCGAGCACCTCGGGCACGACACCGCTGCCGCTGCCCGCCCGCATCAGGTCAGGCTGAGAAGGAAGAGCCGCAGCCGCAGGTGGTCTTGGCGTTGGGATTCCGGATGACGAACTGCGCCCCCTGAAGATCTTCCTTGTAGTCGATCTCCGCACCCATGAGGTACTGCGCGCTCATCGGATCAACGAGCAACTGTACACCGGCATTCTCGATGCAAAAATCACCGTCTTCGATCTTCTCGTCAAACGTGAATCCATATTGAAAACCCGAGCAACCGCCGCCGGAAACGAATACCCGCAACTTCAGGTTGGGGTTCGCCTCTTCACGAATCAATTCGCCGACCTTGCCCGCGGCGGCGTCGGTGAACACCAACACGTCGGGGGGTGGAGCGAACTCAGGCTGGGGCATTGAATCGGTAGCAGCTTCCATAACCATAGTGTACTCGCCGGTCGGTGACCAAATCAAAGAGCAACATCGCCCGTGGTGGTGGCGTCGCCTGCTTGCCCGCCGACCGCTTGCGCGGCGCCCGGTTGTACGGCGCCCCTCAAGTCAGCGCTCTGCCGATGCACCAACTTACCATTGATTTGGGCGCCAACCGCGGTTTCAATGACCGAATAACGCACATTCCCGGAAACACGCGCCTTTTCGCCCAATTCCACCCGTCCCGTGGCATCGATGTCGCCTTTGACCACGCCATTCAAGACGATATCGGCAACGAAGACGGAACCCTCGATACCACCCTGCTCGCTGACCGACAGATTGGCGCCCTCCTTGGATGAACTGCTGACGTTACCGGTGATGGTGCCGTCCAGGTGCAGACCGCCGCAAAACTCGATATCTCCGTTGATCCGTGTATTGACGCCGATCAAGTTCTTGATCTGCTTCGCATTACTCTGTTTCCGTCTGAACATCAGTCCCCCCTTTCCTCCCGCCGGCGGCGCCGGCGGCGGGCGCGCCTGAGCCGGCCGCCCCTACGCCGGGCGCGCCTGAGCCGGCCGCCCCTACGCCGGGCGCACCTGAGCCGGCCGCCCCTACGCCGGGCGCATCCGTCTCCATCGACATGCCTTGCGCCTTCCAAACGAACGCCTGGCGAAACCCATGATTGGCATCCCGACCCGCGTGAATTTCCGTCCCGATGCGGATCGGCTCGAATCCGGCGGGCAGCTTGATGAGTTCGTCATAATCTTCGAAATAACGGAAGGAATAGACCAATGTGCTCAGGTGACTGGGCGCCAGCTGCGGGTAGGCCAAACTGAGCGGTTTGCCGCGCAGCAGACCGTCCACGGAGAGAATCAAGCTGCCCGCCACAGTACTTTCGGGTTTGCCGGTTTGCATGAGCACAAATTTCAAGCGAAATGCGCCAGCGGCCGCATCGGGCACGATCTGCATCTGCTGTACCTTGACATGAACGGTCGAGTCGGGCTGGACCAATCCCCGATAGAACGACAGATCCTGATTGAGACGAGCGATTTGGCTCTGCATATCGCCAAGGCTGCGCTCCACCTGTTTATAACCCTCACGGTCCACTCTTCTGGCCACGTCGGCCGCCGCCAACTGCTCGCGCTGTCGTTCAACTTCGGCCGTCAGCTCACGAATCCGCGCACTGGCCGACAAGGCGCCGCGCACGGAATCCACGACCCGGAAGCCGGCGTCATAGCGGCCGAGCTCGAAGATGCCGTAGGCCAGCGTCAGCCCGAGAGCCGCTCCTCCACCCAGCATCCACGCGCGGCGCTTGGGCGCATATGACCGCACCACGAGTTTGCCGAACAAGTCCGTCATGAGATGTGACTCAAGGCCTGAATTTCGAGTGAGAAGGAGACATTACACGAACCTCGCCGGCGCGCGTATGATGCGCCGCTTCCCTTCGAGGATCGTAACTTGCTCTGGCTAAAGGCTTTTCACGTAGTGGCGATGGTGACTTGGTTCGCCGGTCTCTTTTACCTCCCGCGGCTATACGTCTACCACGCGGACGCAGGCGACTGGATCAGCGTCGAGCGCTTCCGTGTGATGGAGCGGCGATTGTTCATCATCATGACCATAGGCGGGCTCCTCACCCTGCTTTTTGGCATTGCCATGCTGGTGGCCGCACCCGGCTACCTCAAAATGGGCTGGCTCCACGCCAAATTGCTGCTGGTGTTGCTGCTCATTGGCTATCACGCGATGTGCTACAAATTTCTGCGCGATTTCGCCCACGATCGGCGCACCCACTCCGCCAAGTGGTTCCGCGCGTTCAATGAAGTGCCCTCCGTGCTGCTGCTGGGCATCGTCGTTCTCGCGATCGTGAAGCCTTTCTGACAGCAGGGCGGTTGAAAGCGGGTGCAATCACCGGCTGACAGCCGAGCGCCGCGAGTCATGGGGAAGCCTACTGGGAAGTCGTGCTCGATTCGGACCACCACTCCGGATACGGCGGCAGCCCATCCGGGAAGATGAGACCGCCGAGATCATGCAAGGCTCGCACGTATACCCGGCGCTTGAAGTACACCACCTCGCGAACCGGCGTCCAATAGTCAGCCCAGCGCCAGCGGTCGAATTCCGGCTGCGCGGTGCAGTCGAAACGCACCCGTCCCTCATCGGCCGTGAGTTTGAGGAGGAACCACCGTTGCTTCTGTCCGATGCAGCGATCGCGCACGTATTGCCGCGGCAATCGATAACGCAGCCAGCCTCGGGTAGAGCCCAGAAGCTCCACGTCGGTGCGCTCCAGCCCGATTTCCTCTTTCAATTCGCGGTAGAGCGCGTCCTCCACCTGCTCGCCGCGATGAATGCCGCCTTGCGGGAATTGCCAGCCGCGGCCACCGACGCGACCACCCAGAAAGACAAGTCCGCCATGTTCGCCGCCTCCCCGGGTCAGGACGATCCCGACATTGGCGCGAAAACCGTCGCGGTCAATGGTGTCGGGCGAATGCGAAGGGGGCATGTCTTCATTGTTCCACAACGCCGCACGGTTGTACCCTATCAGGGTCCAAGCTGTACCCGGTTGCGGCCGAGGGCCTTGGCCCGGTACAGGGCCGCATCGGCCTCAGCCAGCAAGCGATCCGCCACCGCCTTCAAATCGCTCTCGTCGCGCCCGGGTGAGACGGCGGCGACGCCCACCGATACCGTCAAGCTGCGTTTCACGTGCGCCGTGAGCGTAAAGGCCCTCGCGGCGATGGACTTGCGAATTCGCTCGGCCAAAGGCGCAGCGTCGGCCGCGCTTGCCTCGGGCAGAATGATCGCGAGTTCATCACCGCCGAATCGCGCCGCGGTATCCATGGTTCGAATCTGCTCCTCCACGCGCTGCGCAACTTCCTTCAATGCAGCGTCGCCTGCGAGGTGTCCGTATCCATCATTGATACTCTTGAAATGATCGATGTCGATCATCAGACAGGCGATGGTTCCAGCCCGTCTCTGGGCGCGTGCCAGCTCTTCCTTGAGCCGCTGCTGCAGATAGCGGCGATTGTGCCAGCCGGTGAGATAATCAGTGATCCCGGCCCGCAGCAGCCGCGCCCGGTTGACCGCATTTTCGATGCAGACCGCCGCGACCTCCCCCATATGAGCCAAAAAGTCGCTGCCATGGTGCCGCGTGAAGCGCGTGGCATCGCGGCTGCCGAAGCACAGCGCGCCGACCGCATGGCCGGCGCGCGGCAACGGCACGAGGGCGGCGCTCCGCAACTCGGCGCTGCCGGGAAACAACAGATGATGATCCGCACCGACGAACGGTCCCAGCCAAGGCTTGTGTAATGCCGCGAGCTGCGGAGCCATGCCCACCAGTGAATCCACGAAAAAGATTTGTTTGAATTCCTCAGGGCGGTCGCCGCCCGCAAGCAGGAGGTGGCGGATCTCATGCTGAGGATCGAGCAGCACCACGGTGACCGCATCCAGCCCGTAAGACTCGCGCAGACCGCCCACCAGAACACGCAGCAATTGCGCCAGCGTTTCGGCACGCAACAGGGTCAGTTCGCGCGACTGGGTACGCCTCAGGATCGTTTCGTTGTGGGTTGCCTCAGCCGTCAGTTCCGTCAGACGCTTCTTGAGCGTTTCATTTTCCAGCAGAATCCCGTCCGTCATCTATGCTCCCCGCATCCCTAGACCCGCCGAGCGGCCGCCCGCTCGCTGAGGTACTCGCGGCCGCGAATCATCAGTTCCTTGAATTGCAGAGCGTCCTTGGCTTTCACCGACTTGAGGAGCCGCTCGACTGCTGTCGCGAGGGCCAGCAACGACTCCTCGCCGTACTCATTCAGGCTTTGAATCTCGAAGTACAGTTCAGGGCTTTCGGCGGCCACCCGGCTGGCGACTGCCAATTGGGAATCGAACGTGGTGCTCGACAGTTTTCCCAGCCGCAAGGCCGCCTCGCCACTGTCGGCGAGCGCCGTGAAAAACGCGATATTGAGCGCATGCGACAATCCGAGCACGTACGCAATCAGCCGATCATGTTCGTCCAGTCCCATCACGACCCGCTCCGCCATCGTCGGAACGAACAGATCCTGAGCCTCGCGCAACGCCTGTGCGTTGCCCAAGTCGATGAAAATCACATGCCGTCCGGAAAGTAACTCAGTATCCGGGCCGAACATGGGATGCAGCGAGGTGACGCGGCAGCCGGCTTCCACGAGCGCGGCCAGCCCCGCACGCAGGGGGGTCTTCAATGATCCCAAATCGAAAATCAGACCACGTGGCGCACGCCCGGCGAGTTTCAGCAGCAGGCTCGTGGTGGTGCTCAAGGGCGTCGCCAGCACGATGAGATCAAAATCGAGCGGATCGCGTTCCCAATCGGGAAGCGCATCGAAGCCGGCCGGGCATCCGGCCGGATCGGCGATCGCAACCCGGAATCCCTGCGAGGCCAGAAACTCGGCGAACCAGCCCCCCATCTTGCCGCAGCCACCGATCACCAGCGCCCGTTTGCCGCTGCCCAGGGCATGCGCCGCCACACGCGCATGCTCCTGCGTGGTCAACGATGACTGGATGAGTTGCCGCAACAGCGTTTCGGCCAGATCGGGAGAGACTCCCATCTGTGCCGCCGCCGTCCGGCCCCGCAGGATGACCTCGCGCTCCCGGGCGAAGTCGCGGGTGGCAAGTCCTGTGGCCCGCTTCACCGTGGCAACCTGCTCACTCAGCGACTGACGGCGTGCCACCAGCCGAATCAGGTTTTCATCCAATTCGGTCAAAGCGTTGCGCAGTTCGTCCAATGTCATGGCATTTCCTCCGGCACCCCTTTTACTGGCGGATCACGGCTATCGCAAGCGCAGCGCCTGGGGATACCATTCGCGCATGAACACACTTCCTGATCCCTTGCCGCCCAATCCCTTGGAAGTCGCGGCGCAATGGCTGGGCGAGGCCCGCACCGATGCCGCTCAGCCGAACCCCAATGCCATGGTACTCGCCACAGTCGATGTCCGCGGTCAACCGTCCGCTCGCGTGGTACTTTGTAAGGACATCGCCGCCGGCCCGGGATGCATCACGTTCTATACGAACTACGAATCACGCAAGGGCCGCGAGCTTGCGGCGAATCCTCGCGCCGCCGTGGTCTTTCACTGGGACCACCGACATCGCCAGGTGCGGGCCGAAGGCCGGGTGGAGCGGCTGTCCGATGCCGAGAACGATGCGTATTTCCGCGGCCGACCCTGGCAGAGCCGGCTCGGCGCCTGGGCCAGCCGGCAAAGCGAGCCGGTGACCGGCCGCGGAGCGCTCGAGCAGGCGCTGACAGCAGCGGCGCAGCGCTTCGGCATCCGCTATGGAGGACCCGGCACCGCAGAGCCCGACCTGGTCGACGCCGAGATCGCACGACCCGCGTATTGGGGCGGCTTTCGCCTCAAGGTGGAGGCCGTCGAGCTCTGGCTTGAAGGTGATTACCGTATCCATGATCGAGCCCGCTGGACACGCCGGCCGGATTCAGATCAGTGGACCGGGACGCGTTTGCAGCCATGAACCTGCTGCAAGGCCACGACGCAACGTGCCCCCATTGCTGGGAAACCATCAATCTCACGCTCGACCTGTCGGTTTCCGACCAATCGTACATCGAAGACTGTCCGGTGTGCTGCAAGCCGCTGATGATTTCCTATACGGCGGAGGACGGCGAGGTCGACACGTTGAACGTCGATCCCTGCGATTGAGTCGCAATCACCCGCCCGCAATGCGGCGGATCAACTGGTTCAAGACGGTCCGTGTGACCGTGCTGCTGCTGATTCTGGTCTTTGTCGCGATGACGACCTGGCTGGACCATTACCGGGCGACGCGCTGGCGCAGTCCGCTCATCGTCGCAATCTATCCGATCGCGGCGGACTCGAGCCCGATCACACGGCATTACATCGACTCACTCGACAGCGAATCCTTCCAAACCATCGACCGGTTCTTCGCGAGGGAAGGCGCGCGCTACCGGCTTCAGACCGATCAGCCGGTCAAATCGCGGCTGCAGCCGGAATTGAATGTCATGCCGCCGCAGCGCGCCGATCACGCCGGCATTCCAGCGACGGTGCTGTGGAGTCTCAAATTGCGATATTGGGCGTGGCGGGAGACGCGGCACGCGCCGGGGCCCCAGGACATTCGCATCTTCGTCCTCTACCGCGACCCGGCGCTCACGCCGACGGTACCCCATTCTTTGGGGCTGACGAAGGGTCTGATCGGCGTCGTCTACGCATTCGCGGCTCCCGAGATGAACGGTACAAACGCCGTGGTGATCGCCCACGAGCTGCTGCACACCCTGGGCGCCACCGACAAGTACGATGCCGGCAACGATGCGCCCCGATTTCCGGATGGATTCGCAGACCCCGCGCAGGTGCCGCTATTTCCGCAACGCCATGCCGAACTGATGGCCGGCCGCCGCAGCTTGAGCGCGGACCGGTGGACTCAGCCCGAGGACCTCGGCGAGGTGGTGATTGGTCCCGCCACAGCGCGGGAGATTGGCTGGCCGCCTCAACCCGCCGAACCCGTTCGCGGACAGGCTCCTACAGGGCGGCCAGCACGGCTGCATGAAGATGGCCGTTGGTCGCAAGCACGGTTTTCGATTGCAAGGTGATGGGCGCGCCGCCCAATTCGCTGAAATGTCCGCCGGCTTCCGAGATGATGGCCACGCACGCGGCGATATCGAGGATGTTCACATCGGTTTCGATCACGACGTCGATCTTGCCGGAGCCCAGCAAATGGTAATGCAGGAAATCTCCGTAGCCCCGAATGCGGTTCACTCGCGCCACCAGCGCGCCATAGCGGCTCCAACGGCTGCCGGAGGCCAGACTTTTCAGATTGCCCGCCGACAGTGCGGCCGACTCGAGCGCCGTGATGTCGCTCACCGCCATCGGCTTGCCGTTGAGGAATGCGCCACAGCCCCGCTCGGCGTAGGCGAGTTCGCCATAGACCGGCGCACTCGAGACGCCGAGCACGATCTCGCCCCGCCGCATCAAGGCGATCTGGGTGGAGAACATCGGGTACTCGCGTACGAACGCCTTGGTCCCGTCGATCGGATCGACCAACCAGAGGTTCTCCGCGTCCAAGCCGCGCGACAACGTTTCTTCTCCGAAAAATCCATACGACGGAAAACGGCTGTCGAGAATATCGCGAATCGCCGCCTCGCAGCGCAGGTCCGCCTCGGTGACCGGCGACTTGTCCGCCTTGAGACGAACTTCGAGGTTGCCCTGGTAGAGCGAGCGGGCGATGGTTGCCGCCTGGCTCGCCGCATCGAGCGCCGCCTGCAATTCCGGCGAGTGATTCATGGGTACTCCGCGTAGGTGACCACCTTAGCAAACCTTGTGCTACCGTCGCAGCCTTAACTGACGGAGATCTCGCTTAAATGGGCAACAGGCTGACCAAGATATATACGCGCACCGGCGACGAAGGCAGCACCGGTCTCGGCGACGGCGCACGGGTGCCGAAGGAAAGCCTGCGGGTGGAAGCCTACGGCACGGTGGATGAAGCCAACAGTGCGATCGGCGTGGTGCTGGCGAACTCTGCCGTCCCGCCGGCCATGGCGCGCTGCCTGACCGAGGTACAGCACGATTTGTTCGATCTGGGGGGCGAGTTGTGCATTCCCGGACATCGCATCATCACGGCGCAGTCCGTCGAACGTCTCGAGACCGCGCTCGACAGCTTCAACGATGACCTGCCGCCCCTCAAAGATTTCGTACTGCCCGGCGGCGGCCCAGCCGCCGCCGCCTGCCATGTCGCGCGCACCGTGTGCCGTCGGGCCGAGCGCCGATCCTGGTCGTTGGCGCGCGTCGAGGAGGTCTCGCCCGAGGCGCTGAAATATTTGAACCGGTTATCGGACCTGTTGTTCGTATTCGCGCGCGTGCTGGCCCGCCTGGAAAGCGGCAGCGAAGTGTTGTGGCGCAGGGCGGGACCTCCCGCCTAAGCGACGCTCTCGGTATCCGCTTGTTGGTGATGCAGCCAGCCGATGTGCCAGGCTTCGAGCTCCGCGGCCGGCAGCGGCTTGCAGAACAGGAACCCTTGCACCTGGTCGGCACCGCGACTGCGCAAGTAATGCCATTGGGCCTCGGTCTCCACACCTTCCGCGACGGTCGTCAAACCCAGACTTTTGGCCATTGCGATGATGGCATCGACCAACGGCGCGTTGCCGGCGCTCGTCCTGCCGATATCGCGCACGAAGCTGCGGTCGATCTTCAGGGTGTCGATGGGAAATTGACGGAGGTATGACATCGAACTATAGCCGGTACCGAAATCGTCCAGCGCGGTCGCGACCCCCAAGGACTTGAGCGCAGCGACGGCTTTGGTCACCGCACTTGAATATTCGATCAATGCGCCCTCGGTGAATTCCAATTCGATCGTCTGTGCGTCGATCCCGGCGGCCTTGATGGCGTTCGACACGCGGCTCACCAGAGTGCCGTCGCGGAACTGCACTCCGGACACATTCACCGCCACGCGCCAGTCGACCGCCTTCGCGTCCTGCCAGCGGCGTGCCTGCGCGCACGCTTCGCGCAGCACCCATTCGCCGATGTCGACGATGAGGCCGCTTTGTTCGGCGAGCGGTATGAACTCGTCGGGGGCCACCAGCCCGCGGTCCGGATGCGACCAACGCAGCAGCGCCTCCACCGCCTCGACCTGCAGATCGTCGAGCGCGAGGCGCGGCTGATAAACCAGCTTGAACTCGCGTCGATCCAACGCCTTGCGCAAATCCGCCTCCAACGACAAATGCCGCGCCGCGCGCCTGCTGATGGCGATCTTGAAGAACTCGACCCCGCCCTGCCCGGTGCGCTTCGCATGATGCATGGCGGCGTCGGCATTCTTCACCAACGACCCGGAGTCAGCCGCATCGCCGGGGTACATGCTGATGCCGATGCTCGCAGTGAGCGCGAGTTCGTCCGTGCCGAATTTGAACGGTCGCTGCAGCATGGCCTGAATGCGCCGCGCAATCCCCTCCGCCGCGCTCGCCGTGGACACCCCGGGAAGTGCCAGGGAGAATTCGTCCGCCCCCGTTCGTGCCATGCGGTCGCTGACGTCCGCAGTTGCGGCATCCGGATCCAGCCAGCCGGCGTCGCGCGACGAATCGCGCATGCAGGATTGCAATCGGCCGGCGATTTCTTTGAGGAGGGAATCGCAGGCCGCCTGGCCCTTCGTCTCATTGAGCCGGGAAAAGTTGTCCACGTCCAGCATCAGGAGCGCCACGCCCCGGCGTTGCTTGGCCGCCCAGTTCACATGTTGCTCGAGCATCTGCAGCAGCCGCGGCCGGTTGGGCAGCCCGGTGAGCGGATCATAGTGGGCGAGGTACCTGACTCGCGCCTCGCTCTCGAGCAGCTTGTCCTGGGTCTGCTTGCCCCGCACCAGGAACTTCACCCGCTGTGCAACGAGCGAAGGGTTGGCAGCCTTCCACGTGAAATCGGTGGCGCCGGCTTCGAAGGCGCGATTGATGGAGGGCATGTCATTGAGGCTGGTCTGGATCAGAATCGGGACATGCGGATTTGCGTTGAGCGAACGCAGCGAACGGCACACCTCGAAACCGCTCATTCCCGGCATCACCACGTCGAGGATGACGCAGTCGAAGGGCTGCGCTCGGAAGGCCTGGAGAGCGGCTGCGCCGTCCGCCGCCGAGACGACCCGGAAACCCTCGACTTCAAGCGCGGTGCCAAGCAATTGGCGCGCGCCGGGATCGTCGTCGACCACGAGCACGGTGGCGGCCCCGGTCACCACCGTGGCGCACTCGATTGCGCCATCGCTAGGGGGCATCGTCGAAATCAAACATTTTCCCCTCGTCGCCCTGCGGAACGTCCGCGTCCAACCCAGGTTTCGGCCTGATCCGCCAAATCTGCTGGCGGGCACCGAGAACTGTGTCACGTTGCCCTGAAAGGTGGGGAATCCCTTAGGCGATTATGTCCGATCCCGGCGGGCGCACGCGTCGGCTATGATGCTCCGCGCACGCAGCCAGTCGAAGGCAGGGCCGGGATCGGTCTTGCGTCCCGGTGCGATCTCACTGTGCCCGACCAGCCTCTCGGGTGACAGGCCGGGGTAGGCGAAGAACAACGCCGCCACCGCTTCGGCCAGCGCGGAATACTGGGCGGCTTCATAGGGCAGCGTATCGGTGCCCTCGAGCTCGATGCCCACGGAGAAATCGTTGCATGCGGCGCGTCCGTTGAAGCTCGATTTGCCGGCATGCCAGGCGCGGTCGGCGAAGCCCACATATTGCGTCACGGCGCCGCTGCGCTGAATGACGAGGTGTGAGGACACGCGCAGTTCTTGAATCTGCGCAAAGTAAGGGTGCACATCGGCAGGCAGGCTGTTGGTGAACAGTCGATCGATCCAAGGACCGCCGAATTCCCCCGGTGGCAAACTGATCCCGTGCACCACGATCAAATCGACCTCGACTCCAGGCGGCCGGGCATCGCAGTTCGGCGAGCGAATCTGCCTCGCGCCCTGCATCCAACCGCTCGAACGATCCACCTGCATCGGTACCTCGCCTGGGAGCCTGTTCCCCGGGGCAACCCAGGTGCACATCATATGCGACAATCTGTACACATGAAGCGAACAGCATCTGATCCGTCGAGCGCTGCGGCGCTTGCCGCGCGCGACCTTCGAGTGGTTTGGCATCCGTGCACACAGATGAAAGACCACGAAACAGAGCCATTGATCGCCGTAAAGCGCGGCGAGGGGGCATGGCTCGAGGATTTCGACGGGCGCCGCTACCTGGATGCGGTGAGCTCCTGGTGGGTGAATCTGTTTGGTCACGCCAATCCGCGCATCAACGCGGCAGTCACCGAGCAGCTGCAGCGCTTGGAGCACGTCATTTTCGCGGGCTTCACCCACGAACCGGCGGTGCGGTTGTGCGAGAGCCTGGTGTCGCTCACACCGGAGGGCCTGACCCGCTGCTTTCTGGCCGACAACGGCTCCGCGGCGGTGGAAGTGGCCATAAAAATGAGCTTTCATTACTGGCGGAACCGCGGGCAGGCGCGCAAGACTCGCTTCATCACGCTCGCGAACAGCTACCATGGCGAGACATTGGGGGCGCTCGCGGTCGGGAACGTGGAGCTGTACAAGGATTTGTACAAGCCGCTGCTCATGGACGTGTTCACCGCGCCCTCTCCTGACTGTTACCATCGCTCGCCCGGCGAAACCTGGGAGGCGTATTCACTGCGTCAGTTCGACTCCATGGAAAGGCTGCTCGACGAACACGCCGACGAGGTTGCCGCAGTGATCGTCGAGCCGCTGGTGCAATGCGCGGGTGGCATGCGCATGTACCATCCTTCCTATCTGACGCGGCTTCGCGAGGCCTGCGACCGCCACGGCGTACATCTGATCGCAGACGAGATCGCGGTTGGTTTCGGCCGTACCGGCACCCTGTTCGCCTGCGAGCAGGCCCCGATCGCACCCGATTTCCTCTGTGTCTCGAAAGGCCTGACGGGGGGTTATCTGCCGCTTTCCGCAGTGCTCACCACGGAGAACGTGTATGCGGCGTTTTACGACGATTACGCCAAGTTGACCGCGTTCCTGCACTCGCACAGCTACACCGGCAACCCGCTGGCATGCGCGGCGGCCCTTGCGACCCTCGACATCTTCGAGAGCGACGAGGTGATCGCACGCAATGTTCGCAAGGCCGGGTATCTCGGCGATCGTGCCCGGCAGCTCGCCGATCATCCTCATGTGGCCGAGGTACGTCAGTGCGGGATGATCGTGGCGGTCGAATTCGCCAAGAATGTCCGCACCCGGGAGCCCTATCCCTGGACCGAACGCCGCGGCCGGCGCATCAATCAATATGCGCTGGAGCACGGCGTCCTGTTGCGGCCGATCGGCGATGTCGTCTACTTCATGCCACCGTACATCGTGACGGAAGCGGAGATGGACCTCATGGTGCGGGTCGCCGCCGAAGGCATCGAATTCGCCACATGCGATTGACCCGCGTGTACGTCGATGCCGAACTGCGGGCCGGCGCCGTCATCGAACTGCCTGCCGAGACCGCGTCGCACCTGGTGAAGGTGCTTCGGGCTCGCAGCGGCGATGCCTTGGTGCTGTTCTCGGGCGACGGTTGCGAATATCAGGGCGCCATCGAAAGCGTGCGCGGTTCCCGTGTCAGCGCGTCGGTGGGTCACGGCGGAGCCGTCGACCGCGAATCGCCGCTCGCGGTCACTCTGGTGCAATGCATTGCGCGCGGCGACCGTATGGATTTGATCGTACAGAAGGCCGCTGAACTTGGGGTTGCACGCATCGTCCCGGTGTTGAGTCAACGCGGCGTGGTGCGGCTCGATGGCGCCCAAGCGGAATCGAAGGCTGCCCACTGGCGTGCCGTGGTCGTGAATGCGTGCGAGCAATGCGGGCGCAACCGCTTGCCCGTGGTCGACACTCCGGTGACCCTCCTCAACTATCTCGGGTGCGAGGGGGGATCTGCCACACGGATGGTGCTGGAACCGGATCTGCAAGTCGAAGCGCCGCCTGCTCCGCCCGAAGCGACGGCCGACATCGCCATCGGACCTGAAGGCGGCTTCACTGATGATGAATTGGAGGCATTTCGGTTGGCATCATTCCGACGTGTCCGCTTGGGTCCGCGCATCCTGCGCACCGAGACTGCGGCGATTGCCGCGCTCACCTGGTTGCAGAGCCGCTACGGCGACCTTCGGCCGGACGCCCCCATGGGAATGGCCGCCGGCCGGTGACTTGCGGCACCGGCCCCGCCGACCTCAACGTCCCGGGCTGCCGACGTTCGCTGCGCTGCGTGACGGCCGGCTAGGTTCGCTGCAAGGTCACCGAGGTTTCCTCGGCGATCATTTCCTCCAACCTCTCGAGGTCGGGAATCAGCGGCGTCTCGTTCACCATTCGAACCTGGCAGATGACGGGGGACCGCTCGCCGAAACTGCGCGACGGGTCCGGCCGGATCACTTCCGCATTGACTCGCACCAACTGGGGAAATCCTTGCGTGAGCATGCCGAAGAATCCGCACCGAAGCTTGTCCGTGGACGCGTGAAACATGACGATGCGCGTTCGGCTGGAAACAGCGGGCAACGCCTGGCCGAATGCCGCTTCGAACGAAACGATCGGCACGCTGCCACCGCTCCAATTCAGAACCCCCACGTACCAGGGAGGTGCATTGGTCATCTCAGACGGAACCTGGTAACTCACCACTTCGGCGACGCAGGTACGGGGTACGATCAGGCGTTCCCCCGCCAAGGGCACGAGCAAACTGTAGAGTTCATCGCGCAGTTCCGACATGCGGCTACCGCGCGACGGCGCTGCGGCGATTGACCAGCGGTTCGATGGCATCGAGCAACTGGCTTTCCTGGTAGGGCTTGCCCAGGTAATCATCGACGCCGAGCTCGATGGCCCGCGCGCGGTGCTTCTCACTGACGCGCGAAGTAATCATGACGATGGGTATGTTCTTGAGCCGCGGATCGTTGCGCACGTGCGCCGCCACTTCGTAACCGTCCATACGCGGCATTTCGATATCCAAGAGGATGATGTCGGGCAGATTGTCCTGCAACAAGGAAACGGCGTCCACGCCATCCTTGGCGGTCAGTACGCGCATTCCGTTGCGTTCCAGGAGACGTTGAGTCACGCGTCGCACCGTGATCGAGTCGTCGACGACGAGGGCAAACGTGCGGCGATCGCGCTGGTCGAGCACCGCCACCTCCGTCGTCTTGGAGCGCCATTCGGAGCGCACCAGCGAACCCATGTCGAGAATGATGACGATGCGCCCGTCCCCCAAAATGGTGGCACCCGCGATGCCCCGAATCGCGGAAATTTGCGGCCCCAAGGATTTGACGACGATTTCGCGGCTGCCCACCATTTCGTCCGTCACGAGCGCGGTGGAGTGCTCACCGGCGCGGATCAGCACGACTGACATGGAAACATCCGGCTCGGGCAGCCGTGTGGGCCCCAGACCGACGAAGGAACCCAGCTGTTGGAAGCGGTATTTCTGGCCCCCGTAATCGAACGGCGGCGCATCCTTGCCCAGGTGCCGCGCGACAATGTTACGCGGCAGGCGCACGACGCCCTCGACGGTCGGCAGCGGCAATGCGTACGTTTCCTCAGCGACGCGGACGATCAACGCCTGGCTGATCGCCAGGGTGAACGGCAGACGGATGGTGAACCGCGAGCCCTTGCCGGGCGTCGATTCGATGAACAAGCCACCGCCGAGCCTCTTCACTTCCGTGGCCACGACATCCATCCCGACACCCCGACCGGCTGACTGAGTCACATGTCCAGCGGTACTGAAGCCAGGCTCAAGAATGAGCTGCATGGCCTCCTCATCGGTCAGCTTCGCGTGGCCTGCGATGAGTCCGAGCGACACCGCTTTCTCGCGGATCAATTTGACGTTGATTCCCGCTCCGTCGTCGGTGACGACCACGACCACCTCGGCGCCGTCACGCGTCAAGCTCACGGAAATCCTGCCGACCTCGGGCTTGCCCAGGGCGGCGCGGCGCTCCGCGGGTTCGATCCCATGCACGACGGCATTGCGCAACATGTGCTCCAGCGGTGCAATGAGGCGTTCCAGCATCTGCCGGTCCAGTTCGGCGGAAGCTCCCTGAACCACGAGCTCGGCGCGCTTACTGGTGTCGTTCGCCGCCTGCCGCACCAGCCGCGTCAGACGCTGCACGTGCCGCTGAAACGGCACCATCCGGGTTCGCATCAGGCTGTTCTGCAGCTCGGTGATGACGCGCGCCTGCTGCGTCAGCAGATTTTGCGCCTCACGGGTCAGCGTCTCAAGGAGCCCCTGGATGCTGGCCACGTCGCCGGAAGTCTCGGCCAAGGCGCGCGAGAATTGCTGGATCGCCGAATAGCGGTCCAACTCCAAGGGGTCGAAGTCATTGCGCCGTGGATCCTCATCCTGGTGCCGGTTCAACACCTGGGCCTCGGTCTCGATCTCGAGCCCTCGCAGCTGATCCTTCAGTCGGATCACGGTCCGCGCGAGTTCGGCGAGATTGAAGTCTATGGAACTGACCTGTTGATCGAGCCGCGAGCGGAAGATGCTCACTTCACCGGCGTTATTGAGCATGGTGTCCAACAGCTCGGCATCGACCCGGGCCATTTCGACGCGCTCCACCGGAATGTTTTCGCGACCCGGCAATACCGGTGCCGAACTGACCTCGAGACTCGGGATGGACTCGTCCGTCAGAGGCGGGGCCGCCGGGAGGGCGTCCGTCGCTGGAACAACATCCGCCGGCCGGGAAACGGCCGCCGGCGCCGGCGCCGGCGCGCTTGCGCTGGGCGCGGCCCGCGGCATTTCGGGCTGCGGCGCGGCGATGGCGGCTTGCAGGGCGGTCTTCGCCTGCGCGGCGATCTCGGCCGGCGCCGCAGGGGCGGCAGGGGTGGCCGCCTCATCGGGCGCGGCCTTGAGATTCTCCGCCAGAGCGCGCACTTGACCGAGCAATGCCGCCGCAGGCGAAGGCAGGGAGCCGGCGCTCACCAGATCTCGCATGCGCGCCAATTCATCGAGGCTCGACTGCATGATGGCATGGGCTTGGTCATCGCCCCGCACGAAGCCGCTGTCGATCTGGATCACCAGGGTTTCTAGTTCGTGACTGAGGTCGCCCATGGCGGCGATACCCGCCATGCGGGCTCCACCTTTCAGCGTATGCAATTGCCGCTGCAGCTCGGCCACTCGCTGTTTGTCGTTACGATTACGGTTCCAAGCGCTCAAGGAAGCTTCCGCAGCCTCGAGCAATTCAGTGGCTTCCTCACTGTAAATCTTGGCGATCTCGTGATCGAACGCCTCGACCGGCGCCGGCGGGGTGGGCTCGGCACTGACAGTCGGCAACTTCGGAATCAGCGCCGACACTCCGGGATCAACCGCAGCTTCGGCGAGTTCCGCGTCGAGCGCGCTTTCGAGTGCATTGAGCCGGGCGAGCAAGCCTGGTTGATCGACGAAGAACGAGGTTGTCTCGTTGATATGGGAAACCACGTCCTCGATGGCGCGGACCGCCGCGGCAAGCGTCGAAATGCCCTCTTCGGTCAGGCCGCGTCCGCTGTCGTAATACTTGCGCATCACGTCGTTCAACGGTTCGGTGATGCGAATCCCGTGGCGCGCTTCAGCCATCTTCGAACTGCCGGAGAGCGTATGGATGGCGCGGTAAACGGTCTCCGGCAGCTGATGCGGCGCGGGCTGGTCCTGCCGCTTGCGAAGGTAGGCGCGAAGTTCGGCAAGATGACCCCCCGCCTCCTTGCTGTAAATATCATGCAGCAAGGGATCCATGACGATCGGCGTGGGCATTTGCGGCGCGACAACGGCCGTTGCCAAGGCCGGCATGGGGGCAGGCGCTGTTTCTTCCGCCTTGGGTTGTGGCTCAGCCGGCTGCTGTTGCGGCCCAAGCGCCGCCGCTTGCGGCACACTCGCGGCCTCTGGCCGGGCCGCTTGCGGCTCGGCTGCCGTCTCTGCCCCTGGCGCCTCAACCGCCGTAGCCTCCATGACGTCCGCTGCCGCCTCGTCCGTTGCCGCCACGCCGGCGATGGCCCCCGGCTCGCGCCCGTCCGCATAGGCTTGGGCGCTCGCCATCATCTCGTTGACCGGAACCGAGGTCGCCAATCCTGTCTCGAGCTGCTCGACCAGCTGCGGCAAAGCCGCCACAGCACTGCGCAACAAGGTCATCATCCCCGGTGTTCGAGACAGGGTCTTGTCGATGATCCGATTGAGCAGATTCTCGATCGCCCAACCAAATTCGGCCACCAATCGGGCGCCGACCATGCGGCCGCTACCCTTCAGGGTGTGGAAGCTGCGTCGCAGAAGCCCCAGCGCCTCGAAGTCCATGGGATTCTGGTCCCAAAGCGGGAAATTGCGCTGAATCGACGCGATCTCCTCCTTGGCTTCTTCGATGAACAGCTCGACGAATTGCGGATCGATGGCGGGCGTCGCCGGCAAGCCTGTGGGATGGGCGGCCGCTTGTATCGTCTCTTGATCCCGCTCCGGCCCGTCGTTTGCAGCCCGCTCGATGGCCACCGTCGCCTCGGGGGTCAAGTTCACCGTCTTGGCGATGTCGCTCCCGTCCGGCATATCGATGCTCGGCACCCGCGACGCACCCTGCTCTGCGAGCGCCTTGATGCACATCTCCGCGTTATCCAACATGTACCAAGGATCGGTACGGCCGTTCTGCAATGTCTCCATGTAGTATTCGATGCTGACGATGGCATCGGCAATGCGCTCGAGACGCAGCCCCTCGGGCACGGGGGCGCCCGGCTCCACCAGCTTTCGGACCTCGACGCCGATGGCGTCCATCAGCTCCACCGCTCTGCCCTTCCCGAGCATCAACAAGCCGGCCGTGATCCCTCGCAGGAGCTGCGGTACGTTGTCCAGCCCAAGCGCGGGAAAGTCCGCCGGTTTTTGCACAGCAACCGAGATTGCTTCCTTGATGCGCGCCAGGTTGACGATGCATTCGCGCAGCACCGCTTCGCTCACCTGGCGGAATTCCGTGTCCTGCACCCGAACGTCGCCGCCCGCCGGCGCGGCGGCAGGCAGTATCAGGCGCAGCAACTCACCGTCGAGGCTGTCCTCGACGGACAGCAGCACACCGGCCACCTTGATGAGGCTGGCCTCGGAAGGGGTTTTACCGTCGGTCACGATCTCCGACAGCTCCGATACCTCCTGCTGGACACGCTGCCTGAGCTCGCCCAATCCCAGTACGCCGAGCGTGTCGCTGATTTTTTTCAGCATGTCGAACTGCGGAATCAGCTCGTCGGTGCGTCCGCCGCCGCGGCGCACGAAGATATCGAAGACGTCCTTGACTTTGGACAGATCCTCCTTGATGGCCGCACCCACCGTACGCATGAGCTTGACGCTTGGCGCGGACAGACTCTGCCGCTCCTGCTCGATGGAATCGTCGACCGGCAGCAGGTCGGAGAGTTTGAACGACGCTCGGACGGCCGCGATCCGGCCACCGCTCGTGGAGGCTCTGGCCACGTAGTAAAGGAGATTGTTCAAGAGGTCGATGGGTGGATTTTCGCAGTATCGCCCTTCGCCAACTTCGTACAACACCTTGATCTGCCGGTCCGCCTGGCCCAGCAAGCGCTTCAGTGTGCCGCTGCCTTCGACACCGTTGGCCCGCAACGCCTCGAGCAATGCGCCGACCACCCACCAAAGTTGAAAGACCGGCTGAGTAGTCGCCACCTGCTCGAGTTTCTCTGCCACCTTGGCCAGGATCTCGAGGTTCTGTTCCGTCCGCTCGCCGCGCAGGTACCCCAGCAAACCGACCTGAAACCGTGGCCGCAGCCGCCGCGCCCACTGCGCAACGCTGATCGGCGGCTCGCCCCGCTGCAACTGCGGCTGCGCGGGCTGGTCCGACTTGAGGTTGAGCAGCAGCAGTGTTCCCTCGGAAAGCAAGGGACTGCCACGCACGGACCGCAGGTCGTTCAGCAGGGGCAGGAGCACCAGCGCGAGATCACGGCCACCGGACAGCACCCGCTCGAGATAAGTGGGCAGCTGAACCATGGCGCGCATCAGAGAATCGAGTCCCTCGACCTGGCGCTTTTGATCGGAACCGGCCGACATGATGTACCGGGTGACCAGTTCCATTTCCTCGGCGAGCAGTGCCGCCCCATGGACCTCCACCATGCGCAGCACGCCATGCGCCAGGTGCATCTGGTCCGCACATTTCTCCAACAAGGCGCTCTGATCGGTGCGCTCTGCGTAGGCTTCGAGCGACGCGCGCGCCTCGTTCAGCGTCACCGCCAATTCCTTGGCGACGAGGTGCAAAGTTTGCGAACTTAAGTCGGTCATCGGGGGATTTCTAAAGGGTGAGACTCAAGCGCGAAAGCCGCCGGCCTTGCGCAGTCGGGCGCTATCGCCCAACGCAATCGAGTCCGCCGCCTGCGGCGACTGTGACACCGGCGTGACTCCCGCCGTGCTCGTACCCGCGCCGAAGTCGGGCAGTCGGAATCCGGCGACCGATTTGCGCAGCTGCGCCGACAACGCCGCCAGCTTCGCAATCGAGGTGGACGTGGCGGTCGAGCCCTCGGCGGTTTGCGTGGAAATCTCGCGTACCACCTGCATGTTCTTCGATATGTTGCCCGACGCCGCCGCCTGCTGGCGAGCGCTGGCGGAGATGTTCTGCACGAGGCTCGCGATCTGATTCGACACCTGCTCGATCTCCTCGAGTGCGGCGCCCGCGTTCTCCGCAAGGAGCGCCCCACCCACCACATCCGTGGTGCTACGTTCCATCGACACGACGGCCTCGTTGGTATCGGTCTGGATGGTTCTCACCAGCACCTCGATTTGCTTGGTGGCGTTGGCGGCACGCTCGGCTAGGCGCTGCACCTCATCGGCGACCACCGCAAACCCGCGCCCCGCCTCTCCCGCCATCGATGCCTGGATCGACGCATTGAGTGCCAGAATGTTGGTCTGTTCCGCGAGGTCGTTGATCAGCTCGACGATATTGCCGATCTCCTGCGAGCTCTCGCCAAGGCGCTTGATACGCTTGCTGGTTTCCTGGATCGTTTCACGGATCGCGTTCATGCCGTCGATCGTCCGGCGCACGGCATCGCCGCCCTTGTGGGCAACATCCACTGAGTGGCGGGCGACGTCCGCGCAGCGTTCGGAATTGCCGGAAACCTCCTCGATCGAGGCGGCCATGTCCTGCATGGACTCGCTGGCCGCGGAGATCTGCCGGGATTGCGCACCGCTCGCCTTGGCCATGTGCGCAGCCGCCGCCTGGGTCTGCCTGGCCGCACTATCCAATTGGATTGCACTGTCGTTGATCGTGGTGACGAGCTCACGCAGCGCCTCGATGGCGTAGTTGATGGAATCGGCAATCGCCCCGGTGATGTCCTCCGTTACCGTCGCCTGGACCGTCAAATCACCATCCGCCAGACTCGACAATTCATTCAGCAAGCGCATGATGGCTTCCTGATTGCGTTCATTCTCGCGTACTCGGAGTTCGGTATCGCGGCGCGCGTTCAGCGACTTGAAGAAAACCCAGGCCAGCACCGAGAGCAGGCCGCCGGCAACCGCCAGCAGCGCCACGATCGGCATCTGGTACCCGGAAGCCGGCTTGCCCAGGGGCGTGCTTTCCCCGACCGCCGCGGAAAGTTGCGCCGCCAAGGCAGGCATGGAGCGCGCCGCGGCCTGCGCCTTGGAGAGCGGCTCAGCCGCGCCGATCGCTCTGCGGACGATGCCCGCAAATTGCTCATTGCGTTGCTCGAGCGTTTTCAGACGCTGTTCTGCCTCGGTACCCGTGACATGGGACAGCGCGAGACCGGAATCTTCGCCCTTCAGGCCGCGCATCACCTGATCCAGGAACTCGAGGCTGTCCGCAAGGCGCTGCGCAGCCGGCGCCGCATCGCTGAGCCCCAAGGAGAGGCCGCTCATGTCCTGCTCGATTCGCTGCACGGTCAATTCGAAACGTTCCAGGTAGCGGCTCATCCCGTCGAGCTTCTGGACGCCGACGGCGCTGGCGAAATCGCCAAGCTCGGACAGCAGCTTCGGTGCCGCATCGCGTGTCTCCTGGTTGGCGGCGTGGATCGCTGCAACCGCGGGCCGCGCCCGGTCAACCGTTGCCGCCGCGTCGGCGAAGGCAGCCCAATTTGGATTGTTGGTCAGGGACTTCGGCCCGTTGAGGCCGCTGCGCAGCGCCTTGATGCGGGCGTCGCTCGATTCGAGCGCGTCGAACGCACTCGACTCGCCGCGCAGCGCGTTTTGTGACTCGAATGGCAGCCGGTCGATGACCAGCACCAATTGCTCGGATGGCGCCGAGGCCGGCGCACCGGCGCTTCCCATCAAGGTGAGCGTCGCGGCCGCCAACAGGCACAATATGATCAGCGCAAGGAGAACGGGCAGTGCGTTGAAGCGGGCGGTTACCTTGTCGACAGCGGTCATTCCGTTAGCGCCTCAAATCAACCGGCGGCCTGAAGGAAGCTCTGGCTTTCGACCAAGCTCTTCAAGCTCAGCACGGGCCACACTTCGCCGCCGCGACGAAACGCGCCGGCGAGGTAGCTGTCACATCGCACCACAGTCGGCGGGGGTTCAGCGTTGAATTCGGCTTCGGCAAAGCGCCGGAAACCGAGCACCTCGTCGACCATCAGTCCGGCCGGTATGTCTCGGTGGTTCACCACCACGACGCGCGTGTTCCGTCCCGGGGTCGTCGGCCCACTGCCTAAGAACTGCCTGAGGTCGAGCATCGGCAGCAATTGTCCGCGGATGTTCGCAAGCCCCTTCACCCATGACTTGGCTCCCGGAATCCGCGTCACGACGGCGGGAAACCCCAACACCTCGCGAGTCTCCTCGCGCGCCACCAGGAAGGTCTCGCCGCCCATCCTGAACGCAATCCCCACCCATTCCTGGCCCGCTGCGCCCTCAGGCGCACCGCCTGTGCTTTGGTTGCTGCGGCTGCGCTTCTCGAGTTCCTTCAGCAATTCGAAAGGCCGGTCGCGCAGATTGCGCAGTCCCGCCTCCGCTGCGGTCGACGTGCCGGTCATGTGGCCAGCAAGGCCTCCGCCTTCTCGACCAGCGCCTGAGCCGACACCGGTTTGACCAGATAGTCGATCGCCCCTTGACGCAGCCCCCAGACCCGGTCGGTCTCCTGCCCCTTGGTCGTCACCATGATGATGGGAATCAACTTGGTCTCAGGATCATTGATGAGCATCCGGGTCGCTTGGTAGCCGTTGACCCCCGGCATGACGATGTCCATGAAAATGAGATCCGGTTTCATGGCCTTCGCCTTGCGTACGCCTTCTTCCCCGTTTTCCGCCGCCGCGGTTTTGAAGCCATGCTTCTCGAGTGCCTTTTGCATCACGAACACCTCAGTGGGCGAATCATCGATGATGAGAATGAGTGCCATCGTTAAGGGTTCTCCGTCATTTACCGACGTGCGCTTCAATGGCGCCGAGCAGCTCGTCTTTGGTGAAGGGTTTGGTCAGGTAGTGTTCCGAGCCTACGATACGTCCGCGGGCGCGATCAAACAGACCATCCTTGCTCGACAGCATGATGACCGGTATCTGCTTGAACACCTTGTTGTGCTTGATGAGCGAACAGGTCTGGTAACCATCCAGGCGCGGCATCATGATATCCACGAACACGATGTCGGGCTGATGGTCGGCGATCTTTGACAACGCATCGAAACCGTCCACGGCAGTGAAGACCTCGCAGCCCTCCTTGGTCAAGAGTGTTTCGGCAGTCCGACGGATCGTCTTGCTGTCATCGATCACGAGGACCTTGAGTCCCGTGAGCCGCGGCTTGCCGTTAGTGATCGTGCTCTCCATGAAACTGCCCTAAAGATCAAGGCCACGTATTCGTAGGTACTGGAATGTAGTGGCTTTTTAACATATCCAGGCCGCGCAAGCCACGGTGCAAGTTCGACATTTCGAGGCAACGGAGGGTAAACATCGGTGGCGTGGTTCACAGTTTTTCGAATCAAGAGCAACCTTCCGCGAAGACGGCTCTGCCTCGCCTTCGCTCCGGTGAGTTAGACTTGCGGCCCCTGCTCAATCTTGCGCCTCCCTCAAGGATCTTGCATGTCTTCCCGAGTCCGGCTCGTCGTGGTGATGGACCCGATCGAGACCATCAAACCCGCCAAGGACAGCACGCTGGCGATCCTGCTCGCCGCCCAGGCCCGTGGCTGGGAGATCTTCTATGCCGAGCAGAAGGACTTGTACCTCCGCGATGGGATTGCCTGGGCGGCGCTCGCGCCTCTTGCCGTATTCGACGACCTGCACACTTGGTTCACCCGCGGCGCGGTTAGCCTGGTGAAGTTGGGCGAATTCGACGTGATCCTGATGCGCAAGGATCCGCCGTTCGACATGGAGTACGTTTACAGCACATACATCCTCGAGCGGGCAGCCCTGCAAGGCGCGCTGGTTTGCAACCGGCCGGCGGGCCTCAGGGACATGAACGAGAAGGCCTACACGGCCTGGTTTCCCGAATGTTGCGCACCGACGCTCATCACCCGCGACATGCATGCAATGGGCGAATTCCTGCGCGAACACGGCAAGGCGGTTTGCAAGCCGCTCGATGGCATGGGCGGCCGCTCGATTTTCGTGGTCGAGGAAGGAGACAAGAATCGCAACGTGATCTTCGAGACGCTGACAGGCTCGGGCAGCCGCTACGCCATCGTCCAACGCTATCTGCCCGAAATCGTCACCGCAGGCGATTGCCGGGTGATTCTCGTCGACGGGGAGCCCGTGCCCTTCGCGCTGCAGCGCATGCCGGACGCGGCGGACCATCGCGGCAATCTGGCGGCAGGTGCCCGCGCCGAGAGCCGGCCGCTCACCGAGCGGGACCGGTGGCTGTGTTCCGTCATTGGGCCTAAACTCAAAGCGGCGGGTATGATATTCGTCGGCTTGGATGTGATCGGTGAATACGTAACTGAGATCAACGTCACGAGCCCGACCGGCATTCGTGAACTTGACAGGAAGCACGGTGTCGACATTGGTGGCATGTTGGTGAGCGCCATCTCGAGGACCCTGAGGCCTTAAGTGAATTCTGATTTGCTGCAAACCGGTCTACCGCCGGCGAACGACCGGATGTTGACCACCTGCTTTCTGGCGGCGGTATTCCATGGGATCGTGATTCTGGGCGTGACGTTCAGCTCATCCACCACCGATGCCGGCGGCCCGGAATCTCCCGCCCTCGAGGTCGTTCTGGTGGGTGACCATGGCCCCCGGGGTGCACAGAACCCGAATGCGCACTATCTTGCCGAGCGCACGCAGTCGGGATCGGGAAATACGTTGACAGGGCCGACGCTGATCCCCAAGTCCTCGCCGGTGCCGGTCGACCGGGCGGGAGTTCCAGGCGGAAACGGCCTCGCCTCGCTGCAGGGCAGCGAGAATCCCGGTGAGGGGGAGCGGCTCGCGACTCGTGCGCAATCCGTGCGGGTTCTGTATTTCGCGGCTCCGGCCGCTGCGCGAGACAGCTTCGAGATGACACAGCTCCTGGAAAAGCGGCCGGACCTCGGCATGACGCCGAACGACGACGGGATCGAACTGCGCATGCGGGGCGAGTCGCGCACCAAGGAATGGGTCGCGGCCGATACGCGCGCGGCGGATGTCGCGGTGTATCTCGACGGCTGGCGGCGCAAAATCGAGCGCGTGGGCACGATGAACTTCCCAGATGTGGCAAGGCGCCGGAAAATGTCGGGAACGCCGGTCATCGAAGTGACCATCGGCGCCGATGGAAGCCTTCTGAAGACTCTCCTTCGCCGCACCAGCGGCCACTCCGAAATCGACGAGGCCGCGATGCGAATCTTGAAACTGGCGGCACCCTACGATGCGTTCCCGAATGAGCTGCGCGCTACGCACGATGAAATCCGCATCGCCTACGAATGGCAGTTTCTCGGCGGGGAATCTCAGGGCTCCGCAGTCTATGGCGAGCCTGGCGCATCGAGCGGCTCCACTGCGCCGGGCGCGGCGCCTTAACCGCATGGCGCGAACGCCCCCCGGCGCCGAGCGGCAAATCCTCATGAGCGACCCAGGGTATCTGACGAACCAACTGTTGATCGCGATGCCGACTTTGGGGGACCCCAATTTTTCGCAGACCGTGGCTTTGATCTGTGATCACAGTGCTCGCGGCGCCCTTGGACTGATCCTTAACAAGCCGCTGCCGATGCGAATGGGCGAAATTTTTCAGCAGCTCGACATCAAACTCGAGGACGGACCGTTGAGCGAACGCCCTGTCCTGCGCGGCGGACCGATGCAGACGGACCGCGGCTTCGTAGTTCACCGGGCCGGCGGAGAATGGGATTCCACCCTGAAAGTTTCCGATACCATCCATGTAACCACCTCGCGCGACATACTGTCGGCGATGGCGCTGGGCCAGGGCCCGGAAGCGGCCGTCATTGCCTTGGGCTATGCCGGTTGGGACGGAGGCCAGTTGGAGGACGAGATCCGCGCCAATGCATGGCTCTCGGCCCCGGTTGAATCTGCAATCATATTCGATCTGCCGTTCGAGTCGCGTTGGCTGGCCGCCGGCCGGCTGCTCGGTGTCGAGCTTTCGCGCATCAGTCCGTTGAGTGGCAATGCCTGAACCGGCGGCCGCAGACAGGCTGCCGGCAGCACAGCTGGTGCTGGCCTTCGATTTTGGCCGTAAGCGCATCGGGGTTGCTTGCGGGGACACGCTCTCCCGCACCGCCACCGTTCTCAGCGGCGTCATGAATGGCGTTCAGGGGCCCCGGTGGCAGACCGTCGATACGCTGCTGAAGGAGTGGCAGCCCACCGTGCTCGTCGTCGGCTTACCCTATAATGCGGACGGCTCCGAGAGTGCGATGAGCGCCGAGGCCAGAAGTTTTGCGGCAGCACTCACCCTGCGTTACGCGCTGCCGGTGCGCTTGATCGACGAACGATATTCGTCGCTCGAAGCCGAAGCCCGCCTCAAGTCGCAGCGCGCAGCCGGACTGCGCAAGCGCCGGCTGGGCAGGGCGGACGTGGATGCGGCGGCGGCCGGCGTCATCTTGGAGCGCTGGTTTTCTGAAAATTCATGAGGCGCTGATGCAATCACAACTCGACGGCGCGGGGGGCCTGCGCCACCTCATCACCCTCGATGGCCTGACCCGCGATGCCATCACGGCCATCCTCGATCGCGCCGACAGTTATCGGCGGCTGCCCGGCCAACCGGCCTATGAGGGGCGCGAGCTGGCCGGCGTGACGGTGGCCAACCTGTTCTTCGAGCCAAGCACACGGACGCGCGCGTCGTTCGATCTCGCGAGCCGCCGCTTGGGTGCTCACGTCCTCAATCTGGATGGGCAGGGCAGCTCGCGGGCGAAGGGCGAGACCATGCTCGATACGATATACACGCTCGAAGCCATGAACACCGACGTGTTCGTGATCCGCGACTCCGAACCCGGCTTGCCTGAATTTCTCATTGACCACGTGGCGCCGCATGTTTCGGTCATCAGCGCCGGTGAGGCGCATGTCTCGCATCCCACCCAAGGGCTGTTGGATGCGTTCACCATCCGCACGCACAAGCGCCGCTTCGCGGGTTTGAAAATCGCCATCGTGGGCGACATCAAGCATTCCCGGGTTGCCCGATCGACCGCCTATGCGGTTTCGACCCTGGGGTGCAACGACGTGCGGCTGGTCGCGCCGCCGGTGCTGCTGCCCTCCGAGGACGAATTCCGCGGCGCCCAACGTTTCACACGAATCGAGGACGGGATCGCCGGCGCGGACGTGGTGATGATGCTGCGCATCCAGAAGGAGCGTATGGCCGAGAGCGCTGCGCTCGACGACGCCGCTTATTTTCGGGATTTCGGCCTGGATGCGCGGCGTTTGAAGCTTGCTTCATCGAGCGTTCTCGTCATGCATCCGGGTCCCATGAACCGGGGCGTCGAGATCTCCTCCGAAGTCGCCGATGGACCACGCTCGGTGATCCGCGAACAGGTGAACAACGGCGTGGCCGTGCGCATGGCAGTGATGGCATCCATCGCGGTCACACTCACGCGGCACCGCCGGCCGCTGTAGCCGATGTAGCCGCTGCAGCCGTTGGAGGGCACTGGAGGGCGCCGGCCGCGAATGCCGCCACCTCGCATCACGCTACCGGCCGGTGCGCAGCAACGGGCGGCCCATGTTGATCCGCCCACCCTCGAGCTCCAGATCGCTCAAAACCACTCCGCGCGGTGCAAACACGATGATGGTCGAGCCGTGCTCGAACCACCCCATTTCCTCGCCCTTGCGAAGCGGCACATGACAGGGGATGAGGTTCGGCCCGCGGTAGCGCAAATGCAATTGCACGTCGAGAAAACGTAATCGGATGCTCGCCACCAAGATCGCCGCGACCGGCACCAGGGTCAGCAACGCTCCGGAGCGGAGCCGGCACCGAATGACGGCGCGTTCGTTCTTGCAGAACAATCTTTCCACCCGCTTGAGCGCAATCGGATTGACGTTCCAGGTGTCTCCCGAAATGTAATTGACCTGTTCCACGACGCAATCGGCCGGCGCATGGAATCGGTGATACATGCTCGAGGTGAGCCGCAACGTCACATAGGTTCCGTCGAGGTAATGGCGGACCAGTTCAGCATCGCCCAACAGATCGAGCAACGAGTATGGAAATCCCTTGGCCTGGAGGACGGCGCCTTCGATCACCTCTCCGTGGGCACCCACCAGGGCATCACACGGGCTCACCAGGACATCAGGATCGGCATCGACCGGCCGCGCACCATCCTTCAGCTCCCGTGTGAAGCAATCGCGCAGGCTCGAGAAACGGCTTTGCTTCGCCTCGCTGAGGTCCAGATCGGAAAAAAGGCGCCAAAGCGCGATGCAGGCGGCGCACAGCCAGGGATTCTCGATCCGCGCAAGCCAACCGATGAAGACGGTCAGCGAACGGCGCGGGATGCGGTTCGTGAGCAGGAAATTCAAATCCTCCTGCTGGGTGAGACGACCTAACCAACCCCGCGCGGTCATCGTAGTGTCATTGATTTGAAATAGATTCCTGCCCGAGGTCCCCGGACTGTGGTGTTCCAACGTGCGAGCCGGCTCGCGAGGCTTGAATTATCCATGATGGCGTCTATCCTTTTATATGTTGCCTGTGGCGGCGTGCTGTTTTTTTTGTTGCACAAGGCGCATGTGCGGCTGCAACTGTCGCGGGCGAAGCACCGCTCGCTCGCCGGCCATTCCAGAATGGCCCGCCGCTTCGCCTCTGCGGTGCCGTTCTACGAGTACGATGAGGCACGCTTCTTCCGCGCCGACGCGGCTCCCGAGAACGTTGCGGCGGCACGGCGCGCCGGCTTCATGCGTCTTGCCGGTGTGTTCCGTCAGCGCTATGCGGAGACGGCCGACCTCACCGAGGAAATCGTCGACGGTGTCTCCGACCTGCAGTTCACCTCCCGGTATCGGGTTCCGTTTCAATTCAGCCGCTTCGTTCGCAAGCATTTCAAGCCGGGCGCCTTTCTCGCCTCCTCCTCCGGCGTCACGGTGACCGACATCGATGGTAATCGCTTCTACGACCTGACTGGATCCTACGGCGTCAACGTGTTCGGCTACGATTTTTACAAGGAATGCATCGCGCGGGGCAGCGAGCGCGTCCGCGACCTGGGTCCGGTGCTCGGTGCCTACCACCCGGTCATCACGTACAACGTCCGGCGGCTGCTCGCGATCTCCGGCCTCGACGAGGTCTCCTTTCACATGTCGGGCACCGAGGCCGTCATGCAGGCCGTGCGTTTGGCGCGCTACAACACGGGACGCAGCCACCTGGTGCGGTTCTGCGGGGCCTATCATGGCTGGTGGGGCGATGTGCAGCCGGGGGTGGGCAACCCGATTGCAGCGCGCGAAACGTACACGCTCAAGGATCTCGATGCCGCGGCGCTCAAGGTGTTGAAGACCCGCCGTGACATTGCCTGCGTGCTGGTGAATCCTCTCCAAGCCCTGCACCCCAACGTGAACGCGCCGGGTGATTCGACCCTCGTCGACAGCGGCCGCAAGGCCCACTTCGACCGCGCGGCGTATACCGCATGGCTCGAGGAACTGCGGGAGGTCTGCACGGCACGCGGCATCGTGCTGATCTTCGACGAGGTATTCGTCGGCTTTCGGCTCGCCCCGGGCGGAGCCCAGGAATATTTCGGCGTTCGCGCTGACATGGTCACTTACGGGAAAACCATTGCCGGCGGCCTGCCCATCGGGGTGCTGTGCGGGCGGAGCCGCTTCATGCGCCGTTTCCGGGAGGACCGTCCCGCCGACGTCTGCTTTGCGCGGGGCACATTCAATGCGCATCCCTACGTCATGGGCTCGATGTTCGAGTTCCTGAAAAGACTCGACAGCGAACCCGTCCGGGCGATCTACGAGGGCCTGGACGATCTGTGGAACTCGCGGGCCCGGCTGCTCAATGAGCGGCTCAAAGAGGCCGGGCTGCCGGTGCAGATGGCGAACCTCTCCTCCATCTGGACGATCTGTTACGCCCAACCGTCGCGTTACAACTGGATGTTTCAATACTATCTGCGGGAGGCGGGACTCGCACTCTCCTGGGTGGGGACCGGCCGCTTGATCTTCAGCCTCAACTACTCGGACGATGATTTTTCTGCCGTGAGCGATGCGGTCATCGCCGCAGCGAAAGCGATGCAGGCGGATGGCTGGTGGTGGGCGAGCCCCCAGCTCACCAACAAATCCATCCGCCGCAATGTGCTCAAGGAAATGATTCAAGCGCGCTGCTTGTCGCCCATGGGATCGATGAGTTCGCCGCGCATCAAGTAAAGTGGCGCCTTGCAATAGAGTTTGACGTCATGGAACGGGTCCGTGATGATCTTGGTGAGCCATACCAACCCCGTCTGTACGTCCCGTAGAAAGAAAAGCTGAACGGTGCGGAACAGCAAGGCGCCGATGCCGACGAAGAGCCAAATTTCGCCCACGTGACGCATGAAGGCCGCCGCGCCGGTCTTCGGTTCGAAGAGTCCGAACAGCGTTGGATTCGCCCACAATGCGAACGGGGCCAATATCCACACCGTATGCAGAATCACCTTGCGCCGCAGGTTGTAGCCAACCTTGATGGCTTCCTTGTGTTCGTGGCTGGCCTGATTGACCGTGTCATAACCCTTGGGTTCGAAGAAGAAATGACCGGATTGGCGGCTCACCATGGCCACCAGCCAGCCGATGAGCGCGGCCACCACCGGATCCTTGAACATCATCACATAGGCAACCAGAAAGCTGATCGCACTCAGAAAGTGCAGCGACTGATTGATCCTGCTGTGGTGGTAATAGCGATGATCATCCCAGCGTTGCGAGCGCAGCTCGGCCAAAAATTTTTCCATGAAGTTATCCTCGTTGAGTCGGCGCAGGCGGCGCCTAAGCGTGAAAGAAATATAGGAATTTGGTTACACGGCGGTTACAGCCGCACCGCCTGCCCGCCCGACCGGGGAGCAAGGACACCGCAGGCAGCGCCCGGTCACACGTTCGTCACGCTGGCGTGAGATCGTGCCGGAACATGAGAATCATGATCGTCACGGACGCCTGGTTTCCGCAAACCAATGGCGTCGTCCGGACCTTGGCGCAGACGAGGGAGTGGCTTGGCCGCTTCGGTCACCAGGTGCGCATGCTGACGCCGCAGGATTTTCGCAGCATCGCCTGCCCAACCTATCCGGAGATTCGTTTGTCCTTGCTGCCGCGCCGCCTGGTCCGCGCGATGATCGCCGAATTCGATCCGCAGGCCCTGCACATTGCGACCGAAGGGCCCTTAGGGTTGGCCGCTCGCAGCTTTTGCCAGCGCCAACAGATGCGCTTCACCACCTCTTACCACACCCAATTCCCGCAATACCTGCGGGCGCGGTTCCCCATTCCCTTGGGTTTCTCCTACTGGGCGCTGCATCGCTTCCATGGCGCGGCAGCGCGATGCATGGTGAGTACCCCCTCCATGCGCGCCGAACTTCAGGCACGCGGCTTCAAGAACCTGGCCGCATGGCGCCGCGGAGTCGACACCGAATTGTTCAAGCCGGGATCCAAGGCCTTCCTGACGCTGCCGCGGCCGATCGCCGCGTATGTGGGCCGGGTCGCGGTGGAAAAAAATGTGGAAGCCTTCCTGAAGATGCCGTGGGAGGGCAGCAAAATCGTCATCGGGGACGGCCCGGAACGTGCGCGGCTGGAGGCGCTTTACCCGGAGACGACCTTCACCGGATTTCGCTTTGCCGAGGATCTCGCCGCCCATCTCGCGGCGGCGGATGTCATGGTCTTTCCCAGCCTCACCGACACCTTCGGATTGGTGAATCTCGAGGCAATGGCCTGCGGTGTGCCGGTGGCGGCCTATCCGGTGTCGGGGCCCATTGATGTCATCAAGGACGGCGTGACGGGAGCTCTGGACGATGATCTAGCCAGAGCGGCGCGGCGGGCTCTCATGATTGATCCGGTTGCCTGCCGGGAAGAAGCGGTGCGCTGCGGCTGGGATGCGAGCGCGCGCGAATTCGAGAGCAATCTCGTGGCTTGCCAATCGGACCAACGGCCCCAGCAGAAGCGCGCCGAGGATCGGGCAGCATGGGCCTTGGAGCACAGCACCGGGAATGCCGCGGGCGCGGGCAGAGGCCTTCAAAGCCTGCCCGAGCGGGCTCCTAGCCAAAGTTGATCTTGGCCTCGAGGTTGGCGCGGGAATCCGCCGTCGCCAACGCCTCCTCCATCTCGATCCTGCCTTCCCGTACCAGGTTGTACAGCGAGTTGTCGAAGCTCAGCATACCCCTCTCGGTGCCGGTCTGAATGGCTTCCTTGACGGCCATGACGTCACCCTTCTTGATGAGTTCCGACATGTAGGGCGTGTTGACCATGACCTCTGAGGCGGCAACCCGCTGACCGGTCTTCGCCAGAACCAGGCGCTGCGACAGGATGGCGCGCAAGTACTGCGACAGGTCGAGGAAGATCTGATTGTGCTGGTCGCGTGGGAACATGTTGATGATGCGATCGAGCGTCTCGGCGCAGTTGTTGGCATGCAGCGTGGCAATGCACAGGTGGCCGGTTCCCGACAGCGCGAGCGAGGCTTCCATGGTTTCACGATCGCGAATCTCGCCCACCAGGATCACGTCGGGCGCGGACCGCACCGCACTGCGCAAGGCGCGCGCGAAAGACTTGGTATCGAGACCCACCTCACGCTGATTGACGATGGATTTCTTGTTGGTATGCAGGAATTCGATCGGATCCTCGATGGTCAGGATATGATCCGACGAGGTCTCGTTGCGGTGATTGATCATCGCCGCCAGAGTGGTCGACTTGCCCGCACCGGTGGCACCCACCATGAGAATGAGGCCGCGCTTGGACATGATGAGATCCTTGTAGATCTCCGGCATGCCGAGCGCCTCCAATCGCGGCATTACCGCCGTGATGTAGCGCAGCACCATGGCGGGATAGCCACGCTGGTGGAAAACGTTGACTCGAAAGCGCCCCAGGCCAGGCTCGGAAATGGCAAAGTCGATTTCCAACTCCTCGTTGAAGTACTGCAGCTGCTCCTGACTCATCATCCCCAGGGCGGCCTGACGCACCGTCTCAGGGGAGAGAACCTGCTTGTTGATGGGGAATATCTTGCCTTCGATCTTGATCTTGACCGGGGCATTACAGGAAAAGAACAGGTCCGATGCGTTTCGTTCCACCATCAGCTTGAAAAGCGGCTTGGTGTTGAGCACGTAGGCCGGTTCGGGGGCGGAGCTCAAAAGAGCTGGCCTTCTTCTTCTTCGACGATCTGAAGCGCCGAGGACACCTCCTCCACGTTCTTGTTTTCCCGCTTGCTCTCGAGCTTCACCTTCAGCCGCAGCTCGTTCTTCGAATCGGCGTTGCGCAGCGCGTCCTCATAGGAAACGAGGCCGGCTTCGTAGAGTTCGAACAATGCCTGGTCGAAGGTCTTCATCCCGAGCCGGTTCGAGCGTGCCATCACTTCCTTGATCCTGCTCACCTCGCCCTTGAAGATCAATTCCGAGATCAACGGTGACGCCAGCATGATCTCCATGGCGGCGATCCGGCCGGAGCCGCCCTCGCGCGGAATCAAGCGCTGCGAGATCAGGGCGCGGATGTTCAACGAAAGATCCATGAGGAGCTGCTCGCGCCGCTCTTCAGGGAAGAAGTTGATGATCCGGTCGAGCGCCTGATTCGAGCTGTTGGCGTGCAGCGTCGCGAGCACGAGATGGCCTGTCTCGGCGAACTGAATTCCGTATTCCATGGTTTCCCGATCGCGGATTTCACCGATCAAGATGACGTCCGGCGCCTGACGCAGCGTGTTTCGAAGCGCGATGTGCCAGTTCTCGCAGTCGACCCCGACCTCGCGGTGGGTGACGACACAGCCCTTGTGCGCATGGACGTACTCGACCGGATCCTCGATGGTCATGATGTGGCCGCGCGTCTTCTCGTTGCGATACCCGACCATTGCGGCGAGGGACGTGGATTTGCCGGAACCCGTGCCGCCGACGACGATGACGAAGCCGCGCTTCGAGAGCACCACTTCCTTGAGCACCGGCGGCAGCTCGAGCTCTTCGAGGGTGGGAATCTTCGCATTGATCGTACGCACCACTGCGCCCGTGAATCCCTGCTGCACGAAGGCGCTGACGCGAAAGCGGCCTATCCCTGAGGGTGAGATCGCGAAGTTGCACTCCTTTGTGGCATCGAACTCCTTGGTTTGACGGTCGTTCATGATCGCCCGCACCAGCGTCGCGCTCTGCTCCGCGGTCAAGGTGCGATCCGATTGCGGACGGATTTCCCCATCCACCTTGATGGCGGGCGGAAATCCCGCCGTGATGAACAGATCCGATCCCTTCTTCTCCACCATTCGCCGCAGCAGGTCCTGCATCAACCGGATTGCCTGGTCCCGCTCCATCTAGATGCTGTCCTTATTTTGCGCCTTGTACTTGGCCTCTTCGCGGCTGACGACGCCCTTTTGCACCAGATCCTGCAAACACTGGTCCAGCGTCTGCATGCCCTGACCCTGGCCGGTTTGGATCGCCGAATACATTTGGGCGATCTTGCCCTCCCGGATCAGGTTTCGTATGGCCGGCGTTCCTATCATGATTTCGTGCGCCGCAACACGTCCGCCGCCCACCCGTTTCATCAGGGTCTGCGAAATCACGGCACGAAGACTTTCCGACATCATGGCACGCACCATATCCTTTTCTGCGGCCGGGAACACGTCGACGATTCGATCAATCGTTTTTGCGGCTGAGCTTGTGTGCAGCGTGCCAAAAACCAGATGCCCGGTCTCCGCCGCCGTCAGCGCCAGGCGGATGGTCTCCAGATCACGCATTTCGCCCACCAATACCACGTCAGGATCCTCGCGCAGCGCCGAGCGAAGGGCCTCCGTGAACCCCAGGGTGTCGCGATGGACTTCGCGCTGGTTCACCAGGCAGCGCTTGCTCTCGTGGACGAACTCGATCGGATCCTCGATGGTGATGATGTGATCGGGCCGATTATCGTTACAATGATTGACCATGCCGGCAAGCGTGGTCGACTTGCCCGAGCCGGTGGGTCCGGTGACCAGCACGAGACCTCGAGGCAGCATGCACAAATCTTTGAAAGTCTTCGGGGCGTTCAGCTCGTCGAGCGACAGGATGGTTGAGGGGATATTGCGAAACACGGCGCCGGCGCCGCGGTTTTGGTTGAAGGCGTTCACGCGGAAGCGGGCGAGCTTGGGGATCTCGAAGGAGAAGTCGGTCTCGAAGAATTCTTCAAACGCCTTGCGCTGCTTGTCGTTCATGATGTCGTACACCATGCTGTGGACTTCTTTGTGCAGCAGCGCCGGCATGTTGACCCGCTTCATGTCGCCATCGACGCGGATCATCGGCGGCACCCCGGCCGAGAGATGCAGGTCCGACGCGTTGTTCTTCACCGCAAAGGCGAGAAGCTGCGCGATATCAACCGCCATTTACGGCTCCTTGGGTTAGGGCTGTCGTTTGCCGCAGCAGTATATAAGAGGGTGTCACCACCCAATATGTTAATTGGTCCGCAGAATCCAGCGGTTCATGTGAACCACATCCGATCTCGGATACGTCAGGCGGCGGCCGCCGCGGGACGCGACCCCTCCTCGATCGTTCTCATCGGAGTCACCAAGACCAAGCCTGCCGAATTGATACGCGAGGCCGCTACGGCGGGCGTCACGGATTTCGGCGAAAATTACCTGAAGGAGGCGCTGCCCAAGATGGATGCACTGGCCGATCTTCCGCTGGCCTGGCATTTCATCGGTGGACTGCAGTCGAACAAGACCCGCGCGGTGGCCGAGCGATTTCAATGGGTCCATAGCATCGATCGCCTGAGCATCGCCCGCCGGCTCTCAGAACAACGGCCTTTCCACGCTCCGCCGCTCAATCTATGCATCCAGGTCGCACTCATTCCGGAGCCCACCAAGGGGGGGGTTCCGGTGGCCGGCCTGCAGGAACTCGCGTCCAAGATCGCAGAGCTGCCGCACCTGCGACTGCGCGGCCTCATGTGCGTACCCCCGCCGCAGCCGGACATCACAGCCGAGCGCAGGGTCTTCTCCCGGCTCTCGGAACTCAAGAGCGAATTGAACGTCCTTGGGTTGGGTCTCGACAGCCTGTCGATGGGGATGAGTGGCGATTTCGAGTCGGCGATCGCGGAGGGCGCGACCCACATACGTATCGGTACCGCGCTGTTCGGCAGTCGCAACCCGGCGAATCTTTAAGAGGCGAAACGCATGCAGCAACTCGGCAGACTTGCGTTCATCGGCGGCGGCAACATGACCGCCGCGCTCATCGGCGGGCTTACCAAGCAGGGAGCCGACCGCGGACGTATCATGGTCGCAGATCCGAACGGTGAGCGTTTGGAGCATCTCCGGCAGGAGTATGGTATCGGCGTGGCGACTGTGAACGCCGCCGCGATTGGCGGCGCCGAAGCAGTGGTCTTGGCCGTCAAGCCGGAGCACATGCGCGCGGTGACCCTCGAGCTCGCTCCGCATCTTCAGTCAACGCTGCCACTGGTCATTTCAGTCGCCGCCGGGATACCGCATGCCGCGCTCGAGCAGTGGCTGGGGACATGCCGCATCCCCGTCGTGCGCGCGATGCCAAATCGACCTGCTCTGATCGGTTGGGGCGCCACCGGCCTCAACGCCGCACCCGGTGTGGGCCCGAGAGAGCGCGCGCTGGCCGAGAGCATCATGGCCGCGGTGGGCCTCACAGTGTGGGTTTCCCAAGAATCACAGATGGATACGGTGACGGCGCTGTCAGGCAGCGGGCCCGCCTACTTTTTCATGTTCATGGAGGCGCTGGAGAAGGCGGCGGCGGCACGCGGATTGCCCCTCGAGGTCGCGCACGCGTTGACGCTCGCGACGGCCCACGGCGCGGCGCAGATGGCGCGAATGTCCACCGAATCGTTGGCAGTGCTCCGCGAACAGGTCACCTCCAAGGGCGGCACCACAGCCGCAGCCTTGCGCGTGCTCGACGCAGCGGACCTTCATGGTATCGTCGCCGCTGCCGTCGCGGCGGCGGATCAGCGCGCCGCCCAGCTTGCCTTGGAACACGGCGTCTCCCTCCGAGGGTCGCTGACCTCTACATGATGCCGGGTGAACCCGCTGAAGGACTATGGAAGCCGTTAAATACATCGTCGATACGTTGCTTTGGTTGCTGACCCTCGCCTTTCTGCTGCGCCTGCTGTTCCAGCTGGTGCGCGCCGACTTCCGCGATCCGATGGCTGATTCGATAGTGCGGGTCACGAATTGGTTGATCCGGCCGCTGCGCAAGGTGCTGCCGCCGATCGGCAAGGTGGATACGGCCACGGTGGTGGCGATCATTGCCGTGGCCTGCGTGAGAACCGCCGCACTGTTCGCTTTGGACGGCGTCGGATTCGGCACCGGCCTCGCTTTTGCACACATCACGCTGCTCAACCTCATCGACCTGACGTTGCGCGTGTACCTGTTTGCGCTGCTCTTGTACTGGCTCACCAGCTTCGTCACTCCCGGCGGCTATGCCCCCGGCGTTCGCCTGTTGTCGCAGCTGTGCGAGCCGATTTTGAAACCGGTGCGTCGTGTGATTCCGCGGATCGGCCAGATCGACTTCTCGGTTCTTTGGGTCTCGATCGCGATCGGCGCATTGTTGATCCTCATACGCTGAATATGGGCTCGTACATGATTGATATCACAGCGAACGACTTGGCCTTCTTGGGATGGATGCATACCGCAGACGCGGAAACCTCTGAAAAATAAGCTTGAGCGTGTGCCTTGCGGGCGATCTTTTTTCGCGATTGCGCTAAACATCGGCTTTTTTCTATGTTATTTTCGGCGCCGAGTTGAATATGTGGGCCCATTTCCGCCCGCGTTCGCAAACACATTTAGGAGATTGATATGGCGAAAAAGAATGCAGCACCGACTAAGTCTGAGATTCTCGCTACCATTTCGAAGGAAACAGAGCTCTCAAAGAAGCAAGTCGGAGCCGTATTTGACTCGCTTTCGGCCGCGATCAAGAAGAGCCTGCGCAGTCATGGACTGTTCACCATGCCGGGGCTGTTGAAGATGAAGGTCGTCAAGAAACCGGCGACCAAGGCTCGCGAAGGAGTGAACCCCTTCAACGGCGAGAAGATGATGTTCAAGGCCAAGCCGGCGAGCAAGAAGGTTCGCATTGCAGCGTTGAAAAACCTCAAGGAATTCGTGAACTGACGAAGTCTTGAATGTCCGGAGCGCATGAGCCCAAGCCTGCCGGCGGGCTCAATGGCTCCGGAGCGCTTCCCCGATCGATTCCCTGAGTTCGAGCAGCCGGCCATGAAAGAAATGTCCGACACCGGACATACGGATCACCTTGGGCTGCGGATCGAATTGCTCCACCCAGGCCATCACGGCTTGGCTGTCGACCACCTCATCATCGTCGCCCTGCACCACGAGCCATGGACACGCCGGAGAGATCTCTCCCGAGAATTCAAACCGCTGCACCGGCGGTGCGACCAGGATCAGGCGATCGAGTGTGCGCTCCCTGGCGAGACGCCATGCAACGTAGGCACCGAAAGAGAAGCCGGCAACCACCAATGGACGGCCGGGCCAGCGCTGTTCGCACCAACCCGCAGCGGCGGCGGCGTCGGCGGTTTCGCCCACTCCGCCATCGAATTTGCCGGCACTTTGCCCAACTCCCCTGAAGTTGAATCGCAAGGTGGGCGATCCGCGGTCCCGAAGCGCACGAGCAATGCTGGTCACGACCTTGTTTTCCATCGTGCCTCCGAATAGCGGATGCGGATGGCACACCATCGCACCGCCGGTTGCTGCCGCTGCATCCGGTTCTTCGACGACCGCTTCCAGCGCACCCGATGGTCCATCGATGAAGATCCGCTGCGAAGCACGCGGGTTCATTCGATGCCGACGAGCTCTACGTCGAACACCAGCGTGGCGCCCGGTGGTATGACGCCGTCGCCCGCCCCCGCCTCACCGTAGCCAAGCCCCGGAGGAATGATCAAGCGCCGTCGCTCTGCGACCTTCATGCCGGCGATGCCCTGATCCCAGCCCTTGATCACATCTCCCGCGCCCAGTGTGAATTTGAACGGTTGACCGCTGCTCTGCGAGCTGTCGAACTCCTTGCCCTTCTTGTCCGCAGCCGAGGCCTCATACAACCAGCCGGTGTATTGCACTGCAGCCTTTTGGCCGGGCTTGATCGGCTCGCCCGAGCCCTGCGCGAGTTCGATGCTTTCCAGCGCGCTCACAGCCGGCGCAGAGGGCGCAGCGACAGTTGGCGACGCCGGCGGATTCCGGTCGCCGCAGCCGACGGCAAGCAGAAGCACGATGCACGAGAGGCCTCCATAGATGGCGCGAGCTGTGAACATTCACACATCTTAAATCATCCGTAGCGGCGGCGGCGGCCGGCTGCACGCGCTTGGGCGGAGCGCGTGCGCACGCCGAACAGTTTGCCCTGCCATCCGAGCCAGCCATGCCGAAGCATGGCGATGGCATCATCTATTTCATCGACGACCTGAAGGACCCATTCCATGCGTCATGCAAGGTTACGCGGAGCATGCAAAGGATGCGGTGCGCGGGATCACACTTGCCTTGAAGTTCCGGGCTGCGTAGGCTTGACGCCAGATGCAGCGAATTCTCGTCCTGAATCCTAAGGGCGGTTCGGGAAAAACGACCTTGGCCACCAACCTCGCCAGTTATTTTGCGAGCCAGGGCGACCGTCCGCTGCTTTCCGACAATGACCAGCAGGGCTCGAGCACCCGTTGGCTGAAGAAGCGCAAACCCGAACAAGCCTTCATCCATGGCATCGCGGCCTTCGAGCGCAACAGCCGCATGACACGGGCCTGGCAGATGCGCATCCCGCCGGATGCCGCGCATGTCGTGGTGGACACGCCGGCGGCGGTTCTCGCACAAGACATGCCGGAAATGACCCGCACTGCCGATGCCATCATCGTGCCGGTGCTCGCTTCGGACATCGACATCCACGCCTTCTCTCGATGCATCTCAGACTTGTTGCTGATCGCGAAAGTACGGCGCGATGAAAATCGGATCGGTGTGGTGGCCAACCGCGTCAAACGCAACACCCTCGTTTATCAATCGCTGATGCGATTCCTCAATACGCTGCGAATTCCTGTGATCGCCACGTTGCGGGATTCTCAGAACTACGTGCGCGCCGCTGAACTGGGCGTTGGCTTGCATGAGATGAAGAAGAACGTCGTCGCTCAAGATCTTGACGATTGGGAGCCGATGCTCGCCTGGCTCAGGGAAAAGGAAACTGAAGGATCAAACCGGGTCGTCGACACCCTTTCTCAAACCGCCTGATGAATCCAGGGTGCTGCCGGGCTACTTCTTGTTATCTTCCCAGCTGCCGCGTACTTTGTCGGCCCAGTTTTTGTAGCTATGCCAGTTGTACAGGTGGTTCGTGATCGCTGCATGACGGCCGCCGGTCTTGAAAGGCTCGCTCGGCAGACCGGCTCCCGGCTTGACGGCGCCCGGCTCGCTGCGCGAACCGCGACGATCTATCCCGGTGTATCTTGGATTCTTGCTGTCGGTCATCTGCATGTGCCTCTTGAGATGGTCACGACAGTAGGTGTCGTGTCGTGTCTAGGACAGGAACTGTCTCACAGGCGGATTGGCCACGTCGCCATGCTTCGCCAAGCATTGGGATACACCTCTCAGAGGGCGTCACGGTAAGTTAAATCGCTGAAATTTCCGTGGATTTCCACGCGTCAAACAGCGGCTTCCACCGCTCGAGCGATTGGTCGAGAGAATCGGGCAGCAGGCTGGCGTGGGAGTCCAGCAGTGCGATCGCGTTGCGCGCGGGGTCCGTACGCGTCGCCGCGCCCAGCCGACGTGACATATCGCGATTGACGATTTGGAGGTTGCGATACAAATCGAGGAAGGCCACGAAATCCGCGAGATGCGCACCGCCCAAGAGTTCGCGCGCGAGCAGATACATGCTCACGCTGCGGTACATGGTCTCCGCCTCGCTGGCGAAGGGAAGGTGAAATCGCGCCATCGGCCGCAGATGATCGGTCCAAGGGCATCCGGCCGTGGCCATGATGAGGCCGATGACCGAACTCATCGCCTCCTGCGCGGAGGTCTCGACATGCACGGTGCGTCCCGACTCGGTTACCGTCACGCCCACGGTGTCGAACGATGCCAATGCCTCCAGCTGTTCCACCGCAGGCGCCATTCGCGACGCGGCGGGACAGTGCTCAACCGAGGCGGCATCGAGCGGACAGTTGGTGCACCGGCAAAAGCCGAGCTCCGTCCAGAAGGGTCGTGCTCCGACCGGGTCTTCCTGCATCTTGAAATCGACGGCATCGAAGAAGAAGTCGAGCGTTCTCACTCCGCCATCCGGTAAATCGAATCGATAACGAATGGTCGGGTTGCCGCTCATGCAACCAGTCGATAACACGGCGTGTATTCGGACCCCGCGAGCTTCATGCGGCGTTGGGCGACGAAGGCTCGCAGCAACCGATCGAGCGGCCCCATGATGGAATCCTCGCCCACGAGCTCGAAGGGGCCATGCTTTTCGATGGCGTTGATGCCGTGGTCCTTGATGTTCCCGGCCACGATGCCGGAGAACGCCCGCCGTAGATTGGCCGCACGCTCATGCACGGGCTGGGAATGCGTGAGCTTCAGCCCCCGCATCGACTCGTGGCTGACGTCAAAGGGCAGCTGAAACTCCAACGGGATGTTCAACAACCAATTGAAGCCATAGGAGTCGCTCGCCGTCCGGCGGTAATCGCGAACCGCCGCCAACCCATGGATCATGGCGCGCGCCACGCCCGCCGGATCATCGATGATGATCTGGTACTTGGATTGCGCGGTGGGACCGAGGGTCGCACCCAGAAAATCGTTGATTTGTTCGAAATACTCCGCGGTATCGGCCGGACCGGTGAAAATCAGCGGGAAGGGCAGCGCTTCATTGGCCGGATCGAGCAGGATCCCGAGGAGGTAGAGAATCTCCTCCGCCGTCCCTGCGCCGCCGGGGAACACGACGATGCCATGACCCAGGCGTACGAACGCCTCCAGACGCTTTTCGATGTCCGGCATGATCACCAGCTGACTGACGATGGGATTGGGCGCCTCGGCCGCGATGATGCCCGGCTCGCTGATGCCGAGATAACGGCCATTGGTGATTCGCTGCTTGGCGTGCCCGATCGTCGCGCCCTTCATCGGGCCCTTCATGGCCCCCGGACCGCAGCCCGTGCATACATCCATGCCGCGGAGGCCAAGTTCATATCCGACCTTCTTGGTGTAATCGTATTCGATGCGCCGGATCGAATGTCCGCCCCAGCAGACGACCAGATTCGGCCGCAGCTGCGCTTCCAATACGCGGGCGTTGCGCAAGATATGGAACACCGCGTTGGTGATGCTCGAGGATGAGGTGAGATCGAAACGTCCGCTTTCCATGATCTCATTGGAGATGAAGACCACATCGCGCAGTACGGCGAACAGGTGCTCCTTCAAACCGCGGATCATCTGCCCATCCACGAAGGCGGCGGCCGGCGCGTTCTTGATTTCGAGTTTGATGCCCCAAGCCTGCCTCACGATCCGTAGATCGAAATCCTTGTACTTCTCGAATATCCGGCGCGAGTCGTCGATGCCGTTTCCCGAGTTCAAGACCGCGAGCGCGCATTTGCGAAAAAGCGGATACAGGCCTCCCTGGCTCGAATCGAGCAATTTCGCGATTTCCTGCTGGGAGAGCTGCTCGAGACTACCCTTTGGCGTTACACGGGCGTCGATCAACTCCGAGGATAGAATCGAGGTTTCCACTTGAGGCCTTGGGGCTTAAGGATAAATGTCGATGGGGATGTTGTCCCGCGTCCGCATCCACACCTCCACCATGTCCGAGTTCGACAGCGCGATACAGCCGTCGGTCCAGTCGCTCGAGGCATAGTAGCGGGCGGGATGCTTGGGTTGGTTGGGCCATCCATGAATCATGATGGAGCCGCCGGGCGCCCAGTGATTCTTCTTTGCCTTGAGTTCATCTTCCTTGTTGGGATACGACACCTGGATGGAAAGGAAGTAATCGCTGTGCGTGTTACGCCGCGCCAGGTAATAGCGCCCCTCCGGAGTACGAAAGTCACGTTCCCGCTCCTTGGTGCCGACCGGACTCAATCCCAAGGCGACCTTGTATTCGCCGATGAGTTTCGATCCATTGTACAGATACAACCGGCGCTCGGCTTTACGAACGACCACGTGATCGGCGGTGGCGAATTCCGTCGCGGTGGCAGCCGTCGGCCAGCCAAGCCCGAGGAACAAGCTCAAGGTGAGCCAGAGGGCGGCCGCCTGCCGCCAGAAGCCGGCGGCAGCCGGGTGGCGATTTTGCATGAACATGCCCAAAATTATAACGTGTCGGCAGGCGGTGTAGCGGCGGCGGCGCTTGGACCTTGTATAATCCACGTGATGCGCAGGACGTTCGTTCCCTCTTTGCTGCTGGCCGGTCTCGTCTCCGCCTGCGCGGGACAGACCATCAAACCGGCCGAAATGCTCGACGAAAAAACCGGCGTGACTGTGGGCGCGCTGCAGGAACCGATCGAGTTCATCGAGGACGCCAAACTGGGCGCAGCCGGCAGCGATCGACGCTCGACGTTTGCTTATCTGGGTCCGGTTGAATGGGACACGAGCGGCGACATCACCTACGGCCTGTGGATCCACGTAGCACCCGGCAACGACCAAGCGGTCGGCGACATCCGCGCCAAGGGCGGGGCCTCGCTGGTTCTCGACGATGGTCCGGTCCCGTTGTCTTTGACCGACGCGCCGCAGACAGGCAGTAATCCCTACCATCCGGTCGCTTCCTGGGGTCAGACTGCGTATTTCCGTCTCGACGTTGCGTTGTTGAAGCGGATGGCTTCGAGCCAAAAATTGATTCTCGAGTTCCATGGTGTCGATGTGCCCGCCGTTGATTTCACGCCCACTCAAGATGTCAGGGATACGTTGACCCGCTTCGAGCATGCTCGCGGAATCACTGACGATTGATGGCCACAACCTGAGGTAGCGTCAAAGTGGTGCCCGGACGAATTTCCCGAAAGTTGACGTCGGGGTTGTACTGCGTCACCAGCCAGACGGGAAGGTCATCGTGCTGCTGCATGATCCTCCAAAGCGACTCGCCGTGCTTCACCGCGTAGGTCTGAGTTCCGGCTATCCGATGCGCGGCAAAATACGCCTCCTGTAAGTGCCGATGATAATCGCGGCGGGCTTCCTCGAATTGGGCCGCCGAGACGCGTGACAAGTCGAGCTTGAGTTTCTTGCCCTGGGTGACGCGGTCGTTCTTTCGCAGCCGGTTGAGCACGCGCAACGCCTGCGCATCGACTTGCGCCCAACCGGCCAAATGGCCCAGGGTCTCGGCAGCCTGGACGATCACGGTGTCGTCCGACCTCACGGCGTAGTCGGTGGTATCGGACGCCCCCGTCGGGCTGCTCACCGGCAGCAACGCATCTTTGTTTGCCGTCTGCCCCTCGGATACCGGCTCGCGCGGCGACCGCGCGGCTGCCGTTTGTGCCCCCATGCGGGGGGGCGGTACGGACTGCGCAACCGGAGCGGGCAGCACTTCCGCCGTGGCCGCAGGTTGCCGGGACGGCGTGGCCTCAGGAGGAGCCGTAGCAGCGACGCGAACGGAGCCACCCTCCGCATCGGCCCGCGAGGCCGGCAAGGGAATGTGAATCAGCTCGCCGCGGACGGCAACGTGCCCGGCACTCCATCCGTTCGCTGCGATCAAGCGATCGAGGGTCAAGCCACTGACCGCCGCAATGCCCGCCAGCGATTCTCCGCGCCGGAGGCGGTGATTGCCATCGTTGCGCTGTGCGAGGTAACGCTGGGTCTTGGGTAACCGCGCCCATACCGCATCGATTTCTGCCCGCGCGCGTGAACCCGGTATCCGCAGGCGGTAGCCGCGCGGCACGAAACGGCTGCCGCTCCATATCGGCGGGCGGAGGGCGGGGTTGAGCACGCGTAATGCCCCCATATCGACGTTGAACGCTCTGGCCAGGGCATCCACGGAAATGTAATCGGGCAGTTCCACCGGGGTGCTCTCGGTATCGGTGAGCCGGGTGAGCTCGCCAAAGTACTTTTCCGCGTTCCGATCGACCTCGAGCGCCGCCAGGAACGCGACATAGAAGTTCCTCGATGCAAAGCCGAAGGTCGCTCCCCGGTAGCGCTTCACGATGACGGCGATGTCGCTGGTGCCGAGCTGGTCTTGCGCGGTACGCAAACCTCCGGGCCCGTGATTGTAGGCCGTCACGGCCAGCGGCCATGTGCCAACCAGCCGATAGTTGTACAACATCAGATTGGCCGCCGCTTCGGTTGCGGTATACGGATCGAGCCGCTCATCGACCAAGCTGTCGACCCGCATGTAACGTTTCGCCGTCGAGGGCATGAACTGCCAGAGGCCTGCGGCTCCGACTTTGGAATAAGCGGCCAGATTGAAGGAGGACTCCACATGCGGTAGAGCCGCAATCTCCGGGGGCACCCCATGCTCCGCCAAAGTCCGGGCAATGTGCTTCTCCCAGATTGCGGCGCGCAACAGTCCCTCGCGAAACCGGTCCGCCTGACCCAACTGGAAGCGGATTCGATCGATCGCATCCCGGAAATCCTCCGGTGTCGGGTGCTCGCCGAACGCATGCAAGATGCGCTTTTCGTGCGGCGTCAAATCCTCGGTGGCGCCGGCTGCGAATCGGCGCAGTAACGCCGTGTAACGTGCTTTCGCCTCGCCGACGCGACGTTGACGCTCCGCAGGCGAAGCGGCGGGATCGAAACGCACCACCTCGTAAACCAGCCCGAGATTCCAGTCGTCGTGTATCAGCCCACCATCGGTGGTGACTTCGGTGTAAACACGGATCCAGAAGCGGATGTCGCGTTCCAGTGCGGGCGGATGAACGAACGGATCGGCGCCAACACCGTCAGCGCGGAGCGGTGCCCCCGGCCCCAGCAAGAGTCCAAACACCGCAATCGTACAAAACAAAATACGCAACGTGTATTCGATCAAAGGCGATGAAAGGAGGACATGAGATGAGTATAGGACGGGCAATGCGCGGCACCCGGCTTTATGTCAAAAGTGCGACGCTGCTCTAGAAATGGTCGACGCTGATCTGGACATGGGGCCGCCGCAGAGCCGCGGACGCCTCGCTAGTAATACTATACCCCCGTAGGGTATGCTAGACGGGGATGGAGAGAAACGCGCGATTTCGAGTGCGGGGCCGGCAAGAGCGGGGATCATGATGGCTGAAGTTGTCAAACACGTTTCAGCATACCTGCTCGGCATCGCCTTCGCATTTGGGTTGGCCGACGCCGCTGCGGACGATGCGCCGGCAATCGCCGAGACCCCGGAAAACTATGCCGTCCATGGGCAATTCACCTATGTGGAACAGGAAAGCATGGGTTTCAATCACCCTTATAGCGGGCCGAACAGTCTCACGCCGAATGAGGAGCGTGAGACGACCGATGCCACCCTGTTCCTCGGCGCACGGCTCTGGTCAGATGCGGAGATCTGGATCAATCCGGAAATCGATCAGGGGTTCGGCTTGGATGACACACTCGGTGTCGCCGGATTTCCGAGCGCCGAGGCTTACAAAGTGGGCAAGAAGCGGCCCTATCTGCGGCTCGCCCGTCTGTTCATACGCGACACCGTGAGCCTTGATGGTGAAACGGCGGTAGTCGAGGGCGACGAGAACCGGCTCGCCGGATCCCAAAGCATCAATCGGTGGGTGTTCACGGTCGGCAAGTTCGGCGTCGTCGACATCTTCGACAACAACGACTACGCCCACGACCCAAAACACGACTTCTTGAACTGGACGGCGGTGGATTCCGGAGCCTTCGATTATGCCGCGGACGCCTGGGGCTATAGCGTGGGCGGTGCCGCCGAGTGGTACCAGGGTTCGTGGACCTTTCGTGGAGGTGTCTTCGATTTGTCCAATGTGCCCAACAGCACACGTCTCGATCCGGGCTTTCACGAATTCGAACTCGTGGGGGAAGTCGAACGGCGTTACACCATCGGCTCCGCGCAGGGGAAAGTCCTGATAACCGCCTACAACAATCGAGGCCGCATGGGTCTGCTCGAGGAGGCGGCTGCGCTCGCACAGAGCACGAATACACCGGCGAACGCCGCCGCCGTCAGGCAATACCGCAGCCGCCCCGGCATCGACCTGAATCTCGCGCAGGCACTGACCCCGGATCTTGGCCTGTTCGCGCGCATCGGCAAGGCGAGCGGGAACGTCGAGGCCTATGAATTCACGGACGTCGACCGCTCACTCTCGGCGGGATTGTCGCTGAAAGGCAGCGCCTGGCGGCGCGGCGATGACAAGGTCGGCTTTGTGTTGATCGACAATGGCATTTCTGCGCAGGAGGAACAGTACCTGAACGCCGGTGGCCTCGGGATTCTCGTGGGCGACGGCAAGCTGCCGCACCCCGGCGCCGAACAGATTTTGGAAACTTTTTACAGCGCCGCCGTGCTACCGCACACCAACGTGAGCTTGGACTACCAAGCCGTGGAGAATCCGGGCTACAACCGGGACCGTGGACCTGTCTCGATCTGGGCCGTACGAATCCACGCCGAGTTTTAATCGAGACCGCCGCTCAAACGGCTCCTACCCGCACTTCGAATCGCCGCAGTTCAAGCAGGTGGTACAGCCGTCCAACATGACCACCGCCGCCGTGCTGCATTTGGCGCAAAGTTGCGCACCGTCCGGAAAATGGGACTTTGAAAAGGCGTCTGTTTGCTTTGTACGCGCCTCGAACTCCGCGCGCTTCTCCTTCACCAATTTGAGCTGATGTTCGTCCAACTCCGGTTTCTTCAATAAACCGATGGACCGCAGGTGCCTTTCGATGACATACCCGAGTTCCGCAATGGTGGAGGGCATGAACTTGCCGCCGGGCTGCCAATAGCCACCCTTGGGGTCGAACACCGCCTTCAGCTCTTCGACCAGGAACGTGGTGTCGCCGCCCTTGCGAAACACGGCGGAAATAACCCGGGTGAGGGCCACAATCCACTGGAAATGATCGAGGTTCTTCGAGTTGATGAACACTTCGAACGGCCGCCGCTGTTCGTGGGCAGTGCCTTCGTTGAGCACGATGTCGTTGATGGTGACATACATGGCGTGATCGGAGACCGGGGTCTTTATCTTGTACGTCGAGCCGATCAAAACCTCAGGGCGCTCGAGCTTTTCGTGCATCCAGATGACGTTGTCCTGCGCCTTCGGCGGTTCCTTGGCCGCCGCTGCGGCATCCTTGTCCTTGGGGGTGAGCACGCGGTACTTCGCGATTTTCTTGTCGATCTTGATGTGCGCCATGTCAAAACTTCCCGTAGTAGCCTTCTTTCAAAGCGTCGAAGAGATTCGCTGCCGTGTGCATTTCGCCGTCGTATTCGATCTCCTGATCTCCACGGGCTTCGACTTCCGTGCCGTCCTCGAGGGTGAAAACGTAGGTGGTATTCTTGAGGTCCTCCTCCTTGACCAAAACACCTTGGAAGGCCTCAGGATTGAAGCGGAACGTCGTGCAGCCCTTCAATCCCTGCTCGAAGGCATAGAGATAAATGTCCTTGAAGTCTTCATACTTGTAATCGGTCGGCACATTCGCGGTTTTCGAGATCGAAGAATCGACCCAGAGCTGAGCCGCCGCCTGGATGTCGACATGCTCCTTGGGGCCGATGTCGTCCGCGGAGAGGAAGTAATCAGGCAGCTTTTCTGCGGCTACTTGGGAATTCGGCATGGCGCGGGGGTTGACGAGTTCGCGGTAGGCGAGCAACTCGAACGAGAAAACGTCGATTTTTTCCTTCGATTTCTTCCCCTCGCGGATGACGTTGCGAAAGTAATGATGCGCGAACGACGGTTCGATGCCATTCGACGCATTGTTGGCGAGGGAGAGGGAAATCGTGCCCGTGGGCGCGATGGACGTATGGTGCGTAAAGCGTGCACCCACTTCGGCGAGCTCGTCGATCAACTCCGGCGCTGCTTCGGCGATGCGCTGCATGTACCGGCTATAGCGGGCATGCAACACCCGGCCCGCGATCTTGGCGCCCACGCGCCATCCATCCCTGACCATCTCCGGTCGCTTGCGAAGCATCTCGCGGGTGATGGTGAACTCCTCCGTCATGATCGGCGCCGGACCTTTCTCCCGGGCCAGCTCGAGGCCTGCCTCCCAACCGGCAAGCGCCATCTCCCGCGAGACATTCTGGGCAAATGCCACGGACTTTCTCGAACCGTACTTCATGCAGAGCATGGTGATGGTGGAGCCCAACCCCAAGAATCCCATGCCATGGCGGCGCTTGCGCAGGATCTCGTCGCGTTGCTGCGCCAGCGGCAGGCCATTCACTTCGACCACGTTGTCCAGCATGCGGGTGAAGATCTTCACGACCTTGCGGTACTGCTCCCAGTCGAATCGCGCATCCTCCGTGAACGGATCGAGCACGAATTTCGTGAGGTTCACCGATCCGAGCAGGCAGGATCCGTACGGGGGCAGCGGCTGCTCGCCGCAGGGATTGGTGGCGCGAATGTCCTCGGTCCACCAATTGTTGTTCATCTCGTTCACCCGATCGATGAGGATGAAGCCGGGCTCGGCAAAATCATAGGTCGAGGACATGATGACGTCCCAGACGCGCCGCGCCGGCAGGGTCTTGTAGATCCTGCAGGCAACAAGTCCCTCCTCATTGGCGACGTAGCCATCGGTGTAGGGCCATTCGCGCCAGATGAATTGGGTTTCGTCTTGCAGATCGGGCCGCTCAGCCTCGTATTCTCGGGCGCTCACTGGAAAGGCGAGCTGCCAGTCGCCGTCGCCCTTCACCGCTTTCATGAAATCATCCGTGATGAGCAGCGACAGGTTGAATTGCCGCAATCGGCCGTTCTCGCGCTTCGACCGTATGAATTCGAGCACATCGGGATGACCGATGTCGAACGTGCCCATCTGCGCACCTCGGCGGCCGCCCGCAGAGGACACCGTAAAACACATCTTGTCGTAGATATCCATGAAGGACAGCGGCCCGGACGTATAAGCGCCCGCACCCGATACGTAGGCACCGCGCGGACGCAAGGTGGAAAATTCGTAGCCGATGCCGCACCCCGCCTTCAGCGTGAGCCCCGCCTCATGCACCTTGTTGAGGATGTCGTCCATCGAATCGCGGATGATCCCGGAGACGGTACAGTTGATGGTCGAGGTCGCGGGCTTGTGTTCCAGTGCCCCGGCGTTCGAAGTAACTCTTCCGGCGGGAATGGCTCCATGGCGCAAGGCCCAAAGGAACGATTCATACCAAGACTCCCGCAACTCCGCCGATTCGACGTCGGCCAACGCCCGAGCCACGCGCTTGTACGTGTCATCCATGGATTTGTCGATCGCGGCGCCGTCTTTCGAAGTCAGCCGGTATTTCTTGTCCCAGATGTCCATCGACGCTTCCTGGAACGAAATACTGCTGACGTCTTTGGGCTGAATTTTGACCACCGTGTTCATGGGTATGTAAAGCTCCCTTAAATTATCCCGCCAAAAGCCACGTCCAGGCTCAACACACCGACATCAATTCATCGGCCGTCCGTCAACCCCTTAGGGGTGCTCCATCACTTTGGCGAACACTACATATTGTGTCCGGACGAGGAGGGTAAGACTGGGCGCAGCCATCGTCAAGACTTATTTCATGCTACTTTCGTATGATAAAAATAAATAAAATCATGTGCTTATAGACATATCTTTGAAAACTTTTTATCCACCTTCCACACCCTTATGGTCAAGGCGGCTTATCCTTAATCGCTATATCTTGGGGTCCACACGATATGCACAGCATGTTCCGTTGACGGCAAGCGGGCGAAGACGGTGTGTAAAATCGCGTCTCGCTTTCGAGGTGAAAATGAAACCTACATCGATCGTCATCCTGGGCGGCACGGGCTTTCTCGGAACCCGTCTGGTCGCCCGGTTGATCAAAGAGGGCCATCGCGTCACGGTGCTGTCCCGCGACCGCGAGCAGCACAAACATTTGCTCGTGCTGCCGGGGCTCACTCTCGAGAATTGCGACGTCTATGAAGAGGCTTACTTGAGCGAGCATTTTCGCGGCAAAGACGTGGTGGTGAACCTGGTCGGCATCCTCAATGAAAGCGGTTTTGGCGGCGCGGGGTTCCGTCGCGCCCACACAGAACTTACGCGCGTGACACTGCAAGCCGCCCGCTCGGCGAACGTACCAAAATTGCTGCAGATGTCCGCATTGAAGGCCGCAGTCGATGCGCCCAGCCATTACCTTCGCTCCAAGGGCGAGGCGGAGAAGCTCATTCGAGCCAGCAGTCTGGAGTGGACGATTTTCCAGCCCTCGGTGATTTTCGGCGCCGGGGATTCCTTTCTCAATCGCTTCGCCGGTCTGCTGGCATCGGTGCCTTTCGTCATGCCGCTCGCGCGTCCGGGCGCGCGCTTCCAGCCCGTGTGGGTGGACGACGTGATCGAAGCCTTGGTGCGGTGCCTGCGAACTTCCGCATCGAACGGTCAGACCTATCAGTTGGGAGGTCCGCAGGTGTTCACCTTGCGCGAGATTGTTGCATTGGTGGCAAAACTCACCGGCCGTCGCCGATGGATCATCGGTTTGCCGGATTTTATTTCGAGGCTCCAGGGTTTCGTCATGGATTTCGTGCCGGGACGACCCTTCTCGAGTGACAATTACCGGTCGCTCACCGTCGACAGCGTATGCACTGATGATGGGTTCGCGCGCCTTGGGATCAAGCCGCAGTCCATGCTCGCTTCGGCGAGTCAGTACTTGGGCGCAATGGAAGACAATGCACGATTGAGTCGCAGTCGGGCCGCCTTCGGGCGTACCGGCCGTGCCGGCCGAACTGGAGAGGGGTGACTGCCCCCCTCGATTTCATTCAAGGCATCGGGCTATCGATTGCATCGGGTGATACCGTGGCCAGCGGCGACAGGTGATAGAGCCGCCAGGCCATCAAGAGACCGCTGCCGAACAGCAGCGCGACGAACAGCGCGACGCCGTTCCACCCATGCCGCGAATAGAAGAGTCCGCCGGCTGCGCCGGCCGAGCTCGAGCCCAGGTAGTAAGCAAATAGATACACCGACGCCGCCTGCGCCTTTGCCCCGCCGCCGCGGCGGCCCACCCAGCTGCTCACAATGGAATGGCCGCCGAAGAAGCCAAACGTGATGACGACGATTCCAGCGATGATGAGGAGGAGCGGTTCGAACAGCGTCATGCCGAGCCCCGCGAGAAGAATCACGAACATGGTCCAAAGCACCTTGCGTCGCCCCAGGCGGCCGGCCAAATGGCCGATCCAAGAGGAGCTGAAGATACCCACCACGTAGACGCTGAATATCAATCCGACGGCGGACTGCGACAGCCCGTAAGGAGGTGCAATCAGACGATACGCAATGTAATTGTAGACCGTGACGAATCCGCCCAGCAGCACGAAACCTTCCGCGAACAGCCAGGGGAGACCGGCATCGTCGAATAGGGCCCTGAAGCGCTGAAGGCTGCGGCCCCAATGAAGCGGTTTGCGTACGAAGTGCACCGACTGCGGCAAACAGCGAACAAAAACCAGTGCGGCACCGGCTCCCACCATTGCGACCACAGCGATTCCCAATCGCCAGCCGCCGAGGTCGGCAAGTACCCCGGCGATGAGCCGGCCCCCGAGGCCGCCGGCGGCGTTACCGCTGATATACAACCCCATGCCAAGTCCTATGGCAGTGGGATCGAACTCTTCGGCGAGGTAGGTCATCGCGACCGCCGGAACCCCGCCGAGCGTCAAGCCCAACAGCGCACGCAGCACAAGGAAACTCCGCCAGGTGGGCGCCGCCGCGCTCAACGCCACGAGCACCGCCGATGACAGCAAGGACGCGGTCATGATGCCCTTGCGGCTCCACGCATCGGATATCGGTCCGGCAAACAGCATGGTGACCGCCAGCACGGCGCTGGTGAGTGATAAGGACATCGCACTCATCGCCGCTTGAACGCCGAATTGCCGGCTGAACTCCGGCATCAACGGCTGCACGCAGTAGAGCAAGCCGAAGGTGGCCACACCGGCCGCGAACAGTCCGAAATTGGTCCGCCGAAAGCGCAGCGTGCCGCGGGAGATGAGCGCCGCTGCCGATGACTCGAGGACTTCCTTGTGAGCCTGCTCGGGCCGAAGTTCACGGCCCGATCCAGCAAGCGGCAAATTATGTTGCATTCTCGATTTTCCGCTCATTAGGCGAGATACTCTTCCTGCGCGGTACATAAAGGGATGTGCCGCCGCCCGGGAGAAAAAAAGACTCCGGGTCGAATCTTCAGGGGTGATGATGAGACTTATATCGTACCGCTCGGGAGCCGTGGCTGCCGCCTCAGGAATCGTGGCTGCCGCGTCTGCCTCATTGTTGTACTGCCTGACGGCAGTTGCTCAGGTCAATGTGCCGACCTACCACAATGACAATTCCCGCACCGGCCAGAACACCGCCGAAACCATCCTGACGACGGCCAACGTCAACAGCAGCCAATTCGGCAAATTGTTCACGGTGAAGGTGGACGGTCCCGTTTATGCCCAGCCTCTCTACATGTCAAACGTGAACATCGACGGCGGCGTCCACAACGTGGTGTATGTCGCCACCCAGAACGACAGCATCTATGCGATCGACGCCGAATCCGGCGCCATCTATTGGAAGGCCAGCCTCCTCCCGTCGGGCGGCAGCCCCATCAGCAGCGCCGATGATATCGGCTGTGGCGACATTCCCGGCACGGTTGGCATCACCGGCACTCCGGTCATCGATCCGACAACCGGCGCGATCTATGCGGTGGCCAAGTCCAAGGTCAATGGTGTCATCTATCAATATCTGCATGCGTTGGACTTGGGTGCCGGATCGGAAAAATTCGGCGGACCTACGGAGATTCAAGCCACCTATCCGGGCACTGCAACCGACGGCAACGGCTCCACGATGACCTTCAGCGCCCGTCACGAGAATCAGCGTGCCGCGTTGTTGCTGGACAACGGCCAGATCTGGATCAGCTGGGCCAGCCATTGCGATGTGTCACCCTGGCATGGTTGGATCATGGCTTACTCGGCCACGACGCTCGCTCAGCTCGCGGTTTACAACGACACGCCGAACGGCAATGCCGGCGGCATCTGGATGAGCGGCAGCGGTCCGGCCGCGGATGCCAGTGGCAACGTATACGTCTCCTCGGGCAACGGCGCATGGAGTACCACCGATCTGGGCGACAGCATCATCAAACTGGGCGCTCCCGCGAAATCATCGATACCCGTTTTGGATTCCTTTACTCCTTATAATCAAGCCACCTTGTCGAGCAGTGATACCGATCTGTCGGCCGGTGGACTCGTCTTGCTGCCGCCGCTCGCCAACGGCACGCAGATGCTGGCCACGATGGGCAAGAATGGCCATCTCTACCTGGTCAATACCAACGACTTGGGGGGGTATTGCCTGGTTGCCAGTCCCGCCTGCACGAATTCCGACCCCAACATCGTCGAGGAAATCACCGATGCGATGACGGGATACTGGGGCGTCCCTGCCTATTGGAACGGTCATCTGTATTTTGGCGGCGGTAACGACTACACCGGCAAGGCCGAACCGCTGAAGGCATTTTCTTTCAATGCCAATAATACCGGGCTGGTCTCGACGACACCCACGTCCGAAAGCGCCGCCTCTTTCCATTTCTCCGGACCCAACCCGTCGGTTTCGTCGAATGGCAACACCAACGGCATCGTCTGGGCGATGGACAACTCACAGTGGAAATCGACGTGCACCACGGCCGCGAATTGCCAGATTCTCTACGCCTACGACGCCACCAATCTCGCGAACATGCTCTACAACAGCAACCAGGCCGCAAACAACCGCGACTTGCCGGGCACGGCGGTGAAATTCACCACGCCCACCATCGCCAATGGCCGCGTCTACGTCGGCAGCGCCGGGACGGTCGAGGGCTATGGATTGCTCAGCGGCTATCTACCCACCGCGGCGGCGCCGCAGATATCCCCTGCCGGCGGCTCGTTCACCACGTCCGAGGCGGTTACCATCAGCGATTCGACGCCGGGCGCAACGATTTACTACACCGTGAACGGCGCCACTCCGACGACCGCGTCCACCCGTTACACCGGCGCGTTGACGGTGACTGCAAACACGACGGTCAACGCCATTGCAGCGGCCGCCGGTTACGAGTCGAGTCCGGTGAGTACGGCGAGCTACACCCTGACCTCGCCGCCGACCGGCGGCGCCAACGGGCCGGTAAATCTCGCGTCGAGCTTCAACGTGGATGGGATCGTTGCCACCGGCTCAAAACCCGCGGCCGGCGGATTGGACACGTACGGATACGCTTTTTCGGAGACTCTGCTCGGTTCCCAGGTGACATGGGACGGCATCACTTTCGACTTAGGGTCAGCCGGGGTCGCCGACGTGGTGAGCGGCGGAACGGTGGCGCTGCCCGCGGGAAGCTACTCGACCTTGCATCTGCTGGCGACCGCGGTCAACGGCAACCATCCCAATGAGACTTTCACCGTAACTTACACGGATGGCAGCACGAGCACCTTCACCCAGAGTCTGAGCGACTGGTACACGCCGCAAGACTATCCAGGAGAAGCCGTTGCCGTGACCATGGCGTACCGCATCACGCCCTCAGGCACCACGGACAACCGAACCTTTCATCTCTACGGCTACTCGTTCGCGCTCAACGCTGCCAAGACCGTCAAGAGCGTGACTCTTCCCGCCGTTCGCAACGTTGTCGTGCTGGCCGCGACGCTGTCCGGCGCCGCGGCGGGGGCAGGTGCCCCGTCGGCACCCACCCCGGTGGCCTTGAAGTCGGGCGCGACCGTGTATGGGCTTTTTGACGAGGGCAGCGAGGTGACCAACGGCGGCTTGGATGGCCATGACTTTGCCTACGCGGCAGGTCTGCTCGGCAGTTCGGTCAGCTGGTCGGGAACGACCTTCACCTTGGGCGCCGCGGCGGCCGCCGATATCGATTCGGGCGTGACCATCGCCTTGCCCGCGGGTAAATTCTCGCAGGTCGAGTTGCTCGCGACCGGCGTCAACGGTAATCAGGTCAAGCAGGGATTCACCGTCACTTATACGGATGGAACCAGCACGCTCTCGTACCAGAGCTTGAGCGATTGGTACACGCCCCAAACGTATGCCGGAGAATCGGAGGCGGTCACTCTCCCCTACCGGCTGACGGCGACCGGCGCCACCGACAATCGGACTTTCCATCTCTACGGCTATTCCATCGCCATCAACAATGCGAAGAGCGTGAAGAGTCTGACGCTGCCCGCCAATCGCAATGTGGTAGTGCTCGCGGTGACGTTGGTGCCCTGAATCTCCCCAGGGCTCGCGCGCTTTAGGCAGGACCACAAACTGCCGCGTCGCGCGCCGCCCGGTCGCGGGCGGCGAGAGCTCGGATTTGCTTGAAGAACTGCGCAAAATCGCCATGGACGGCGGCGAGTTCACGCTCAAACCCCGGTACGCAGTCGTAATACGTTGCAATCGAGGCGAGAGAGGCATTGTTCAAGTTGCCGGCAAACCATGACTCATAGGGCGGGTGTGGGCCCCAAGAGGCGCTCTCCGTGCGATAGTCCGCCCGCAACCGGGCGAAAGCGGCCACTTTGCGCAGACGCATCGCCTGCGCATCGAGCCCGGAAGAATACAGGACAGACAGCTCAGATCGGCTCCGACGCATCAGATCGATCACCTGCATCTCGCGTCTTTGCTCGAGCAAATGGGCGTCGAGATCCGAACGGCGTCCCTGCGCCAGCAGCCAGCGGCTGACCCCTGCCTCTTCGACGGTCGTGGCGAGCGCCTCGTTGAAGGAGGCATCGCCCGGCACATAGAGCAACTGATGCGTGAGCTCGTGAAAAACGATGCCGGCGAGTTCGACATCGCTCCAGCCCATCATGGTATTGATGATGGGATCATCGAAATGCCCCAGGGTGGAGTAAGCGGCGACCCCATCCACGGTGACATCGAAGCCCTCGTGCCGCAGCCCGGCGGCAAAGGCGCGAGCCCTTCTCTCGACGAAATACCCGCGGTAGGCGACGCAGCCGACGATCGGATAGCACCATTCCTTCGGATCCACAGAAAATTCCGGTGCGGCAACGACATTCCAAACCACGTAGGGTCTGCCTAAGTCCGCGTAGCTACGGTAGCTGCCGTTATCCGGCAATCCGAGGTCGTGAGTCGCGAAATCCCGGATCGAATTCATCTCCTCGAGCTGCGCGCGCAGCGCCGGCGGAGTGTGCGGATCGCGCACGATGCTGGCGATCGGTCTGCGCTTCGACAAGAGATCGAGCTGACCGGCAGCGCTTTGCGCGAGATAGCAACCGCACAAGATCGGCAGCATCGACCCGAGAACGAGGGCGCGAACGCCCCACGAGAGCTTGCTGCTACTATTCACCCATGGAAGTGTATCTGGTTGGGGGTGCGGTTCGTGATGCTCTGCTCGGGCTCACCGTCAAGGAACGCGACTGGGTGGTCGTGGGCGGCACCCGCGAGCAGCTCGAAGCCCTGCACTACCGCGCGGTGGGCCGCGATTTCCCCGTCTTTCTGCATCCCGAGTCGCACGAGGAATACGCCCTCGCGCGCCTCGAACGCAAGACGGGACCCGGTTACCGCGGCTTCGCCGTCGAATTCGGGCCTGAAGTGACGCTGGAAGAGGATCTGGAACGCCGTGATCTGACCATCAATGCCATCGCCCAGGCCGCAGACGGAACGTTGATCGACCCGCACGATGGCCGTCGCGATCTCCATGACCGGGTTCTACGTCACGTCTCCGCGGCGTTCATCGAAGACCCGGTCCGGATACTGCGGGTGGCGCGATTCGCCGCCCGGTTCGCACCGCTGGGCTTCAAAGTAGCGCCCGAGACCGTGGAACTGATGCGCAACATGGTCGACCGCCACGAAGTGGATGCGCTCGTTCCCGAGCGGGTGTGGCAGGAATCGGAGAAGGCATTGCGTGAACCCGCGGCCGTGACGTTTTTCGAGGTGCTGCGAGAGTGCGCCGCGCTCGCCAAGATCTATCCCGAGATCGATGAATTGTTCGGCGTACCTCAGCCCAAAGAATGGCATCCGGAGATCGACACCGGTGTGCACACCTTCATGGTGCTGGCGCAAGCCGCACGGCTGTCGGCTGACCCCAAGGTCCGCTTCGCCGCCTTGGTCCATGATGTCGGCAAAGGCACCACACCGCGCTCCGAGTGGCCGAGGCACCCTGGTCACGAGGAACGCAGCGTTGCAATCATCGAGAAACTCTGCGAGCGGCTGCGCACGCCGGCCGATTATCACGATCTTGCGGTCATCGTCGCCCGCTATCACGGCATCGTCCATCGGGCCTTGGATCTCAAGGCCAAGACCTTGGTCGATTTCATGGAGCGCGCCGATGCGTTCCGTCGTCCTGAGAGGTTTGCACAGGTGCTTTTGGCCTGCGAGGCCGACGCGCGGGGACGAACCGGCTTCGAGCATCGTCCCTACCCGCAACTCGCCTATGTCACCGCGGCTCGGGAAGCCGCGGCTGCTGTCAAGCCAACCCCTGCCGACTTGAGCTGCGCGAGGGGTGAGCAGATTGCCGCCCGCATTCATGAGCGACGGGTCCATGCCGTCAGCGAAGTGCACGCGCGCCAAACGGCCGGCGGTTGACGAGGGCCCGTTCACACGTCCCTTCTAAAGCGTATGGCGCAAGTCCTGTAATGCAAATCCAGACATCTCGCGCTCGAGCCCGCGCGCCCAGCCCATTGCCTTGAACCTTTCACCCATTTCGCCCGGCAGCATCAAGCACTTGGCCTGATTGGCGAGCAGTGCGAACGCCGTCGCATTCCCGCCGGCGGCCCAGCGCATCTCTTCATCGATCCCCAAGCCCGCCAGGAAGAAGGCCTGGGTGGTGAACCCGGCGAGCTCAAACCCCGAGTCCTCGCAAGCCTCGGCCAGCGCCGTAAAGTCCACCCAGGCCGAAATATCCTGAAGCCCTGGATGGAGGAAGGGATCCGCGTGAGCACGCTGGCGGAAATGGCAGATCAACGTGCCATCCCTGCGTTCGGCAAGGTAGTAGTGCCGCCGGGGGAGCCCATAGTCGATCCACAGCGCGACACCTCGCCGCAGGCTGGCGACGACCGCGGTGGTCCAATCCTTCAGGCGCGGGCAATACTCCGATACATAGCCGTCCGGCCAGTCCTCCGCGGCGGCGGCAAGCCGCTCGCAGGCGGCGCGCAAGTCGAGGGAAGCCGGCCGTGCAGCCCACGACAGCGCTCCGTCCTGCTCGGCGACGCCCATCTCCTCGCAACCCGAGGCATGCCAGCGGAAGCGCTGCACCGGCAGCGCATCCAGCACCTCGTTGGCGACGATCACTCCATCGAAGGAGCCCGGCGGCAATGTGTCGAGCCATTGCAATCGCTGTCGCAGATGCGGAACGCATTCGGCGAGGCGCCGCTGTTGGCGTTCCTGGAGATCGGCACTCAGCTCGAGAATGAAGTAGTGCTCCGGCAGCCGCCCAAGCGCTTCCAGGCGCATCAAGACGTCGACTGCCAATTGACCGGTGCCGGCGCCGACCTCGAGAATCGATCCAGCCCCGAGTTCATCGAAGACTTCGGCGCATTGTTTGGCGATGCACCCGCCAAACAGGCGGGAGATTTGCGGCGCGGTCGTGAAATCACCGCCGCTGCCGAACTTGCGTGCCCCGGCACTGTAGTAACCGAGACCGGCGGCATAGAGCGCGAACTCCATGTAATCGTCGAAGCCGATCCAGCCGCCGGCCAAGCGTATCCGTTCGAGAATGGCGGCATGAACCCGCCGGCTGTGTCGCCATTCGTCCGGCTGCAAGATCATCTCACCGACGATGGGTACACCGTGTCTGGACATTCCGGTATCTTCCCCTTCCATGACGACGAACACCATTCACACTCCCCTCGCGGGTCAAGTCCTGCTGATCA